>WNGD01001172.1_pt1 | contig 28687 bp, 20 predicted proteins | sample 5400671 | NCBI WGS metagenome assembly WNGD01 (sample SAMN13153369, study PRJNA577476) | soil metagenome | isolation source: 40 cm soil or saprolite under grassland replicate 2 | place: USA:California | collected 2016-06-15
CAAAGAAGCCAACCCCGCGGCCTCGGAACTGCTGCAAGTCTGTGCCTTCCTTGATGCAGATGCCATTCCCGAGGAGCTCTTCACCAAAGGGGCCAAACATCTGGGCAAGGTGCTCAGTCCTGTGGCCAGCGATCCTTACCAGCTGAATGAAGCCATCCAGGTCTTACGCCAGTACTCCCTGATCCGTCGTCAGACCCACACTCACAGGCTGAGCATCCATCGTCTCGTCCAGGCCGTGTTGCAGGATACCATGACCATGAAACAACAACGTCAATGGACAGAACGGGTCATCCATGCGCTCTGGGAAGCGTCTCCTAAGGTGGACTATGGGAAGCTCTCGGCGTATGAACCGTATCTCCCTCATCTTCTCCATGGTGCCACTCTCATTGACGAGTATCACCTCTCCTTCGCAGATGCAGGCTATCTGCTTCATGGGATCGGGCTGTACTTCTACTATCGTGGTCGCTATCCCGAGGTGGAACCGTTCTACCAGCGAGCGCTCAAGATTTCGGAGCAGGCGTTGGGAGGCGAGCATCCCGATACCGCTGCGACGCTGCATGAACTAGCTCGCTTGTATCAGGAGCAAGGGCAGTATGAGCCAGCGCGAGAACTCTATCAGCGTGCCCTCCAGATTACGGAGGACGTGTTGGGAGCCGAGCATCCCGATACCGCTGCGACGATGCATCAACTGGCAAACTTGTATCAGGAGCAAGGGCAGTACGAAGCCTCCGAAGAGCTCTACCAGCGAGCGCTCAAGATAAAGGAGCAGGTGTTGGGAGCCGAGCATCCCGATACCGCTATGACGCAGTGGGGACTAGCCGTGTTGTATGAAAGGCAGGGGCAGTATACTCGTGCTGAGCCACTCTATCGGCAAGCGCTGGCAATTATGGAGAAGGTAATTCCCCATCATCCCTATACAACGCGACTTCGAGAGAGTTATCATGATCTGCTCAGGGAGATGGAACGAAAAGGGTAAGCTGGGCAAGATCTGGAGAGGCCTGATAAGGAGTTGTTCTCAGATTCTAACTACCTAGAGAACACCTTCCTACCCAACACTCTTCAAAGGGCTTCTCACCTTCCCTCACAGCCTTTCTTGCGTCACATACGACGCCCTGACATCGTTGGCGAATTTGATTTTGAGCTTGGAGCTATTATGGATGCAAGTTCAGAATGATGCTCGTTTTTGAATTCGCCAACAATATCTTAAATGTGGTTGTACCGAACGATCTACTGTACGTTCAATTGACCTAGAAGCTGAAGCATAGTATAGTAGTCTATATCTGAGTCGAAAAAATCTCTGCAATGATTGTTGGAGGGACATTTTGAAAAGCAAACAACCAGGAAGTAAGTCGATTGATTTATATAGAAGACTCATTTTACTCATTCTTTTCGGTCTGTTTTTCATATTTACTCTCGTTGTCATTATCATTTATAGCTTAGGAAATATTGACGCATTCACCTGGATAGGCAAAGTTCAGCAATTCATACTGAATATATATCTCAATATCTTCATTATCCCTTTCACTTTCCTCTTTGGCTACCTATTTTTCAGACCAATTCAAAGAGCCGACCAAGAAGCACACGAGGAGCAACTCCTGGAAAAGATGAAAGATGTCTTTTTGCCTGCATTAGAGGAAAAGCTCGTTGAGAAGATGAATGAGCTTCTTGATTCCACAGTACAAACCACTTTGACAAATATATTACAAGTTTCTGCTTCTATCCAAGAAATGGGAATAACTGCGGTGAAACCGCATATCAATTATGGAGAGCTGAGAGATCGTATTGCTCGGAGTAAAGACCGTGTCTATATCTCCGATACCTGGTTTTTTCATCAAATAGCTCAGTTTGAAGCAGCTTTTCAGCAGAGTGCTCTTCATCAGGTTCCTCTGCGCATCCTCCTGCTCGACCCAAAATCACCTGTGGCGAAACAAAGATCGATAGACCTTCATCAAGAGAGAGGACAGCTAGAAGGTATGTCCCGGTTAAGCATCGCAACTCTTGCAAGATTCTATAAGAAACTCTCCTTAGAAAATCTGGAAGTGAGATTCCACTCCACCATGCCAGCACTGCAAATCTTTATTTGCGATAATGAGGCTACTATTGGCTTTTATTTCCATGGACAAGACTCTCATGTCCTCACACAAGTGGAAGTGCTTATCAAGGATAAAAAAGGCGAGTATACGCCTTTTGGAAAACAGATCGAGGCTGAATTTGAAAAGAGATGGAATCTAGCTACACCTGTTCCGCTTTAAACAAGGTGCAGCCACATTAAGGTAGTGAGCCTAAAGACTCTCGTAAGTATGCGAGGGCTGCCTCAAATGGTTGGCTACGAACTTCCTTGTCTGTAGCTTCTTGTTTGACGCCAATCAAATTTCAAACGATCTTTCTTTGTTAAGCCTTCTCAGAGCCTACAATCTGCTCTTCCAGGTTAACTGACTGGGCAAGCTCCTTGACCAGCTTCACCGTCTCTACACTCACCGTTACCACCTTGCCCACCAGGCGCACAATATACTGCTCATTATCCAACCGGTTCGGATCGCTCACAATCCCACTGCGTGCATCCGTACTCACCTGGTACTGATCAATCACCCACTCCAATGCCGAACGATTGCCCAGACGGTACGCAAAACACTCCTGTGGTATTCCTGCCAACGTCAACCACTCATTCACCACCAGCGTATCCTTCCCAGGCAGCAACTTCATCTTCTCTACGTGCCAACTGATCGGCACATCCCTATTCTCAACCCAGCGCAAAGGATACTCCATCGCCTCCTCATATCCCACATGCAGCTCCATCAACCGCTTGCCAATCCGCACACACAACTCAAACTCGCTTTTCCCCACCAGCAGAGGAATACGCGGCAAATCCCGCTTGAGGTTCTCAGCATACCGCTCACAGTACTGTGGATGGTGCAGCATGGCATAGACATAATGGAAGATATCCCATTTGCTCACCTCTTGTCCATATTTGGCCTGAAATTGCGCTAATGCCCAATCGGTGATGTTTTCACGGCGATTGCTGCCATCTTCGGCGTAGGTGTAGTAGGGGAAGGATTGTGCTTTCTCAAAAGCTAAATCCAGACTTGGAATTGCACTGGCTACAAGACAGCCAAATCCTTTTCGATCTCCAATGCCTGCGACACAAATAGCTATGTTCTCTATCTCGTCGGTGACAATGGGGAAAAAGTGATGTTGCTGATAGCGACGGTGAACGAGAAGCTCATCAAAATAGAGAAACTGCTTGCAATACGGACGGTAGAGTGACAGGCGTATCTTACCTATTTCAAATTTTAGCATTTGTTGCTTAGATAAGGCGTCCTTGAGCCTATCAGTCCATTTCAAAAAGGCTGGGTCATTGTTTACAAAGCTATCGACAGATAAGGATATCCTGCCTTCCTGTGTCCATCGGAAAACTTCGCTATTGTAGTTCCGAATGAAACGTTGCATTTTCTCCGTTAGATTTGATTTGCTGAAGCTGTATACCCACTCATCGCGACTTGTTGAGATCCCCCGAGAATAGGTTTTAAATATAGTATGGAACTGCTGATATTTATCAGCCTTTGCCTCTTTCGTCCCTATAGGAAGAAAAGTTTTAAATTCAGGATGCATACCCTCAGTAAGCCAAGTATGGGTTTCATCAGCTTGTAACTCCATCCAATCGATATTTGTAACATTATTCCCTTTGGCTAGAAACGTAAGTTTTTCCCCTCTGTTCCAAAACTCTGGGACGCGATAGTAGTACAATACCCGTTTAGTGTTTTGTGAGCATCTAACCGCTATGGTAATGCCTATCCCTACCTGTATACCAAAGACATTATGTGTTGTACCTGAAAGCTTCGGGTTTTTGCGCACATTTCCATGTAAATCAAGCTGGTAAATCTGAGTGAAGTCCTGCAAGAGATGCTTCCGCACACCATCGAAGGCAATCTGATCGATAAATAAATTATTGGAGACGAAACAGACGATACCATCACGTTCTTGTAAACGATCTATAGCCCAACGAAAAAATTTAACATATGCGTCATAAAGTGAATTTTTCAGAGTCGCATTTGAGTCCCTTGCAAAAGTCTCACGGATACGTTGGTCTACTACGGGATAACGGCGATTCTTGTTATTATCATTCTCACTCTTCTGCCATGCATTATACGGAGGATTGCCAATCACCACCATAATCTTGGCCTCCTTCTCCCGTTGGACCCGCTCCGTATTCTCCTCCACAAACAGCGATGGCTGCTGTCCTTGTGCTAGTTCTAGCGTATCGGCAAAACAAATGCCCTCAAACGACTTGTACTCTCCCATTCGTTCATAATAGGCGTGCTCAATATTCAGTGAGGCGATATAGTATGGCAGCAGCATAATCTCATTGCAGAAGAGATCGTGAGCATATTTGTATGCCAGCGAGCCGCCGCTGATACGCTGGATGAGGTTGACCATAAAGTTGCCTGTACCAGTGCAGGGATCGAGTATCTGGACGCCGGGATGGGAGAGTGAGGAACCAAACTGGCGTTGCAGTACCACATCCACACTGGCACACATGAAGTCGACAATTTCCTGGGGCGTGTAGACAATGCCGTGTGTATCGGCCTGTTTGATGGAGAAGCCTTGAAAGAAGCGTTCGTAGACGGTATTGAGAAAGTGCTGTTTCTCGGTCCACCCGTCGAGTGTTCGCGCCGCATTTTCGATAGCGACATAGAAGCGGTCAAGCGATTTGAGAAACTCTTTGCGGTTAAAGGCGCGGCTGGTCAGAGCTTGAATGACCTTCTCAATCTCAACGGCGATCACGTTGCGGTTAATGAAATCTGGATTATCGAAAATCGTGCGGAAGAGACGTTCCGTCAAAAGATGCTGCACCAACATCTCATCAACGGTATCTCTGCTCATGTTGGGGTCAAGCGAGGTGTGACAGAGTTCGAGAAAACTGGCAAAGGCCGAGACAAATGTGGCATTACGCCTATGTTCCTCTTTGATACGTGCAAGCAAGCCTTGTGCCAGATCGGGAATGCGTTCTTTGAAGTCGCGTACCGCTGTTTCAAAGGTCTCGATATCTGGCTCCGTGTAGTCAAAGAACTGGGTCAGCAAGTCCATGAGGTTCTTGGCTTGGGTCAGGTCGGCATCGTAGACCGGTCGGCCATGCTGGTAGAGTATCGCTTTGCGCGTATCTTCAAAGATGATATTGTTGGTGGGATAGCCCGCGCTGATCTTCTTGCGAATTTCGGTTGCCAGGTCGTCTTTGGTATCTTTGGCTTCCCAGTAGCCACGAGGCAAGTTAAAGGCATCGCGCAGTGTTCCATCGGGCCGTTTGCCATTGGCAAGCCGTTGTTCAGGTATAAGCGTCCAACTTGCTGACTGGGCGAAGACTGCTAGCAGATTTTGAAAGGCACTGCGTAAGGCTGTCTCATGGGTGACGTTTTTGTCTTGATAGACGTTGAGCTCTTTGTAGTAGGTATCAATGGCTCGTTTGTGGGCTGCGGTAATGTGCATGTGACTCTGTTTCCCCTCACTTGCTCTCGTCGCTCTTTGTGCTGATGGTGCGGCTAGGATTTTAGTGTAGCTGAGAATAGGGTATTGTGCAAGTGGTACTAGGGCGGATGCATGGGCATCAAATTTTTGCACAGTGGCCTCCCGCCCCCCATGACGCCCGCAAGGGGCGTCACTACTATATACGAATACAGACATCGCTTCGCTCGTCTAAATGATGATGGCTCTGCGAGCGCAGCGAGCCAAACCGTGTAGAGTAGTGACGCTCCTTGCGGGCGTCATGAGGTGAGCGGCTGTGCAAAAAAGTGACGCTCACCTAAGGCGGATTCACATATTCACATGATAGAGCGTGACACTTTCTACATTTACGTGTATAATGTTTCCTAAACATCATGCATCATTGGAGGAGGGGTTTATGCCATTCTCAGTCTTCATCTCCTATTCACATCAAGATAAAGCAATGCTCAAAGAGTTGGAAAAACACCTGAGCAACCTCAGGCGGCAGAAGGTTATCGCTTCTTGGTATGATGGTGATATCATTGCAGGTACGGAATGGGAGTCACAGATCATCACACACTTGAACACCGACCAGATCATTCTGTTATTGATCAGCGCTGACTTCATGGCCTCCGACTTCTGTTACAGTATTGAGATGACGCAAGCCATCGCAAGGCATGACGCCGACCAGGCTCGTGTCATCCCCATCATCCTGCGTCCCACCGATTGGAAGGGAGCCCCCTTCTCCAAACTCAAGGTGCTTCCTACTGATGGTAAAGCTGTCACCCGATGGCCAAGCCATGATGACGCGTTTGAAGATATTGTCCAGGGCATCCGCGAAGCGATTGATGAGCTTACTCGAAAGGGGATCACCCCAAACCCTTAGTCCGCTCATCGAACGCGTCAGGCACCAACTCGGTGGGCGGAGCACAGGTGTCCATCTGGAATGTCCCGTTCCGTCGCAACCCGTTCTTTACCGGTCGTGACTCCATTTTCAGCCAGATAGAGAGCCTGCTGTCTGCGGGAAAGACGGCGGCCTTATCACAACCGCCAGCCATTAGCGGCCTGGGGGGGATCGGCAAGACACAGACAGCGGTGGAGTATGCCTATCGCTCTCGTGAGGCGTATCAGTTCGTCCTGTGGGTGCAGGCGAACACCTCTGAAGCTCTCCGCTCGAATTTCGTGGCCTTGGCAGGGCTGCTCAGCCTTCCTGAGAAAGATGCCCAGGAGGAGCAGATCGTAGTCCAGGCGCTCAAACGCTGGTTGGAGACGCACGCTGGCTGGCTGCTGATCTTCGACAATGCCGACGACCTGGCCATGGTCTCGGACTACCTGCCAGAAGGGAACCAGGGACACATCCTGTTGACCACGCGCGCTCAAGCTATGGGAGGCCTCGCTCGCAAGATTGAGCTGGACACTATGCAACCAGAAGAGGGGGCGGAGTTCCTTCTGCGACGAGCAGGCCTCATCGCTCAGGATGCTCCCCTCGAGAGTGCTTCCACGGCAGGGAGAGTGCTGGCGCTCGACATTGTCCATGCTATGGACGGCCTTCCCTTGGCCCTTGATCAGGCAGGGGCCTACATGGAGGAAACAGGCGAGAGCTTGCCCAACTACCTCACCCTCTTTCAGCAGCAACGGGGGGAACTGCTCAAACGCCGTGGCGGACTGGTCCCCCATCATCCTGACTCCGTGGCCACCACCTGGTCACTGGCTTTCAAGAACGTCGAACGAGTCAACCCCACAGCCATTGAACTGATGCGCTTCTGCGCCTTCCTTGCGCCCGATGCCATCCCCCAAGAGCTGATCATGGAGGCCGCTCCCCATCTTGGCTCTGTCCTTCAACCCGTTGCGGCTGACCGCACCAGGTTGAACGCAGCCCTGGCAGAACTGCTCAAATATTCGCTTATCCGCCGCAATCCCACAATGCAGATGCTCACCATCCATCGTCTTGTCCAGGCCGTGATCAAGGATGACATGGACGAGGGGGCGCAGCACCAATGGGCCGAGCGTGCCGTGCAAGCGGTTGACCAGGTTTTTCCTTTCGATGAAGCGGCACCCTGGCCCGGCAGTCAACGCTATCTTCCTCACGCCCTGGTCTGTGAGGAACTCATCAAACAGTGGGGCATCACCCTTGATGAGGCAGCAGCATTGCTGAATAATGCAGGGCTTTACCTGAAAAATCGTGGACAATATCAAGAAGCAGAACCACTCCAACGATACGCGCTCGCCATTGGGGAAACACGGTACGGGCGCGATCATCCCTCCACGAGATACCTCCTCCACAACCTGGCAGACCTCAACTGGCATCAGGGCAAGAACGAGGAGGTGGAGTCGCTCTACGAGCGAGCCCTGGCTATTTATGAAAAGGTGCTCGGCCCAGAGCACCCCGATACCGCGATGACGCTCAACAACCTGGCAATCCTCTACAGTGACCAGGGCAAGACCGAGGAGGCGGAGTCGCTCTACCAGCGAGCCCTAGCTATCTATGAAAAGAGGCTCGGCCCTGAGCATAGCAGCACGAAAAGAGTTCGAGAAAACTACACCGATCTCCTACAGAAAATGGGACAGGAAACAGAAGGAGGGGATCAACAAAACTGAGACCGATGGCAAAAATGCAATAGACGAGCTACTTGCATGCCGAAAAAGGTAGAAAGCCGCTTAGAAGTTAGATTACAAGTCAACCAGACGCTACCAAACGAGTCGCCTGCACATCAGAAAAGAAGGAAAATAAAGTTTTTTGCTGAAGCAGCTATAAAAGCCATATCAGTCAGCCTCAGAAGGCAAATGGGTATAAAGGGAAGTCTCAGTATTTTCTTAGTAAATGGCTTCCAATACACCCTTTCGGTACAACCACATTAAACGGTGATCAAGGGTGAGAAACTATGAAAATCAGGCTCAATTCACTAGCCTCCACCACTTAATGTAGTTGTACCCTCGGGTAGATATGTGCCCAACATTGTATGAGCAACATCCTCCGGTTGTTTTACGTTCTCAAGGTCATCAAATATGCTATCTATGAGTATGCCACAACTGGCTTGAAGTGCTTGTTGTTCGTGTGGAGTAAGTACATCAGTGTAAGCTTGTCCCATGAACATTGTTATCTCCTGTCTGTTATAGTATTCCGAGCTACTGATCAAATTTTGTCAGGGTTCAGGGGAGTCTCAGAGCTACTAGAGAGTCTAGGATGGTTTTAAAAGTGCCAGGATGGTATTGAGTTGTTCCTCAATACGTGTCAAGGGCTCCTGAACGTCGCTCATATTCTGTCCCAATTCTTGCGTGATTCTGATCTGATCAATAGTCAGACCTTTAACCATTGTCAGTTCGTATGCGATGTTCTGTAAGACTGGTCGATATTCTGTTGTCGTTTGCTCTAAGGCTGTAAGTCTCTCTTCTTGTGTTGGCATAGGAATTTGCCCTTCGTTAAATGTCTGGCTTATAGGTTAGTGCTATTATATCCTATAGCGATCTGCTTGACTACCTGGATTGATATCCATCTTTTCATGTAGCGATGATGTTGTACTTTCCATTGTGCAATGGTTATCTTTTTTGGTAGTTATCTATGGCAAGCCGTGCGGGGTGCTAGCTCGTGTGTTCCAGACACGAGCTAGCGGTTGAGACCTATTGGCTTGCTATTTGACACTCGATAATGCGCGTATACCTGCTTATGAAGGGCCTCGAAATGGCTGTTTCTTCGTCAAATTGACAGCACAACTGACAGCATAACCAATAGTTACGAATGGATGACATTGAACCTATTTGAACAAAATACAGCACTTCAAGCTCACTCAGTAGCTCAGGGAAGACTGAAATAGGCCCAAAAAGAGCCGTTCTCAGATTCTAATACTTCTCTAACACTTCTCCTACGTCGTTCTAACAGAGCTTGTGGCAAAATATGCACAGAAGTTGAACGGGCGGTGACCGGATGTCGACGTGAGTTTTGAGGTAGGCGCATAAGGATATGTATACGGAAGGCAATCAGTTTCAGGGAAACAAGGGTGAACATCTGCATCGCAATTCTCAGCAGCGACCCCCATTGCGCTGCGCGAATTGTGATATTGATATCCTGTGGCCGCCTACGATTGTGCAGGGGAAGGCTTATTGCTGCACGGGGTGTGCAGCTGGTGGTCCCTGTAGCTGTGATTACTCGCAGTATCGTTCGGTGAAAATTTCAGGCGTGATCTACTATCAAAATCTTGATTAAAAGATCAAAATAAGAGATGATGAGAGTTAACAAATTCATCCGGCTATGGCTACGTGGTGGTAGCGGCGGCATTCATGACGCCGCTACCACCACCGTAAGTCTTTTGTTAACTTTCATAATCTATTTATTGGCATTGCTGAAAGCAAAAGCCAAAGAGTCTGAAAGCATGTTGCCCGCTCATCAATAAAAACCTCTTTATGACATGAAAGGAAGTAAAAACCGTGGCAAAGATTCGTCCTGTTGGCGACCGTGTGGTCGTAAAACCAGCGGCTAAAGAAGAAGTGACCAGGAGTGGTATTGTTATTCCCGATACCGCTAAAGAGAAGCCGCAAGAAGGTACGGTGATCGCTGTGGGTAGTGGCCGTCTTCTGGATAATGGCGATCGCGCCGCTATCGATGTACGCGAGGGTGATCGCGTCCTGTACGCCAAGTATGGCGGTACAGAGTTCAAGCTGGATAACGAAGAGTATCTGGTGCTTAAAGAGAGTGATATTCTTGCCATTATTGGCTAAGATAGAAGGGAAGGAATTATTCAATGGCAAAACAACTGATATTTGATGAAGAAGCCCGTCGTTCGTTGAAGAAGGGCATTGATATCATGGCCGGTGCCGTGAAGACCACGCTTGGCCCCAAGGGTCGCAATGTGGCTCTGGATAAGAAATTCGGCGCACCGACCGTTACTCATGATGGCGTAACCGTCGCCAAAGAAATTCAGCTAGAAAACCCCTTTGAGAATATGGGTGCTCAACTGCTCAAAGAAGCTGCTACCAGGACCAATGATGTTGCCGGTGATGGTACGACCACGGCAACCGTGCTGGCTCAGGCCATTGTCAACGAGGGCTTGAAGAATCTGGCGGCCGGTGCCAACCCCATGCAGCTCAAGTATGGTATCGACAAGGGTACGGAGGCTATTGTTGAGTATATTCGCTCGATAGCTATTCCGGTCGAGGACAAAAAAGAGATTGCCCAGATTGCTTCTATTTCTGCTGCTGATGACCAGATTGGTAACCTCATCGCCGATGTGATGGATCGCGTTGGTAAAGATGGTGTGATCACCGTTGAGGCTTCACGCGGTATCAACTTCGAGACCGAGTATGTCGAAGGTATGCAGATTGACAAAGGCTACATCTCAGCTTACTTTGTCACCAATACTGAGAAGATGGAAGCCTCTATTGAGAACCCCTATATCCTGATCACTGATAAGAAGATCAGCGCGGTACAGGATATGCTGCCTATTATCGAGAAGATCGTACAGCAGGGCCGTCGCGAAATCGTGATCATCGCTGAGGATGTCGATGGTGAGGCCCTGGCAACCCTGGTGGTCAATAAGCTACGTGGTATTCTCAACGTTCTAGCTGTGAAGGCCCCTGGCTTTGGTGATCGGCGCAAAGAGATGCTGCGCGACATGGCTGTCCTGACGGGTGGTCAGGTAATCAGTGAGGAGATGGGGCGCCGCCTGGATAGCGCAACCCTGGCCGATCTTGGCACGGCCCGCCTGGTGATTTCCCATAAAGACGATACCACCGTTATTGAAGGTCATGGTGATAGTGGTGAGATTCAGGGCCGCATTCGCCAGATCAAAGCTCAGATCGAAGAGACCACCAGCGACTATGACCGTGAGAAACTGCAGGAGCGTCTGGCCAAGCTCGCCGGTGGCGTGGCTCTCATTCGTGTGGGTGCCGGTTCCGAAGTCGAGCAGAAGTATCGCCAGACCCGCGTTGAGGATGCCCTGTCGGCGACGCGCGCCGGAGTCGAAGAGGGTATAGTTCCTGGTGGTGGCGTCGCTCTCCTGAACGCCGTGACGGCTCTGGATAAGCTGAGTCTGAGCGGTGATGCCGCGACTGGTGTAACCATTCTGCGCCGCGCTCTTGAGGAGCCACTGCGCCAGCTCGTCATTAACGGTGGTCGCGACGGTTCCGTCATCGTCGAAGGCGTGCGTCGCGCTCAGAAAGAACACAACAATGGCCGCTACGGCTACAATGTGCTTGACGACCAGTATGAAGACATGGTTGAGTCTGGTATCATCGACCCGGCGAAAGTGACCCGCTCTGCCTTGCAGAACGCCACCAGTATCGCCGCCATGATCCTCACCACCGAGGCTCTGATCACCGATCTCCCAGAGAAAGAGAAAGCTGCTCCGGCTATGCCTGAGTACTAATCTTCTCTTACCAGGAGAGCAAACACACAAGCTGTCCGGCTGGACAAACCAGCCGGACAGCTTGTGTGTTTGCTGCCAAAAATTAGTGGTTAAGGGGTATCAATCAAAGAAGGGAGATGGCGGAGAAAACGAGAACGCAAGCGAGATTGCGTAAGGGTGGGCCCTTGCTCACACGGCTAGGTTTTTTCCTCGGACGAACAACTCTCCCCCAGCAGCGGGCGGCCACAAGGGCCCCAACCCCACATCCGCGCTATACCTGTCTCCCAGACAGGATGCCCCCGCCCCTACGCGAGTTCCAGCTCCGTCCAAAAAAACCTCTACTTGTAAGCCTTGTGGCCGCTCGTTGGGGCAGGGTGTGGCCAGAATGTGGAGCCGAGCAGACAGGGCAACGGCGGGCGGCCACAAGGGCCCCAACCCCACATCCGCGCCACCCCCGCCCCTACGCGGGGGCGCAAGCGTTCCGTTCGGTTGATTCCTCTTGAGCGCAAGTGATTGCGCCCCTACAGTTGGTTTAGCTTTGGAATTGGAACGAGTCGAATATTGGCTGGAAGTACTTCTGCATGGCCTCGTCGTAGTAGACCTCCGGCGTGTAGAAAGTAATATTGTAGTACATTTTGTTATGCTTGACGCTCAGGGTTGTGAAATGGAAGAGCGTTCCCCCATCATTGCTAAATGAGGCATCCTGCTCATCCCACAAGACACCACCAATGGTACGCTGAGAAGCAGGTGATGTGATGGTTTGCACATTATGCACTCCCTGCACTGAGCTGAAAGAAGAAATGTTGCTTTGATTCAGGTCAGAGGTGCTGGCAATGGTAGACGAAATGTTGGTCGAAAAACGCTGGAAGTAGATACTGATGCCCAGATGTTGTGTTGATTGGGGGTGGACAGAAAAAGAATTGCTATCGCTGGATGTCTGGGCAGCCTCTTGCACCCAATCTGAGGGATACTTCAACGTGATGCCCACTTCGCGACTGGTGGCCGTTTGAAAAGCTGTTGGTGTGGGTAACTGATTTCCCTGTGTCGAGGAATTTCCAGATGGTGTGGGGGTATTGGCAGTCGGGGTCTGCCGCGAGACTGTTGGCACCTGGACAGTGGCGTGTGCTGGCTTTCCACCTATATCACCATTGGCCCACAAAACTCCCAGAGTTGCCCCAACGCCTATAAGGGGTGTGAGGATGAAGAGGGCCAGCATGGTGAGGATACTGCTAGTGGAGCGTCGTGATTTGGCTGGCCGTTGGCTGGCGGAAGATATGTCATTCTCTGCTGAAGATGCTGTGGCATAGGCGGATTTTGATGGATTTGTGGTTGGCCACAAGGGTGCGCCTTCTGGCAGGTACGAAAAGGCCATCGGTCGAAAAGTTGAGCCACATCTGGTGCAGAAGGTGGCGGTATCAGGCAAATTATTGCCGCATTGGGGACAAGTCATAGCTTAACACTCCCTCTCCATTTATTAGGGGTATCTCTGTTTTACTTACTTAAACGACAATCAAATCTTACTATGCCACTACGTCGATCGGTTACCACCTTGATCACCTCAAGTGTAATACTTTCGCCCACAGCAACGGGTATATCTTCTTCATCTAAGACACGACATTCAAAGTGACGTTCAGGGTCGGTTATATCGGCGATGACACAACGCACATATGAGTGTTCTTCACCTTGAAAGATGGTTGTTAATCCAGGCTCTTTCTCCAGCAATGTTCCCGCTCGTGTCATGTCATAGCCCTCTCACTTCAAAAAATAAATCAACTTGTTAGCAACTATAATAGAAGATGAAGGGAAATGTCAACCTTCTTTTGCAATGAGTTTGCCGGAGATAGATGTTTGTCCCCTGCAAATTCATTAAAAGAAAGAATATCCCAACACCTTTGGATTAAGAATATTGGGTGGTCGCTTATCCTCATAGTGGGCAACAAGGTTGTCACTTGCCATAGTGGCCATCAGCGTGCGTGTTTTCAGCGAGGCACTGCCGATGTGTGGCAGGAGTACAACGTTCTCCATAGTCAGCAGTTCCGGCTCAACGGCTGGCTCGTTCTCGAAGACGTCCAGTCCTGCACCCGCAATAATGCCATTTTGCAGGGCTTTCACCAGAGCTTTTTCATCCACAATTGGCCCACGCGCTGTATTAATCAAAATGGCGGTGGGCTTCATCATCATCAGTTCGCGTTCGCCGATCAGATGGTGCGTCGCAAGCATATAGGGAGCATGGATACTCACGAAGTCGGCCTGGCGCAAGACATCTTCGATGGGCATATAGGTCATACGGTATGTTTCTTCATCCTCGCGTGACATGCGATGGGCTTTATAGTAGATGATCTTCATGTCAAAGCCACTGGCACGTTTGGCGACAATCTTCCCAATGCGCCCGGCCCCGATCAGACCAAGCGTTGCATGGTGTACCTCTGCTCCACAGAAGAGTAAGGGTCCCCAACCGGTATATTTGCCAGCGCGGAGAAAGTGTTCTGCTTCAGGAATGCGTCGTGCCGTTGCCATTAACAGGGCAAAGGCCAAGTCTGCCGTGGTATCGGAGAGTACTCCTGGCGTATTGCTCACCGCAATGCCCAGACGGGTCGCAACCTCGATATCAATATTATTGAAGCCTACCGCCATGTTGGCGACCATTTTCAGACGTGGCGTCGTAGCAGTACACGCCTCCAAAAATTCTGCATCGATATTGTCGGTGAGCAAGCTGTAAATATAATCATGTCCAGGCCCCCGACGCAGTAGCTCTGCATATGACCAGATGACTCCCTCTTCCTTGTTTGCATCAACGTCACCTATGGCCTCTAACGGAGGGTAAGCGGGATCAGGAACCTTCTGGGTCACCAGGATTTTAGGACGCTCTACCATAATAACCTCCTGCACTAAAGTGATATTCCATGAGTATTGTATCACGCTGGTGGATGTGGGTGAGCAGGATTAGCTCTCTTCTTTTGTCCGGCTTGTAGTGTCTAAAAAACTTACGTACTATATCCCTGATGGGTCAGAAAATGTATGATTATTTTAATTACCTCTTTCTTCTTCAGAGTTTTTCAATATTAGCCATTTTCTACTATTTTGTGGCACCATTTGCCTGAGCTATACGTTTCTATACTGAGAGGTGTTACCAAAACGTCAGGATTCCCCATGCCTGGCGTTTCCCCCTAGTAACACTTCTTTTTTTGCTATTTCAGCTTCTTCATTTCCATAACAAGGTATCCTCATGCGCGGGCACCCACAACGTCTCATCACCCACTGGTCTGCGTTTCCATTCACAGCGCACACTGCCATTGTGCAACATCTTATTTATTACCTGATCATATTCACGCACCGTAAACTGTCCAAAGTGCGCCAGCAGCAATTGTTGTCTCAGTTCTGGCCATCGCCTCGTCCTCTGCCCTTTCCCCGCTTGCAACGTTCGTTCATATAAGACTTGCACATCCTCTTGTAGGCGCTCCTCTTGCTGGGCCGCAAACCACTCTTCTCCCAACACCCCCTGGCGACTCTGCACAACCAGCCGTCTTCTATAGATGCATAGCGCATCATTCATACTCATCAAACTGTCTTTACTGCGTGTAGCAAGTAGCAGTGTATAGGGTGCCATCTCCACCACTGCCGGACGTACCTGTATTGGCACTGCAATCTTTTGCACCCATAAAAAATGTTGTTGTAGCATACTCACTACCAGAGTAAGCACACCATCCACCCCCTGAGACACTGCTAACTCACCCTCTTTTGGTAACAATGCCTTCCAGCGATCGGTGCGCAACAAGGCCGTTAGCTCCATTGCGTCCACCTTTCCTCGGGCAGCTGCTAGCAAATGGGTCTCTACCTGTTTATGTGGCACGAGTAAAAGTAGTTCCGTGGGAGCCGACGTCCGTTGAAAAAGCGGGACAAGATCATCATAGCTAAATAACGTAAATGGATTCAATAAAAAAATAGCCGGTGACTGCCCAATTTCTGTCAACAACGCCGGTGCCACCTCCAACCAGCTGCCCTTTACAACTCCGCTCCCCTTTGGCAGCACCAACTTACTCTTTATAGCCTGAGAGGAAATATCATCCCCGCCAATAAGCTTCTTGTGGCTAACCGTCTTCGCCTCCCCTACCCCTTTACGCCTCCCTCCTTCCAAGGCAATTCCCTGCAATACAATCGGTCTGTCCTCCTGAGCCAACACCTCAGATAGCGCAACAACCGGCCGCAACAGTGGCGGCACGATCGCCATCTCACCTTTCCTGCGGCCCTTGCCTGTGGAAACCTCACCATGCATACTCGACGGTGCTTTCTCACCTCCCCACCCATCAACCCAATAGCACCGCCGATAAATGCGCCTCGCCCCCAACGCTCGACAATATGCTGAGGCATAGTCTTGCAGCAGCCATTCGCGTACGGAGGACAGCACTACCTGTTCCGTAAGACGGCGCGTCTGCCTACGGTTCATCGATGCTGATAGATGCTGACTCTCGCTCTCAAAGTCGGCCCACAGGTTCATAGTAGAGATATTTTACCACAGTATCAAGAACTCATGACAAATGGTCATGAGGCTTGTTTAGACGGCTAAGCGTCTTGGCTGTACTGCCACAGCCTCTACCCCATTGGGAAACCCGTTTGGGGATGCTTTGCGCAAAATGTTGTAGGAGCCGTTCACATCAGCATTCAGGTAGCGTTTGCCTGATGCACGGTAGAGGCCACGTTTGACCCGTCTGCCGGAAAAGACGGGTTCCCCCTCAACCTTGCCATAGGTGGGAAGCGGGTCACGATCCAGAAAACTCGCTTTGCTGGTATAGCTCTCTTCTTGCAAGATGACCTGTATCCCCACCAACTTCGCCTTGTAGCAGAGCATATCGACAAAGCGTGCATGAGGTATCTGGACAAAGTGCTGAGTGTCCTTTTTCCTCATCTCACATTCCTGCTTCCAGTTCAGGTTTTTGCCGATCACCAGCGTGCCGATCCCTTCAGCTACGAGCAGATCAATCATCCGTTTGCTGGCGGTATGCAGGTAGTGATTCATGCGACGGGTGCGTGTGAGAGTCAGACGTTCCATGCGTGCGGACATGTACTGCTTAGGGGCTAACTTGCTCTGAAGTTCAGCAGTGCGCTTATTGTAGTATTGGTTCGTACTCTTGACCGGACGTCCGTTAACCAGCAGAGGCGTAAAGCCTGGCTTGTTTGATGTTAGCGCGGCTAGATTATTCACTCCAATATCCACAGCGGCGATCAAAGCTGGGTCGACGTCGGCTTGGGTTTCCTTTCGCTCATAGACAATCTCGACCACATAATGCCCCTGACGCGGAACGATACGAGCCTGTTTGATGTTGCGTTGTGAGGTTCGTATCTCAATACCTAATTTGGACGGGATCACCACGCCCTTCTTGAGTCCTGGCTTGCTGAGAGCTTGAATGTCATAGATGAGAATGTTACGCCCTTGTTGCTTGTCTTTGTATTTTGGCAGCTTGGGACGACCTAAGAACTTGGACGGATCAGCTTGCCACGCTTGGAGAGCCGCTAGCGCGCTTCTCCAATTCTGGTCTAAGAGACGCAGCACATCATTGGCCACTTTAGCCGGAAGAGCTTGATAGGCCTCGGTTTTCTTCACCAGATGGAAGATTTCGGCAAAGCCGAGGTACTTGCCCGCAAAGATGAAGGACTGCCGAACATGGTAGTTGGCCAGATTGTAGAGGTTCTTGGAGGCAAAGGCGGCCCGATCAATCGCCTCATAGCGCGGATCGCTCTTGTGAATACAATGCTGCTCAACCAGTTGCATTAGCCGTCCTCCCCATGAAGTTCTTTGACGATGCGTTCCGTTTTACGCTTGGCCCGTCGTGGCCCATAGAGCCGTGCAGTAAACGAGGAGACGATAGCCACCTCATATTTAACCATCCCCTGTAGCAATTACTTCTAAAGAATTCTAATCGCGTATTATTGCGTATTGTGTTTGCGCCCCACCACAATCTGCTTTGTGCCCTTGCCAAAGGGCTTCCAATCTCCCTTGACGGCTTGCGGTGCTTCCCTCAGTTTCCTACGTCCCATCCGTATTATTGTGGAGTTGCTTGTATCATAACATGTGCTCCCTTGAGTTACAAGCCAAGGGGTGCGTTTCATTGGTTTGCACAGAGGAGTCTGGAAAGATATGGGAGGGGCGGCATTATGAAGATTAACAAAATACTTACGATCGTGGGAGAGGCGGCATTCATGACGCCAGTCCGCCTGTGAAGCGGACTGGCGTCATGAATGCCGCCTCTCCCACCATGTACCCATAGCCGGATTAATTTGTTAACTCTCATAATGCCGCCCCTCCCATGTGTCGTGGGATTCGTGCAAAAAGGAAACACACTCCAAGCCAAGTTGTGATCCTTGACTCATGCGTATAAGCAGACTATACTGGTAGCAGACATTTAAGCTTGCAGGATCAAAAGTCCTTACCATGTGATTTTTGATGCATGTCGCCGCTTGCCAAGAGGGCCCTTGTTTATTATGAATCATGCACGGCGTACAATAAGGCGCATGGCAAGGCGTACTCTCAGTTTTGTAAGCACATTGATGTTCTTCGTTATCCTATTCTTTAGAATGCAAAGGATGCTGCACACAAGCCGTCTGCACTACTTCATGAGATTACTCTGAGCCTACCTGGACTTAGAAAGGGAAAAATCATGGGCTTCCTGTTTCGCTTCCTGTTGAGAAATCTCAAAGGTTATCGTCTTCTCCTTCCCGTTGCACTTGTAGTGACGTTTCTAGAGGTACAAGCTGCCCTTGGAGGTCTTATTATACAAAAGTACCTCCTTGATAAAGTGGTCAGTAAACAGGACCCAGGTGCTCCGTACAGCACTCTTCTCAACATCATTGATCCAGTTAAGTCGGGACAGCTACACAGTCTCACTGCCACTCTCATCTTCCTTATAATCATGCTCATCGTCCTTGGTGCGCTAGATGCCGTATTGAGTTACGGCCAGCAGTTCATCGCAACTTACATTGCACAGAACTTGTCGGCACGGCTGCGCAAGAATCTCTTTGACCAGTTACAGCGGCTGTCACTGGATTGGCATGGGAAGCAAAAGAAGGGCGATCTTATTCAGCGTATTACGGGTGACATTGCCAACATCGAAAAGTTGATTACCGATGGTCTCGTTGATCTGCTTGGTGGCATCCTAACCATCATAACAGCTATTGTACTCATGATTCAAGCGCAGATAGAATTAACACTGATCTCTGTTGTGATCCTACCGGCCCTTTTCGTCATCATTTTGACCTACACGCGGGGAATTAAGGCGGCAGCCAAAAGGGCATCCAAGGCGGTAGGACAAGTGGCAGATGTTGCCACCGAGGATGTTGGTGCGATTACTGTGCTCAAAGCCTTTTCCCTGGAAGACCGTGAGGCGACACGCTTTAACCGCTATGTTGGCAAAAGCCGTGAGGCCGGACTCGAAGCGGGTGTTCTCCAGGCACAATTTACCCCGGTTGTGAATATCCTGATAACCGTGGGTACTGCCATTATCATTGGTGTAGGTGGTTTTGCCCTGGCAAACGGAAAATTTCCCATCATCAACGTCCAGGCTAGCCCACCTGTCACTGCTGGTACTCTGCTCCTTTTCCTCTCGCTCTTGAAGCAGTTGTACCAACCGATGAAGGATTTTTCCAAGCTGACCAACGTTGCCACAAGTGCCGCTGCGGGAGCCGAGCGTATCCAAGAAGTGTTCGATCAAGCACCTGAAGTTACTGATAACGTGATACCTTACTATGGTCCACAGCGGCTCAAAGGTGAGATAACTTTTGAAAATGTCATCTTTGGCTACACCGCCGACCGTCCTATCCTGAAGGGCATCAACCTGCATATTGCCGCGGGCAAAAAAGTTGCCCTGGTCGGACTCTCTGGTGGTGGAAAAACCACTCTCGTCAAGTTGATCCCTCGCTTCTATGAAACGCAGCAGGGCTCCTTGAAAATTGACGGTCTTGATAATCGCAATTACCCCCTCTCGCTCCTCCGTCGCAATGTCAGTCAAGTGTTGCAAGACTCGGTACTCTTCGAGGGAACTATTCTTGAGAATATCAAGATAGGCCGACCAGAAGCCACCATGGAAGAGATCGTAGAAGCGGCGAAACAAGCGCACATCCACGAAACCATTCTGGATTTGCCCGATGGCTACGAAACAAAGGTACGCGAACGTGGCAAGAACTTCTCCGGCGGACAACGCCAACGCTTAGCCATTGCCCGTGCCATCCTCTGTGATTCGCCCATCTTGATATTGGATGAGCCTACTGCTGCCCTGGATGTTGAGGCAGAAGTCGAAGTCTTACGCGCCATTGATACCTTAGTCGTGGGACGCACCGTATTGATGATTTCCCACCGCCTCAGTACGCTTGGCAACGTCGATGAGATCATTGTGCTGAAGGATGGGCAAATTGTTGAGCAGGGTACCTATAAGGAATTAAAGCGTAAGGATGGCGTGTTTGCGGGTCTGCTCAAAGAACAGAACCGCTACAACGTAGACTATGCTGGTGCCTCGGTGATCGTTCCTCAGGCAGAACTCATGAAGATGCTTAAGCAGCATGGACAGAAAGTAGCATCGTCCTCTCCTGTGATAGCACCTGTCAGCACACCCGAACCTGTACTTGCATCACCAGCGAAAGATCGTCGAGTTAAGGAAATAAGCAGCAATGGGAATGGGCGGCAAATGCTCAATGCCCGCGTTTTGGTAGAAGTAGATGGCAAGGTCGTGGGACAGCGACAGCTCAATAAGGATACTCTCACCGTGGGACGTCTGGCAAGCAATGATGTGCCAGTGCCATCTAGCCGTGTATCGCGCCTGCATGCAAGGATTCGCTGGGACGAGATAAACGGTACCTGGCTGATTGAGGATGCGGAAAGCTTGAACGGCTTGACCTTCCAGGGACAGCGTGTTGATCGGCACACTCTGGGCAAAGGAGACCGCATTTACATTTCACCGACAGCAGTGATTCAGTATGAGCCAGTATAACCTGTTTTATGGGTAGGTACCTCGATCAGGCACCTACCCATAAAACAGGCGAGAAAAACGAGATGCGTTGACGTTTCTTTGGTGAGAACTATATGACTATGCAAACACGCAATAAGCAGATACTCTATTAAGAACAGGAGCTCTCCATGAGTAGTAATCTACCAAAACGTCTTGGTAAATATGAATTACAGGAACGCCTGGGGCAGGGAGGCATGGCTGAGGTCTGGAAAGCCTTTGATCCCCAATTGAAACGTTATGTCGCGATTAAATTTTTACATACAAAACTAGGTTCTGATCCTGAATTCATGACCCGTTTTGTACGGGAAGGTCAGGCTATCGCATCGCTGCGCCATCCCAATATTGTGCAGGTGTATGATTTCCAGATAGCTTCACCAGGAGGCGATGGGCCGACAGCCTACATGGTTATGGATTACGTTATAGGGCAAACATTAGCAGATTATATTCGCAGAACCTCTGCTATACGCAACTTTCCGTCGGCAAGTGAATTTGTGAATGTATTCGCCCCCATCAGTCTCGCCGTTGACTATGCTCATCAACATGGAATCATTCATCGTGATATCAAACCAGCAAATATTCTGCTTGATTCACGCAATACGATGCACAATCCCATGGGCGAACCTATTCTTACCGACTTCGGGATCGTTAAGCTGTTGGGAGAAGCCACACTGACCGCAGCAGGTGTGTCTATAGGTACCCCGCTGTATATCTCGCCGGAACAGGTACGAGGAACGCAGCCCACCAAAGAGAGTGATATTTACTCTCTCGGTATTATGCTCTATGAGATGTACGTAGGCACACCGCCGTTTCGAGGCGATTCTCCTTACACAATCATGATGCAGCATCTACAGGCCGACCCTCCTCAACCGAGCCTGGTGCGCCAGGGTATTCCTCGTGCATTGGATGCCGTCATCTCTCGTGCGCTGGCTAAAAATCCTCAGGAGCGCTTCCCCACCGCAGCGGCCATGACAGCAGCTCTTGCCGAAGCAGTGGGCATACCAGTTCCTCTATCGATCGGTCGCTCCGTCTCTCTTCACAATACCGGTCAGAATGTTCCTTCAACGTTACCACAAGATATAGCGACGGTACGTACTGATAGGCCACCCATGGCTTCATCGGCATCAGATTTACCAACAGTTCGTTCTAAAATGAGTACTCCTAGCATGGCCTCATCGGCATCAGACCTGCCGACGGTAGGTGCGGATGTGAATACTCCTCCCGGCATAAAATACCCAGAACCTGTTCCTCCGACTTCTAAATCACCTCAGCCGCCTACCATAATGCCAACAGTTCCTTCTGGACCGCCCCCATCGCAAGCACCTGCGAGCGTATCACCACAGACGCCGCTTCCACCTGTTCCTCTGCCTGCATCGATGCCTTCTCGCCCAGCAGGTCGCCAGCGCAAAGGCCTGATTGCCATTATTGGAGCAGTACTCCTCGTTGTGATTATTGGCTCTGGCCTAGGCGTGTTCCTTCTCAGAGGTTACTCGTCGACAAGTATTGTAGGGCATGCGGCTTTTACCAGTAGCCAACAACTCAATAGCCAGGGCGTACCAGGTATCAATGATGGTATGCAAATTCAACTTCAGAATATTCCAGCTCCAGCCTCGGGTAATAGCTACTATGCCTGGCTACAGGATAACCAGACCGAAACCCAGTCGATCTTCCTCGGCGCATTGGCTCTTAATCAAGGTGTAGCAACGCTGTCCTATGCGGATAGTCAGCACCGTGACTTGCTCACGACGATGAACAGCTTCCTGGTCACTGAGGAGAACACGAATCCTCCTCCCAATAATCCGACGCTCGACAAAACTAAGTGGCGTTACACTGCAACACTGCCTCAAACCCCTGCAACTACAGATCACTTTAGTTACCTCGATCACGTTCGCCACTTGCTGGCTATTGAACCGGCTCTTGAAAAATTGAACCTACACGGAGGTATAGATTACTGGTTTGTAAGCAACTTAGAGGAGTTGCAGAAAGAAGCGTTGGAGATAAGAGATCATGGAACCGCACCAGATATCCGCCAACAGCTTACCAACCTCCTCTACTACCTTGATGGGAAATGCGCTCCCCAGGAGTTGACTTACGCGCCTGCGGGCAGCCCGTCATTGCCACAGAGCGGCACGATCCGCAACAGTACGGTGGTTGGCCTCCTTGACTGCGCGCAAGTGCCAGATCCTCCTGGTCACGTCACACATATTGGGCGTCATCTCACAGGGATAGCGCAATCCCCTGGGGCACCCGCAGATCAGGTGAAGCGTGCGACTCAGATCAACAGCGACCTCAACAACATCAAGGCCTGGTTGGTGCGGGTACGCAAAGATGCTTTGCAACTCATAGCCATGAACGATACGGACTTGTTGCAGAACCATTCACTGCGTAATGATCTGGTAGTCTATGCGACCTATACAGTGAGTGGCCGAACTGATCCAGTCACGCAGGCTCTTGAGCCTAGTGGCCAGCAAATAGCCAACAATATTGAATTATTGGCAACCTTTGACGTGATGCCGTTCAAAGGCTAAGGGTATTGTTCAAAGCTACATAGCCACGTGACCAATGAGATCACATGGCTATGTGCTACCATGCACTTGTGAGAGTTTGACCCTACCATAATATATGAGTTGTGCGTATAATTATTCAAACAACATGTATAGCTCAACTGAGAAAGAGGAAGACAAAGATGTCACGCAAGAATACATCTCACGACCATATACCAGATCCCTTTGATGGGAGACAGCAAAGTGATGATTTGCGAATGATTGAAGATGAAGAGAAAAGAGAACATGTAGAGGATAAGCATAATACGACGCATACGGCGTCAAGTACGGCCTTTGAGGATGATGGACGCCACGAGGCGGGGAAGCGGGATGTGGAGTTGTATATTCGGACGTATAATACGTTGTTGCGCAGTTCGGGTGAGATTAGTTTGAAGGCATTGGTACAGACACACTACAATATTGACTCTAGCTTGCATCCCGAAGCACGATCGCCCTACCCTGATATGTCGGCTTTCATTTATAGCGTGCTGCGTTTACCAGCTTCCATTATTCACTGTAACTTGGTGCTGTTGGGCCAGTCGGAAGAGGTGTTTCAGCAGCAGGGATTTCATGTAGATGGCTGGCAGGGGGTGACGGCTTCGGCGCGGCGTAGAAAGTGGTTCTATGATGGCAAAGAGACGCTGGCAGTGTATGTGGCGAGTGCAAGCGATACCGATGATATTGTGCCGGTTCTGGTGGCGTTCCAGATCGAATGGAATAAGATGTACTACCTGCTCAATGCCGATCCGACGACGATGCAGCTATTGGAGACGCACATGGATCCCACATCGCCAGTTTTTACCGAGATTACCAAAGTGCTGCGGGAACGCTTGCATATTCATCCGAGTGATTGGCGACGGCTTGAGTTGATCTGGGGCGATCTGCTATGGGAGAATCTGCTGATGATTGGGCGGCAGCGCAAGAGTTTCTTGCTGCGTATGCTGGGTGGTTCGCATGTGGGCTACGTGCGAGCAACACGCCAGTGGTGGACACCGGTGGAGCAACTGCTAGATAAACTGAACCTGGAGGAAAGACCAGTGTACTTTGTGTCCAGCAACACGCATAGCCTGGTCAATCTGATGTCAGGTAGCCTGCTAAACAGACAGGATCAGTTAACGAGGTTTGCGTTGAGTGGACAGAACCCGTACCTGGCCGACGAGTGCCTCAAGCTTCAGCAGGGCATTGTGCCGGGAAATTGGCAAAACTTTTTATACTTTGCAGCCCGTGAATGGATGTCTACAGCTGAAGGGAGAGAGTTTGCACGTGTACGTGCGAGCGAAGAGCAAGAGCGAGGTATCTGGCATGTAGGAGCGCGGCATGGCTTGGAAATTGATGCCCAGGTGTTTGAGTTGGACAAGCTACACCCGATGGAGGTTGATCCACGCTGTCGTATGCCTAGCATGGACAAGCTAGCTGAGAGTTCGGCGATCGTGCTGAATATTGATTATCCGCTGGGTATGGCAGCATACCGTATGCTGCGTGAGATTATGGAGAATTTGACGCACATCCGTGGTATATACGTTCTCGGTAAAGCGGCAACGCTGAACGGCAGTATTGGAGATGTCATGATCTCGAATGTTGTCTTGGATGAGCATAGCCAGAACATCTTTTGGCTGGATAATTGTTTTATTGCTCAAGATGTGCAACCATACCTGATCTATGGTTCGGTGCTGGATAATCAGAAGGCGGTTTCAGCAAAGGGAACGTACTTGCAAAACCGCCAGTACCTGGATTTCTATTATCAAGCTAACTATACAGTAGTGGAGATGGAGAGCGGACCGTACCTGAACGCGGTCTATGAAGACCAGTACCTGCTGCGCTATCCCGGGGGTGAGAATATCAATTTTGCGCGTTTGCCCTACGATCTGGGTGTTCTGCACTATGCATCGGATACACCGTACACACGTGGCAAGAATCTGGGGGCCGGTAGTCTGTCGTACTTTGGCATGGATTCGACATATGCCTGCGCAGTAGCGATTCTACGCCGCATCTTTGAACACGAGATACAAGCGGTGAAGAAGCAGAAGGAACGGGAAGCAGTAGTGCAAGAAGAGCAGAGAAAAGAGACGAAGGTCTCGTAACTATAAAGCATGCCACATTTGTACAGGGCTTAGCCCTGTACAAATGTGGCATGCTTTATAGTAGTACTTGCGACTTGGTCGAGCGGATCTAAGCATCACACTAGTATCCGCTCATACGCACAGGCCAATGTCCTCCATCAGCAATGGGTATTACACCTGTGTGTCTACCACCTCAACCTTGTCTTTGCCCCCATAGAAGTCCCACCAGGGCTTGGCCCCTTTTTGAAGGACCTCATTTAAGGCTTCGACGTTGCGTACACCCTCATCTTCGAGCCACTTCCGTAATGCGGAAGCCCCACCTCGCCCATACACCGGGATGCCCTCCTGCCATGTTGCTCGCCCGCACAACACGCCAGAGAAGGGGGTACCAGCGTCGGCGGCTAGCTCGAGCGTCTCGAGGAAGACCTCGTTGCTCACCCCGGCACTGAGGTAGATGAAGGGCACGCGCGTGGCGGTGGCAGCCTCGCGGAAGTGATCTTTGGCCTCGTCCCAACTATAGGCAACTTGCCCATCGGGGTTGGCCTTAGATTTCTCCACATAACGCATATTGATTGGAACTTCTACTTTCAACACATCCACTCCGTACTGCGGCTGGGAGAATACCCGCATATACTTCTTGACCTTGTCGGGTTTGACACGAGCGAAGGCGAGGCTGGTGTCATCACCAATCTCGTCGCTATAGGCAATCACCTCCAAGAAAAAGGGCACGGCGTTGGCAGTGCATTCTGCCCCGATGCGTTCGATGAAGGCCTCTTTGATCGTGTTGACATGTTCTGTGTCGTCTGGATCGTAGTACATCAAGACTTTGATCACATCGGCCCCCGCATCCATGAGCCGCAGCACAGACCATTCTGGGAGCAGATCGGGTAGCCGCCCTTTGACCGCAGCATCGTAGCCGGTTTTTTCGTACGCCAGAAATACCCCCGCATTCTTGGCCCGATGCTTCACGGCTTCCAGCCCATACTCAGGGTCGAGCAAAATCGCACTGGCATGGGGGGTGAGTACCTCGGTTACCAGTATCTTGAACTCGCTCACCTGGGCATCGGAGGCATCACTTCCTTGTGCCTTGGCAATGGCTTTGCGCAGCGAACCACGCTGATCCATGGCGGCAGCGGCAATGACTCCCTGTTCATCAGCCACAGCATTGATCCCATTGAACTTTCCACGTGACATTCGTACTTTGGTTGTTTCCATGCTTCTCCCTTCTTTCTCTCAGGGCAAGCGCATCTCCATTCAAGAACCTGGTCAGGACAAGAGGCCATGAAAAATAGCTGTCCTCTGCACGCCGTTTGGCAAATAAGATGCGCTTGCTCTGTTCTTTCTCCTGCGAGAGGAGTCTCTCCTCCTCCTTTGGGAGATACACACTTACTTATCACGAAGATTTGTAGAGATACTTCGAGATATTCGGGCCATTTATATTATATTATATCAAATCCTGATGGTCACTTGCTCATAAGAGCACTATACATTTGACAGATGTGCAATCAGTTTGAAAAGCCAACTCGCTGTTATCGTAGGCAACAGTAATACACTTAAAGGTCACTATCTTCTATTCGGTAACTTTGGTGAAACGATAAATACGAGGATCAATGAACTGGTCAAACTCGTCATAGCTGGGACTCGAAAATTCGGAGACGATGGCTCCTTCGTCTCCCGCTTGGAACCAGTGCCAGGTATTTGGCGGGATCGTGTACTGATCGCCAGGATGCAGTTCAATCTCGTGAAAGATCGTGTAGTATTGTTCGCTGCCTTGCGGTACATGCGCCTGAATCGTCTGGCTCGCTTCGCCTTCTACGTAGAGCCAGACCTTGCCCCAACGGCAACGAAAGGTTTCTTGCTTGCCTGGATTGGCCTCGCTGAGTGGTGGATGGCGATGCTGTGCGCAAGTCTGACGCGGTGTCATGACCAGCTCTTTAGCACAGTAACGCTCATTGTTGATATAAATGACAAGTTGCAGACCTGTGCGCTCTAATTCGCTCAGGCCAAAGTCGACCACCTCGATCTGTGTCTGCTCTTGCGGCGTCAATACAATACCAGCCTGAGCCAATATCTGTGTCGCCCGCTCTTGCATCTGCCGTACCTGACTTTGAGTTAACATAGCTAATACCTCCCTGAATAGGAATAAAATGGCTTCTGGAGGGCGACCTCAAGGGTCGCTCTACCTCCTTGGGTTGCTGTCTACACTATCTGATATCCTTTTCGCTCTCGTCGTGTGTCGTAATGCGCACCTCCTCTGGGGCGTCATGAATCTTTTTGATCACCTGAGTGTATTCAGCACCAACCATCAGGCCCACCACTTCATTCTCACTGGTTTCGCTGATCTTTCGTTCACCGGCTTTGTTTCCACGACGCATTACGATTACCCGGTCCGCCACAGCAAAGACATCCTGCATATTGTGACTGATCAGAATGACGGGAACGCCCTGATTGCGTAAAGTGCGTATCAGTTCCAGCACTTTGAGTTGCTCTGGTACACCCAGTGCGGCAGTTGGCTCGTCCATGATCATTAAACGGGCGTTCCAGTACACAGCACGGGCAATGGAGACGGCCTGGCGTTGGCCGCCAGAGAGTTGGCGGATAGGACTGCGCAACTCAGGAATGCGGATATCCAGTTGATCGAGGACCTGGCGTGACTCGCGAAGCATATAGGGGCGATCAAGCACTCTAAAAATGCCGAGTTGATGACGCATTCTCTCGCGACCCAGGAAGATGTTTGCACTGGCATCGAGATTGTCGCACAGGGCCAGGTCCTGGTAGATGGTTTCTATCCCGCGCCGTCGTGCTTCCAGCGGCGTCGAGAACGATACCGCTTCACCATTCAGAAGAATCTGGCCGCCGTCGGGTTTATAGGCACCGGAGATCATTTTGATGAGCGTTGACTTGCCCGCGCCATTGTCTCCGAGGAGCCCTACCACTTCGCCGGGATGAATGTCCAGGCTGACATGATCTACCGCGACCAGGCCACCGAAGCGTTTATAGAGATCTTTGACTTGTAAGATCGGTTGTACATCAGCCATAATGTGTTTCTCCTGTTCCCATGAACTCTGCTAAACCAGCTGCTTTTTCGCCTGATCGACAAGAACAGCCAGGATAATCACCGCGCCCACGGCAATGAACTGCCAGAACGGATTAATTCCCAGAAAGATCAGGCCATTCTGGATGATCGAGATAATCAGCGCGCCGATCACCGTGCCCAGGATGGTCCCCTCGCCACCGAAGAGCGAGGCGCCACCGATAATCACCGCCGCGATGGAGGTGAG
>WNGD01003889.1_pt1 | contig 28679 bp, 26 predicted proteins | sample 5400671 | NCBI WGS metagenome assembly WNGD01 (sample SAMN13153369, study PRJNA577476) | soil metagenome | isolation source: 40 cm soil or saprolite under grassland replicate 2 | place: USA:California | collected 2016-06-15
GCTCGCGATCGCGCCGTCAAGCTGTCGCCCGCCGTGGTTAGAGACGACGATCGCGTCCACGCCATGGTCAACAGCGAGCGCCGTGTCCTCGGCGGTGGCGATCCCCTTGAGCATGAGCGGGAGTCTGGTCTGTGCGCGCAGCCAGGCCAGATCTGCCCACGTGATGGTGGGGTCCAGCTGGCTCGCCGCATGGCGCTGTAGTGAGGATGAGCCGGGATCGTGCTCGTGGGTCTCGGCCATGACCGACGCCTCGACGTTGACCGCGTTGACGCCCTGCGGCAAGGTGAACCCGTTGCGGATGTCGCGCAGGCGGCTGCCGAGCCGCGGCGCGTCCACCGTCAGCATGAGCGCGCGGCAGCCTGCTGTCGCCGCGCGCCGCAGCATGCCGCTCAGAATGTCGCGCTGCCGCAGCCAGTACACCTGCAGCCACCATTGTCCGCCCGCCGCGGCAGCGATCTCCTCGAAGGTCCGGCTTGCGAACGTGCTCGCGATGAACACCGTGCCCTCCTGCCGCGCCGCCGCGGCCGTGGCCACCTCGCCGTCCGGGTGAGCAAGCCGTTGGAACGCCATCGGCGCCACCAGCGCGGGGAAGGACAGCGGCGAGCCGAGCGTGGTCGTGGCAAGATCGCATTCCGCGACATCGACCAGGACCCGCGGGCGCAGGACCAGCCGGTCAAAGGCGGCGCGATTGGCGGCGAGGGTGTATTCGGCGCCGCTGCCGCCCTGGAAGTAGTCCCAAACATCAACGGGAAGCCGCGCACGTGCGGCCGCTTCAAACTCATCCAGCCGCAGCAGTACCATGCCCGCTCGTGCCCCTTGCTGTGTGTAGACCAGGACCGGCGGCACGCCGCTGCTGGCTTCGCCTCCAGTTAGGCATGCCGTCCTGATCGGTACAGGTTAGTGGCTGAGCGCGGATGTCCCCCGTCAAGGTCATCGGGTTCTTGACCACGTAGCTAGCGTGTGCGAACCTGACGCCAGATCCCCCTTACGCCCGTAGTTAGCCACACGTCGTTCTTTTGGACATGATTCCTTACCATTCCGAGGGGCCAGGTCCGGCCCTCCCGGTCGGCGATGCTGCCTTGGAGGGATGATGGACAACGTGCCGCGCGCGCCATCACGGTCGGCCGGGTGGGTCGATGCGATGCTTCTCGCGGGCGGCGATGACGAGGTTTGCCTCTGGCTCGGCCGCGGGGTCGACCGCCGGGAGCTGCGTGAACTCGTCGCTGCTGAGCAGCGCAAACTCCAGGCGGCCGGGCTGGCGGCGGGCGGCACGGTCTCGTTACGGCTGCCTCCTTCGCTTGGCTATGTGGCGAGCCTGCTCGCCGCCTGGCGCATCGGCGCGCAGGTGAGCCTTCTTGATCACCGCTTAACCCAATACGAGGTCGAGCGGGCGCTGGACCGGCTCAAGCCGCAGGTGCTCGTTCAGGTCGATGACAGCGTCGCGTCCACAGTCAGCGCGATGCGCGGCTTCGCCGACATCGCAACTGCCGCGCAACCCTGCGCGGGTGGCGATGACGCGGCGACCGAGCACGCGCTCGTTCAGCTCAGCTCCGGGTCCACTGGACCGTCCAAGGTCATCGCGCGCACGGCCGATGACCTGATCGCGGAACTGGATCGTTACACCAAGCTGGACGGCTATCCGCGCCAGGGCGAACGCATCGTTTGCCTGGCATCGGTGGTCCATGTTCTTGGCCTGGTGGGTGGCCTGTTGCACAGCTTGCACGCGGGTGTGCAGCTAGTCTTCGTCGAGCGCCTCACCCCGGATGGCATCCTCGCGGCCGTGGCCGCGGGCAACGAGCCGACGATGGTTCTCGGCGTGCCGTTTCACGCCGAGCTCTTAACGTCGGTCGCCACACCGCCGCCGTTGCCGCAACTGGTGCGGATGGTGGTCGCTGGCGAACTCGTCCGCCCGCACGTGCCCGGTGCCTTCACCGCACGCTACGGCGTGCCGCTGGGGACCATGTACGGGATGACAGAACTCGGGGTCATCGCCACCGACCTGCATGGCCGCACGCGTCCCGCTGTCGCTCCCGCGCCTTCGATGAAGCTGCGGACCGAGGACGGCGAGCTGCTCGTGGCAATGGCTGCCTCGCCCTACATCGGCCTCGTCGACCCGACGCGCTGGTCGGACGGCTGGCTGCACACCCGGGACGCCGCGGACCTCGATCCGGCGACGGGCCTTGTGACAATCCTCGGCCGACTGGATTCACAGGTGTCGGTGGGCGGGCTCAAAGTCGATCTTACCGAGGTGGAGCAGACGCTCGCCGCGCTCCCGGGGGTTACCGAGGTGGTGGTGACCTTCGACGAGGTGATCACCGCCTATCTAGCCGTCACGGCCGGGGCCGCCACGGCGGACATCGAACAGGCGATCGCGCACCAGCTCGCCGCGTTCAAGCGGCCACGGCGAATGCAGGTCGTGCCCAGCTTGCCGCGGACAGCCAGCGGAAAGATCGTCCGCGACCGCACGGCGCTGCGCCGCCTGGCAGATCGCCAGCAGGTGACTTCGTGATCATGCCGCGCCGTTGTCTCGCCCAAAGCCCTAGCCCGTCGTCGGCCGGCCCGCATCGCGCCGGTCACGCAACCGCCGGGCCTCGGCCACGCAACCACGGAAGGAAGCCCAGTAGATGAAGGATGAGGTCTGCACGTTTGTCGTCGAGTCAGTTCGGAACATGAATTACGACGTCAGCGGCGTGACAGGCGACACCGATCTGGGCCCAACGGGCCTTGACCTCGAGTCGCTGGCGCTTGCCGAACTCGCCATCCAGGTGGAGGACGAGTTCGGAGTCAAGTTCACCGACGATGACACCGAGACGCTGGCGCTGATGACCCTGGACGAGTTCGGGGCCGAGGTTGTCAGGCGCATGGCGGCGGAGCCTGTGGCGCAGGCCGAGTGAGCCCGGTGAGCCAGGTCGATCGCGAGCAGGTCATCGCGATGCTTGCGACGTTTGGTGATCGGTCACCTGAGGCGGTTGACGAGCAGCTCAGCTCGTTGGAGCTGACCTGGCTGATCGCCCAGATCGAGCAGCGGTACGGCGTCATGCTCGACTTCAGCGACGACGTGCTAGCCCAGATGTCCACCTTGTCCGGCGCCGTGCAGGCGCTGCGCGGCGCGCTCGCAGAGGCGCGAAGTGGCTGACGAGCCGGCCGGCGTCCCGGCCGCGCGCGACGAGGTTGTGCTCACGGGCATGGGAGCTGCGTCGGTGTTCGGCCGAGGCGCCGCACCGCTGCTCGACGGTGCCTCCACCGGTGTTCATGGCTTTGACGAGGTCACCCGTTTCGACGTCCGGCGCCGCCGGGTCCGTTCGGCCGCCCATATGCCCGGATCGCCGGATCTGGCCAGCGAGCTTGTGGCCGTGATCGAGGATGCGTGCGAGGACGCGGCGCTGTCGGCGAACGACCGTGCCAGGTGTCTGCTGCTGCTCGCCGCGCACGCCGACCGATCGCTGACCGAGCGGCAAGGCCCGGTCGCCGGCCCGCTCCCCGGGTGGCCAGGCCCGGTCGCCGGCCCGCTCCCCGAGTGGCCAGGCCCGGTCGCCGAGTGGCCAGGCGCGGTCGCCGAGTGGCCAGGCGCGGTCGACGGAATACAGACAGCTCATAACGGCGGCGGCCTTGCCGCTTCCGTGGCCAGCCGCTGCGGTCTGTTGGTGGGACCGCGCGTCTACACCGCCGCCTGCGTGGCCGCGAGCAGCGCGGTCGCCGACGCGGCGGCGATGATTGCGCACGGCCGGGTCGATCGGGTCGTCGTCGCGGCGGGCTACCTCGTGGATGAGGTCAACTTCGCCGTCTTCGACGCCGGGCGCGCCCTTGCACGTGACGGTCGCGTCCGGCCGTTCAGCGCGGGCAGGAAGGGGATTCTGCTTGGCGACGGCGTGGCCGCGGTGGTGCTGGAGTCAGGGCCGGCGGCGCGAAGCCGCCGAGCGCGGCCGCTCGCGGTGGTCGCTGGCTGGGGGCGAGCTGGCGACGCCTACCACGTATGCCAGCCCCGCCCTGATGGCGCCGGGCTGGCCGGCGCGGTGCGATCGGCGTTGCGCCGCGCCGCGGTGACGCCGGACGAGGTCGGCTATGTCAACGCCAATGGCACTGGCACCCCGCAAAGCGATGCCGCCGAGGCCGCAGGGTTGTCGCGGGCCTTGGGCGAGTCCCTGGAGAGGATTCCGGTCAGCTCCACCAAGTCAGTACACGGCCACGCCTTAGAGGCGTCGGCCTTGCTCGAGCTCGTGGTGACCGTGCTTGCGCTGCGCAGTGGCGTGCTGCCGGTCAACGCAGGCTTTCTCGAGCCAGATGCGAGCTGCGCGCTCGACCTTGTCCTCGATGTCGGCCGGCATGCTCAGATCTCCTATGCGCTGAGCGTCAACTTCGCCTTCGGTGGCGCCAACACGGCATTGCTTGTAGGCGCCGCATGAGCGCACAGCCCGAGACCTCGCAGACCGCCGCCGCCGTGCTCGGTGAGCCTCCCGCTGGCGCCGCGCCGCCCACGGTTTTGCCGTCTGCGACTACCTCTGCGCCGCCGGCCGACGTCAGCCCGTGGCGCAGGGTTGTCGTTCTCGCGCGGGCGCGCTGGCCCGCGGCGCCTGCGGACACGCTGACGCCGATTCCCGCCTTCGTCGCTTCATCATTCAACCCGCTCGTCGCGGAGGTCGCGGAGCGGTGCCTGCGCGCCCATTATGGGCGGCCTCCCGCCGACCCCGCACGCGGCGAGCAGACCGCGATCGTGCTGGCCAGCAGGCGCGGCGACGTGAGCACAACCGATGCGGTGGTGCAAGCCCTCGCCGGTGATCGCCGCGTACCGCCGCTTTTGTTCTTCCAGTCGAACATCAACGCCGTCATTGGCCATGTCGCCGCGCGCTGGGCTCTCGCGGGCCCGGTCGTTTGCGCGAGCCCGCTCGGCGACCCGCTAACCGACGGACTTTCCTGCGCCTGCTTGCTCTTCGACGACGGCGACGCGACCGAGGCGCTCGTCATCGCGGCGGACCAGGCCTACGGCGAAACGCCAGAAAGCGCAGCCGCGGTCCTGGTGGCCGCCGACACCCAGGGGTCAGGCTTACGGGCCGGTCAGCACGAGCCAGAAGGAGAAGAATGAAGGTCCCGAGCATCCGCGCCACACTGGCTAGAGACACCGACATTGGCGCGGGCAATGCCGTCGGCATCCGGATGGCGCTCGGGGCAGGCGTTGACGAGCCGGTCATCACGTTCGACACCGCCGTCGACGGCCATCCCGCCTGGCAACCGTTGACAGTGCGCCAGCTCGACCGGCTGGTCGCCGCGCGCGCGGCGGCCCTTCACGGCCTGGGCATAGGGATGCGAGACCCGGTCGCTGTCATCGCGCCGACGGCCGCAGACACCGCGCTGACCTTCCTGGCGCTTGCCCGGCTCGGCGCGATTGCGGCGCTCATCAACCCGTACCTGAACATCGAACTAGCCGCCGAATACGTCAGCCGCCTTGGCGCCGTGGGGCTCACCACCGACGCCGCTCATGTCGAGCAGCTATCTGGCTACGACCTCGGCACGCCGCTGCTGCCCAACATCACCACCCTCGGCGCCGGAGATCCGGCCAGCGCCCCGCGCCACTATCGGCACCATGGCAGCGACCCCGCCGCGATCACGCACTCCTCGGGAACGACCGGCCTGCCGAAGGCCGTCGTGCACTCACACGCCAGCCTGTTCGCCGCGATCCGGTACCGGCTGACCCTGCCAAGGCCGCAAGGGGTCGAGCGCATGTTGAGCGCGCTGCCGTGCCCGCACGCGGCCGGCCTCATCGTGCTGAACCTTGCCCTGTGCAACGGAGGGCAACTGGCCATGCTGTCACGGCAGGCGGGTCCGCTTGTGCTCGACGCGATCGAACGGTGGCGGCCACGAGCGGTCGTCGGGTTCTCGACCACGTGGCCGAACCTGCTGAAGGCAGACCTCACCGACCGTGACCTCAGTTCGGTCGCGCTGTGGTGGAACACGGGCGACTGCGCGCACGAGGCGCACATCCGCCGGCTGGTCGTCAACGGCTCCCGGGAGACCGTCACCTCGGCCGGCCGGTCGCGTCAGCCTGGCTCGGTGTTCGTGGATGGAATCGGCTCAAGCGAGATGGGCCACTCGCACTTCTATATCGCCCATACCCGCGACACGAACACCTACGGCCGCTGCATCGGCCGCCCGCATCCGTTCGCCAAGGTAGTGGTCCTTGGGCCAAACGGTGAGGAGCTTCCGCCCGGTGAGGTCGGCGAGCTCGGCACGTCCTCGCCGACGGTCTCGCTCGGATACTGGAACGACTCGGCCTTGACCTACCGCACCCGGGTTCGCGGTTACTTCCTGACCGGAGACCTTGTCTATCGCGACGAGGATGGTTACTTCTACCACCTGGATCGCAAGGTCGACTCGGTTGACCTCGGCGGTGGCGCACGTCTCTACACCGCCGACTGCGAGGAACGCATCCTCGCAAGCTGCCCAGACGTCCTCGACTGCACGGTCGTCGCCGTGCCCGAGGCCGGCCAGGTGGTGACCGACGTGCTGCTCCAGCTCGAACGCGGCGCCGATCCGGGTCTGGACAGGACGCCCCAGATACGCGCCGGCCTCGACGAACGCGTGGCAGCCACCCTGCGCCACGTCATTGCCGTGGACGACGACAATATCCCGCTCACCCCGACCGGCAAGGTGCGCAAGTTCGTGCTGCGCCAGCGTCACCGGGCGGAAGTGATGCCATGAGGTGGGAGTGATGTCATGAGGTGGCCGGGAGCCGTGGGATGAGCTGGCAGGAGATGAGCAGGCGAGGAGGCTTGCGATGAGCTGGCCGGGAGGCGCGGGATGAGCTGGCCGGGAGGCGCGGGATGAGCTGGCCCGGAGGGGATCGCGCGGCCGTCACAGGCCTCGGTCTGGTGAGTCCGCTCGGGCGCGGCGCGCAAGACGTCTTCCAAGACGTGTGCGCTGGCCGCACCGGTCTCGGCGCACCGCCAGAGAAGCACCCGGTCGCGGACACGCTTGAGATCATCGGGATCGCGCCAGACATCGACCCGGCGTCGGTCCTGCCCCCGAACCAGACGCGCTGCGTCGACCGATTCGTCGTCCTGGCACTGGCCGCGGCGGACGATGCGCTCGCGGACGCGGGAATCGAAGTCGGCCGCGACGTCGACCCGCACCGGATCGCGGTGATCGCCGCGACCGGCGGTGGCGGGCTTGAGACCTTCGAGGAGTACTCCCACCTTCGGCTGGAGCGCGGGCGCCCGGCGGTCTCCGCGTATCTGCTGCCGGGAATGCTGTCGAACATGGCGACGGCCCGGATCGCCATCAAGTACGGAATCAAGGGCTACAGCTCGGGCATCGTCACCGCCTGCGCCGCGGGCGCCCAGGCCATCGCCGAGGGGTTGCGGCTCATCCGCGACGATGTCGCGGATGTGGTCATCTGCGGCGGGACTGAGTCGCCGCTGCATCCGACCATTGCCGCCGCATTCACCAACGCCCGCGCGCTGGCCCATGGCTGGGCCGATCCCACGGCCGCGAGCAGGCCATTTGATCGCCACCGCAATGGCTTTGTGCTTGCCGAAGGCGCATGCATCTTCGTCATTGAGCGGCCGGCCCATGCCCGGGCACGCCGCGCAGCCGCGTATGCGGACATCATCGGCTGGGGCGCGACGACCGACGCGCACCACCCAACCATGCCCCAGCCCGATGGCGAGGGCGCGGCCGCGTGCATGCGCCACGCGCTGGCCGACGCGGGCCTGCGCGAAGGCGACGTCGACTACATCAACGCACACGGCACGAGCACCAAACTCGGCGACGCAGCGGAGGCCAGGGCCATTCGCTCCGTCTTTGGTCAACCCGGCCCCGCGGTGAGTTCTATCAAGGGCGCGACGGGTCATCTGCTCGGCGCGTCGGGCGCCCTGGAGGCGGCGGTTACCGCCCTCGCCGTCTGCAGCGGCGTCCTTCCGCCGACGCACAACCTCACCGATCCCGACCCCACATGCGAACTCGATCATGTGCGCGGATCAGCACGGATCGGCGCGGTACGCACGGCACTTTCCAACTCATTTGCCTTCGGTGGCCACAACGTGAGCCTGCTCATCGGAAACAGCGCCATCGAATGCCGTACCAGCCCCGCACACCGAGGTGCACCATGAAGGTTCAAGGAATCGACCACCTGGAGTTCTACGTCGCTGACGCGTCGCGCGCCGCCGACGAGTTATGTGCCGCCTACGGCTTCCGTGTCCACGGCAAAGGCGGTCCGGAGACGGGGCTCGCAGGTCAGCGTTCAGTCCTGGTCCGGCTCGCCGACATACAGATCCTGCTCACCTCCGCCGTTTCCGCCGACCACCCCGCGGCCGAATATGTCCGCAGGCACGGCGATGGCGTGGCGATCATCGCCTTCAGCGTGGACGACGCCACGGCGGCATTCGACCAGGCAGTGCGGCTGGGCGCCGACGGCGTAGCTGAGCCCGCAGTCTACGAACGCGATTTCAGCCGCGTGAGGTTCGCCACCGTGTCCGGCTTCGGCGATGTCGCCCACCGCTTGGTGGAGCGGCACGGGCCGGCGGAAGACTTCGCGCCCTGCGCGATCGAGACGTGGGTCGCGCCCGATGGCGTTGGCGCTGAGGGCGAGGACGACGACGTGGTGGACACGATCGACCACGTCGCCTTGTGCCTGCCCACCGGGACATTGGCCGAGGTTGTCGCTCGTTACTGCGACGTCTTCGGCTTCGACCAGATCTTCGAGGAACGGATCGAGGTAGGCAGCCAGGCCATGGACTCGAAGGTGGTCCAGTGCCCGTCAGGCGCAGTCACCTTCACCATGCTGGAGCCGTCGGGGAGCGAACCGGGCCAGATCGACCAATTCCTGCATTCGCACGGCGGCGCGGGTGTGCAACATGTCGCTTTCGGCACCGCCGACATCAGCACCGCCGTGCGGACTCTGCAAGAACGTGGCGTGCGTTTCCTCACCACGCCGCCCGCTTATTACGACGCACTACAGCGCCGCCTGGGCGTGGCCGAGATTCCGGTGCAGCAGTTGCGTGACCTCAACGTGCTCGCTGACCGTGACTCGTGGGGCATGATGTTCCAGATCTTCACCCAGTCCGTCCACCCGCGCCGGACCCTGTTTTTCGAGCTGATCGAAAGACGGGGTGCGCTCACCTTCGGCAGCAGGAACATCCGGGCACTCTACGAGGCGGTCGAGCGGGAGCGCGTGGCGGTGAGCCCGCAGCCTGATCCCCGCACGGGACCCGGCGCCACGCCAGCTCACGCATGAGTGCGGCCCGCACAGTCCCTGGGAGGAAGCAAATGCCCACGACCACATTCACGCTGGCAGACGAAGAGCGGGAATTACTGCCGAGCGACGATGACGTCAACGGGTACGCCAAACACGGCTGGTACCTGTCCAAAAAACTGCTCACCGACAATGAGGTCGACACGCTGTTAGCGGCAAGCGAGCGGTTCTACGCGGGCGAGCGTGACCGCAGGCTCCTGCATTGGCCGCCGACTCTATCTTACTGGGAGCCATCGCACGGCGCGGTGCAACGCCACAACGACTACATCCATTATGAAAGCGATGAGATCCGTCGAATTCTGTGTAAGCCGCTGATCGGAGCAGTCGCGGCCAGGTTGGCCGGCGCCGCCGAGATCAGGATCTTCCAGGCCACGCTCATCTACAAGCCGCCGGTCCGCGATGAGCCGACCAACCACGTGCCTTGGCATTTCGACCGGCACTACTGGCAGACGTGCACATCGGAACGGATGCTCACCGCGTTCATACCCTTCCACGATTGCGACGAGGAGATGGGGACGATCACGATGGTGGACGGTAGCCATCTGTGGAAGGAACCGCCGGGCGGCGACGACTCGACCCGCCACTTCGCCCGGCGAGACCGCGAGGAGCTTGAAGCCATTCTCGCCAAGTCCGCCGAATTCAACGGTGCGCGCGTGACGAAGACCCCCATGGTCATCCCCAAGGGCCACATGAGTTTCCATCACTGCCGCATCTACCACGGCAGCCAGGGCAACCGGAGCGACCGGCCGCGACGTGCTATCTCGCTGCACATGCAGGATGGCGAGAACCAGTGGCGACTGTACCGTAAGCCCGATGGCGGCACGCTCGTGTACAACAACGACGTCATGGTGCGTAAGACAGCCGCTGGCGCGCCGGATTACGCCGACCCCACGTTCTGCCCGGTGACATGGACGGCGTAGCAGCGCCGCCCAGCGCAGTGCCTGCGGCGGCAACGCTCTACCGGACGATGTGCCTAATACGGAAGTTCGAGGAGCGAGCGCTCGAACTGGTGAAATCCGGTGAGATCGTCGGTGGCACTCATCCCTACATCGGCCAAGAGGCCGTCGCCGTCGGGATCTGCGCGGCGCTGCGGCCCGCCGACCTCGTCACAGGCACCCACCGCGGGCACGGGCACGTTCTTGCCAAGGGCGCGGATCCGAGCCGCGTGCTCGCCGAGTTGGCGGGCAAGGCGACCGGGCTCAATCGCGGCCGCGGCGGCTCGATGCACGCAGCCGATCTCAGTCTCGGCATCCTCGGCGTCAACGCGATCGTGGGCGCGGCGGCGCCAATCAGCGTTGGTGCGGCATGGTCGGCCAGGCGGACCGGTAGCGACCAGGTGGTGGCTACCTTCTTCGGCGACGGCGCGCTGAACGAGGGCGCCCTGCTCGAGGCGCTCAACCTGGCCGCGCTGTGGCGGCTGCCCGTGCTGTTCGTCTGCGAGAACAACGGCTACGCGACCACGATGCCGATCGCGACCGCGGTTGCCGGGACGGCGGTCGGCCGAGCGCAGGCATTCGGTATTCAGGCGCAAACGGTCGATGGGATGGACGTCGAGCAGGTGCATGCGGCGGCGGCGGCGATGGTCGCGCGGGCGCGCGCCGGAGGCGGACCGGGCTTCCTCGAATGCCTTACCTACCGCTTTGGCCCGCACCACACGATGGAATACCGCTTCCGTCTCTCCTACCGCTCGGCGGCCGAGATCGCGCGGTGGCGCGAGCGCGACCCGCTCGGCATCGAGGCCGCACGGCTCGAGTCGGGGGAGTGTGAGCGGATTGACGCCGAGGTCGCCGGGGTGATCGATGCCGCTGTCGAGTACGCGCGCTCGAGCCCACCGCCCGATCCAGCCGACGCCCTCGACTTCCTCTACGCAAGTGGTCTGCGACCAAGGGCGGGATTCGTGTCATGACCTGGCTTTCGTACACCAAGGCACTCAACAGGGCTCTCGGCGACGAGATGGAACGCGACTCAGCGGTGTGCGTGTTCGGTGAGGACGTGCAGGCGGGGATCGCGGGCCTCACGCTGGGCCTGCACAAGCGCTTCGGCGGCGACCGGATTGTGGACATGCCGCTGTCGGAACAGGCGTTCACCAGCATGGCCACCGGCGCGGCGCTGACCGGAACCCGGCCAGTGATCGAGTTCCAGATACCATCGCTGCTGTTTTTGGTGTTCGAGCAGATCGCCAACCAGGCGCACAAGTTCTCTCTGATGACCGGGGGCCAAGCGGCTGTCCCCGTGACCTACATCGTGCCCGGATCGGGCTCGCGGATGGGCTGGGCTGGGCAGCATTCCGATCACCCGTACAGCATCATCGCCCACGTGGGAGTCAAGACCGTGGTTCCGGCGCTGCCGTCGGACGCTTACGGGTTGCTTATCTCCGCGATCCGCGACCCCGACCCGACGGTCATCTTCGCCCCCACCGGCGCGATGGGCGTGCGCGAGGACGTCACCGCGGCGCTCGGCCCGGTGCCGCTCGGCTCGGCGCGAATTCACCGCGCCGGGTCCGAGGCCACCATCGTCGCGGTCGGCCACCTTGTCCACGACGCGCTCGCGGTCGCCGACGAACTCGCCGGTGAGGTGTCGCTGGAGATCTTCGATCCGCGCACGCTGTACCCCTTTGACTGGGACGCTCTCGCTACGTCACTGGAAAAGACAAAGCGGCTTGTCGTCATCGACGACTCCAACCGGTACTGCGGCTTCGGCGCCGAGGTGCTCGCGACCGCGGCAGAGGAGATGCCACTGGTTGCCGCGCCCAAGCGGGTGACGCGCCCGGAAGGTGCGGTGCTGCCCTTCGCGCTGGAACTGGACCGGGCGGTTCAGCCAAGCCGGGACCAGCTCGTCACCGCCGTCCGGGCGGTCATGAAGGAGTCATGACGTAAGGACGCGCCGCCCGGCTTGCCGCAACGCCCGTCGGCGACAGCCCGTTCGCGCAGCCAATCAGGTGCTTGCGCTGTGGCACGGACCTCTACCGGTCAGCCCATGTCGTCGAATTCGCCGTCCTTGACTCCCGCGATGAAGGCCCGCCACTCAGCCTCGGTGAACGCGAGCACGGGACCGTCCGGGTTCTTGGAGTCACGCATGAGGATCAGCCGCCCGCTGCCTGCCTTGTGGTTCGGCGCATCGGCCGGGTCATCGGTAACGGTCACTTCCACACTTTCCTGGGCCGCGCTGTCCTCGTCGGTTTCGTGCGGCCCTGTGCCGAAGTTGTCCATCCTGCTTTACCCACGCTTTCTATGGTGTGCATGCCCCACATGGGGGCTAGCTCGCTACTGGTCACTCCCGCCCTGGAGTGTAAGGTCACCTGCGCGCAGGTCCTGCGCCGGGGCAGCCCGATTACCGCCCGGTGAACGAGAGCGATAGCTGGTACGTGTTCACCGGTGTCCGTGGCACCACTTTGAATGGAGACAAGCGATGCGTAGCCGAGTATGGATGGTCAGTGGGCTGGCCGCTGTGGCGGTGCTCGCCGCCGCGTGCGGCAGCAGCGGGGGAGGATCGTCGGGCGCACCCTCGGCCTCATCGCCCTCGTCCGCATCGAGCGGCAGCTCGCAGTCTGCGACGCTGAAAACAGCCAAGACGAGCCTTGGCGTCGTGCTGACCGACGCCAAGGGCTTCACACTGTACTGGTATGCGCCGGACACCTCGACGACGTCGAAGTGTACGGGTGGCTGCGCGTCGACCTGGCCGCCGGTCAAGGGAACGCCGCAGGCCGCCTCCGGCGCGTCGTTGGCTGGGACGCTCGCGACGATCACCCGCGACGACGGCAGCACGCAGGCTACCTACGCCGGGCACCCGCTCTACCGCTACGCGCTCGACACCAAGCCACGTGGTGAAGGCCAGCGGCGGCGCCGCGTCCTCGCCGAGCCAGTCGGGCGGCGGCGGATATGGCTACTGACCGCCGAAGGCCCGGGCAGCCGACCCATTATGCATAACGGCTGCCGCGATGCGATCCCGTTCCCTTGGTCAGCTCGTCTCCGGCGGCGGAAGTCCAAGCTCGCCGCGGATCAGCCGGACAGCTTGCTCGACGGGCCTGTTGGCGGCCGACAGGCGCGGTTCGTAGCCGCGCAGTTGCGCCAGCGTCCGCGAGCCCGCGGCCCGCATGGTCAAAGCGGCGCGGTAGGTGTTCAGCCACACCAGCGCACGCGCGATCCTCTCGGTGCCTGCTGGAAAGACAATGGCGAGCAGGCGGCGGTCAAAGAGCCGTTCCGTGGCGGCCGCGTCGCGGAGATCGGCCCGTGCGCGTGCGAGGTTGTCACGGTCGCGTCCCTCCAGCCCATCGAAATCGATTTCCAGGCGGCGGTTGCCGGCCACCGCGATGGCCAGGTATCGGGCCGCGAGAGCCTTGCGAGCGGCACCGGTGGGGACCGCAGGTGACGAGCTGCTTGCTGCGGCAACCCGGGCCATAGCAACCTCGCGTCGTCCGCGCATGGCTCGCATCGTATGACGGGGGGCGGCCCCGCGTGCCGCTCGGCCACGCCTCGTTGTGCTGTGGAGTCAGCCGGGAACGATCACTTGGAGCGCGGCAGGAACAGCGTGTATGCGCAGTGGCCCGCGCATAGGCAGCAGCTCGCCGTCGGCGCCTGCGGGAAGCGCGCGGTCCACTGTCAGCGTGGCAGCCTTGACGCGGAATGTGCTCACCGGGGACAACGCCGTGTGCGTGCCGTCCTTGATCTTCAACAGCACGCGGACGAATGTCAGCCGGGGCGCGTGCCGCATGATCACAATGTCGAGCAAGCCGTCCGTCGGATGCGCGTCAGGTGCGACCTTCATCCCGGCGCCGAAGAACGGGCAATTGGCGACAACCACCGCATACCCACGGAACTCGGTCGTGGCTTGCTGTCCGTCCGCCGTTGTGGCCTCCACGCGGAAGGTCGTGGACTTCCAGCCAAGCAGCGCTCGCAGCGCGGCGAGATTGTAGACCGCCGGTCCGCGAATCAGCCTCGCCCTGTTGGCAATCTCGTTCGCGACGGAAGCGATGCCAACATAGATGCTTCCCGCTACCATGGTGGGCGCCGATTCGCTCGCCGCATCGCTCACCCCGATCAGGTCCACCTGCTGTAGTCGGCCGTACAGCAGCACCCGCGTGGCCGCGACGGGCTCGAAGGGTATCCGGAGCGTCCTGGCGAAGTCATTGCCGCGGCCCGCGGGGATGATGCCGAAGGCGCCGCGCACCTCCGCTGCCCGTACGACGGCGTCTACCAGGGCACCGGTCAGGCCGTCCCCGCCGAACGCGACAACGATGTCTCCCCGTCGCGTCGCCGCGGCGGCCAGCGTTCGCGCGTGCTCCAGGCTCGTGCTCTCCTGCACGCTGTAGGCGGCGCCCTCGGCGTCGAGCGCGGCCGTGACCTGCGGCAGGTATCTGGCTGGCTTGCCGCGCCCGGCAGCCGGGTTGATCACAAAGGCGAATGATCGCTCGGTCATCGGCTGCCTCTCCGTGGGTGACCGCGCCGTCAACCATGACGGAAGGCAGTCATAACGCGCCGACAGGCCGGATTTCAAGCAGAACCAGGCATCTTCGTATGAACAGCGTCCACGAGGGCCGTGGCCGTGGCCGTGGCCGTGGTCGTGGGCGAGCGCGGGCCGTCCTGCTTGCGGCGAGATCGTGATCTGGCTCGCGGTGAGCGGCGGCCGGCCCGCGTAGCATCGGATGTCATGACGGGCCACGCCCAAAACGCCCACAGTGGCGACGCAACCCTTGCCCAAGATCCCGTGTTTCCGCACGTCACGGGCTTCCTCCAGGTGCAGACCACGACAGACTCCAGAGCCGAGGCGATCGAGCTTGGCCGAGCCGCGGTCGCCGCGCGGCTAGCCGCCTGCGCTCAGGTGTCAGGGCCGGTCGCGAGCACCTACTGGTGGGAGGGGGAGATGGAGCGAGCCGAGGAGTGGCTGGTCGTGATGAAGCTGCCAGCAGAACGCTACTCGGAGCTTTCTTCGCTGCTCACCCGGTTGCACAGCTACGACGAGCCAGAGATCATCGCCACCCCGATAACGGCGGGTTCGCCCGGTTATCTGGGCTGGATCACCGATGAGACCACGCCAGCCGACTAGACGCGGGCCTCGCGCAGGGTGCGAGCGGCCTGCTCGGGCAGGACGTCGTTGATGAATGCTCCCATGGCCGCCTCCGAGCCGGCCAGGTACTTGAGCTTTCCCGGCGCCCGTCGAGCGGAGTGAATCTGCACGTGCAGGTAGCCGAGTTCGCGGTCGATTCGCACCGGCGGCTGATGCCAGGCGGAGATGTAGGGAATCGGCGTGCCGTAGAGGGCCCGCATGCGGCGCAGCACCTCAAGGTAGATGGGGCAAAAGTCGGACCGCTCGGCCTCGCTGAGTTCGGGCAGGCCGGTGACTTGGCGGCTCGGGTACAGGTGCACCTCGAGCGGCCAGCGGGCGGCGAAGGGCACGAACGCGGTCCAATGCTCGTTGCGCGCGACGATCCGCTCACCCGAGCGCAGCTCTTCCGCAAGCAAATCCGCGAAGAGATTGCGCCAGGTGCGCTCGCGGTAGTCGCGCGCCGTCTCCATCATCCGGCGCGTGCGCGGGGTGACAAAGGGATAGGCGTAGATCTGCCCATGCGGATGGTGCAATGTGACGCCGATTTCCCTGCCGTAGTTCTCGAAGCAGAAGACCTGCTCCACGTTGGGCAGCGACGAGAGCGCCAGGGTGCGGTCCACCCACGCCTCAAGCACCGTCCGGATCCGGCGGGGCGGGAGATCGGCCAGGGTCGCGTTGTGGTCGGAGGTGTAGCACACAACCTCACACCTGCCAACCGCGGGTTGCCGCGCGTGCAGCGCCGAGCGTGTGCGCTGGGTCGCCGGCCGGGCGCGGACCGCCGGATCCGGGTCGCCACGCTGCGGCGCCGCGCCGGGGTAGGCGAACGTCGGGAAGCGGTTCTCGAACACGACGACGTCGTAGCCGCTGGACGGTATCTCGGTGTGCCGTCCAGCGGTCGACGGGCACAGCGGGCACTGGTCGTCGGGCGGCAGGTACGTCCGGTCCTGGCGATGGCCCGCCATGGCCACCCACTCGTCGAGCGCCGCGTCGTAGCGCAGCCCGCCGGTGAACGGCGCCGCGGCAAGCTGCCGCGGGTCGGTGACGTTGCGGGTCACCGCTTCGCACTCGTCGAAGTAGATGAGCTCCCTGCCGTCAGAAAGGCGCATGTGCGTCCTTTTCATCAGGCGCCCTGAGCCGTTTCCGCGGTGACGGGGACCACCAGAAGGTCGCCCACATGATCGGCGAGGATGGTGCGCGCTTCGCCGCTGATGAGACTGTCCGTGATCAGCGTGCTCACTGCCTCAAGCGGGGCTATCTGGCTCAAGCCGATCACCCCCCATTTCGTGTGATCCGCCACGACGATGAGCCGCCTGGCCGCCTCAACGAACGCCCGGTTGGTCTCCGCCTCGCTGAGGTTGGGCGTGGTGAGCCCGGCCCGCGCGTCGATGCCGTGTACGCCCATCACCACGACGTCGAAGTGCAGCGAGCGGATGGTCGCGACGGCGACCGCGCCGACGAGGGCCTCTGACGGCGTCCGCACGCCGCCGCTCAGCACGACAGTGAGGTCCGCTCGCTCGTTTTGGTAGAGGACCTCGGCGACCTTGATGGAGTTGGTGACCACGGTAAGGTTCGGCACGTTGCGCAGATGCCTGGCGAGCGTCCACGTCGTGGTCCCCGCGGTGAGCGCGACCGCCGATCCCGGCTGGATCAAGCTCGCCGCCTGCGCGGCGATCGCTTCTTTCTCCCGCGGCTCGCGAATCGACTTCGCCGCGAAGCCTGGTTCGTCGGTGCTCCCGTATTCGATGGTGGTGGCGCCGCCGTGGACCTTCGCGATAAGTCCTTGCCTGGCAAGAGCTTCGAGGTCCCGTCTGATCGTCATGTCCGAGACGCCAAGCATCTGGCTCAGGTCGCTGACCCTAACCCCACCTGCCTGCTTGACCTGTTCCAAGATCTTTGCCTGCCGCATGGCGGCGAGCATGATGACGGTCCTCTCTGTTAAGAGCCCGGCCCAGCCGGCCCTGCGCGGCCTTGTCTCTGGTTTCCCCGTTGCTGGTTCCGCCGTCACGGGCAGCGTGCCTGAGAAAGCGACCAGAGTCAACACTAACGAACACCACGTTTGTGCGGCTCGGCTGGTTCAATCCCAGCCGCGCACACGTCGGCGCGGCGTCCGCGCCGACGGGTGAGTGCTAGGGATTTGCTGCACTGTCTATCGGAGGACCGGGTATGACCTGCAGCATCGCAGGGCTTGTGAGGACGTGCGCACCCTCTCCTGCCGTTGGTTGAGGTTGTTCGGTTCCGCGAGAAAGGGCGCGGGGGCCGCGCGCCAGAAAGCGCAGCCGTTCTGGATAATCGTCCGAACGAGCTCGGCCCGGCGCGGTCACCTGCCAGCGGGGATGTTCCACGCGGTGATCACCGGCTCGCTGTGCTCTGTGCCGAGAGTCGCGAGCGTGCCCGTGTCGAGGCGGAACAGCCGCCCGTCAGCGGCCTGCAGGCCGAGCCAGCGCGCGGTCAGGACCCGCAGAATATGGCCGTGCGCGACGAGCGCCACGTCCCCGCCGCCCGTCAGCGGCCGAGCCCGGCGCAGAACCGCGTCCGCGCGCGCGCCGACCTGGGCGATGGTCTCCCCCGGGTGCGCCGCATCGCCGGGGATCACCCCGTCGCGCCACAGGTACCAGCCAGGACGCTCAGCCCGGATCTCGGCCGTGGTGCGTCCGTCGTATCCGCCGTAGTCCCACTCCCACAGGTCGGGGTCCTGCTTCGCGCCGCGCAGCCCAGCCAGCGCGGCCGTCGTCACGGCGCGGCTGGCCGGGCTGGTGAAGGCCGCGCATATGCCCATGGCGGCAAGCTCGCCGCGAAGCGCTTGCGCCTGCGCCTTGCCGCGCGCGGTGAGCGGCACATCGGTACGGCCGGTATGCCGTCCTGCGGCGCTCCACTCGGTCTCGCCGTGCCGTAGCAGAATCAGCGCACCCATGGGTCCATAATCCTGCCGGCTGGCCGCTCGTCCGCACCGGTTCACCACGCCTTACGGTGGACGCCATGACGAGCATGACGCCGGAGGAGTTCCGCCGCTATGGCCGCCAGGTCGTCGACTGGATCGCGGACTACTGGTCGCGGGTCGAGTCGCTGCCTGTCCAGTCGCAGGTTGCCGCCGGGGAGACGGACAAGCTGCTGCCCGCGCATCCGCCCGAGCGCGGGGAGCCGTTTGAGGCGCTGATCGCCGATGTGGACCGGATCGTGCTGCCCGGCGTGACGCACTGGCAGCATCCACGGTTCTTCGGCTACTTTCCCGCCAACGCCTCCGGGCCCGCGGTTCTCGGTGACTTGATCTCATCGGGGCTCGGCGTGCAGGGGATGTTGTGGGCGACAAGCCCGGCCTGCACCGAGCTTGAGCAGCACGTGCTTGACTGGCTTACCGAACTGCTCGGGCTGCCGGCCTGGTTCCGGTCGGCCGGGCCTGGCGGTGGCGTCATACAGGACACCGCGTCGAGCGCGGTGCTTGTGGCCCTCGCCGCCGCGCTGCAGCGCGCGACCGCGGGCACCGCGCGGACCTTCGGCGTCGCCGCGGGAGCCGGCGTCGCCGGAGCGGGCGGGGTCGGGGGAGCGGGCGGGGTCGGGGGCGCGGGCGGAACCGGCTGCGGGTATGCGGTCTATGCCTCCGCCGAGGCGCATTCCTGCGTGGACAAGGCGGTGGTGATCGCTGGGCTCGGCGAGCGTGCGCTGCGAAAAGTGCGCGCCGATCCCAGATCGCTGGCGTTGGATCCCGCGCATTTGCGCGCCCTCGTGGAGGAGGATCGAGCCGCAGGCGTTGTCCCTGTGATGGCGGTGGCGACCGTGGGCACGACCTCTACCACCGCGATCGACCCGGTCCGCGCCATCGGCGAGGTTTGCCGCGCGAACGGCATCTGGCTGCACGTGGACGCCGCCTACGCGGGCGTCGCCGCGGTCTGCCCCGAGTTCCGCTGGGTCAACGACGGCGTGGCCGAGTTCGCGGACTCCTACGCCACCAACCCGCACAAGTGGCTGCTCACCAACTTCGACTGCGACGCCTTCTGGGTCGCCGACCGCGCGCCCCTGCTCGCCGCGCTGTCCATACTTCCTGAGTACCTGCGAAACGCGGCGACAGAATCCGGCGCGGTCGCCGACCTCCGCGACTGGCAGGTTCCTCTCGGCCGCCGGTTCCGCGCGCTGAAGCTGTGGGCGGTGATCCGCTGGTACGGCGCAGAAGGCCTGCGTGAGCATATCCGCGGCCACGTCCGGCTGGCCGGCGACTTCGCCGGATGGCTGAGCGGCGACGACCGGTTCGAGGTCGCCGCGCCGCATCCGCTGTCGCTTGTGTGCTTCCGCTTGCGGACGCCTGGCCGGTCGCCCGAGCAGCGGGACGCGGCCAATCTGGCGCTGATGGAGCAGCTCAACGGCTCGGGCGAGCTGTTTATGACGCACACGAGGATCGGCGGCAGGGTGGCGCTCCGGCTCGCCATCGGCGGCACGTTCACCGAGCGGCGCCACGTCGAGCAGGCGTGGGAGCGGATCCGGTCCGCGGCGGGCGAAATCGTGATCCCGCAGAGTTGTCAGTGATGTCCGCAATCATGGAAGCAGGCGCGATGAGCTCACGCGCTCACGCCGAGCCGCGCGCGATGAGGCGGCCACGTGGGGCCGCGTCGGCAGCGATGGGCTCGCCGCGCAGCCATACCGCGCGAACGGCGCCCACGAGAACCCGTCCCTCATACGGCGTCACGTGATGGCGGTGGAGCAGCTGCGCCGCCCGCACGGTGAACGCGGCGTCCGGATCGAAGGCCACCAGGTCCGCGTCGCAGCCAACGGCCAGCTTGCCCTTGCGTGGCAGCCCGGCGAGCGCCGCGGGGCGCTGCGCCATCCAGCCGATCACATCCGCGAGGCGGTGCCCGCGCCGCCGCGCCGCCGTCCACACGGCCGGGAGGCTGAGCTGCAGCGAGGAGATGCCTCCCCGCGCGGTGCCGAAGTCGCCCGCGGGTCCCTTCAGCTCGGGCGGGCAGGGCGAATGGCCGGAAACCACGCAATCGATCGTGCCGCCCTCCAGCCCGCGCCATAACGCCTCGCGGTTGATCGCGTCTCTGATCGGCGGGCAGCACTTGAACTGCGTGGCGCCGTCCGGCACCTCTTCGGCGGCGAAGAACAGGTAATGCGGGCAGGTTTCCGCCGTCAGCGCTATGCCTGCGGCCTTGGCCCCGGCGATCAGGGCGACGCACTCGGCCGCGGACAGGTGCGCGATGTGTGCGCGCGCTCCGGCCGCCGCGGCTGCCGCCACGACGCTCTCGATAGCGCGCCGCTCGGCGCGTGGTGGCCTGGAGGCGAGAAACGCGCCGTAGGCGGGACCAGACGCGTGCCCGATCTCACTAGCCTGCTCGGCGTGCACAGCCAGCACCGTTCCCGTGCCGATCCGAGCGACCTCGATGAACGCGGCACGCAACGCCGCGCGGTCAAGCGCGAGGAGGCCGATGGCGGCGTCGCGCGGACCGCAGTCGGCGAGGAAGCACTTGAAGCCCACCACCCCGGCGTCGTGTAACTGCGCAAGCTCGGCCAGGTTTCCCGGCCGCACCCCACCCCAGAACCCGACATCGACCGCGCATTGCCCGTCAGCCGCCGCCCGTTTCGCCGCCAGGGCGTCGGCCGACATCGTGGGCGGCAGCGAGTGGACCGGCATGTCCAGGATCGTCGTCACGCCACCCGCGGCGGCGGCTGCGGTCGCCGCCGCGAAACCCTCCCAGTCGGTCCGGCCGGGTTCGTTCACATGGACGTGGGTATCCACCAGGCCAGGCAGCAGCGCGAGCCTGCCGAGATCCTGCTCGCTCGCAGCCTGCAGCCGCGCGTCATACTCCTCCACCGCCTCGATCTGGCCATCCTTAACGGCTAACGCGGCGGCCACCTCGCCCCCGGGCAGCACCGTCCGCTGCGAGCGGACCACCAGGTCGTATCTCACGGTGATCCGGCCTTTCCCTGCGGGTTCTGCGCGCCGAGCCAGTCGCTGGCAAGCCGCCGCGCCGCCTCTTCGAGCAGCGGGCCCGCCTCGGTCATGCAGCGCCGCAGGTCCGGCTGAATGCTGGTGAGCGGATATGCGGCGGAGATGCCGGCCCGGCGCAGCTCTGCTTCGCTGAGCCCGGCACGGCCAGCGACCGCGACGACGGGCACGCCTGCCGCGGCCGCCGCGCGTGCCACGCCGACGGGCGCCTTGCCGCGAAGGGTCTGGGCGTCGAGGGATCCTTCGCCGGTGACAACCAGCCGCGCGCCCGGCAGGTGCCTGGCGAAGCCGAGGCGCTCGAGCAGCAGTTCAATGCCGGATCGCATCGTCGCGCCGAGGAAGGCGAGCGCGGCGAAGCCCATCCCGCCAGCCGCGCCCGCGCCCGGCAGATCACGGTAGCGGTGCGCCAGCCGCCGTTCGACCACCTCCGCCCACCGCGCCAGCCCGCTCTCAAGCACCGCAACATCCTGTCCTGTGGCACCTTTCTGCGGGGCATAGACCGCGGCGGCGCCGCCCGCGCCGAGCAGGGGGTTGTCGACGTCGCACGCCACGAGCACGGGCACGGGCACAAGCGCCCGGCCGGCGAGGTCAAGATGATCCAGCCGCCGCAGCGCCGCGCCGCCTGGCTGAAGCTGCGCGCCGCCGCGGTCGAGCAGCCGCACCCCAAGCGCCTGCACCATGCCCGCGCCGCCGTCGGTGCAGGCGACGCCGCCGAGGCCGAGCACGATGCCGTGGGCGCCGGCCTCGACCGCGGCGCTGATGAGCTGCCCCGCGCCATAGCTCGTCGCCGTCAGCGGCGCAGGTTCGCCTCCGGGCAGCCGCTGAAGGCCGCACGCCTGCGCGGCCTCGACGATCGCCGCAGCCTCGCCCATGGCGAAGGATGCCTCGACGTCCTGTCCCGTTGGCCCGCGCACCGCGGCGCGCATGCGGACGAAACCAGCGTCTTGCGCGGCGATGACACTGTCCACGGTCCCGTCGCCGCCGTCCGCGACAGGCAGCGTCACGATGCGGATGCCCGGGCAGCCGCGCCGCAGGCCCGCGGCGACGTGCGCGGCCACCTGCGGCGCCGTGAGGGTGCCCTTGAATTTGTCCGGGGCGACGATCACGTGTCCGCCCGCCGTCGTCACCACAACGCGATCGTAGCTAGTGGTCTGGAGGGCGGCCCCGTGATCGCGCTCAGCGGCGCCTGGACCGGTCACATGCCGGTGCCGGGCCGCAGCGGGGTCACGTAGATACGGCCGTGCTGGCAGACGCTGCCGCCTGGCCATGCCGTGGTCAGCGGGGCGGTCTCGTCAGGCGGGGTGACGTGAGCCATCGTTGCGAGTGGCTCACACGGGCTGGCCTCGTCCCCGGCTGGAACGACGGTCCAGTGCAGCAGCGAGTACACGTGCCCGCCCGGAACAACCGTGACCAGACGCGGCTCCGGAGTCGTCCTGATCACCTTTGTGGCGACGTTGCCGCCGGACGCCGTGAGGAGCTGCATCCCCGGGTACCCGAAGATCCGGCAGGTGAGGCTTGACGTGTTGGTCAGCACCAGGAAGGCGTAACGCTGGCCGGCTCCGGGGCTGCCCAGCCTGACATGGGCGGACAGCATGCTGGTGTGGCAGCGGCCAGCCCCTTGTGCCTGCGGCCCGCTCGAGCTTGTCGGGCTGGCGGCAGGCGCGCCGCTGGTAGCCGAGTCGCTGGGGCTCGCCGCCGCCGGGCTCGAAGCGGCCGGTGTGGCTGACCCTGAGCCGCCGCACCCTGCGGTGACAATCGCCGCCGCGGCAGCAAGGACGGCCAGCGCCGTCCTCGCGTGGATCCTCATCGCGCCTCCTAGCGTCTGTTCGCTCCTTTCTATGACGACGCAAGGTGGCGTGCGGTGGGATTGTCTTAATAACAACTCGGCGTTGGCTGAAAGGTCGTCAGCCCGGACGCCCGCGCGACCCGGGGGACCAGTGCTCAGCTCTCAGCTTGAGACGGTGAGCAAGCACGCCACGAAACCGGCGTAGGCGGCGATGATCAGCGCACCCGCGCCGCGGCTCAGGCCGTGGTCACGGTAGGCCAATGTCAGGGCAAAGATGGTGAGCCCGGCATAGGCGGCGGCGACGAGCACGGCGCCACCGGATGAGTCAAGCCCGCCCACCGACGCAGGGAGCAGCAGCCCCAGGGTGATGTTGAGCGTGTTGCTGTTCAGCGCGGTGCTCAGCGTGGCCGCGCCCCGCCCGCGCGCGGCCAGGTAAACTGCGGCGACCGCGTTGGGCAGGCTGGTGATCACCGCGAGCGCGAGACCGCCGACCACGATCTGCGCCACGCCGTAGTGCCTGCCAAGCGCGGACGCCGCGCGTTCCATCGCCACGCTGGCGGCTACCACGGTGAGCAGCGCGGCCGAGCCGATGACCGCGTCACGTGGGCCGCCCCTGCGCGGTCGGATGGCCACGCCGAGCTCGAGTTCCTCCTCCGCAACCGCGGCGGCGAGCCAGGAGAGCCAGCGCTCCGGCAGGCGCAGCAGCTCGAGCCCCCTGCCCTCCACGCCGAGGATGACGACATAGGGCACCAGAACCGCCAGCGTCATCGCCAGCCCGGCCAGCGGTGACACCAGGCCGAGCACCGGCAAGAGACACGCGACCGCGACCCAGAGCGCGACCGCGCCACCCAGCACGACGACCTTGCGGTGAAGCGCGATCCCGCCCGCCACAACCGCGCCGAGGCCGAGCAGAGCCGCCAGGTTGAACACATTCGAGCCGATGGCGACGCCTGCTCCCACGCTCTGTTCGTGGTGGACGAGCGCGGTGACCGCCGATGTGATCTCTGGCGCATCGGCCGCCAACGCGGCAACCATGCCGAGCAGCGCCTCCGACAAGCCGAACCGCTCGCCAAGCCGCTCCAGCCTGGTCACAAGCAGCCAGCTCGTGCTGAGGCTGACGAGCACCCCGACCACGAACACCGGGATAGCGACCATGAGCGCCACGATGACTGCGGTTCCCTCCCTGCGCGGTTCGCCCGGCGGCAGCCGTTCAGGCTGTGCTGGCCCCGGGGGGCCGCCCCCCCGGATCCCCCGCGCAACCAGTGTGTGGTTCGCCCGGCGGCAGCCGTTCAGGCTGTGCTGGCCCCGGGGGGGCCGGCCCCCTGGGATCCCCCCGCGCAACCAGTGTGTGGTTCGCCCGGCGGCAGCCGTTCAGGCTGTGCTGGCCCCGGGGGGTCGACCCCCCGGGATCCCCCCGTGCAACCAGTGTGTGGTTCGCCCGGCGGCAGCCGTTCAGGAGTATTGTGCCGGTCGCTTGCGGGCCGGGTCAGGCAACCGCGGCAGCCGCTGTGACCGCGGAGGTGATGCGCCGCAGATCTTCGTCGCTGGTGATGTAAGGCGGCATCGTGTAGATCAGGTCGCGGAACGGGCGCAGCCAGACGCCCGCACGTACGGCGGCGTCGGTGGCCGCCGCCATGTCGACGGCGTGGTCCAGCTCGACAACCCCGATCGCGCCGAGCACCCGGACATCGGCGACGTGCGGCAACGCCCTCGCGGCGGCGAGGCCGTCGCGCAGTCCCGTCTCGATCCGCTTGACGCTCGCCGCCCAGTCCTCGCGCAGCAGCAGGTCGATCGAGGCCCGCGCCACGGCGCTGGCCAGCGGGTTGCCCATGAACGTGGGTCCGTGCGCGAGGACGGGGAACTCGCCGCGCGCGATGCCCGCGGCCACCTGTGGCGTGCACAGCGTGGCGGCCATGGACAAATAGCCGCCGGTCAGCGCCTTACCCAGGCACATAACGTCCGGGCTGATCCCGGCGTGACCCGCTGCGAACAGGCTGCCCGTTCGGCCGAATCCGGTGGCGATCTCGTCGAAGATCAGCAGAACGCCGTGCTCGCGTGTCGCCTCGCGCAGCACGCGCAGGTAGCCAGGATCGTGAAACCGCATGCCGCCCGCGCCCTGCGCGACCGGCTCCACAATGACCGCGGCGAGTTCGCCCGCGTGCCGCTCGATGAGGTCCACCAGGTGCTGTGCGTACGCTGGGTCGGTTCCCGCGGCGAAGCCCTCGGGCGGCGGGTCGGCGAATACCTGCCTGGCGAGCACGCCCGCCCACATCCGGTGCATGCCGCCCTTCGGATCGCACACCGACATCGCGGCGAAGGTGTCACCGTGGTACCCGCCGCGCCAGGTGAGCAGCCGGTGCTTTTCTCGGTGCCCGGCGCCGCGCCAGTACTGCAGGCACATCTTGATGGCGACCTCCACAGACACCGAGCCGGAGTCGCAGAGGAATACGTGCTCGAGGCCGTCGGGGGTGATTTCGGCGAGCCGCGTGCACAGGCGAATCGCCGGCTCGTGGGTCAGGCCACCGAACATGACGTGGCTCATTCGGCCGAGCTGCTCGTTGAGCGCGTCGTCAAGCACGGGGTGGCGGTACCCATGGATCGCCGCCCACCACGAAGACATCCCGTCGATCAGCTCGCTCAGGCCGTGGACCGGCTCGGCGAGCGTTAGCCGAACCCCTCGCGCGGACTCCACAAGCAGCGGCTGCTGTGTTCCAGGCATCGGGGCATACGGATGCCACGCGTGCATCCGGTCGAGCTGGATCAGTTCGTCTCCAGACACGTCTCCAATCCAACCGCGTGTGGCGCGGGACCGCTCACTTTGGTCCACCGGCATTTGGTTCCGGGTGATCCCTCGCATTACCTGTTCGGTTAGGCAGCGGCGATCGCGGGTTTGCCAAGCGGGGCGCCGAGCCTGGCCGCCCGCCCTTTCCGCGCCGCGCCTTCCGCTGAACCTGGCCCTTTCTGCGCCCGTACCCGGACGCAGTCAATTCGGCGTAACAACACGTAGATTAATTTATTTCGAATGTATGTACACAGCAGTGATCATACGATAAACTGTTCGATAAAGCATCAAACGTTAGTCCTGTCCACTCCATTCGCCACCTCAGGAGAGGTGCCCCAAAAATGCCAGCGCTCGCGCCCCCGGCCATCCGCGCCGACAGCGGCTCCGGCGTGCCGCCCGCGGCAGCGCGGCACCCAGGCGACGCGGATCTGGCGGCGCCCGGAATCTGGCTGTGCAGCGGCGGCCAGCTGCCGGATGGGCTGTGGGCCGCGGTGTGCGGACGCGCGCCGTCGCCCGGGCTGCGCGCTGACCCGGTGCCGGCGGATCCGGGATTCTGCCAGGGCGGCGTGCTTGACGCGCTGCGCCCGGGGCCGGAGCTGGCATTGTTGCTCCCCGGCGCTGGGGACCTGCCGGGTTTGGGTGATGAGGAGCTGACCGGGATGGTGCGGGGCTGGCGGCGGCTGGCGTCGTGGGCCGCGGCGATGGAGCACGCGACCGTGACCGAGCTGGCGTCCCGGCGAATCGGCGAGGCCACCGGGGCCGGTGCCCGGGCAAGCGAGGCGGAGAGGTACGCGTCGGCCGAGGTGGCGGCCGCGTTGACGTTGACACAGCACAGCGCCGAGGCCCTGGTCGGGCGCGCGTTGTCGCTGGCCGATCTGCCCGGCACCTGGGCGGCGCTCGCGTCCGGGCTGATCGACATGCCTAAGGCGCTGGTGATCCTGACCAGTTTGGCTGGGCTCGATGCGGAGCTGTCGCGGCGGGTGGAGGCTCTGGTTTTGCGGAAGGCGCCGACGCAGACCACGGGGGAGTTGCGTAAGGAGGCGGCACGCGCTGTCATCGCGGCCGACCCGGATGCGGCCGATCAGCGGCAGGCGGAGGCGGAGAGGTCAGCGCGGGTAGAACGTTGGGCCGAGCCCGCAGGCACCGGTGCCATCGCGGGCCGGGATCTGCCGGCTGCCGAGGTAATAGCGGCCGATAACCGCGTCAATGCGCTCGCCGCGGCGCTAAAGGCTGACGGTGCGCTCGGCGGAATGGACTTTCTGCGCGCCCAGGTGTTCCTCGGTTTGCTGCTCGGCCGCCCGGTCGCCGCTCCCGCGCAGGACCCGGTCCGCGTGCAAGACCCGGTGCCCGCGCAAGACCCGGTCCGCGTGCAGGACTCGGCGCCCGCGCAAGGCCCGGTTCCCGCCGGCAGCGTGGCTCCTGGGCAAGGCTCCCCGGTTCCCGCCGGCAGCGTGGCTCCTGGGCAAGGCACCCCGGTTCCCGCCGGCAGCGTGGCCCCCGCGCAAGGCTTAGACCACGGGCAAGGCTTGGACGCTACGCAACACCTGGTGCCTGCTCGAGACTCGGACGCCGCGCGGCCAGCTGGGCTAGTGCGCCGCGTCGCAGCGCTGAGCGGCTCGATTAACCTGACCGTCCCTTTGCAGACGCTGCTGGGGCTGGCCAAACAACCGGCTGAGGTGGCCGGGTTCGGGCCGGTAACCTCGTCGACGCTCAACGGCATCATCGGGCTAGCCAGGGGCAGCCCGGCAGTGCGGTGGTGCGTCACAGTCACCGATGGACAGGGACAGGCAGCCTGGCACGGCTGCGCCGCGCGCGGGCAAGGCAAAGTAGGCAGCGGGCGGTTCACGGTCAAGCTGGAGGCTCTTGCCGTCACCGACTGTGCCCACCAGCGGGAAAGCGCCGGATACAAGCCGTCGCCTTCGCTGCGGCATCTGATCGAGATCCGCAACCAAACCTGTGTCTTCCCCGGTTGCGGGCGGCCTGCCAGGCAATGCGACTGTGATCACACGATTCCGTTCCACAAAGGCGGATTGAGCTGCGAGTGCAATATCGCCCCGGTGTGCCGCTCCCATCACAAGATCAAACAGGTCAGTGGCTGGCGGCTCGAACAGCCTCGCCCGGGCGTTCTGCAGTGGTCAGCGCCATCCGGGTGGAAATACACCACGACGCCCGACGCGTACCCGGGCTAAGCGCCCGCAATGCTGGCGGACCAGCCAAAACGGCGGGTCTCACCGCTCACAGGCAACCAGGAGCTCCGCGAGTGGCGCTCGTCATCCCTTCGGACTCCCACCTCTTCAGACCAGTCGTGCCACGACGACCACGTCGGCTCCTAAGGCGCGCGACTCGGCCAGCGGGTAAGAAAGGATGGAATCTGCAGCCCATTGAGGGCGCCGACGCGGCCGCGCTGTCCCCCGAGCTGACGGTGGCCCCGGGTGGCCAGTGGCGGTCCGTCCCTGGCGCGAGCGATCCCGCGCAGCACCGGCCACCCCGCGCATGCTCCCACCCCGCGCATGCTCGTCGCCGCCAGGTGCCTACCCCGCGCCCGTGATCGGCATCGCCGGCCCGTTTTTTGGGCTGCTGGACAGTCCCGGTCCGATCCAGTGGCTACCGCGGACTGGTGGCGGCTGACAGGGCGGCGGTTTGAAGGATTGCCGAGATGCCTTCCCCAAGGTTGGAGTTGGTGGCTACCACCACAGGGATCGTCCCCGCGACGATGCCGACGAAGGTCTGAAGGCCCACAGAGCGGTCGGCGAAGCCGCCTTCCTTGCCCCGGTAGCCGGCTTGGTCGGCGATAGAGCAGTCCCAGCCGAGACAGTTGTCGTCCATCTGCCGCCGTTGGCTGCTTGACAGCAGGCTGTTGCCGCTGATCAGGCCCTCGAGTACCCGGCGC
>WNGD01001583.1_pt1 | contig 28676 bp, 28 predicted proteins | sample 5400671 | NCBI WGS metagenome assembly WNGD01 (sample SAMN13153369, study PRJNA577476) | soil metagenome | isolation source: 40 cm soil or saprolite under grassland replicate 2 | place: USA:California | collected 2016-06-15
GGCCGTGCTCATGCTCTGAACTATGGCTTTGCCAATACCCAACGTCTTCTCGAACAAGTGGATGAGGTATTGGAGCAGATTCCTAGCCCGTGAAGTTTATATATTCGAACGTATAGAAGCTGATAAACTCAACATGTTCTCATTGGCTTCTGTTGAGAAAGGAGATCCCTATGTCAACTGTTCAGGAATTTCAGAAGGCGAATGATGCTCAGAGGCTGTGTGCAAAGGCTTCAGGAGCTATCTTGCGCTAAGCGCCGCACCATGAGACGACCCATGGCCAGGTAGATCCAGGCTGCTTCGCTCGACGGGAGCACTTCATACTCCTTGGAGAGCCTGCGAAAGGCTCGAAAGCCACGCCAACGTGCGCTCCACCATCCCGCGCCACTTGAGCACGTGAAAGCCACTGGGACGGCTCTGCTCCCAATCGATGACGGCGTCCTTTGCGGCCCAGACGCCGCGCAGGCCGCTCCAGGAATGCTCCACCCTCTCCACGTAAGAGCCCAGCATCTCTTTGCCCCACTCGACGAAGCCCCCCTTCTGGTACGCACTCTGCGCCCAGAGGAGCTGGAGACGGGGAAGGCCGTCCTTCAGCGGCGAGAGCAGGGGGGTGCCGCCGTGATGATCCTGGAGGGTGGCCTCGTGCACCAGCACGCCCACGATCAACCTGAGGGTCTCGACGAGCAGAGGCCGCTTGCGCCCTTTCACACGCTTGCCGCCAGCGTCGCTACGCCGCCCCCCTTTTTGGCGCGTTTTCACCGCTTGCCGGTCGATGATGGCCGCGCTGGGGGTCGGCTCACGCCCCTGCTTCACCCGCACCTGTTGGCGGAAGGCCGTGTGGATGCGTGTCCAGGTACCATGGGTGCGCCACGTGCGCAAGTAGCTCCTGAAGCCTTTGCACACAGTCTCTGATGTACTTCTGCGCTTCGCTCGTGGGCCATAGACGTTAAGGGCAAGTGTTTCGACTGCTTCCATAATGTCTTTGAGTACGAGTTTCTGCTGAAAGAAAATGACCCCGCTTGCCACCTCCTGAAATGCTTTGCTGGAGGGAAAGGAGTCGAAGTCTGGGAGCAGGCGGATAATCTCGGCCTGTTGCAACAACTCGGCGTGATCCCATCAATGGGATAGGCTAGAGAGACACGCTGGAGCATCTTCCAGATGGAAGGCGAGGAACTCGGGGGCATGATGCTGCCGAGTTCTTTGGGGTTTTGGTAGGTGCAGTCTGCTTGAGAATACAGTGGTGGGTATCAAGTGGTAAACTTTTCGGGTTAACAGAAACAATCAATCCGTTTGGAAATTCAATCCAGTAGTGAATGACTTCTTCACCGGTTCGAGCATACGTGATTTTCCCAAAGTAGGGATATGGAGAATATGCTGGCGCGTCAGTATGGTTGAGAGCACTCGCGTCAGGCCATCCCACTCAAGATCACAAGTGTCAAAGGGGTTTAATAATAATTCAAGCTGTTCGATGAGCCGTTTGATTTTCTGGCTGCTCATATTTCTTCAGAGTCTCGTGGAGCTTCTTAAATGAAGAAATTTCGGGCACTAAGACAATGACTCAGTAGTGGTCGGAATTTTTTATTGCATGCTTACTTTATCTATCCACACATTTCCCGTTGTCTCAGCAAGACTGAAAGAGAAAGCGGCATTGGCGATTGTTTACGGTTGTGTGTATTTTATCGTGTATGGCTGCCAGTTTGTAGTGAGATTTACCGTTGTGTTGGTGAAAATGGCATACGGAGCAAATCCTTGTTCTACGAGCACGTGTATCTGCCTGTTTTTTGATGCTTTTGCCCAGAAAACTATAGTATAGGTTTTTCCGGCTTTCAATGAAATGCCATCCTGCCCGAGCTGCATATACCATGCATTGCTGTTGCTATTCGTCAGAACTACACTGGCAGCATAATTTCCATCTATTTTTGTCCAGCTTACCTGGCTAATGTTTGCCTGCGCAGGTGATACGACTCTGAATGTCCACGGCGAAAGCCAGTTAGAGCCGGTATGTTCAAAAGAACCTGTTTGAATTAAATTGATAGCTGTTGGCTGCGTCGTAGCGGAACTGGCACTCATCTTTGCCGCATGGTTTGCGAGGAGCTGTGCTCGCTGCTGCATATCAGCATTATCTCCCGACCAATGCATTGTATAAGGCCCAACACTATTTGCATTATCAGCTAAGTCCCAGTATGTATCACCTGATACGTTATATGTTGGATTTTCAAATAGGGAAAGTAGGCTTTGTAAATCATTTGGGGTGCCAGCCATGGATGTCCAGTCAAACTCGCCAATATAGTAGACTTTATTGTGCTGTTTTGCTAAATTAGCTGAGGTTTGTAACTGGGAGATATAGACAGGATCAGTGGTGTGATAGAAGTGGCTGGTATACAAATCAACAGAAGGAAGATTTAATTGACTGACCGTAAGATCCCTGGCATAGTTGGCATGGTGACCATCAGCGAACAGTTGATTGGGAGCAATACTTTTAATGTATTCGGCAATCGTTTCCGTCCAACTGTCATCCCATCCCCCTCTTGCGTTATACAGCTCATGGCCTGTTTCCCAGGCCATGATGGTCGGGTCGTTCTTCAAGGCAATCCCGGTATATATATTGACATGATTGAGAATATGCGCAATGTGATTTTTGAAATCCGCAATGACTGCAGAATTACTGTAGAAGAGATCTTCATTTGCAAGGCCTCGCCTTTAGCTTCTAGTTCAGTTTGGATAGCTTCACCTAGCATACCGTTTTGACGGGGAAATCCTATACAAGAATGGTAGTGGGTGGGTGATGATTTCGAGCTGGTGGTTATGAAATGTTAACCGGCGAGATTCTTTACTTGTAGACTTTTCTGGTTGACAGAATTTAACCGTAAACAGTAATTTGCTGCACTTTCTTATAGCAAACTTGTCTCTCCCGAGATATAGTCCATAATCCCCCTACTTTGTATAAACATTGGTTATACCTGGGTAAGCTCAAAAATAGAGAAAAAGAGTGATGACTTAGAAAATCTATTCCAAGTTCTCTTGGAGAGGAGTATACCTAATGAATGAGCAAGCGCTCAATAGTATGTGAGAGGGAAAAGAGGAATGAGTGACACTTTGTGGGACCAACTTTTCGCAATGGGATATAGTATACATTAAAGGTTGTCCTTTAGATGAACCTGAGTTCTCGATGCTCTTTTCTGCATTACTCTGGGGAGTGCGTTTTCTTTTTGCGTTTCCGTTTCGGACGGGGGCCATAGATGCGGTTTGCCATTGCTTCAACCGTCTCCATGACCTCTTTGAGAACCGGTTTATTCTGGAAAAAGATAACCTCGCTTGCACTCCCCTCAAACGCCTCCTCTGTCACATTGAGGCCTTGATACACCAAGAGCAAGAGATGGGCGCTGTTTGCCGCGTGTACCTTTTCGACCTTGCGTTTCAGATACGTTGGGTGCCAGAAGCCGACTAGCTCAATCAGAATTTTTCGGGTCTCATCCGCCTCATCAATGAGTGCAAAGTCAGGGATCATAACCGTGTCACCAAGGAGCAGGACTTCGCTTTCGCGAAGCAGCCGCCAGTGCCCCCTCCTGCCGCCCATTTTCTGCTCAAACTCCCTGGCAAAATCTTCCTCAAGGCGGCTGTCAAACATGCCGGAGGATTTGAAATGGGTTTTAAGCGTGCACGTATGGTCAAGCCGGTACAGTGTTTCTCCCTGTGCCTGGGGCGGGCGGACATAGGCATGCATTCGCCAGTACTCGCACAGGAGTAAGGCCGGGAGAAATGCCGCCATTTGCCTGCCGTACCGGGTGGTTGCGGAGACAAAGGGAGAGATCGGCCCGTCCAGATCAATGCGGTATCCTCCCTCTGGCAACGGCTGTGCCCAAAACATCAACTTGAACAGCTTGATATAGTGCCAGAGGTCTTTGTAGGCTGTTTGGGCTATGGCACTCTCCTGGTGAGCAGGCTCTGTGTGTGTTCCATACTTCCATAGATCTTTGTAGTTGTTCGATACTTCAATAGTGATATGGGATGCCCAGTAAAGGGCCCCCCGCGCTAATTCCAGGTTGTAGCGAGCAAGTAACGCTGTAGGCGTCCATACTAAACCTATCTCAGTGAGACGATATGAGGCACGCCGGTCGGCAAAGAGCATTTCGTCAAGCTCTTCTATGGAAAGTCCAGGCTCATATGCGGCCTCTTGGAGCACCTCCTCGCGTGCAACAGGATGAAATATATCTGCTTTTTCGAAGACGGGACCACGCGCAAAAACCTGCTCACGCAGTGTTGCTGGAGGAAGGGGTGTCGGAAGGGGCGTGAAAGTGGCAGCATCCATATAAGCGGATGAGGTCCTGCGCGGTTTGTTGCAAAGACGGATCCTGCTCATTCACCATCTCTACTCGCAAGGTTGAGCCCTGGATGCGTAACCTTGGCCTGATCAAATCACTGGTCAACATTAACACTTCTCCCGAGGGACATGGCGACGTTGTACTTTCCCCTCTTCTAGCGTATTGCGCACGAGCACCTCGATGAGCACGGCCTGGAGCGGTTCTTTTTTGCGGAGGATGCGCCCGAGACGTTGCAAATATTCGCGCTTACTTGCCCCTCCGCCAAGCACGATCGCCACCTTTGCTTCCGGCACATCGATCCCTTCGTTGAGTACTTTGGAGGTGACGATTACGCTGTAGTGTCCCGCCTGGAAAGCGTCAAGAATATGTTTGCGCTCAGCAACCCCTGTTTCATGCGAGATCACGGGCACAAGATACGTGCGGGCAATGGTGTAAGCGACCGCGTTGGATTCGGTGAACACGAGGATGCGTTCCCCCGCGTGCTCACGCAGTAATGCTTCCAGGGCTGCCAACTTTCCTTGACAGCTGTCAAGAAGGTTCAGGAGCTGTCGACGAGCGAGCAAGGCACGACGAGCTTGTGGATCAAATGCCGAGAGGCGCATCAGTTCGCGCAACCATCCGGCTCCATGCGTTCGCTGCAGCCCGCGCCTGCGGACAAAACCAAGGTAGGTCTCATACGAAGCCTCATAGGAGGCTCGTTCTTCACCTGTCAGGTCGACCCGCACCCGCTGGGTTCGATACTCGGCAAGCTGCTTTCCAACGAGTGTCTCGAGCCGTTGCGTGTACACGATCGGCCCAATCAGCTCATCGAGTCGCCACCGCTCGCCAGTCTGTTCGTGTTCTTCAGGGTAGGTCGCTGTCAATCCCAGGCGAAAGGGAGCAGGAGCCATGAGTGCTGCCTCTCCCCACGTTTTGGCAGGTAGATGATGGACTTCGTCACAGATGAGCAGTTTGAAGGTATTGCCAAACTCAGCGATGAGATCCCCAGCGGAGTGATACGTCGTCACGGTCAGAGGGAGGACGCGTTTCTCGCCGCCGTAGTACACACCGATCTCCGTCTGAAAGACATTCGTTAAGAGGGCATACCACTGGTATACAAGACTCGTCGTCGGGACAAGAACAACAGTTGAGGAGTTGACGTGACGGATCGCGTGCGTTGCCACGAGCGTTTTTCCTGCGCCGGTAGGTAAAACGATGCTCCCTCGCCCTCTGGCTTCTTTCCAGGCATCAAGTGCCTGAATCTGATAGTCATGCAGTTCCCTCGTATCATGCAATTCCAATACAAGGCGTTGCCAACGAGGGACAGCGTTGCGAATTTCCTGCTCCTGCATCCAAGGAAGCACCGTATGATAGTGATAAGCTTCACAGCGCCAGCGACTCTTTACAAATTGGAATGGGATCGGAACGTGTTCTATCTCGTCGGTTTGGTGGAGAACCAGCGTGCCACCTTGAAAGAAGACGGAAACATCCATCTGTGACACTCTCACTACCTAGAAAGAGCCCAGTGTATCAATTAAAGTCGGCACCGTCATCTCGATCCTGTGAACCGGATGGGACTGCTCGTGCCGATTCGTTAAGCATGTTCCCATTATGTTCGTAAATAGAACAGATGTCAAGAGGGGATCTTGCCGTTTTTGCCTAACTCTGAGGGAATAGTTTGCTATGACAGAGAGCATGATCAACAGAGCATACACCGCCTCTACCATGAACTCGAATACAATAGGAGTCCTTAGCGACACTGAAGTGCTCCTGGTTGGCGTTATCCAGGGAAAACGCGTGCTGCGCTCAATCCTGCTTCCACCTGACGTCAGTGAACTGCGAGGACTGCTTGAGTTCCTCTGGCAGGCCGATTTGACCTCGGTCTGGGTAATGCCGGGCTCCACCCTGTCGCGTATCGCCACGTGTGCCTGGTTTGAGCAGATAAGCCTCCACTGGGTCGTGGTCACCCATCCAGATCCGCATGAGCCAACGAGACCCCTCTGTGCCTTACTTTGGCCAAAGGGAAGCGGCCAATTCGAAGCACGTCGTCTGACGATCGTCTTCCCAGAGTACGCAGGATGGGGCTGGGAACTTCCCGATCCGAGAAGCCTCCTCGCGACTGTGTCCTATCTGGAGCAGGTGCTGGCGAGGCCTGTAATTGACTCACCGGATCTTGTCGCTCATCAGTTGCTCACCGCCCTCACCCTCGACCAATCTACCTCATGGCTCCGTTCCTCGCCGGTGGATCTGTACACCTTGCTCAGTGGAGGCGGAACCGCCATCCCAATGATGGAGAGCACACGAGACCTCGTATGGATGCGTCCCTTGACGCTGATGGAACAGCGCCAAAGGTACCTGCACAAATACACCCACCTCTCACTGTACCTGGAGGCATGCCTGGCAGTCCAACTGGGAGGAGGTGCGCCGGAGTATTCTTCCAATGGACGTGCTTATGATGGCATCCGTCCAGGCATCTGGCGCATTCACGTCGAGCGCTCTGGCTCCATTTTCGATGGTAAACGACTTCCTAGTTGTGTAGATGGGGAGTGGATGAGTACGCCGCAAGTCAAGTGCTGCCAGGACATCAGCTACCATGTGTACGTGCGGGAAGGCTACTACTGGTCTCAGTCGCATGAGTTGCTCAAACAGTGGGCAAGGACCTTGTGGCAGGCTGCTGAACGCTTGCACACCCACCCACAGAGCTACCGACATGGGCAGGGGAAAGCCAACGCCTTCCAGACCATCAAACAGCTCGCTCAACTCGGTGTGGCCATTCTGGCGAAGGATGAGAACAATGGAGGGTGGGCTCGACCCGATTGGCAGGCCCAGATCGTTGGTCGCAGCAAGGCCATCCTTTTTACCCACTTGGCGAGCCTCGCAAGAAAGGGTACGATGCCTGCGCTGGTGGACCGAGATGCGCTCTGGGTGGTCTCTGATGATCCCAATCCGCTCTCGGCGGTACCTGGCCTCGTAGCGCCTCATCGATGGAGGGGGTATATCGTCGGCTATGAGGTCCCGCTTCCCCTTTCAAGTGAAGTCAAAGTGGCCTTCATGACAGCCGAGCGTCCTGATCAGTTAGTCATGGTGCTTGATACACTGGCAGGTGTATAGGCAGAGTCTTGTGCTCTTTCATTCTTTTGCATCCATGAAAAAATGGTAAACGTGAGTGCTAACTCCGCGAAGCCCAGTACAGCAATTCTCTCTGTTTCAAATCCATTTCAAGATACTTTCAGCCACATTTCAGCTTAGCGGGGTAGACTTGCGATGAAGTGACTCATACACTCACTGACCTGTGTTGTCCCGCATCCGGCCTGAAGTTGTTTGTCCTGGTTCACATCAAGAGAAATGAGTAGGAAGGCATAGGATGGTGCCTTTTTAGCACCATGAAGGAGATTACTATGATGAACACTAGGACGCCTGATGGCCTCAATGAGCGGCTCGCAGAGATTGAATGTGATCTGCTGCCAGCACCACCACTGTGCACGCATCCTGCTTGGTCCGCCTCGCTCTTCGACTGGATGACACGCTATCACGTTCCCGGAGTCAGCATCGCCGTCATCGCCAATAGCCGGCTCGAATGGGCAAGCGGCTATGGTGTGTGTGAAGTTGGTCGATCCGAACTCATTACACCCGGCACCATCTTTCAAGCCTGCTCAGTAAGCAAGCCCGTCACGGCAGTCGCCGTCCTCCGGCTGGTGCAGGAAGGCATCCTCGATTTGGACGAGGATGTCAATGCCTATCTCACCTCCTGGAAGGTGCCGCCCTACAGCACAAGGCAATCACGGGTGACCGTTCGTCACTTACTGAGTCATACGGCTGGTTTAACGCGCAGCTGGTATCTCGGATTTCGCCGGGGAGCTAAGACGCCAACCCTGCTGCAAGTGCTCAACGGGGAGCCGCCCGCCAAGACGCGAGCCGTGCGAGTACATAGTCTTCCAGGAACTAGCTTTCACTATTCGGAAAGCCATTTTGCTGTGCTACAACAACTGCTGACGGATGTGACCAGTACGCCTCTCCCTGAACTGGCGCGTGTATTGGTCTTGGGACCATTGGGCATGCGGAACAGCAGCTATGATCCGTTATTTCCAGAGAGGCGGTTCAGTGCAACGGCGACCGGGCACTACCTTGACGGTGCGCCGGTGAGCGGCAAGTGGCGCTTTTTTCCGGCAGTGGCGGCATCAGGGCTGTGGAGCACACCGTCCGACCTGGCGCTGCTCGTTGTTGATCTCCAGCTGGCGCGAGCAGGAAAGCCGTCAAAGATTCTGAGGAAAGAGATCGTCGACCAGCTCCTCACACACCAGACACCTCCCGACGGAAGGCAGTGGGGCCTGGGCTTCGAGCTGAAGGGACAAGGCGAAGCGACACGCTTTCGCCATAGCGGTGACAATATCGGGTTCAAGTGCTTCGTGCAAGCCTTTTGTGAGCGTGGGACGGGGATCGTGCTGATGAGTAATGGGGACAATGGGGAGGCAGTGCAGAAGGAGCTTTTACAGACGATCGCAAGGGAGTACGGCTGGAGAGGGTATCCATCGCCTGGAGCACATTCCAGTCACACATGGCATGCATTGCTTCAACGACTGGCCTTACATAGTCTGCGACGATACGCCCAAATCGTACACCTCTGACCCCGATCATCAAAGTGTTTCTTTCCACATCCGCTCCCTCACCAATTCCATCGTCGGAATTCCCGTTATTCCCTCGTGCTCAATCGAAAGTGAAGCCACGCAATTCGCAAAATCTACTGCTTTATGTGGATCGCCATTTCTATATAAATGCGCCAGGAAAGCGGCGGCAAACACATCACCAGCTCCTGTTGGGTCTAATTCAATAGTGGGATACGCCGGAAATTTTTCCGTTTTGCCATGCTGGAAAAGCGTTGCACCATGCTGACCGTCGGTGGCAACCAGCAGCGGGACTTGCATGCTCCAACGGGTCAGGATAGCGTCTGCATCGGCGCGATTGCCATCGGCGAAAGGTAGCAAGTCATCATGGCTGAGAATGAGAACATCGAGAAGAGGCAGTAATTCTTCGGCATCAATCCAGGGTGTAGGCCAGACTCGCCCATCATCGTCCCAGCGGCGTAGCCAGCCTTGTGGCGTAGCTGCAATGATCGCTCCGGGGCGGCGCGGGAACAGTTTTAGCAATGAGGGTGATAGTTCCTGTGCTAATGGTCCAAGCAATACAACAGGCGCATTACACCAGGATCCGGGCACATCTTCCGCCGGCAACATGCTGGCCCTGGCACGCAAATATTGTGTGCGAAAGCCTTCGTGATATGAATTGACAAAGGCAGTGGTATCGGGCGATGGATGGGCAGCCAGGCCAATCCCAGGTAAACGCGCAGGCAAATCAGCGAGCAGTTCGCCATTTGCACAAGTGACGATAGCCGCAACTAATCCTAAACGATAGGCGGTCAAAGCGGCAAAAGTTACTGTGCCTCCAAGTGAAAACGAGCCGTCATGGTGGATATCGCGCGTCACGTGCCCGATGGTTAAAAATTCAGGCTCAGTGGCATTCTTAACGGGCTGAAGAATGGAAGGCATGAACCGGACCCTCCGCCATTTGTTCGTAAGGCAATAAAGCCGCCTGCGGCGGCAAGTGTAGTGAAGTAAGCGGGAACACCCAGTGTCGGAGACCCGCGCACCTCGTCAGGGAACTTCGCCCCCTGCATTCATATGCTTTAACGGCCGGGACGTTTCAGGGAAATGACTACGCGGCGTGCATCTCCCTCGCCGATGCTCTCTGTACTGATATCTTTGCTCTCGGAGAGGGCAATATGCACAATGCGACGTTCATGTGGAGGCATGGCCTCAAGAGCGATAGAACGGCGATAGTTGCGCACCTGTTGCGCGACTCGCAGGGCAAGCGAACGCAGGTTTTCCTCACGGCGTTCGCGGTAATTTTCCGCGTCAATAATGATACGCATTCGATGCTTGGTACGATGACCAACAATCAGGCTGACCAAGAGTTGCAACGCGGACAGCGTTTCTCCACGGCGCCCGATTAGCAAGCCGAGGTTCTCATTGATACCTTGGATGTTGAGCGTCAGCGGATTAGTGGAGCGTACTTGAACCACGGCACGAATATTCATATACTGCAAAATGTGCTGTAAGACAGCAACGGTAATATCCACATCCTCACTGCTCGGTAACTCGACCTCTTGCATTTCTCCTTCAGCCGCACTGATATCACCGAAGTCTGAAAGTATATCTGAAGGATATTTTACAGAACTCGCAGGGGTGAAGGAGGGAATTGGCTCTTCCTCTTCTATCTCTTCCTCTTCAAACTCTTCGCCGTCAAATTCCTCACCTTCTTCGAATTCGTCTACCTCTTCTCCAAGCTCATTTTCACCAAACACGACCTCTTCTTCGCCTTCAAGGTACACTGCATCATCAGGGCCAAGAATGGCATCGGCCATTTGAGGAGTAATGATAGCTCCGACTGTACTAGGGCGTACAGTGACACGCACACGCGCTTCTTTATTCCCTAAACCAAAGGCTCCACGAGACGGCTCTTGCAATACGGTTATTTCTACTTCGTCACGGCGTTTTTTTAGACGGGCCAGAGCTTGCAATACCGCATCATCAACACTTTTGCCACTTGCCTCTATACTTTCCAATGTTTTGTTGCCTCCCTTTATTTCAATCCCGGACCAGAAGCGGACTTCTTTTTTCAGTTTCGTGGGACATTTCTCTTTGGAGTATTTCCACGACGGCGGGCCGATGCGCTGTTATTGCGCGAACGACGGCGTGCGGACGATGAGCCGTTCGCATTTGACTGCCTGTTACGTTCTCCCCGGCCGTTGCTGCTAACAACTTCTGCTTGCGGCTCATTGGCTTTTTGCATAAGTTGTGTTTCTTTTCGCTGATCACCAGTAGATGACTTGCTACCTCCGCCACGTTTGCCAGCACTCTTCGGAAAGAGGTTTTGCAGAAAACTCGGCATGACCGCCAATGATCCCCAACCGGTCACAAAGTATTGCTGCACCATACTGAAGACTGATGTAGTCGTCCAGTAGAGGGCCAGCCCAGCAGCAAAATTTAACGCAAAGAAGAAGGTGATAAACGGCATAATGTACTGCATCATCTTCATCTGCTGCGACATTGCATCTTTGGAAGCAGAGGCAGTCCTTGGTTGAGACATGCGCAACTGCAAAAACGTTGCCAGACCGGCCAGTATTGGCAATATATGTGTAGGATCAGGATGGGCAAGGCTAATCGGCCCGCCAAACCACATCATAGTTACATTCGGTATAGCAGTTAATTTCGGAAGGAATGGGTAGATAACACTGTTGATAGAGTTAAGGCTGGGATTATTCAAGACTGTTTGAAGCGCAAAGAACAGACCATAGAGGATGGGCAACTGAACCAGCAAGGGAAGACAACCCGCCACCGGATTGACGCCATACTCTTTATAGATGGCCTGCATCGCCTCATACTGGGCCCGTTGATCCTTGTATTTCTTTTTAACGTCCGCTAATAACGGCTGAATAGCCTGGGTCGCCTTCGTCGATTTGAGTTGTTTGAGGGTAAGTGGAAACAGCGCCATGCGAACAATCAGCGTCAGGACAATGATTGACAGTGGCATATTGCCAAAGAGGTTATACAGCAACAGCAACACATTAGAGATGGGTTGAGTAAAGATGTAAAAAAAGAGCTGGCCTATCTGACCCACGAGTTTTTCCTGCCTTCCTCGATCTAGTCAGCCAGACGTTCTGGGACTGGATCATACAGATTGCCATGATAAAAAGGATGACAACGCCCGATGCGCTTTACGGTCATCCATCCTCCATGAAAAAAGCCAAAACGCTGGATTGCCTCATAACCATACTGCGAGCATGAGGGAGTGAAACGACACGATGAGGGCAGTGCCACCGACAGGGTGCGTTGATAAAGACGAATAAGAAAAAGAGCGATGTATTTCACCGTCGATGTCCTTTATGTTTCCTCAACAAGGGTATCCGCTTCAGGCTTGACTTCAAGCAAGCGTGCCCGTTGCAACAATGTAAGCATATCCTGTTCAAGTGTCCGCAGATCGGCCGTACTTGCCTGTTGCCTGGCGCTGACTACGATATCTAAACCAATTGGAAGCCTGGGCAAAGCAGCCCGAATAGCTTCACTCAGCAGACGTTTAATATAATTACGATCAACAGCATGCTTTGAGATGCGTTTGCTGACCACGAACCCAATACGTAATTTTCCTACATCATTTGGCATCCATGCAAGGATGAGCAGCGGAGACATTACACTACGTCCCTGCTGCCTTACCCGCTGGAACTCACTATTTTTCCGCAAGCGTATTGCATGGTTAAGTGCCACGACTAAACGGTCAATCTCCAACGCCCTTTGGCGCGACGAGATTTAAGCACACGACGACCATTGCGGGTCGACATGCGTTTCATAAAGCCATGTTCACGTTTACGCGGAATGCGCTTGGGTTGCCAGGTACGTTTCATTGAACCCTTCTTTTTCCTCCACTTAAGATTTCTTGTAGATTATAGCGGTTATCCCTACAACCTGTCAATTGCGGAGCAGAAGTAGGGTATTGCTTGAAGAAATTGACCTGCCAATCCCCTCACGCAGTGATTTGACACTCACCCGCCAAGATTAGGCTTCTTTGAAGCGCAGGAGTACACGTCCAAGCTTGATCTCATCGTCGTCGTGCAGAGGCGTTGCTGTCTTAGCAGTGAGCTTCTGCCGATTAAGAAACGTGAAATTTGTACTATTCTCGTCTTCCAGCATGTACTGGCCGTTCTCAACAAAAATGCGAGCATGCATGCGTGATACGCCTCCCTCTTCTCCACCATGCGGAGTCAAGTCCACATCGGGGAAGATATTGCTGACTGCATCCTCGCGACCAATCAGGACATTATCTTTGCCGCTCAAGTCGAACTCTTGGTTGTCGGCCTCGACGATCAATCGCGCATTCAAAGCTGCCGAAGCAGCAGGCATTACTGGTGCTACCGGGGCAGGTGAAACTGCCGGAGCAGGAGTCGCTGTGGCGACCGCAGGTGTACCGAGCATACTTCCACAATTTGAGCAGAAAGATTCGCCTGCCGGATTGAGCGATCCGCATGAGGGGCAGACTTCACTACCAATTGGGGCAGCAGCATCTGACGGCGCGGGCTGTGGTGCAGCAGACGCTGAAGCAGGAGCAGCGCCTGACAGAGGTTCGCCGCACTCATCACAAAAAGCGGAGCCGTCAGGATTTTCATGACCTAAGGAACACTTTACTGTCATGTTTCTATATCCTCCTAAAACAAACCTAATTATTAAGCCCATCTAATTGACATCGAGCATTTTTAGCTGCCAAAGATGCCAAGGGTTACAATGGACACCCACGAGGGATGCCTACGGTACGACGTCGTCCAGGCGTTGTGTCAGCTTGCGCGTCTTGTTGCCTATCGATTTTACCTGTTCTTGCGAGATTTGCTGACCCTGGTTAATCTGTTCGAGAGCCGCCTGTGTCTCTTCGTCAAGGACGCGCGTTACGTTAGGTGCGAGGCGAGTTGTTGCTTTACCCGTACGCTTGTATTCCTCCAAAACACGGGTTACCAGGCGATGCGCATTTGCTTTTTCAGCAAAATTCATCACATAAGCATTTACAGGAGCCGACTGGTTGGCATCCATCGTGAATGTGACCTTGATATCCTCACGTATCCTCTCGCCGACAACATTGGTGATTGGAACATCGTAAGAGAGTTCGGCCTGTGCAATGCGGAAGAGGCCAGCCGGGCGTGGATCAATTAGCAACTCCACTAATACCGACTGTGGTTTGTCCTTCTCCAGATCACCCAATGGGATGACTACCTGGCGATCCGAAAGCACAGATTGACCGAGATCACTGATAATAGGCAGAACTTTCACTGCTTTTTTGGCCGAAACACCCGCTGGCAGTCGTAAAATCAGTGTGGCGTTGCGAATTGCTACATCCACAGCACTCTGCAACTGTTGCTGGAAGATGGTCAAAGCATCGGATGCATTGCGAATAAACTCTGCTGGCATACCTCCGCTAAGTTGCCCAATCGTATCCAGTAAGTCTTCATCCCAGTCAGCGCCGATACCCAACGGATATATGGAAATGCCAGCGGCTGAGGCATCTCTGGCAAGCTGGCGGCAGCGATCTGAGTCACCATAGGTCACACCATCGGTCAGTAAGATCATACGATTGACAGCGTTGGGGATGTTCCAACGGCGCAATTCATTGAGTCCCTGGATCATACCCAGAGACATCGTAGTACCACCTGCATCACGAATCTGATCGATGGCCGCTTTCATGCCAGGTTTATCATTAGCTGGCATGGAGGGAATAATGACCTGCGACGTGTCATCAAAGATGACCACTGAGACATAATCTGTTGGCTCCAGGCGGTCAAGCACCATCTTGACTGCTTCTTTGACATTCTTGAGTTTAGCACCTTTCATGGAGCCAGAATGGTCAAGCACCAGGGCAAAATTCAGTGGCATACGCACTTGTGCCATCATTTCAGTTGGTTTGGCTTCCAACAAAACATATGCCACCTGGCTACCACCAGTAACTGGCATGAATTCCTTTCCTACCTGGTGCGCCAGTGTTACCTCACCGGGCATACTCTATAAGCTCCTTTCGTATTGGCTTGACTTAGTATATCATAATCATATAAGTGGAGGGAAAATGTGGAGGATACCCCACACTCCCGCTCTGGGGCTACCATGCCGGGTCCCCCGGACCCTGTGCCCCTAAGAACCCTGTTTCTCTTTAGAGAAGCCTATCAGCGGACGACGACGACGACGACGCTAACATTGTCTTCTCCTCCATTCGCATTGGCCGCTTCGATCAATTGTGTGCAGGCAGTTTGCGGGTCAGGAGCATTATCCAGAATATTTTCTATCTGAGGATTGCGCACCATCTCCCACAAGCCATCAGAACAACTTAGCAGGATATCGCCGGGATGTAGCTGTTGTTTGAAGATGTCGATTTGCACATTTGGTTTATCTCCCAGGCTGCGGAAAATCTGGCTGCGCTGCGGATGGGTATAGACATCATCTGGCTCAATAAGGCCTCCTGCAACCAGCTGTCCTACCAGGGAGTGATCGGTCGTCAATTGATAGAGCTGCTTACCGCGCATCATATAGGTACGACTATCTCCTACATTGATAATATACGCATGCTCACCCGATATCATAAAACCTGTGATGGTCGAACCCATGTCAGTTTTGTCAAGCTGGTTTTTCTGGCAGAGTGCAGTATTAGCATCTTCAATAGAGCTATGAAACAGGGATACCAAAGCGTCTTCGTCGATTGACTTTGCAGACTCCCCATCCTTTTCGGCCATCAGAGGCTCAGCAAGCAAATCGCGCACCATACGTTCTGCGATTATATTGATGGTCATACGGCTGGCGACCTGGCCATTATCATGACCACCCAGGCCATCGGCAACGATAAAGACTCCCAGGGGCGCTGAGATCGATTCGTGCACACGCTGGAGCAGCAGAACAAGAGTGCTGTCTTCGTTTGGCTCGCTTCGCCGTACATCGCCAGCATCAGAGTAAGACGAGGCAAGCAACTGAACGCCGTTAGGAAATGGGCTTTGCGCTGCCTGCGGCTGCTCAATCACGTAGGTACGTCCCTGTTCAATGAATGTATTCACGATCGCCCCTTGCAACACATGCGAGTCTCCCACTTGCTCCTCGCTATCTTCTCTGCCCTGTTCCGTTGAATATTCGTGCATGACGTAGGGTACATCGATCATACTCGCGCCACAGTCTATACAAAATTCATCGCCTTCGGCATTCTGTTCCGACCCACAATTCCAACAATGTTGGTATCCTTGATGGTCGATCACCTGATAAACATGTTCCTGTGGATTCTCGCTGATGACTTGTGTAATCTCGTAACGCCCAAGCATGTTCGTACCGATTGATAGTACCTGAAAGCCGTTCGTCGATACAGCCGTGTCTGGCTGATCAGCTGGAATCTGCATTGCTTCACTCTTTTCCAGTCCAGGAGCTACTTCAGTAGTCTCTGATTCAGTTGCTTCGTGTGTTTCAACTATCTTATCTTTGTCCGCGTTTATCTCTTCATCTGTCCCTGCCGTTTCCGAGGGGGTTGCTGTTACTTCAACCTGTGGCGGGAGAGGTGGTATTGCCTCATAAGCATTTGAATTTGGTAGATTCGAGATGGTGGACGCATTCGTAACATCAGGAGTGTCAGAAGCAGCCTGGGGTTGCTCATTCAGGGGTGGCAAAGACCAGGCAGTTGGCATATCTGCGATATCGGTATGTACTGCGGATTGGTCTTTAGGCGCTGTCTCTTGCAGTGTATCCTCAGAGGGTGTCCCTACATTCCGTTCCAGCTCTTGTTGCCAGCGACGGCTATGGTAAGCAATCATTTTATCAGGAGTGAGGATGAGAGTTGGCTCCAGACTGGGATCACCTACCCCCTCTACCGGAGCATATTCAAGCTCCTGCATCCCGGTCTCTACCTGTGCAGGCGCAGATTCATTGCTTTCCTGCGCTGAAGCAGGATTAGTGGGAACTTGATCGCTTATAGTAGCTTCAGACGCAGGTGCATGTTGTGGATGCAACGGTAGCCCACAACTTTTGCAAAATTTTGCGTCATCACGATTTGGCGTATTACACGACGGACAGACCATTCTGCCCTCCTTTTAAATTACAATTGTTTTTGTAAACGGCTGGCTTCGGCATTATTCGGATTACGTTGCAGGGCTTCGCGTACCATTTGTCGCGCCTCGGCTTTTTTATTCGTCTTTAGATAACACGTAGCCATAGCACTATGGATGTCAGATTCTTCAAAGTTCCACTGACGCGCCTGCTCTAGAGCACTCAGAGCTAATTTCCACTCTTTCGCCTTCATATGAGCACGACCTAACTCATACCAACCCTCCCACATAGCGGGTTCGCGCTGTGTGGCCTGGCGTAACACGCTAATGGCTGCCTGGGCTTGGTTCATTCTGATATAGAGGCGACCTAGTGCAATCAGAATGAGTGCGTGATCGGGATTGATTTTGAGACCTTCCAGGAAATAGGCTTCTGCTTCACGGTCATAGAACTGATCCATTGCAACGGTACCCAATTGGAAATAAATTGCGGAATCGTTGGGGGCATACTGAAGCGCATTCTTGAACGCCGCGATTGATTTAGCGTATAAGGCAAGGTCGTGATAGGTCATGCCTAGCTGGAAGTAGGCATCCACTGCATCTCGTTTTATGGCAACAGCCTGCTCGAATTGTTCTGCAGCGAACTTCATATTTTCGGTGAACAGGTTTTTATCCTTGTCTTTCAGGGATTGCCCATACTGCCGATAGGCGCGGCCAAGATTGTATAGAACATCATATGACCGATTACCAGGAACCTGGGCTAACTTGAACTGGTTGACCGCCTCCGCATAGTTCTTGTTATTCAAGCATTGCAGGCCTAAACGATACGCCACCTTTGGATCAATCACCGCTGCAACACCGACAGCCGCTTTAGCTGGTTGGACGGTTGACTGCACCGGCCTGGCCGGGATTGGCATCTTCGGGGCGGACTGCATAGCTACACGCGGTGGTACAGCCGTAGCGCCCTGTGTAAGCGGCTGGCCATCGCGTTTACAGAACTTTGCGCCAGGACGGTTGCGATAGCCACATTTCGGGCAGACCACCTCCCCCACCGGTACCACGATCGTAGCATTGGGTGATATGGCCGGAATCTGCACTGTAGCTGGAGCAGCACCGTTTGGCAAGCAGTGTTGTAAAGCTACCCGCATGGCCTCAGCGTTCTGAAAACGATTCGCTGGCTCCTGTTGCATGGCCTTGATGATCACCTGCTCCACTGGGCAGACAACCCGGTTGCGCACCTGCACAGTACGCAAGCGAGGATTCTTCGCTAAGATACTGCCTGTTGGGGGAGTCTGGATAGGATCAGGCTCACGATTTGTCAATAAATGATACATTGTAGCACCCAATGAATAGATATCAGAACGAGCATCCGTCTGCACTAACTTCCCTGGATTCTGAGCGGAGCGTCGTTGACCCGGAGCAGTTATCGATCCTAGATGTTCTGGTGAAGCATAAGAGATGGTACCGAGGTTCTCCGTATTAGTACGCTTGTTGGGATCGAACCTACGTGCAATACCAAAGTCAATCAGTTGCACATTACCATCAGGCGTGACCATTACATTGCCGGGCTTGAGATCGCGCAGAATGATGGGAGGTGTACGTGAGTGAATATAGCTTAATGCTTCACAAACCTGCATCATCCAGTTAATTACCTGTACTTCGTCTAACGGCCCTTTGCTGTCCTCAAGTATTTTTTCCAGGCTGCGGCCAGGCACGAATTCCATCACGAAGTAGTAATTCCCACGCTCCTGGAAACTCAGGATCAAGGAGGGGATACGTGGATGCTTGAGATTAAACAACAGGTCAATCTCTTTATCGAAGCGCTCTATGGCGGATTTACGTTCTTCCTCAGTTGTATTGGGATTGATGAGGAGTTCCTTCACCGCCCGAAAATAGCCAGGTTTACCGACTTGTTCAACTTTATAGACGGTTCCCATTCCCCCTTCGCCCAGCACTTGCACAATTTTAAATTTTCCATCCAGGATAGTACCTAATGGGAGTGGCATACGACAGTCCTTATAAAACGTCCTGATTAGTGTATTTGTACGAGTACAACAGTGATATTGTCTTCACCACCGTTGGCATTTGCCAGGTCTATTAAGATATTGCAGATCTTCTGGGCATCGCTATTTTCTGTAAGTACTTTGAGCAATTCTTGGTGCCGCACCATTTCCCACAAACCATCTGAGCAAAGTAGAAGACTATCGCCAGAACGCAGGGATGTGTTAAAGACATCCGGATCAACAATTTTGTGACCGGCTCCCAGCGAGCGATAAATCAAGTTGCGTTGTGGATGCGAGTAGACCTCATCTGGCTCAATCTGTTTAGCTTCTACTAACCTGGCTACCAGGGAGTGATCTTTCGTCAGAGGTGTAAGTGCGCCATCGCGAAAGAGGTATGTACGACTATCACCTATATTCGCTATATATGCCTGATCATCCTGGACGAGTACGGTAGTCACAGTACAGCCTAGTCCACGAGCTGAAGATTGTTCTTCGCCATAGCTGAGAATAGCTTTGTTTGCCTGGCGGATAGCAGCTTTGAGCTGTTCCTCCACATTTTTTGTCACTGGTGTTTCTGGTAACTTGCGCGTCTTCTGTTGCTTCGCAGTTTGCTCCCTAGGTTGTGCTTGATCCAATTTGATTGTCTGTTGTTCATCCAGTGGGGGCGTTAGCTTGATTGTGGGCTGTTCAGATACGGGCGCCAGGAAGTTTCTGAGGACGTCGCTGATCTTTTGCACAGCAAGCTTGCTCGCCACTTCACCCGCCTGATATCCTCCCATACCATCAGCAACAATAAAGAGGCCTCGATCACCATCTTCTGAGATACGCATATATGGGCAATCTTCGTTTTGTTCTCGTTGTTTCCCCACATCAGTTTTATTAGCGGCAGTTAGTTTTATAGGCATTGGTTTTTACCTCACAGTAACGAACTTTTTATGATCTAATTTTACGCTCAATATAACATATAGCAGTATGGATGACAATTCATGTTATCTAGCTTCATAAGGCTTTTCAAAGAGATTCTCTACAATCGATGACCACGAAGATCGTGCTGAGAACTCCACATATCTTTTATATAACCTACAACATATACGAGGTATGGGTGGGAAAGGTTGTGCACATCACAACCTGGATTGTGCGAGGCTAAGCGGGTCCGCAGAGGGCGGAGAGTCTCTTAGACTTTCTTGCCACAAGGGTTCCCGCCCTTACAATGATTACCATTTACGTCCTGACAGTCACTTTTATGTGGAGCCACGCTGCAAGCGTTCGATGATATCTTTGAGTCTACGTGTTTCAGCGGTGTGCTGATCCCGCATGTGCGCCATTTCTTGCTCTAACTCAAGTTGCATCTGCTCCATACGGTCTTTCATATGCAAAATAGCTTCAACGCCTGCTAAATTTACGCCAAGATCCCGCATCAGGCGGCGAATATGCACCACTCGATCAATGTCGCGATCTGAATAGAGGCGCGGGCTATGTGGGCTATTGCCTTTACGCGCTGGTGAGATCAAGCCAAGGCGCTCATAATGGCGCAATGTTTGCTCATGCACTTCGGCTTTGACTGCTGCGACGCTTATGACGTACCATGCACCATCGCCTTTCTCGGTCACGATAGCTCCCTCCTTACGAGTCCTGATGTATGATAAGGAGAATATAGGGGAACCTCTATACTCCCGCTGAGAAGACCGCTGCTCCAAATAAGCCAACCAAAGTACCTCTAAAAGTGAACTTTGGTAGACCTGCTACGTGCCAGTTGCTCAAACAAGCTACGCTCATCACTAGATAGACCCATTGGTAGTACAACTTTAACACGCGCAAAGAGATTTCCATTACCCTCGCTGCGCAAATGGGGCATACCTTTATTTGCCAGTCGGAACAAGCGACCATTCTGCGTTTCCGGTGGAATAGTCAGCACGAGTTTACGTCCATCAGGAACCGGTACAGGCACCTCGCCCCCAAGCATCGCTGTGACAAGGTCGACCTCTATATCGACAGAGAGATCATCTCCCTTACGTTCGTAAAGCGGATCGGGTTTGACACTGATAACCAGAAAAAGGTCGCCGCGAGGGCCCCCACCACTACCTGGCTGTCCTTCGCCTGCTACGCGAATCCTGGAACCATTATCAACTCCTGCCGGAATCTTGACCTGAATACGTTTACTGCGTGCAAGCATGCCCAGCCCACCACAATTTGCGCAAGATTTACCCGCGACTACCCGCGTTCCACGACAAACAGGGCACGCTTCCGTTGACTGAATATTGAACGTGCGCATTCCTCCCACATAAGCCTCCTGCAAGTTTACCTCAACACGTTGTTCAATGTCCTCACCCGTACGTCTGGATGCGGGACGACCAAAAAGGGCCTCAAAGAAGTCGGAGAATCCCGTAGCCGAATCATAATCCATGGGAGAGCCGCGATAACTAGAGGAGCGCCTGCCAGCACCAGAAGAGAAACCAAACTGATCCCGCCAGTTTGGACCTAGCGTATCATACTTGCGCCGCTTGTCGGGGTCAGAGAGAACTTCGTAGGCCTCATTTATCTCCTTGAATTTCTCTTCTGACTTCTTATCGCCAGGATTGACATCGGGGTGATATTTGCGGGCCAGCTTGCGAAAAGACTTTTTGATATCATCTGCGCTGGCACCTTTCGAGACACCCAGCACTTTATAGTAATCTTTATAATCCATTTCTCGCCCCTCTTTGCCGTCACCATTGTGTATTGGCATTGGACCTTACATGGGAGCCTCTACATTTGGGATTGTTTATTTCCCGTGCTTACCTTGACGCGAGCCGGACGTAGTGTCTCGTCCCCCAATTTATAACCTTTGAGTACTTCTTCTAAAATCGTACCTTCTGGTTGATCGCTATCCTCAACGGCCTCTATCGCTTCATGTATATACGGGTCGAATGACTCTCCAACAGTGGGAACTGGTGTTAATCCCTCCCCACGCATGACCTCATTCATCTGCCACATGACCATGCGCAAGGCCTGCTGCAATCCCTGCCGATCCAGCGTTTCCTGATAAGCCAGCGCCCGTTCTACATTGTCCATCACACCCAATATTTTCTGAAACAGCGCCTTCTTCTCTCGCTGTAGACGTTCAGATGCTATACGCTCCTGCCGTTTACGGAAGTTATCCATCTCGGCACGTTCGCGCAGGTACTTATTCCAGTTCTCAGACGCCTCCTGTCGTGCTTGCTCAAGTTGTGATTCTAACTCGGCAATACGATCGACCTCCGTAGAGGGTGAACCTTCCTCACTCACTTGTCCTTCCTGCAACTCCTGGGAATCTTCCATGTTGAAACGCTTCTCCTTAGGTAAATTCTATCAAACAAAACAGTGCTGTTATGCGAGTTTTATTGTCGTTACAGTATAAATCTTGAGTCTGTATCTGTCAAGTTTATTGAGCGACCAAAAGAAAGGCAAAGGTTGTGCTTGTCCCTGCCCTCTTGTCCTCGCCCTGCAGCGAATTTAGTTCGCTTGCCCTATAAACCATACTCCACCTCCTCCTCGCTTACATGCACATCTTCGATCCAGCGTTCACCACGCTCCAGGTGGATAGGGCTGAAGAGCGTGGTCTGTTTGACATGAATGCATTCGCGTTTCCACAATTCCAGCACAGCCAGAAAAGTGACGATAATTACGAGGCGGGAAGAGTCATTTTCAACCAGTTCGGAGAGTAGAATACTGGAACGTAGACGTAACAATCCTACGATTTCAGCGATACGTTCACTCACACGGACACGCGCCAATGGAATGAAGGCTGCATCGTTTGCCTCATCCCTCTCACGAAGTTCAAGCAAACGTTGGAACGCCATTGCCAGAGCCTCGACATCCAGGCCTAGTAGCGTTGGGGGTGTCCAAGCCAACTGTGCTTCGATTCCGGCCAGCAGGCTAGAACGGCTGTAGGTCTGCAAGCCTGATTCTTCGCGGAAGCGCAAATAGCTGGAAATCTCCTTTGCCAACTTGTATTCGAGGAGGTGTGCACGCAACTCCTCCGCCATGGCTGCGGCGTTTTCCACCTCTCCCGTCATCTCTTCTTTCGAGGCATGTGGCAAGAGACTCTGCGATTTGATATAGAGGAGGCGGGCAGCTATGGAGATGAAAGCTGCCATGTTTCCCAGCGGTATGCTATCTGGCTCCTGCCAATATTGAAGATAGGCCAGATACTGGTCGGTCACAGCCACAAGGGAGATGGTAGTAATCTCCATTTGCCGCTTTTCAATTAGATGCAGTAATAGGTCGAGTGGTCCCTCAAAAACTGGCAGGTGCACAACGTAGCGAGATGGTTGACCGTGACCATTCGCTGCCACCATCCCATCGCTGTAGGCATATTCTTCGCTGATACTCTGTTCAGTTTGATCGAGCATAAATTAGGATGCCTCATCTACCATATGTAATTCCGCAGCCGGGCCGTCGGGCTGATGATGTGTACGAATATAAAGGACGGCCTTCTCTGATAGGCCAGCGGCGGCAGCCAGTTCCGCTCCAATCTCTGCATGCCACCAAGCATTACTGAGAGCGCGACGCCATGCAGGTATCGCTCTACCCTCATAAGGATAAATGACCAATTTCTTCACGCGATGCGGGATAAATAACTTCCCGAGAACAATTGCTGGCCGCGTCCAGAAAGGCACGCGTCCCTGGGCTTTACCAACATCATGTAACAGTGCCGCTGCAAGCAAATCTCCGTCTTTACAGCCTCGTGCCAATAAACTCTGACAAACCCTGAGTGAGTGCCGTTGATCGGCAGCGGACATCGTTTGAAAAAGGGGCTGCGCCGAGGCTGGAAGCCATTGAGCGACTCGTAAACGCTCTTCAGACGTAAGTGGGGCAACGAAACCGAGTTGTTGACGCACCTGCCAGAGGCGATAAACAATTGTATGCAATCACATCCTCATTATATTCAGTACGCAAATAGCCATCTAGAAAAAGTATATCGGAACAATAATACTAGGCGTGAGACCCGAGACGAGTCCAATCAAATTCAAGGAACCCAGCAAAATATAGTACGGAATATGAAAAATGAAAAAGTTACTAAGTCCTGATATCTGCCCCAGGAAAGGCAACAAAAACAGGATTGCCAGAATAATGAACGGACCATAGGTGGCTGACCTGGCAAATTGCACTGCCTGGCGGCTTGGCAGCAATGTATAGACAATCTGGTAACCATCGAGCGGATACAGTGGAACGAGATTGAAGATCGCCAGGCAAATATTGACGCTTGCAAATACGATTACCAACTGCAGTATACGAGCTGTAACGCCATCCTTCAACAGAGTTAAGGGAATGAAATGGAGCAATAAGGCGAAAAGCAATCCGGTAATTAAACTAATGAAGATCCCACCCAGACTCACTAACAAAGTTCCAAAATTTGGTCCACCACGCAGTTTCCAAGGATCAACTTTCACTGGTTTTCCCCAACCCAGGCCTACAGGGCCAGCAGCGACTGGGAAAAAAGCCAGAATCACACAAAGCAGTGTCCCTACGGGATCAATGTGTGCAGGAAGGCTGAAACTAAGTCGTCCTTCAGAGCGGGGAGTTGGATCACCTAACAATGCGGCCATCAAACTATGACCTAGTTCGTGAATGAGAATCGCTACTAAGAACGAACCGATAATCATTAATGCCAGTACGACATTTATTGGGTTTACCATAATTACTCTCTATCCTCACATATCGACATTCCTTGCGAATGCCCAATTTCACGGCGGACACCTATAGGCGCTTCAAAAATTATAAAAGATCTATTTCCATGCCTTCTAACGCAGAATACGTATTCGCGAAGCGTAATTGTGCCTCCGCCTGCATAGCGTCCAGCTTGTTGTCATCGTAGGTCGGCTCATGATGAAAAAGAATCAACTTGCGAACCTGGGCAACATGAGCTACTTCCGTTGCCATCTCGATAGTGCTGTGCCCGTATCCCTGTTTGCTATCTTGATAATCATCGAGAGTGTACTGCGCATCATGTATCAGCAGGTCGGCTCCCTTTACAAACTCAAGAAACCCTGGATCGCACACTTCTCTCCATTCTACATCTGTGGCAAAGACCAGGCGTCGACCTTTATATTCGATGCGATAGATGATCGCTCCATCCAGGGGATGGCTATTTGTCAACCTGGCAACAACACGCACTTCCGCTTCTTTTGTACCTCCTGCACCTTCATGACCATTAATGATCGTAGGTTTGATATCGCCATTACTCCAGATGATTTGCTCCTGGTCGGCGATTGTATGAAATGTGCGATGCGAAGGTAAGCGCCGCATATCTACTGGAAAATACGGTGGAGACATCAGTGGGGTTACAAGTTGCTCAATACTCCGACCTGCAAGACTCGGGCCAAAGACATCGATAGATGTATGAGGCTCGTACAATGGAGAGAAAAAAGGAATGCCAAGCAGGTGATCGCCATGTCCATGAGTTATAAAGAGCGAGAGGTTGAGGGGCCTGCCCGCTGAACGACGTAGCAACTCATTACCGAGGCGAATGATGCCGCTCCCTGCATCCAGGATCAAAGTATGTGTCCCTGCTCCTACTTCAACACAAGCGGTATTTCCTCCATAACGGATGGTATGCGGCCCAGGGGTGGGATAGCTACCACGCACTCCCCAGAAGCGGACCTGAAAACGCGCCGTGCTGATCATGTAGTTGCTCCTACCGCTGCCCTAATGAGACTTGCTGACTGGACTTATTATATCTTGCGAACAAAAGATTGAAAAGTCTACTATTCGCCCTGCATTTTTGCTCTACCCATATTGTCTGAAATAGGCACACAGGGATCGTGGAATGCGACCTGCGAGAAACGTCCCCTCGGGGCGATGCTCCTCTTGCTCTACATGCCCGCGGCGATGAAAAAGCTCTATCAGTTCGCTTTTATAGTAGGGAATAGTTACCTTCACCGCTTCCATGCTGGAGGACAGAACTTGGGCGATCTTTTCGCGCAAAGCATCTAAACCAATTTTTTTCAGAGCAGATACGGCTACAGCATTGGGATAGAGCGAGGTATCGATCTCTGACGGGTCGTCAAGCAAGTCGATCTTGTTCAGAGCTGTGACTCTTGGCTTCTCATCTGCCTCAAGATCGTGCAGGACCTGGTTTACAGTCTCAGTCTGCTCGATTGCATTTTCGTGACTGATATCAACCACTTCCAGCAGAAAATCGGCATCGATAACTTCTTCAAGCGTCGCTCGGAAAGCGGCGATCAACTTGGTAGGAAGTTTCTGGATAAACCCCACTGTGTCAGTGAGAAGCGCTTCTTGATTCCCTGGTAAGATGATATGCCGGGTAGTGGGATCAAGCGTAGCAAAGAGCTTGTTTTCCGCCAGCACTTCGGCTTCGGTAAGCGCATTGAAAAGGGTAGATTTACCGGCATTGGTATAGCCAACTACTGCTACAACAGAAATAGCCTGGTCCGCACGTTGCCTCCGATGGATCTTGCGTTGCTCGCGAACACCTTCGATCTCCTCACGTAACTCAGTAATACGGCTACGAATGCGTCGACGGTCAATCTCGAGTTTTGTTTCACCAGGGCCGCGCACGCCGATAGCACCACCCACACCGCCTGCGCCCGCGCTGCGCGAACCACCTGCCTGCCGCGAAAGCTCTACGCCACGTCCTGCCAGGCGAGGCAAGCGATACTCTAACTGTGCCAACTCGACCTGTAACCGACCCTCGCGAGTGCGAGCATGTTGGGCAAAGATATCGAGGATGAGAGCAGTACGATCAATCACACGCGCATCAAGCAGATTTTCGAGATTGCGCTGCTGTGAGGGAGATAGTTCGTCATCAAAGATGACGAGATCAAACCCCATTTGCTTCTCAGTATCACTGAGTTCAAGAGCGCGCCCTTTTCCAATGTAGGTAGCGACATCCGGATGGCGCATACGTTGGATCATACTACCAACCACCTCAGCGCCAGCGGTACGCGCTAGCGTTCCCAATTCGCTCAGCGAGTCTTCAACACTCCACAAACTTTCACTCTCGTCTTGCTCTACAGCAACCAGGAAGGCATGTTCGAGTTTACTCCGAGAGGGTGTATCGATGAGTCGACCTTGCTTTGTCGTAAGTAATTTCCCTTCATATTTATACGTTTTACTACCGTATCAATTTTATTTTAGCACCCAGTTGTGAGAACACAAGCCCCACCACATAGCCGCCCTATCTCCAACTCAAATTCGGTATTGCCGGCAACTGTTTAATAAAAAAGCCATTAACTCTTGCAAACAGACTATTCGTGATGGCTTGATTATAGGCATCATGCCAGGTCTGGTACTGTTGAACTGTTATATTGAGACCGGGTATGACCTGATTCCCTAAGTGTATTTCATTCTGAACATTATTTAAAAACCTGCCTACGACAAGCAGTACTATCAGCCACAGAAGCCAGGCCTCGACAAGCCCAACGATTCCACCAATCAACGCATCGCCAAACCCAACGATTGGTATGGCTTTCACAATACCGCGCACTGTTGTGCCGAGAATATGCAGGACTAAGATAGTACCAAAGAATAATACTATATACGCAATCAAAGGTGAGATTGACAGGCCATTAGACGCAAGAAACAGTGTGAATGGTTTCCCTAAAAACACGGCTACGCCAAATGCGATAGGAATAGCGAGCAGGTTAACAATACTGAATACAGCTCCATTGCGCAAACCATTGAAGAAGAGTAGAACAATTGTTAATAGAAAGAGAAAATCTATCCAATTTAATGGGCCAATCATAATTGTCCTCCAAACAAGGATTTATTTGATTTTAATGAATGAGTCTAGTGTCTATTATGCATAGACGTTGCGTGAAGAATACTTGTAACACGAGTATTGTTAGATACTTCACAAGATGCCTGGCATAATGCTAAAAGCAGTCTGGCAGGCTGTTTAGCCTGCCAGACAATATGGGTTAAGGACTTTTGGAGAAACTATGATCTTGTTACCCCCGTAAAATGAAAACTGCCTATGCGCAGCGCAGGAGCAACGACCGGAAGATAATCGCTGCATTGAATGCGTTCGCGTCCTATCGCCTGTACATCTCGTAGGGCATCGAGAATGCTTTGTGTAAAGCGAAAGTTCTTGACTGGACTGTTCAACTCACCGTGCTCGATCAAAAAGGTGCCATCGCGGGTCATACCTGTAAAGAGCGTTTTGACAGGATGCACTGTATTGGTGTAATGGAAGCGCGTCACATAAATACCCCGGTCAATTCCCCGAATCAGTTCTTCAAGACTTGCATCACCAGCGACCATCATGGTATGCAACGGCATTGGTCCCCAGGGATTAGGCGCAGGCAAAGCATGTCCAGTGTTGGGTTTCCCCTCGCGAAAAGCCGTGAATGAATCGTAGACGACGGCATTGGCTATACCATGATCGAACATCACCACGCGCTGTTTGGGCACACCTTCATAGTCAAATGCCCGCGGAGAACCTGCTGGATCATGACCATCATCAAACATCGTCACATGAGAGTTGACGAGCTGTTTGCCAAATTGACCATTCATGAAGCTGCGTTCTTCTTGCACAGCAGTGGCAGTGAGGCCCATGAATACAAGATTTTGCAGCATATCCGCCGTAGCGTAAGCATCAAGCACAACTGGATACTCACCTATAGGGAAATCGATGGGATTGCGGCTACGCTGGGCCTTCTCAATGGTACAATCACAAATGACAAATTCTGCATGAGCCGGACAGGACATTTGCGGCTCTCCTGGTGGCGATTGCCTTTGAGGGCTCGCGAAAAGGTCACACAAGCCGTAGAATATCCTTCTGAAGGAAACAACGTG
>WNGD01001175.1_pt1 | contig 28667 bp, 21 predicted proteins | sample 5400671 | NCBI WGS metagenome assembly WNGD01 (sample SAMN13153369, study PRJNA577476) | soil metagenome | isolation source: 40 cm soil or saprolite under grassland replicate 2 | place: USA:California | collected 2016-06-15
GATATGGCTGCGGCCACGACCTTCACCGTGAGCTGCGCGGCGCAGGGCAACCTGTTCGTCTCGACCAACACCACGGGCGTGGACCTCGACGCCGATGGCTACACGGTCACGCTCGACGGCTCCGTGAGCCAATCGGTCGCGACCAACGGCAACGTCACCTTCACCGGCGTGGCGAGCGGCAGTCACACGGTCGCCCTCTCGGGCGTCGCGGGGAATTGCACCGTGAGCGGGGCGAACCCCCAAACGGTCCCCGTGCAGTCCGGCGCGACGGCGTCGGCGCCCTTCTCGGTGAGCTGCGGCCCGACCGGGAGCGGCACCGGCGGGCTGACCGTGAAGACCACTACGACCGGCTCGAACCCCGATCCCGATGGCTACTCCGTCACGATCGACGGCACTAGCAGTCAGCCGATTGCGACCAACGGCAGCGTCACCGTCACCGTGCCGACGGGCGCCAACCCGGTGGCGCTGTCGGGCGTGGCCGCGAACTGCACGGTCAGCGGGGCGAATCCGCGCACGGTCACGGTGCCGGGAGGCGGGACGGGCACGACGACCTTCTCGGTCACGTGCAGCGCGCAGCTGCCTCCGCCGGAGGTGACCGGCCAAGGCCAGCTCGGGATGGGATCGGCCACGCCGGGGGACAGTGTGCTGACGTTCGCCTTCGACGTGCGGGCCGACCTGACGGGGCGATTCACCGCCACCGATTACGGCGACATTCACCCGTCGGGTAATCCCGCGTCGATGACCACGGATCCGGTGGCGGACCCCGCGACGTCGATCACGGCGTATCGCACCAGCTCGAGCGCCTGCAGCGATCCGAGCCGCGGGGTGGAGTTCGACGCTGTCGGCAGGGAGGACGTGGGTGACCTCGTGAGCTACACAGTGCAGGCGTGCGATAACGGACCGGCGGGGAGTGGGGTGGACTTCTGGAGCATCTTCATCCCGTCGGAGGGGTACGGGCACTCCGGCAGCGTGACGAGCGGAGATATCGTCAAGCAGTGATTGCGGGTCGACTGCGCGCGATCCGTGCTCATACGCTCCTCAGCCCAACTGCTGTAGGAGAGGGATGGCGCGAGTGGCTCGGCGGCTATCCTGCCGACGCGCAGCACGAGCCTCACCTGGTGGCCGCGATCGAGTGGCTGGTGCGAGCCCATGACGCGACGCCGGACGGCGGCATCTCGCGCGCCTACAGCCTCGCGTGGCACCCTCATTTCCGGTGCGACGGCTGGCAGCCCTCGTATCCCGAGACCACCGGCTACATCATCCCGACCCTCTACGGCGCTGCCCACCGCCTGCGACGTGCCGACCTCGCGGCCCACGCCGAGGCCGCGGCCAGGTGGGAGATCGAGATCCAGCTGCCATCGGGCGCGGTGCGCGGCGGCGTCATCAGCGAGCCCGAATCCCCGGCGGTGTTCAACACCGGACAAGTGTTGCTCGGGTGGCTCGCCGCGTTCGAGGAGACGGGGCAGGGGATGTTCGCGGACGCCGCCCGGCGCGCCGCTTGCTACCTGGTGGCGACGCTCGACTCGGATGGGCATTGGCGCAGGGGGAACTCACGCTTCGCCCGCGCCGACGCGACGCTGTACAACACGCGCACCGCCTGGGCGCTGGCGGAGGCCGGGGTCCGCCTGGAGCATGACGCATTCAGCGCTGCCGCCGCCCGTAGCCTGCGCGCTGCTGCGGAGCTGCAGGCGGAAAACGGCTGGCTGCCTCACTGCTGCCTCACAGATCCGGAGCAGCCGCTGCTCCACACCCTTGCGTACGCCATCCGAGGGCTCTTGGAAGGCGGCCGGGTGCTCGGCGACTCGCGTCTGCTCCGCGCGGCCGAGCGGGCAGCCGGCGCCCTCGCGGCGCGCGTTCGCGAGGACGGGTGGATGCCCGGTCGCTATCGCTCCGACTGGTCTGGCGCCGTGCGCTGGTCGTGTCTCACGGGTCAAGCCCAGATGGCGAACAATTGGATCCGCCTCGCTGAGATTACAGGCTCCGCGCAGTGGCTCGAGCCCGTGCCCGCCGTGTTGCGGTTCCTCAAGCGGACGCAGAACCGGCGCACCCCTGACCCGGGGCTCTTGGGCGGCATCAAGGGCGCCTGGCCCGTGGGCGGTAAGTACGGAGCCTACGAGGTGCTAAGCTGGGCGACCAAGTTTTTCGCGGACGCGCTGATGCGGCACGAGGCCGTCGAGACCCACGGTCTCGGCGCCGGTTCGTCGGTTTCCGTCCTGGCATAGCCTCGTCACGGCAACGACACCGGTGCCAGTCGGTGTCTGTTGCACCTGCGCAGCAAGTGGCGCGACCCGATGGCCTATCTTGCTCCCGAGGTATCTGCTTGAAGGAGCGGTAGTTCACCTGGGTGGTCCAAACGAGGACGAACTGCGGCGTCGACCTTGCAGGTGATCGCAGCGCGCACATGGGACCGCGATACGTCTTGGGCATTTCCGCCTTCTATCACGACAGCGCCGCTTGCGTGCTGCGCGATGGGGAGATCGTCGCGGCCGCTCAGGAGGAGCGCTTCACGCGCACCAAAGGTGACGCGTCCTTCCCGAAGCATGCCGTCCAGTACTGTCTCAACGCTGCCGGTATCACGCCTGCCCACCTCGCGTACGTTGGGTTCTACGACAAGCCGCTGCTCAAATTCGAGCGCATCCTCGAGACCTACCTGGGCGTCGCCCCGCGGGCATTCCCCCAGTTCCGGCTGGCTGGCCCCGTGTGGATGAAGGAGAAGCTCTTCCTCGAAGGCGAGCTCCGGCGCGCCCTGGGTTACGACGGCGCTATGCTCTACGCCGAGCATCACGAGTCGCACGCTGCGAGCGCCTTCTTCCCGTCCCCGTTCCCGGAAGCCGCCATTCTGACGGTGGACGGCGTCGGCGAGTGGGCCACGGCGGCCTTCGGCGTCGGGCGGAGCAACGACCTCGAGCTCCTCAAGGAGTTGCACTGGCCAGACTCGTTGGGCCTGCTCTACTCGGCCTTCACCTACTACACCGGGTTCAAGGTGAACTCCGGTGAGTACAAGGTCATGGGCCTGGCGCCCTACGGCGATCCCAAGTTCGTGGATGTGATCTACCGCGAGCTCGTGGACATCCGCGAGGACGGCTCGTTCACGCTCAACCAGGAGTACTTCGACTACCTGACAGGCCTCACGATGACGAACGGGGCCTTCGCGCGGCTGTTCGGCGGGCCGCCCCGGGTGCCTGAGTCTCAGCTCACGCAGCGCGAGATGGATCTCGCCAAGTCCATTCAAGTGGTGTGCGAGGACATCATGCTGCGCATGGCGCGGACGGTGCACCGGGAGACCGGGATGGAGAACCTCTGCCTCGCCGGTGGGGTGGCGCTGAACTGCGTCGCCAACGGGCGCATCCTGCGGGAAGGCCCGTTCAAGCGGATCTGGATCCAACCCGCCGCGGGCGATGCCGGCGGCGCCCTGGGCGTCGCGCAGCTCATCTGGCACCGTTACTGCAAGCAGCCACGCACGGTCCGTCCCGGACAGGACGGAATGCACGGTGCCTATCTCGGACCCGAATTCTCGCCGCAGGAAATCGCCGCCTACCTGGGGTCCCAGGGCGCGGCCTACGAGCGCGTCGAGCGCGACTGCCTGCTCCGCCGCGTAGCGGAGCTCCTCGCCCAGGAAAAGGTGGTGGGTTGGTTCGACGGGCGCATGGAGTTCGGCCCCCGAGCGCTCGGCGCCCGCAGTATCCTGGGCGACCCGCGGAGCCCGCGGATGCAGGCGCAGATGAACCTGAAGATCAAGTTCCGCGAGGGCTTTCGGCCCTTCGCGCCAAGCGTGCTCCGCGAGCGCGCCGGCGACTACTTCGAGCTCGACTGCGACTCGCCTTACATGCTGCTGGTGGCGCCGGTGAAGCAGGAACGCCAGATCCCCATGACGGAGGCGCAGCGGCGACTGTGGGGCATCGATCAACTCAACGTGGTGCGCTCGGACATCCCGGCGGTCACGCACATCGACTACTCGGCGCGCATTCAGACGGTGACGCGCGACACGAACCCCAACTACTATGACCTGATCAGGGAGTTCGAGCGCCTCACTGGCTGCCCGGTGCTCGTCAACACCTCCTTCAACGTGCGCGGGGAACCGATCGTGTGCACGCCGGCGGACGCGTACCGGTGTTTCATGCGCACGCACATCGACTACCTCGTCCTCGGGCCGTTCTTGCTGGACAAGACCCAGCAGCCCGAATGGCAGGAGAGCGGAGATTGGCGGCGGGAGTTTCAACTCGACTAAGCCCCAGTGAGGGCCGGCGCTTCGGGCTCACGGTGGGCGCGGCGTTCCTGGCGCTCGCGGGCCTGGCCGCCTGGCGCGGGCACTCGCTCGCCCCGCTGGGATTCGCGGGGCTCGGCGGCGCACTGGTTGTCACCGCCCTGTGGGTCCCGGCGCGGCTGGGACCGGTGTACCGGTTCTGGATGGGGCTCGCGGCGGCCATTTCCAAGATCACGACGCCGCTCGTCCTGGGCCTCGTCTACTTCGCGGTGGTAACGCCGATCGGCGTCCTGCTGCGGCTCGCACGTCGCAGCCAGCTCGTGCGCCCGCGAGCCAACCAGAGCTTCTGGGTGGCCCGCGAGGTCGAGGCCCGCCAGCGGACTGACATGGAGCGTCAATTCTAGGAAGGAGCGCAAGTATGGGTCACGCGAGCGTGGCACGGGAGCTGTGGGCATTCATGCGCGTGCGCAAGAAGTGGTGGCTGCTCCCGATCATGGCGGTGATGCTGCTCGTGGGCGCGCTGCTGATCTTCGCCCAGGGTTCGGCGCTGGCGCCGTTCATTTACACGATCTTCTAGTGCCGTTCCAACTTGATTCGCCAAACGTGCCGACAGCACGAAGCCGGGGCCGACGGCCACTACGGGCTCCGATGGCTTGGCGTGAATAGTTGGAACGGCACTAGGCTGGCACCGGTGGGGGTGCGCGCGATCATCGAGAGCCTGGCGCTCGCCGGCGCCGCGGGCCTCGCGGCCGTGGCCGTGGTCGAGGCAGGACTGGCCGTCGCCGACTATCCCCCCGCCTACAACGACCTGCGCGTCTTCGTCGAATACGACTCCGTGCGAGGATGGCACAACATCCCCGACAGTCGCCGGCCGTATGTCACCCCCGAGTTCACCGTAGACCTCGCGTACAACGCACGGGCGTATCGCGGTCCCCTGCACGAGTACGCGAAGCCCGCCGGGACTTACCGCCTTCTGCTGATCGGCGACTCGCAACTCGAGGCCTACAGTGTCGCGTTGCAAGACCGCGTCGCCGAGGTCTTGGAGCGGATGCTAGAGCAAGCGCCTGGGGCTCGGCCTGTGGAGGTCGTGGCGCTTGGCACCAGTGGCTACAGCAGCGACCAGGAGCTCCTCTGGCTCGAATCAGACGGGCTGCGCTACAACCCGGATCTGGTCGTGGTACTGTTCAACCTGAACGACATCTGGTTCAACAACCAGAGCCGGTACTACCTCGGACCAAAGCCCCTATTTCGCCTCGTTGGTGACTCGCTCGTTCTCACGAACGTGCCGGTGCCGCGGGCTACGGCGAGCGTCAGCTCCGGGGTGGACGCGCCACGGGGGCCGTGGCGCGCGGTGAGGCGGTTCATCCACCAGCACTCGCGGCTCGTGTGGCTGGCCGAGCGCGCGACGCGCCGCACGGCGTGGTTGCAGGGCTTCGGCATGCGCGTCGGGCTGATCAACGTGCCGGCAGCGACGGTCCAGACGGCCGAAGGCCGCGTGACGGTCCCAGCCGAGTACACGGTGCTCGCCGACAGTGTGACGCCTCAGGCCGACACCGCGTTGATCGTGACCGCCAAGCTGCTGGCACGAATGCGGGACCGAACCCGCTCGGCCGGCGGCGAATTCGCAGTCGTGCTCGTTCCCGCGACGGAGGAATTGTATCCTCCGGGCGCGCCGCAATCCGTGCGGTTCCACCGCACTCTTCCGCTCAGAGTAGATCTGCATCGGCCCAGCGAACGCTTTCTTGAGATCTGCAGGCGGGCCAAGGTGCGGTGCGTCGATCCCACGGCGCGCTTCGTCGTCGCAGCCCAGGCGCTGCCGCCGGGCGAGCTCGTCCTGTTCCCGCTAGACGGGCACTGGAACGAGCATGGCCATCGCGTGGCCGCGGGCGTCATCGCCGACCTGGTGCGGGAGGCGATGGCAAGCAACAAGCGGGCGCCTCGTTCGCGCTAGGGTGTGCCCCTCGCATCGACAACTGCTGGCGGTGACGCCGATGGCGCCGGCCGCCCCGTGCCGGCATGGACAAGGACGGCTGCCTGGCCGTCGAATCGGGCGAGCTCCCGAACCTCTGCGAATCCCGTCTGCGCCATGGCGAGCCGGAACTCGGCGTCGGACGAAACGGCGTTGAGCACGTACACCTCTCCGCCCGGTCGCATCACTCGGTGCATTTCATGCAGCAAGCCCGCGGGGTCGTCGGATCGCGCCAGAGCGAAGGTCGCCACCACGCAGTCGAACCCCCGATCCGGCAATGGCAGACGCCACCCATCCCACGTCTTGAACTCGAGCCTGCCGGGAACCTCTCGCAGCCGCCTGGCGAGCTCGACATGCGCGGCCGAGGCGTCTAGCCCGCAGGCGTAGGCGCGCCGCGCCCGGCGCCAGGCTTCCTCCGCGATCCAGCCGTCGCCGCACTCGAGGAACAGGAGGCGATCCCAGGCCTCGATTCGCAACTGATCGAGCACGAGCAGGTCCAGGGCGCGCCGGCCCCCGGCCGCATTGACAACATCGAGCGTGATGTGGTCCGAGCTCACGGAGGCCGTTGCTGCAATGCCTGTGCCCGACGCGAGCGACCAGCGTGCGTCGCGCGGGCGCAACAGGTTGGGGTCAAACTTCGTTCGAGCGTTCACGAACGGCTCCTGGGCGCGGCGTGCATCGGCCGCTCCCGCACGAACATCCCTGTGTCCGCCAATGCCGCGGCAGCGGCATAGACTTCGCGCGCCCGCAGCAGAATGAGCGACAAGCGCCCCACGCGGCGCTTGCGCCAAGCGTCGTGTCCTTCAGCTCGTGGACGAGCGGGCTCAGATCGTGGTCCAGTCGCAGCGAAAAGAGCCGCGCGTCGGAGACCTGCACCGTCCCGTCCCGGTCCTTCCAGCGCATCGGGTACGTTTCCCGAGTCAGCACTGGAACCGCGAGCCGCGGCTCGAGCTCCTCTGCTACGAAATAGCAGAACGTCATCGTGTTCGCGGGCACGCCCGCGAGCAGGATCTTGCCGTCGCATTCCAGCAGCCTCCCGTACGGCGTGCCCCGACCACACGGGGTTTCGGCGTGCTCGTGCTCGGCGATTCTGCAGGAAATCCGTAACGCTACCCGGTGCCCCGTTGTCGCACGTGTTCAACGTGAAGCTCGTCAGGTCGCCCGTATCCAGCCGGCCGGTTCCGTCGAACGCCACTCCGCGCGTGGGTCCGAGCACGTGCCCCACCAATCCCGGTATGCCGTAACACTTGTCGACGGGTTCGTGGGATCAACCGTCTCCCCGAGCCCAGCGTCCCGACGCCGGTGTTCCATGGGTGGGCCCCGTCATGGGGAAAGTTGGGCTTTCCGGAGCGCCTCGGACTCGCGGGTTGATCACAACCCACGGCGAGAACCGTGACTGCCAGCCACAGAAGGGGCGTGAGCGGGCCCAGCGAGACGTGATCAAGTCGTGCATGATTGAGCCCTCCGAGGTTCATGTGCGCGGCATGCGTCGATGCGCACGGGGCGCATCACGGCAACGCAGGACGCCTCCTGGCGAGCCATCTCCTGGGCCATGAACCTGGCGGAGTCGCCACACGTAGGACACAGACGACGTTGGAAAGGACGACTGCCGCGGCTAGGCCACACGCGTGGCTTGGACTCGGCGGGGCGACGGATCGTATAGTCGATCCGGTGCAGCGTCGGCAGTCCCGGTGTCGGCCTAGAAGGCTCGTGTCACTGCTGATTCAGCCATTCCTGCAATACCAAGAGGTTGTACAGCCGCTCGCTATGGTCTCGGACGCCGTCGCGGTGCTCACGCACGATGGCGCGAATGCCGGCGGGGCTGAGCCAGCCGCAATCGCGCAACGGCTCACTGTCCGCCAGCTGGTCGGCCCAGGCGCTCGTCGGCCCGGCGGCGAACCATACCTGGAACGGGACGTTGAAGCCGTGCTTGGGTCGCTGGAACAGCTTGGTCGGGAGAAACCGTCCCAACAGTGCTTTGAGGAGCGGCTTTCCCCCATTACCATCGAGCAGCCACCGGCCCGGGAGCCCCAGCGCGAATTCCAACACCTCATGGTCAAGCAACGGTGCACGCGCTTCGAGACTGTGGGCCATCGTGGCGACGTCCACCTTCGGCATCAGGCAGTCCGCGAGGTAGGTACTCACGTCCACCAGCCGCATCCGTCGCACCGCGCTGCCATTGCCGCTGCGATACAACTGCGCCAGCCAGGTGCCCACGCTATCCCCGCGGTCCCTTCGCTCCCGCAGCAGATCTCCCGCGTAGAGCGTGTGCACTTCGTCGTCGGCCACATACGTGCGCAACGTCGCAAACCGCTCGGGTTCGTCCAGCGCGAGGACTCGCAGAGCGCGCTTGACCCGCCTCGCCCAAGGCGCCTGACTGGGAATGGCGGCCCCGAGGTAAGCCATCATCGGCGCAAACCGGCTCAGGCGCTTGAGGTGCAGCGCCGTGCCATACCAATCGTAACCGCCGAAGCCCTCGTCCCCCCCGTCTCCAGTGAGGACCACGGTGACGTGCTTCCGGGTCTCTTGAGCGAGCAACCAGACGGCCAAGGCTGCGGAATCGCCGAACGGCTCGCCGCAATGGCGCACGAGTGCCGGGAGCACGTCGAGCATCTCGGGGCGGCCGGTGAACGTGTGGTGGCGCGTGCCGAGGTGCTGCGCGACCCGCTCGGCATAGCCGCTCTCATCGAAGGCGGCTTCCGCGAATCCGATCGAGAAGGTCAGGGCGTCCCCCCCGTCGCGCCGGCACCGGCGAGCAGCAATGGCCGTCACCAGACTGGAATCGATGCCGCCGCTCAGGAACAGCCCGAGGGGCACGTCGCTGCGGAGCCGCAGGGTGACCGCGGTCGTCAGCAGCTCTTCCAGCTGATCGACGGCGTCGGCGAAGCGTCCTTCGAAGCGCTGCGGCGCAGCCTCGAGCGCCCAGTAGCGCAGGGAACGCGCGCCGGAGGCGCTGAGCCGCAGCATCGTCCCCGCCCGGAGCTTGCTGATGCCGTCCCAGATGGACTGGGGAGCCGGCACGTACCCCAGGCTGAGGAAGGCGTCCACGGCCGCGAGGCTCACGCGACGAGGGCAAGGGTCCGTATCGCGCAGCGCCCCGAGGGTCGACGCGAAGTAGCAGCAGTCGCCGTCCAACGCGTAGAACAAAGGCTTCTTGCCCACGCGATCCCGTGCCAGCACCAACTCGCCGCGCGTTCCGTCCCAGACGGCGAAGGCGAACATGCCGCGGAGATGCTGCACCGCATCGCTGCCGTAGCGCTCGTACATTCGCAGCAGCACTTCGGTATCCGATACGGTGTGGAACCGGACCCCTTGATCCGAGAGGAACCGGCGTAGCTCGCGGTAATTGTAGATCTCGCCGTTGAACACCAGGGCGATGCGTCCATCGTCGCTGCACATCGGCTGGCGCCCGCCGGCGATGTCGATGATGGAGAGCCGGCGGTGCGCAAAGGCCGCGCGGCCCCCGGGGTCTGCCCAGAAGCCTTCGCCATCGGGTCCCCGGTGCGCCATGAGCCCAGCCATGGCACACAGGCGCTCGCGGTCCAGATGAGCACCATCCCGCAACACTACCGCGCCGGCGATTCCACACATCCCGACGTGACCCCACCCGATTCCTCGAGCAGCTCGCGATACAAGTGCACCTGAGCCTCCACCCGGCGCTCCAAAGAGAAGCGGTTCACGACGTCGCGCCGCGCCATTGCGGCCGCGCGCGAGTCCCCCTCTGTGATGGCGCGCTCCATCGCTTCCGCGAGCCCTGCAACCGATCCCGGCGCTACCACACGAGCGGCGCACGACGTGCCAATCACTTCCGGCACTGCACCCACGGCCGTCGCCACAACGGGCAAGTCCGCGTGCAGCGCCTCCAGCATTGTGTTCGGCAATCCCTCGTAGCGAGACGGCAGAACCACCAAATCGAGATTGCTGTACAGCACGTCCACATTGTCCACCCGCCCCAGGAAGCGGACACACGAATCCAGTCCGAGACGGCCGCACCGCGCCTCGAGGCGCGCGCGTTCAGGGCCGTTCCCCGCGACGAGCGCAGAGAACGCCAGACCCTTCCGGAACAGGACGGCGCAGGCGTCGAGGAACAGATCCACGCCCTTCTCCCGGCTGAGGCGGCTCACGACGCCGACAATCGGCCGTCGGCACCTAGCGGCTAGGGCGGCGAGGCGGTCGCGCTCCGAGGGATCCCCTGCGGGCGGCGGGGAGAGTGCCGCGTTGTAAATGACGCGAACCCGGTGCCGACAGCGGCGGAACGATTGGGCCTGGGCGCATGACATGACGACAACGCGCTCGGCCGCGCACAGGAGCCGCAGGTCGAGCCAGTGGTAGAATCGTTGTTTGATGGACGAGATGGTGAAACGAGGCTCGGTGGTGAAACCGTGGAAGAACCCTATCCAGGGCCACCGGAGGCCCCAGCGGCGCAGCAAGTACGCCACCGCGGCCGCTTTGTAGCCGTGGGTCTGCACGATGGACGGTCGCCAGCGGCGTAGCACGGTTTCGACCCTCGAGGCCAGACGCCAGTCGAGCGGGCCTCCGTCTTCCACGACACAATGCTTCACGCCGGCCTGTTGGAGGTACTTAGCGAATGCGGAAGGAGGCCGGCCGCGCCGATGGAAGGCGACGACCAAGCAATCGATCCCCGCGTCCTGCAGCGCACGTGCCAGCGCCGTCAGCTGACGTCCGAAGCCGGAGATGTCCTCTGATGGAACCAGGGCGGCGATGCGGTCCGGGAGAGAGCGCTCCGTGAGTATCATCGCACCCCGACTGCGGCGGGCGTGCCGGCGCCTTCCCTGCGGCGCCCCGCAACAGCGGGCGGCCGGCGCTCCAACCAGGACCAGGTCCGCCGCAGGCCCTCGGCCAACGAGATCAGCGGCCGGTACCCGAGCAGGCGCTCGGCGCGCTCGAGACTCGCGAGCGAGTCGTGCACGTCCCCCTCCCGAACCGGAAGACGCCGGTAGGCGAGCCTCCGTCCGGTGATCTGCTTCACGAGCTCGATCAGGTCGAGGAGCGAGGTCTGCGCTCCCGCTCCCACGTTCACCACGGACCCGCTGACCGTCTCACCGGGCCCAGTCGCCGCAAGCAGGTTCGCGTCGACGACGTTGTCCACATAGGTGAAGTCCCGCGTCTGCGTGCCGTCCCCAAACAGCTTCGCTTCGCGTTGCTCCAGCGCGGCGAGCAAGAAGGCCGGGACGACCGCGGCGTACGCCGAGTGCGGGCTCTGGCGCGGACCAAACACGTTGAAGTACCGGAGCGCAACACCCTCGATGAGCCCGGCGCGCGCGAACGCGAGCACATATTGCTCGCCTGCCAGCTTTGATGCTGCGTACGGGGACCGCGGGAGGGGCTCGGCCGATTCCGTCTTCGGCAGGACAGGGGTGTCGCCATAGACCGAGCTGGAGCTCGAGCAGACGATGCGTTTCACCTTCGCCGCCCGGCAGGCCTCGAGCAGGCGCAAGGTTGCATTGACGTTCGCCGTGTGGGAAGCCCACGGATCCTGGAGCGACCGCGGCACGCTGGGAAGGGCCGCGAGATGAAAGACGACGTCGATCTCCGCGACCGCGCGGCGACACACCGCCGGGTCGGAGAGATCGCCTTGCAGGAACTCGATCTCCACGTCCAAGCCCGCGAGATTCGCCGTGTCGCCTGTGCGGAGATTGTCCACCACCCGAACAGTGTAGCCAAGAGCGACCAGGCGCTCGACGACATGGGAACCGATGAAGCCCGCTCCCCCCGTCACGAGGCACCGTGACCCCCCCGCAGCCAGCATGGAATTCCCTCGTTTCCCCGTGGATGTAGTACCGGCACCTCGCACGCGTGCTGGGACCGGTTGTCCGAGGGTATGGCAAGGTGCACGCCAGCGCGGTCTGCGATGGGCGGACCTTCCGTGGGTGGGGGGTGTGGCCTTCGTGCTATGGCGACGACGCAGCGCGTCCTGGCCGCTCCCGCACGAACATCCCTCTATCCGCGAGCGCGAGGGCCGCATCATAGACCTCGCGCGCGCGTAGCACAACGAGCGGTACGCGTCCCACTCGCCGCTCGCGCCACGCTCCGCGGCGCTGCAGCTCGCGCACCAGCGGGCGCAGATCGTGGTCGAGGCGCTCGGAGAAGAGCCGCACGTTGGAGAGCTGCACGGTGCCGTTACGGTCCTTCCAGCGCAGCGGATACGTTTCCCGCGTCAGCACCGGAATCGCGAGCCGCGGCTCCAGCTCCTCGGCCACGAAGTAGCAGAACGTCATCGTGTTCGCGGGCACGCCCGCGAGGAGAATCTTGCCGTCGTACTCGAGCAACCTGCCGTAGGGCGTGAACCGGCCGCACGGGGTGTCGGCGCGCTCGTGGTCGGCGATGAGCGCCGCCGCCCGGCCCCCCGAGGCGGCGACGGAGTGCGTGGGGTGGAGGCTGCGCACGACGCCCGGCGAGCGGCGGAACAGCTCGGTAATGAGCCCCATGCGCGAAACGGTGTTGTGCGCGTCGAACAGGGGATCTCCGCGGGCGTATTCGACGGCGGTGCCCAGGAACGGAATCGTCGGCATCAGCAGCGTTCCGCCGGGCCCGACGGCTTCCTGTAGCGTCCGGATGACGTCCAGCGGGCCTCCGCGGACGCCGAAAAACCGGTCGAACGCGCTGTGCACCATCAGTACGTCGCCCGGGACGACACCCAGTTCCTGGAGCGCGCTATGCAGATCCGCCGGCGTGAATGCGAAGAACGTCCGGTAGTAGGCGCGCACGAGTTGCTTCACGCGGCGCTTCACCGGGGGCGGCAGTGTCCGGGAGGCGACAGACCTGAGACGCGCGGTGATCGTTGAGGTCACCTCATCTCCGCGGTCGCGAGGACGGGGCGCTGCTGTGAGCCGCGGGAGTGCCCCACATGGTGTCGTACGACCGAGTGGGCGACACGCCATGCCGCGGCGCCGCATCCCGCGACAAACCGGTACAGCGGCCCGAAGGCGCGCAACGACGTGAGCCCAACGAAGTAGAGCCCCGGCACACTGCTTTCGAACCAGTGGCTCAGGACTGGAGACCCCCCGTCGGTCGCGATGTCGGCCCGGAGGGAAGGATGGATCATCGTCAACCTGTCGATGTCCACCCGGTAGCCTGTCGCCAGGAGGATGTGATCGGCGCTGAGCCGCGTGCCGTCAGACAGGGTCGCGGTGACCTTCCCGTCGCCTACCCGCACTGCGGTGACCGTCCGGCCCTCGCGCAGTTTCACCTTGCCGATCACTCTGTTCCTCAACCAGTCGGTCGCCCCGGAGTGGTAGCTCGCGTTATAGGAGTCCTTCCGCACCTGGGGAAAGCGGTAGAACAGGTAGGGCAGGTGGTCCAGGATCCAGTTGTCCCACCCGGGCGCGATGCTCGCGTTCGGAGCCAGGATCCGTTCGAGCGGCGTGCGCACGTGCATGCGATCGGGCGGCAACCACACAATGGCCCGCCGGGCGACGACCTCGACGGCCGCTCCGGCTTCGTGCAGCAGCGCGGCGAACTCGATCGCGCTTTGTCCGCCGCCGATCACCACGACGTGCCGCCCCGCGAAACGGCTGAAGTCCCGGTGGTCGAAAGAGTGAGATACCAGTCCAGGGGGGAGCGCGTTGAACTGCTCCGGCCGATTGGCATAGTAGCACAGTCCGGGGGCCATCACGACCACCTGACTTGCTACCTCACGCCCGTCCTCCAGCGTGACGAGAAACTGGTCGTCCCGGCGCTCGATGGACGCGACGTAGGTCTCGTCGACCTGCGGGACCGCCCGTCGCTGGAACCAGAGGCCATAGTCGATGAAGGTCTTGATCGGGAGCGGATAGCTCTTGTCGTATTGCGACTCGCCGCAGAACCGTGCAATCCCGTGCTCCTTGCCGGGATCGGAGAGGTTGGTGGCCCACCAGTGGGATCGGAGCAGCATGCCCTGCGGCATGTGCCCACGCCACATCTCCAGCGTTCTGCCGAAGACGCCGACCTCCAGCCCCTGACCGAGCAGGTGCGCGGCAGCCGAGAGGCCGTAGGGACCGGCGCCCACCACGACGGCGTCGTACCCGGGCTTCATGCGGAGTCCTTCGTCACGCGCGTCACGAGTCGGCGCATCGAGTGGCGCGTGAAGTCGGCGGTGGCCCGGACCGCGGGAAGCAGATCCCGCCAGTTGAGATAGTCGTAGGCCATCGGTTTGAGAAACGTGAGACCAAAGTCCAGGAGCGCCCGTACCGGACGTGTGATTCCGGGCCGGCCGCGCAGCCGCACGGCCGCGATGGTCGTGGTGATGTCCCCGCCTAGGTGTCGCATCCAGCCGCCGACCTGGTAGCCCGCAACCCGCTCAATGGCCTCGCCGCTCGCCCACTGATACACGAGATACGGGAAGTCCACGCCGGCCCGCACGGCGATTTCGACCGATGCGGAGAGCCGCGGGTTGATCTCCATCAAGAACGGGACGCCGGCCGCGTCGCGGCGGAACTCGACTTCGGAGTAGCCATCGAGACCGATTTCGCGTATGAGGGCTTCGGCCTGAGTCCCGATGTCGGACGGAATCGCGATGCTTTGGCGCAGGACCGAGTCGCCGCCCAGCGGCGGGCTCGTTCGCCTGGCCCATTGCGCGAAGCGCGCGTACACCTCCCCATCGGCATAGAGGAAGCTCACCGCCTCGCGCCGTCCCGTCAGCAGCTGCTGGACCTGGGCAGCCTCGCCGAAGCGCGTCACCGCCGCCACGGCGTGACACGCCTCGGCGGGCGTGACGACGAGCTGGGCGCCGAGCCGCGTTCCCTCCCGCCCGTTCCACAACCAGGACTCGCACGGTTTCACCACCGCCGGCAGCCCGATTTCGCGCAGCGCCGCCGGCACGTCTCCCACGTCGCGCACCACGACCTCGCGCGGAACATGCAGGCCGAGATGCCGCGCCACTTCCAGCGTCCGCTCCTTGTTGACCGCGATCGCGAGGGCCACTTCGTCTGCCAGCGCCAGGCGGACTCGTGGCTCGAGCCGCGCGCGATGGCAACGGAGCAGGGCGATCGTGGCGTCGTTCGAGGCGATGAGTACCCGCGCACCGGTGCGGTCCAGCCACCCCTCCAGCACGGCAAGGTAGGCCTCCAGGGCTTCCTCGGGTGGGAATACGGACCCCCGCCGACACCAGCGGGAGGAAAACGCGGGTGTGGCCGGGTGCGTCCCCACGGCGGCGACTTGGAAGCCTCGCCGGCCGAGGGATCGCACCGTGACCAGCGACTGCCGCAGTGACGCGTTGAGGACCAGCGCGTCGAATGCCATCGTTGTGTCTGCCGGCGGGGCAAGAACCGGGCCGGGACTGGGATGATGTTCGGGAACCCACGCGGCGCCAAGCGGTTGCGCGCGGTGGGGTCACCGCACCCGCCCCTCACCATACCGGGAAGCGCAGCCGAGGAAGGGCGTTCGTGCACCAATGTGAGGCGTCCGCTCAACTGTTAGAGCGATGCAACAGGGTCGCGATAGGCCAACCGTCGCAATCTCGCATCCACGACCGTCAACCGGTGCGCGTGGCTCAGCGAATGCACGCCCCGAATGTCCTGCACCCAATTCGGCTCGATGGAGCCGGTTTCCTCTTCGCGGTACTCCGTCTCGCTCAGTGTGACCAGGCGGTTGATCTTGACGGCGTAGCCGTATCCCCAGGAACTGTCTTGTGACGGCCGGTAGAGTTCACCGCGGTACTCAAAGATCCTCCCGGCGGGTCTGGAGCGTCGCACGTCCGAGATAATCGGGTTCCCCGGATGGGCAGTCCACTGTGTGCTCAGCGGCGTATCGGCGGAGAACAAGAAGAGCTCGTCCCACCGAGATGCCCCCTGCCGTTCGCACATATTCGCAAAGAGCCACCACTTTCGCCCATCACAATGCAGCGTGGCATCGACGGCGGCGACGTTCTCCATCAAGGTCGTACAGAACAGCCATCTCGTCGGAAACTCCACGCACCGGTACACCTCCACCGTACGGTTCGCGGCGGTTTCCGGAATCATGTAGAGGTTCCCATTCCATTCGAACACGAACGGATAGGACAGGTGATAGGGGCGCTCGAGGACCGTCCTGGGTTGGGAGTACCTTCCCGTCTCATCCATTTCAATCACGGCGATATGGCCTTTGCCGCCGTTGTGCAGGAACTCCTCGATGAAGATGTAGTACTTCCCGTCCCGATAGACGACGTGCGGATCCGCCCAGAACCTGTCTCTGGGAGGAACGATCCGCTTGAATCTCCACAGCGAGCTCGACAATCCGTCGCGGATGTCGAACAACAGGATCCACTGATCACCGAAAAACGCATTCCTCACCTTGCGGGCGCCGTACCGCACCAGATGCTTGCCCAACAGCGGGACAAACTCCTTGTTCTTGGGGGCGACGTACAGCCGGTGTGAATGGAAGGTGAGACGATTGTGGGAGTTCACTCGACGCAAGAACTCCGCACCGCCGAGCGCGCGGAGCTCCTCCAGCTTCCTCGGCAGGAAGGACGCGCTCTTCCAGTAGTAATTACTCTGGTTGCGGCGAACCGACAGCTGGTCCGTTGCGGAGAACGACCGGCACAGCACCGTTCCGTTATCGAGGTCCTCGCTCAGCATCTGGAGGATCGAGCCGGTGACGGGGTGACCCTCAAGAACCTCCCAGAAGCCCGGCGGCCCCCCCCGGTTCACAAGGTTGTCACCGTGATGATAGGACCAAACGCCATACTTGGCCGCCTGGAGAATTCGGCCTCTCAGAATCCTGAAGCCGAGTCTCACCAACACATCAAGGTCGTGCGTCCGTATCGCCTCGATGTCGTCGTCATGGAGCCAGTCGAAATGATTGATCTGCCTGGGCCTCACGTGCACGACGGGTATATCGCGTAGCAGGTCTGCCGCGTCGCGAGGCGCGAAGGGGTCTGGCTCGCGTGCAAAGACCCGGTCCTCGAGCCCCGTGTAGGCCGCGTACAGAATGGTATTCCAACTGCCCACGATCTTCGTGAACAGACTCCGCGTGGTGGGCGCTGCCGCCGCGTTCATCACAATCAGCTCGATCTTCGCATACGCCGATCGGTGCACGGTGGCCAGCATTTCGTAGGCCCACGCAGGGAGGGTGAAAGAATCCAGGAGGAGCCCCACACGCAGTGCGCTGTTCTCTGAAGACGTCATCCGCTGCACCTCCCATTCAAACCACACGCCTGCCTGGACGAGCGGTGATACGAACAAGACGAGTCGCTGCGAGGTCGTTGCCGAGCCGGTGCCACGTGGCGGCGGCATCACAGCGCGTGAAGCAGCGCCTCGCACCGTCGCGATCGTACCTCATGGCGACGACGCAATTCCGCAAACCCGGTGCCGGGCGGCGCCGATGCGGATCTCATGGAGATGTGGCGCGCTCGCAACACCAGGGGGTCCGCGGCACCGGGCTTCGTGCGGACGGAGCCGGTCACGCAGGCTGGTCTCGCTCTTGCGTCCCCACACGGCCGTCGGGGCGGCGGGCCCCTGTTCCAGAGGGTTTGATGCCGAGTGAGGGGGGAGTGACTCATCTCGCAGCACCGACAGTGGCGGTGATCGGGTGCGGCGCCATCGCCACCATGCAGCACGTCCCGGCCCTCGTCCAACACCGCGGCGTGCGGGAGCGGCTCGTACTCGTCGACCAGGACCTGGACCGGGCGCGGGAGCTCGCGCATCGGTTCCGGGTGGCCTCGGTCGCCGCCGACTACCGGAAGGTCCTCGCCGAGGTTGACGGTGCGGTGATCGCCTTGCCGCATCACCTCCACTTTCGGGTTGCCCTCGACTGCCTTCGCGCTGGCGTGCACGTCTTGTGCGAGAAGCCGCTGACGGAGTCCGCGGCGGAGGTGACTGAGCTGGTCACCGCTGCGGCGCAGTCGCAGGTCGCCCTCGCCGTGAACAACACGAGGCGCCTGTTTCCGCCCTCGAGAAAAGTCCATGAGTTGCTGAGCGAAGGCGCGATCGGCGCCGTTCGATTCGTAGGCTACTATGACGGCGCGAAGTACGGCTGGCCGAGCGCGTCCGGTTTCGCCTTCGGCCTGCGCGGAACTGGAAAGGGCATCCTCCTCGACGTGGGCGCGCACGTGCTCGATCTGGTGTGCTGGTGGTTGGGCGGCCGGCCTCAGGTTACCGCCTACGCGGACGATTCGTTCGGCGGCAGCGAAGCCGTCGCGCAGCTGTCGTTCACGGACGGGCAGGCCCAAGGAGAGGTGCGCCTCAGCTGGTTGGCCAAGTTGCCAAGCGGCTTCCGGATCGATGGCGAAGCAGGGTCCGTCGTCGGTAGCATCTACGACTGGCACGCCGTCGAGCTCGTGTCCCGATCGGGAAAGCGCGAGCTGATTCCGCTCAATTCGCACGTCCGCACACCCGCTGATGCCGGACGCCTGGTCGTGGAGAATTTTCTCGACGTCATCGAGCGCGGCCGACCGCCGCTGGTGTCGGCTCAGGACGTTGCGCCGTCGATCGCCATGATCGAGGAGTGTTATGCCCGGCGGCGTCGCTTCGACTTGCCCTGGCACGACGATTGGGAGCCGATCCGCTATGCGCTCTGATCAACGAGTGCTCATCTCAGGCGCTGGGGGATTCATCGGCGGGCGAATCGCCGAAGTGCTGCACGGCGCGGGCTGCGCGCAGGTCCGTGCCGGCGTGCGGCGGTGGGCGGGTGCGGCGCGGATCGGGCGACTGCCCGTCGAAATCGTGCGCTGTGACCTGGCCGATTCGCGCCAGGTGGACGCGGCCTGCGACGGCGTGACGGCAGTGGTGCACTGTGCGAGCCTCACTGGCGCAGGCAGTGACGCACAGCTGCGCAACCTGCTCGAGGCCGCTTACCGGTGGGGCGTGACGCGGGTCGTGCATCTGAGCACAAGCGAAGTCTACGGTGACGTCGCCGGGGACGTCGATGAGAGGCATCCCATCGGCCCCGGGCACAGCGATTACGCCCGATCCAAGATCGCGGCCGAGCGGGTGTGCGCGGAATACATGGCTCGAGGCCTCCCGCTCGTCGTCCTCCGCCCGAGCATCGTGTACGGTCCGTTCAGCGAAACGTGGACGGTCAAAGTCGCGCAGCGACTGCTCTCGGGCCGGTGGACGCTACCCGAAGACGCTTGCCGCGGGACGTGCAACCTGGTCTATGTGGACGATCTCGTCGCGGCCATTGTCCTCGCCTTGCGGACGGACCAAGCGGTCGGTGAGGCATTCAACGTCAACGGGGGCGAGCGCGTCACCTGGACTCAGTACTTCCGCGCACTGGGCGAGTCGCTAGGCGCCGGCATCGTGGATCCCCCGGGCGCGCTGACGGCGCGGGCCGGTGCCTGGCTCTTGCAGCCCGTGCGGACGTCCGCCCACTTCTTGTTGAGACATCAGCGAGACCGCATCATGGCGCTATACGAGCGCTACCGGCCTGTTCGGCGGCTGATGCGCAGCACCGAGAGTCTGCTACGCACGGTGCCCGCGACGGGTGAGTACCGGTTGTACAGCCGTACCGCCTTCTATGTGACCGAGAAGGCCCGTCGTCTTCTCGGGTATCGGCCCTCCTTCACCATGGCGCGCGGCATCGCCTGGAGCGCCGCCTGGCTGCGGCATGAAGGCTATCTGCGAAACGGCGGCCCGGCCGCGGCGTTCGGCACGTGACAGCACTTCCGGGAGCAACCGGGTTGCAGCCGCGCGCGGAGCGGCAGGCCCTGGATCGCTCGCTCCTGCGCGGCGTCGCCTGGACTGCGACGGCCAAGTGGGCCAGCCAGGCGCTCAGCTGGGTATCGTGGCTGATCGTCGCCCGATTGCTCACCCCCGAGGACTACGGCCTCGTGGGGATGGCCGCGCTCTACCTCGGGCTGATCACCCTGCTGTCCGAATTTGGCCTGGGCACCGCAGTGCTGGCGGTCCGCGACCTGAGCGCCGAGCAGATCAACCAGCTGAATGGCCTCGCCGTGCTGTTGGGGCTCGCCAGCCTGCTCGCGTCCTGCGCCGTGGCGATCCCGTTGGGGCGCTTCTTCCGCGCGCCACAGCTGCCGCTCGTCGTCGTCGCCATGAGCGCGACCTTCGTCATCACGTCATTCAAGACCGTACCGCTCGCGCTGCTGCAGCGGGACCTGCGCTTCAGGGCGCTCGCGCTCATTGACGTGAGCCAGGCGCTGATCCTCGCCGTCGGCATGATCGGACTCGCGCTGGCGGGGTTTCGCTACTGGACCCTGGTCTGTGGCGGGGTCTTGAGCGCGTTCGTTTCGACGGCGGCGGTCCTGAGGCTGCGGCATCTGCCCCTCGCATGGCCACGGCCGAAAGCCTTGATGCCGGCGATCACGTTGAGCTCGCACGTTCTCATCTCCCGGGTGTGCTGGTACACCTCGGCGAACGCCGACTTCCTCGTCGCCGGGCGGTTTCTGGGGAAGGCAGCGCTCGGTTTCTACAACGTCGGTTGGACTCTGGCGAGCGTTCCGGTAGACAGGATCGCGACGCTGGTCGGACAGGTGACGCCCGCCATCTTCGCCGCGGTTCAGTCGGACCGCGCGGCGCTCCGGCGCTACGTCCTGAGGATCACGGAAGGCGTCGCGTTGGTCACGTTCCCCATCAGCCTCGGGCTCGCGCTGGTGGCTCGCGATTTCGTGCTTGCGGTGCTCGGCTCAAGGTGGGAGCCGACTGTGACGCCGCTGCGGCTCCTCGCCGCCTATGCGGCGGTCCGCTCGATCACACCGCTGTTGCCTCAGGTGCTCCAGATCACGAGGGATGCGAAGTTCGAGATGTGGCGCATGGTCGCCGCCGCCATCGTCATGCCCACGAGCTTCTACCTCGGCGGCCAGCGCTGGGGGACGGCCGGCCTGGCGATCGCGTGGGTGCTGGCGGATCCGCTGCTCGCCGTCCCGCTGTACCGGCGGGTCTTTTCCAAGATCGAGCTGTCGCTGCGGGCTTATCTCGTCGCGCTCTGGCCGGCGGCGAGCGCGACGGCACTAATGGCCGCGGTCGTGCTCGCGATCGGAATGCTGAGCGACGGCGAGCGCGCTCCGGGCCTGCGGCTGGCCACGCAGGTCGCGGCTGGGGCGATCACTTATGGGCTCGCCTGTCTGGTTCTACATCGGGAACGGCTCAGGGCATTCCGCGAGCTCGTCTTGGCCGCACGCCAGGGAGCGGACGCGCGCGCGTGAGCGAACGGCTGACTAGTGGGGAGCTCGATGACCTCGCGCGCGGGAGGCTGGATCGCCGTGCTCATGCCACTCGACGCAGCGCTCGACACTCCCGTTCTCATCCGGCGTGCAGTCGCCAGGCTTCGTCCGCATCAGGACAAACACATTGAAGGTCGGTCCTGTGACGGGCGCCGGCTGCGCTGTGGTAACGCCGATCGGGCTCGGCGGCGTGAAGCTGACCATCGGGAGCGGGACCGGGTCGCCCGTGTAGGTGCCGCCGGCGACCGGGGGGCCGTAGAAGTCCTGGGCATTCTGGACGAGGTAGCGGTCGCCCCGCCGGAGGATTCCCGAGACGTCGACGCTGACCGTGCCCTGCTGATCCCAATTGTACACGATGATGTTGGCCCGGCCGCGTTCATAGGCGTTCTGCCGCACCACGACCTTGACTCCCGTGGGCGCGCTTCCCGCGTACGTACCCGGATCGGTGAGCCCGGCCTCGGCCCGCCAGCCGTCGAACGTGGTGATGGCATTGCTGTCGTGACGCCACGCCAGGGCCGTGGGGTCGCCGAAGAACGTGTTGCCGCTCCACGTCTGGCCGCTGACCGTGTCCAGGGTGCCGATCATGCCGCCGGTAGCGAAGTTGTAGAGTGTGTTCCCCGTCATGGTAGCGGTGGTCCAGGAGCCCACCTGCCACCACCCGCCGATGAAATAGTTGTTCGTGCACACGACATCCTGGTTCGTGACGGCGTTGCCGCCAATGTCGGCGCTCTGCGCCGTAGGGATGAAGTTGGTCCGGTACGTGTAATTCTCGTTGACGGTGATCCGCGACGCGGGAACCGTGCCGCCGACGAGAATGTCGGCGTCCCACGGCACGCCCCAGACGTAGTTGTTGAACGCGACGTTGCCTTCGAGATCGATGTCGCGGATATATGGTAGGTCCTTTGCGTAGCAGTGAAAGCCATACGCCCAATTGTCGAATACGATGTTGTCCTTCAAGAGCAACGTGGCCGTCGCGCTCTGGCAGTAGATGCCGTGCGTCAGATTGTCGGTGCGTCCGTTGTTGTAGATGATGGAGCCGTTGACTTCGGTCCCGCTTGCCTGCGGCCAGATGAAAATGCCGTCATCGGTGGCGTCATGGACGATCAGATTGATGAGCTTCGTCCCGGGCCCGTGCACGTTGACGCCGTGGAACGCCCCTACCTGGGCGGCGGGGTTCGAGACCTCAAATCCCCAAAACCAGGTGTACGGGCCGCTCGCCAGGAGCGTGTTCGTCACCGTGGCACGCTCGCCCGGATACTGGCGTACCACGATGGGCGCGTCAGGCGTACCCGTCAGCGCGCTCTCGAAGCCCCTCGGGTCCACCGCGTTCGTGTACGTGCCGCCGCGCAACCAGATCGTGCTGCCCGGCGTCACCGCGGCCGGGCCGCTCAGCGCTGTGGCCAGGTCCCACGGGTTCGCGAACGATCCGTCGCCGAAAGGAGAGCCGTCGGGCGAGGCGTAGAACTCCGCGCCGGCCACGAAGTCGGCGCTCAGCCGCAGCGTGGCGGTATGGGGCTGCACGACGTCGTCGTCGGTGCAGGACACCAAGAGCACCGACAGACCGAGCGCCAAGCACACGCGGCTCGGCGCGACGCGAGTCAGCATATGTCCCCCGGGGGGCATAACGCCCCGTTTTTGTGCAAATTCTGCGCCTGGTCTGCGGCGTGACCTCCGGACTTGGCTGTACGCGTGTGCCACTCCCCCCGACGCGCAACATGTGTCGCTGGTCCGCAGCGCTTTGGGGCACGACGTCTCAGGAGTGATGGATCTCGTGCCAGAGTTCGAGTTCGGCAACGTGGAACAGTTGCAGCGCCGCCGCAGGCGCGATGCGATGACCGTTGTGCAAGGCGCTCACGATTTCGTCTACGTTGTAGATACCGCGTTCCCGCGCGGCTCGGCTCGTCAGGATGTCACGCACCGGCTCGGCGAGTGCGCCGGTCACCCACAAGTGCAGCGATGTGGGAAAGCCCATCTTCTCAACCCGGTTCCTTACGGACTCTGGGATGCGGTCGCGCAGGCTGTTGCGGAGCAGCGCCTTGTTCCAGACGCCTTGCATCTTCTGGTCGACGGGTACGCGGAAGGCGAGCGAGACGACGCGGTAGTCCAGGAACGGCAGGCGGGCCTCGACGCCGTGCGCCATGGAGTTGCGGTCTTCCAGGCGCAGGTAGTGTGGTAAGCGAGCCTGCTCGACCGAGCGTCGCAGCACGGCGTTCAACTCCGGCTCCTCGTAGCCCGCGTCGCCCGCCATGGCCCGCTCGAGCAGGCACGGTACGAACCAGCGGTTCTGCTCGAGGCGGCGCCACCGCCGCCGGCGCACTAGGTTGCGATACGGCCGAACCCGCCGCAGCTGATGGTGGAACAGGCGGCCCAGGGCGTGCAGGAACAAACGTGCGGCACTGGTGCCGTACCCGGCGGCGTACTCCTGCATCTCGCGCCAGGCGCGCGTGACGTGCGCGGTGCGGAGCAGCGTGTACCAGTAGTCGTCAAAATAGCTCGGATAACCTGCCAACACCTCGTCCGAGCCCTGGCCGTTGAGCACGACTTTGACGCCCGAGTCCCGGGCCAGTTTCATGAGGTGGAAGCCGGCGATCGGCGCCCCCGAGATGATCGGCTCGTCCTGAAACTGCAGCACCTCGGTCAGGCTCCGCCACATCGCCGCCGGGGTGAGCGAGATGCGTCGCAGCGAGGCCCCTGTCTGCGCGAGGGTGTCGGCGATGAACTCGCGTTCATCGAACGCGGGCTCGTGATAGCAAAAGGCGAGGAGTGGGGCGGCCTCGCCGGCTGGACGGTGGCGCGCCATCGCGCAGATGACCGCCGTGGAGTCGAGTCCCCCCGAGAGACACACGCCGACGGGTACGTCGCTCCGCAGGCGGATTCGCACCGCGTCCTCGAACAGCTGCGCGAAGGTCTCTTCGACATCGCCGATCGGCTCCGGCTCGAATTCCGAGAGCGACCAGTAGCGCCACTGCCGCCAACGCCCATCGAGCTGCACCTCGAACGCACATCCCGCCGGTACCTGCTCGATGCCGGCATAGAAGGTCGCGGGGGTCTCATCGAGCTTCCCGTGGACGAGGAAGTCGGCCGTGACCTGCCAGTTCGTGGCTCGCTGATAGAGGCCCGACGCCAGGATGGCCTTGATCTCCGAGGCGAGGAGCCAGCAGTCCTTGGCCCGGTGCACGAAGAGGGGCTTCACGCCGAAGCGATCCCGGGCGCCGAAGAGGAGGCCGCGACGCCGGTCGTGGATGACGAACGCCCACATCCCGTTCAACCGCGCGAGACATTCGGGGCCCCAGTGCTGGTACGCCGCGAGCAACACTTCGGTATCGCTGGTCGATCGGAAGCCGTATCCGGCGGCCCGCAGCTCGTCGCGCAGTTCGACGTAGTTGTAGATCTCACCGTTGAAGACGATGACGAGCTGGCCATCCTCCGAGCACATCGGCTGATGGCCGGTGGGGCTCAGGTCAAGGATGGAGAGTCTGCGAAACCCGAAACCCACCTGCTGATCGAGGTACAGGCCTGAATCGTCCGGGCCCCGATGGGCAATGCTTTGCGCCATCCGGGTCACGACGGCGCCATTTGCCTGTCGACCGGCGAGGCCGAGCATCACGACAAGACCGCACATTATCGAAAGCGCCTGTCGATTCTCGGCGAGCAGGCAAGTGCATGGACAGTGCCGCTTCCTGTCATGTCAATCACCCCCCGCCTCAACGGCCGGAGGCCGGCGAAGCGCACGGCGGGTCGGGCGACACACCGGCGCCACCGTCAGGGATGCCACTCGTAGGCGCCGATGTCGTAGGCGGCACCATACGGACGGGGATAGCCGTCGAAGTCGGTGAGGGGAACGCAGTCGCTTACTCCGACCGCACAGCTCGTCGTGCCGGCATCAATCGCCACCGCGCCACTCTGGAGGTGGTAGTCCCCGTTCATATCGCCGGTGTAGTTGACGAAGAGCGCGGCGAATTCGGCGTCGGTGAGGGTGATCGTACCCGACTCGGTGCCGCCTCCGCAAATCACGACGTTCCCATTCGGGTTGTTATAGACGATGTTGTTGTTGTACACATTGTTGGGGCCGACGCGCGCGGGCCCTTGAGACGGGTCCTGACAGTATTCGCGAATCCCGTACTGGCCATTGTTCACGACAATGTTGTTATCGACCGTCGTGGAATCGTTCCTCGTCCCACCCGGGATAGCGAAGCTATCCGCGGAGATAGTGATACCGTAACGGTCGCAGTTGGCCGCCACGTTGTTGGAGATCACGAGTCGGGTCGCCCCGTGGTAGCTTTGAATGCAGGCGCCGGACGCTCGGGTCACGATATTGTTGACGGCTGTGTTGCCCGGACCCGCAAGGTAGATGCCGTGGACGTGGTTTGAGTCGTTGTAGGTAGCGGGGCTGCCCGGGTAGATGTTGTCCACCACGTTGCCGATGACTTCATTGCCGGTCAGCGTGTACTGACAGCAGTCCACCGTGATGCCCGCCCAACCTGTGCCTGCCAGACCGTTCAAGTCGTGCACGCGGTTCCCGATGATCCTGCCGTAATTGCCGTCCTGAAACAGCCCTCCTCCCTGAACACAGCCCAGCGGCACGACCATCGTCATATCGAACCCGATGATATCCACGTAATCGCCGGTGTTCTTCATGATTCCACAGGCACCGTTGACGGTACCGGTGACTACGAGCTTCGCTCCCCATTTCACGTCCGAGATGTACGTCACCCGAGCGCCCAGGGTCCCGCTGGTCGATACAATCGGCGGGCTCGACCAGTTGTAGGTACCTGCACCGAAGTGGGCGGTGTCGCCCGGAGCGAGAAGCTGGCTGACGCGCACCATCGTGAAGCACGGTGCGGCCTGCGTGCAGGGGTTCCCGTCGTTGCCGGTCGGCGAGACATAGTAGTTGGCTCCCCCAGCGGTCACAGCCGCCATGGCCTTGCCTCGAGGCGCGTCCGTCACCTCATGGCACGCTTCTCCAACGAAGACTGAAATCATCAAGAGGGCGACCGGAAAGGCGACCTGCGACATGGGCGTTTTCACCGACACCTCCCTTACGGATGAAGCACTCGCTCCGCAAACACCGGGCCCGGCGATAGGCGTCACGACGCGCGGGGCAGGCGCGGACGCTCAGCAGCAGGCGCGCGACAATCGCGTTGCGTGAGCGCGACCACGATCATGTCGGTCATCTGACCATGCAGAGTCGAGGAGAGCCCGGCGGGGATACGTCAGCTCGTGCGCCGGTAAATGACCGACGGACGAATCCATGCGTGAATCTCGTATCCCCGATGGCGCAGGAGCGTGCGCACCGGAGAGTCTGACAGATCGTCAAACGATCCCACATGGTCCTCGACCACGACGAGCTCCGGGCGGTACCTGTCCCAGTTATTTGATCTCAACACATCTAGGTCCGCGCCCTCCGCGTCCACGTTCAAGAAGTCAATCGCTGTCCCTCGCGTCAGGTATCGATCCAGGACGGTTTCGAGTCGGAGGCACGGTACGCTCACCACGTCGGGCGGGCGACCCAGCTCTCGCTCCCTTTGCCGGGCTACGTCTGGGCACAGGGTGTTGAACACGCTGGGGCGATCCCACACGTACAGCGATACCGGGCCCTCGTGGGGGCCGATCGCGCAATGCAGGTTGATATCCTGCTTCCTTACGAGATCGAACGCGCGAACCGACTCGGGCGTTGCATCGATATTGATCCCTCGCCAACCTCGCTGATAGAAGACATGAGTGTTGGAGCACTCCGTCGGCGAGTAGGCGCCAATGTCGACGTAGCATCCAGTTCTCCTCAGCTTGCCCGGCGTGCTCGATCTGGGATCCCAATCCTTCCCCCAGAAATACGAAACCAGGAAGGCGTCCTCCCCAAATTGAGAGTACGTATGCTTCCTGCTGAGCTTGAACCGTGCCTTCAAGTAGGAGACAACTGCCGGGCCAAGCAGCGCCTTCGTCCGTCTCTTTAGCCCGATGAGGCTCGTCTGGGGGCCCTCCATGACTGTCAGGCTCGGGATGAGCGTCATATCGCGGTGGCTGACGCCTTGCCGACGATCGGTCGAATGGCCTCCATCATCCGCTGCACCGTGATCCGCCACGCGAACAGGCGCTCGGCGCGGGCGCGGCCCGCCCATCCCATGCGCGCCGCAAGTCCGGGGTCCGCGAGCAGACGCAGCAGCCGGTCCGTGAGGGACTCGAGATCGTCGACCGGAACCATGAATCCGGTCTCTCCATCTACCACCATTTCGGGAACCGCCCAGGCGGCGGTTCCGACGCACGGCAGGCTGAAGTACATCGCCTCGATGAATGCGATTCCGAACGGCTCAAACCGAGTGGGCAGGCAAAACACATCGGCGGCGTCGTACGCCGCGACGAGCGCGTTCCAGCCACTCGGCTGATTCTTGTCCAGGTCGCCGAGGAATGTCACGCCCGGCTCGGCAGGCGGCAGGCCCCGCGCGCCCGCGATCAGGAGGCGGGCGTCGGGAATCCTCTGTCGCACCAACCTGAACGCGCGCAAGAGGAGGTCCCCTCCCTTCCGCTCGAACTGGCGACCAACGAACAGAATCGTGGGAGCGTGCGCGACTGCGGTGCGCCGACGACCGACCGGTGGCGTGCGGCCCCCGGGGAAATTCGGGCCGGCGTAGACGGTGTGTACGTGGTCTTCGGGCAGGCCGAAGTCCTCGATGAATGAGCGCCTCAGGCGGTTGCTCAGCGTGAAGACGCCGGCCGCGTCGCGATACACCGCGAGTTCTCGCTGGGTGACCGCTGCCAACTCCCCCTGCTTGAGCGGAGTTGCGTCGCGATAGCCCGCGGCCACACCATGCATGGACATGCGGATGTTCGAGTCACAACAAACGAAGTAGGGCGTCGCGCCGCGGTTGGGCAGCTCGTAGGTTGCCCCGGCCTGAAGAATGACGTCCACGCGGCGGCCATGCGTTGCGATGTAACGGGCGGCATTGAGAGAGCGCAGACGGAACGGCAGTGCCCCGAGATGAAATCTCGCGACCCAGCGCTTGCGCCGCGGAGAGAATGTCGCCGCGGCACCCGCCCAGCGGCCGGCGCCGCGGAGGTCCACATTGCCGCAGGCGACGTCGTGGCCCTCGGCTCGGAGGTGCTCAACAAGGCTCCTCGAGATGCCGGACCACGAGCCCCACGCTTCGGCGTCGCCTTCGCAGAGGTAGAGGATGTTCATCGGAATCTCGTCTCACCCCGAGGCGCAAGAAGCGCGCCCTGAGTGCCCCGCCGCGGGCACATGGCCCTGGCGCCACGTGGTGTTGCGCGTGCGCGGCAGTCCCGCACGGGAGGCACGAGCGCTTCCTTGGCCGTGCGAGCCGGGGCTGGTATTGCTCTTGCGTGCCGCGTGGGAGAAATGCCTATGAGCAACGACCGCCGGCTTCTCATCGTCACGTATCAGTTCG
>WNGD01004023.1_pt1 | contig 28658 bp, 25 predicted proteins | sample 5400671 | NCBI WGS metagenome assembly WNGD01 (sample SAMN13153369, study PRJNA577476) | soil metagenome | isolation source: 40 cm soil or saprolite under grassland replicate 2 | place: USA:California | collected 2016-06-15
AGCGTCATCACCATCGCGAACAGCAAATAGGCGATGGACAGCACCAGCACGGTGCGGGACTTGATCAGGGAGGCGACCTGTTGCGCCCCGCCCAAGGCGCACCAGGCGCCGAACACGAACAGGAACTGCCAGGCGAACGGGTTGAAATACCATTTTCCGGCCGGGAAAGCCGGAAGGTTCCAGCCGAACTTGCGGGCGACCACGTAGAGGATCCCGGACCCCAGCAGCGCCAAGTTCGGGCTGCGCAACAGCGACCACAGCAGCGGCGGAAACGACAGCAGCAGCACGATGTAGAGCGGCAACACGTCCATGTTGACGGGCTTGAACTTGAGCACCAGCGCCTGCGTGAGGATGACATCGGGGCTGCGCAGGAACCCGAACAGGTTGAACTCCTCGGCGAACAACGGATTGTCGAACTTCGCCCCGACATAGGAGATTTCGGCGAGGTAGATCACGAACAGGAACACGTGGGCGACGTAGACCTGCCAGCCGCGCTTGAGAATCCGGGCGCCCGCGGCGATGGGTCCCCGTTCGCGCATGGCCCGGCCATAGACGAATGCGGCCGTATAGCCGGAAATGAACACGAAGATCTCGGCGGCATCGCTGAACCCGTAGTTCCGGATCGTGACCCAATTGACCACGTTGAAGGGAATGTGATCGAGGAAGATCAGCCAGAGCGCGATGCCGCGGAACAGGTCGAGCCTGAGATCGCGTCCGGCCGGAACATTCGCGGGCATAAGGGGCGTCTCCGGGTGGCGTCGAGGATGATAGCAGGGAATACCGCGGATCGAGAAATGCCGCGAGGGGGGCAACATGGGTATTATCGGACGGGACGGGCTTTAGCTTTGCCGCGAACCACACCCGGTCCACAGGCCATGTATCGAGCGACCACCCGCAGCATCGAGGTCACGGTGACGCCGCAATTCCTGGACGAGCGCTCGTCGCCGGCCAACAATTACTATTTCTGGGCCTATACGATCGAAATCGTCAACCGCGGCAGCGAGACCGTGCAATTGCTCAGCCGCCACTGGCGAATCACCGACGCGTTCGGCCGGGTCCAGGAGGTGCGGGGGCCGGGAGTGGTGGGAGAGCAACCGGTGCTCGGCCCGGGACAATCCTTCCAATACACCAGCGGCGTGCCGCTCCCGACCGCTTCGGGGTTCATGCTCGGCAGCTACAATATGGCGAGCGCGGCCGGAGAGCGCTTCGACATCGACATCCCCGCCTTCTCGCTCGACAGTCCCACGGCGGAGCGCACCATCAATTGAGGGGGCAGCCTCCCGCCTTGTCATGGCCCGCGAATGCGGGCCACCCAGTAACCTCCGAATTGTGGAAAAGACTCTGCCTTAATTCCAGCAACGGCGGTTTACTGGGTCGCCCGGACAAGCCGGGCGATGACAGGTCGGAGGATGCCTCAATCCGCCTCGTCGAGCTCGGCGGGCGCAAACCGGTAGGTCCGGTTGCAGAACTCGCAGGTGACGGAGATCATCCCATCCTCCGCCATGTCCTGCCGCTCGCCGCGAGAAAACCGGGTCAGCATATTCGCCACCCCCTCGCGCGAGCACGAGCATCGGGCCTGGATGCTGGCGCTGCGAAACACCCGCACGCCGCGCTCATGGAACAGGCGATAGAGCAGTCGCTCGCTGGATATGGCCGGGTCGATCAGTTCCAGATCTTCCACGGTCTCGACCAGGGCGCGGCCTTCGACCCAGGCATCGTCCTCGATCACGCCCTGCCCCGCGTGCACCGCAATACCGGCCGGAGCGTCGCCGGGATCGAGATCGGGCCCCCGCATGCGCTCCGGCGCACGCGGCAGGAATTGCGCCAAAATGCCGCCGGCGCGCCAGCGATGGCAGACCCCCTGCGGCCCGCCGCGCAGTTCCTCCGCCACGGCGAGACGAACCCGGGTCGGAATCTGTTCCGAGCGGCGGAAATATTCGTGCGCCGCATCCTCCAGGCTGCCGCCATCGAGTGCCACCAGGCCCTGGTAGCGGCTGCGGTCGAGCCCGCGGTCGATGGTCATGGCCAGGTGCCCGCGTCCGATCAGGACCCCGGTCGACGCCGCGCCGGCATCGATCGCTGCCGCAACGCGGGCGGCATCGTATTGGGCGCAAGCGCGGACCCGATCCGGCGTGGTGTAATCGACCACCAGCATGCGCACCGGCCCGTCGGTCTGGGTCTGGAGAATGAAGCGGCCCTGCAGCTTGAGCGAGGAGCCGAGCAGGATCGTCAGCACCGCGGCCTCGCCCAGAAGCTTCGCGACCGGAACCGGATACTGGTGCCGGGTCAGCAGCTCGTCGACGGCGGCGCCGAGCCGCACGACCCGGCCCCGCAGGTCGAGGGCGGCGACCTCGAACGGCAGGATGGTGTCGTCGGCGGACGTCGGCGCCGGAGCGCGCACGGGAATGGCGATCTGGCTCATGGTGCGGCCGTTTCCAGGCACCAGGCGAGGATGCCCTTCTGGGCGTGAAGTCGGTTTTCCGCCTCGTCGAACACCACGGATTGCGGCCCGTCGATCACCTCGTCGGTGACCTCATGGCCGCGATGCGCCGGGAGGCAATGCATGAACAGGGCGTCGGGTTTCGCTCGCGCCAGCAGCCGCCGGTTGACCTGATACGGCTTGAGCAAATTGTGCCGGCGCTCGCCATCCTTGTCCCCCATGGACACCCAGGTGTCGGTCACGATGCAATCGGCCCCGGCCGCCGCGCGCTCCGGATCATGGCCGATGACGATTGCGGCGCCGGACCGGCTTGCCCAGTCGAGCAGCGGCCGGCTCGGCGCGAGTTCGGGCGGCGTCGCCACATTGAGCCGGAAATCGAAGCGCTGCGCCGCGTGCATCCACGATGCCAGTACGTTGTTGCCGTCGCCGCTCCAGGCGACGGTGCGGCCGCGGATCGAGCCGCGGTGCTCCTCGAAGGTCAGCACGTCGGCCATCACTTGGCAGGGATGGGAGAGCCGGGTCAGCCCGTTGATCACCGGTACGGTCGCATGCCGCGCGAGTTCGATCAGCGTGTCATGATCGAGAATGCGGATCATGATCGCATCGACGTAGCGCGACAGCACGCGGGCGGTATCGGCGATGGTCTCGCCCCTTCCCAGCTGCATTTCCTGACCGGTGAGCAAGATCGCTTCGCCGCCGAGCTGACGCATGGCGACATCGAAAGATACTCGGGTGCGCGTCGAGGGCTTGTCGAAGATCATGGCCAGCGTCCTGCCGGCGAGCGGCTGATGCATCGAGCCGGAATGGCGGCGGCGCGCGTCCTTCATGGCGCGGCTGGCGTCGATGATCGCCCGTAGCTCGGCGGGCGCCACGTCGATCAGATCCAGGAAGTGGCGAATGTCGCTCACCCCACCACTCCCTCCTTTCGCGGTTGGTCGTGCGCCCGCGCAATGCGCGTGCAGGCCCGGTCGATCATGGCCACCGCCTCGGCGATCTCCGCCTGGCCGATGATGAGCGGCGGCAACAAGCGGACCACGTTTTCACCCGAGGCGGCGGTCAACAGCTTCTCGGCGCGCAACTCATCGACGAGCTCGGCGCTCGGCGTGAGGGCGCGCAGCCCGAGCAGAAGCCCCTCGCCGCGCACTTCGGCGATCACCGCCGGATGCCGATCCTTGAGCTCGGCGAGCCGCTGTTTGAACAAGATCGCGGTCCGCCGCACGCGGTCGAGAAAGCCGGGCGCCAGCACCACGTCGAGCACGGCGTTGCCGGCCGCCATGGCCAGCGGATTGCCGCCGAAGGTCGAGCCGTGGGTGCCGGGCGTCATGCCTTTCGCGGCTTCACCGGTGGCAAGGCAGGCGCCGAGCGGGAAGCCGCCGCCGATCGCCTTGGCAATCGCCATGATGTCCGGCGCGATCCCGGCGCGCTGATAGGCGAACAGCTCGCCGGTGCGCCCGATGCCGGTCTGAACCTCGTCGAGCACCAGCAACAGCCCGTGCTGATCGCACAGAGCGCGCAGCTCTTTCAGGATTTGCGGCGAAGCGATGCGCACCCCGCCCTCGCCCTGGATCGGCTCGATCAGGATCGCCGCGGTCTGCGGCCCGAGCTTGCGCTTGACCGCCTCGAGATCCGCGAACGGTACCTGATCGAAGCCTTCGAGCGGCGGACCAAACCCTTCCAGGTATTTCTGCTGCCCGCCCGCCGCGAGCGTCGCCAGCGTGCGGCCGTGAAACGCCCCCTCGAAGGTGATGATCCGAAAGCGCTCGGGCTGGCCGCCGACCGCGTGATACTTGCGCGCGGTCTTGATCGCGCATTCGAGTGCCTCGGCGCCGGAATTGGCGAAGAACACCAGGTCGGCGAACGTCGCCGCGCACAGCCGTTCGGCGAGCCGCTCTCCCTCCGGAATGCGGAACAGGTTGGAGACGTGCCAGAGCTTCTGCGCCTGCTCGCCGAGCGCCTTGACGAGGTGCGGATGCGCGTGACCGAGCGCGTTCACCGCCACGCCGGACGCGAAATCGAGATAGCGCTCGCCGTCCGTCGCGATGAGCCAAGCGCCGTCACCCCGCTCGAAGGCGAGATTGGCGCGCGCGTAGGCGGGCAGCAGATGCGAGGTCACGATCCGTCCAACGCAAGCGGAGTGCCGAAATGAAATGTGCCGCCTCCGCGGGCGGCACGATTCAAGCATTTTATTGTGGGCCGGTCCGCTGTCAACACGCCGCCTCGCCCCGGCCCCAGGCCGTTCGCGGGACATTGCTGGGGAAAACGGGGCAGGAACCGGCCGGATCGCCGGCCCGACTCTTGCGCGGGAGACCCGCCATATTGTACCCTTGAAACTCTCAGGTACGACATCTCGTTTTGCGGCGGACCGTTCCCTGAGTTCCATCGAGTAGAGCGTGCCGTCCGGCGGCCCGACTGGCCCTCGGACGAAACGATGGGCGATTCGGCCGGGCGAACCCGGCCTTCGACGATGCTTCGTTGATGGAGAGGCCAAATGTGGACTGACGAACGGGTGGAGCTTCTAAAGAAGCTGTGGGCGGATGGGCTTTCGGCCAGTCGGATCGCGGCCGAGCTTGGCGGCGTCACGCGCAATGCGGTGATCGGCAAGGTGCACCGGCTCGGACTGTCGGGGCGTGCCAAAACGCCTTCCTCCTCGGTGAGCCGGCCGCGCAAGCCGCGGTCATCTTCTCACTTGTTCCGGAGCATGCGAGCCGCGGTACGCGGCAATACCGCTCTCGCGACGCGCTCCGCCTATGAATACGACCTCGAGCCCGAGCCGGAGCTGATCGACAACATCATCCCGATCGGTCAGCGTTGCTCGCTGGTCGAGCTCAATGACGAAAAATGCCATTGGCCGATCGGGGATCCGGGACAGCCGGATTTCTTCTTCTGCGGCGGCAAGGCGGTGATGGGCATGCCGTACTGCGGCTATCACAGCCGGATCGCCTACCAACCGGCGGACCGCCGCCGGGAACGGCGGGCGTCGCGAGGCTGAGGGCGACGGCGACCCGGCAGCCGCGCAGTCCGTTGGCTGCCGGTCGATCGTCCTGATTGCTCCGTCGTGCCCAGGCCGACGGAGCGTGTGAAGTTTTGCCGCCTATTTCTACGCACTCCGGCCTTATCTAGGCACTGCGGCTTGATGGCTGCGGTGTTGCATTTTCATGGCGAGTGCAGGGCGGATCGGGCCGGGCTATATTGCGGCGCCCGCATCGCCCCGATGCAGTCCCGTCCCCTCGGTCGCGAAGCCCATGGACGTCATCGACCCGGATCGCTGCGATACGGCGAGCGTCGCCGAATGGCTGATCGATGGCGCACGTTCGGCACCCGAGCCGCATCAGGTGCTCGCGCAGGCGTGCGAGCGGCTGCTCGGCTGCGGCATTCCGCTCTGGCGCGTGGCGGTGTTCGTGCGCACGCTGCATCCCGACATCCCGGGGCGCGCATTCGTATGGCGATCCGGCGAGCAGGTGCAGGTGAGGGCCGCGGATTTCGAGCTGTTCGAGAGCGAGGAGTTCCGCAACAGTCCGGTGGTGGCGGTTTATAAGCGAAGCGTGGCCATCCGCCGCCGCCTCGCCGATCGGGCTTGCCCGATCGATTTTGCCGTTTTGAGCGATTTGCTGGCCGAGGGAGCAACCGATTATCTGGCGTCGCCGTTGTTCTTCACCAACAGCGCCACTCAGGTCGCGACCTTTACGACCCGACAGCCCGGCGGCTTCACGGACGCGCAGATCGCGGGACTGGAGGCGATCCTCGCGCCGCTGGCGCGGGTCGCCGAAGTCCGGGCACTGCGGCGCGAGGCCGCCACTCTGCTCGACACCTATGTCGGTCATCACGCCGGAGCGCGGATCCTCGAGGGACAGATCCGCCGCGGCCATGTCGAGGCGATCCACGCGGCGATCTGGCTCTCCGACATGCGCGGCTTCACTGCAGCCGCCGATCGCCTGCCCATGGAAATGCTGATCGAGCTGCTCAACCGTTATTTCGATTGCCAGGTGCCGGCGATCCTCGAAGGCGGCGGCGAGGTGCTCAAGTTCATGGGCGACGGCCTGCTCGCGATTTTTCCGATCGAGGGTGGCGATCCCGGCGCGGTGTGCGCGCGCGCCCTTGCCGCCGCGCGCAATGCGCGCGAGCGCATTTCGGCGATGACGGCACCTGCCGGGCTCGCCGGCGGCGACGGCATCCGCTTCGGCTTGGCGCTGCACGTCGGCCAGGTGCTTTACGGCAACATCGGCGGCGGCAACCGGCTCGACTTCACCTGTATCGGACCGGCGGTCAACCTCGCGGCGCGGCTGGAAAAGCTCGCGGGCAAGCTCGGCCGGACGATCGTCGCGTCCGGCGATTTCGCCGTTCACTGCCCGGGCGCGCTCGAGCCGATCGGAGAATTCCAGGTCGCCGGCTTCAGCGCCGCGCAGACGATTTTCGGCATGGAGGAGACGGGAGCCGGAAATCGGTAATCAGGATCAGGAACGCCCCGCATTTCCGACTTCCGACTTGAAGCGGGAAACCGAGGAGGATTGGGGCCGATTTTTGAACTAGAATTGGGTTCCGCCTGCGCTTTAGTCTGAACCCGTTCGCACGTTACAAAGTTCGTGTGTGTTCGCGAGCAGACGTGCCGACGTTCTGAGAGGAAAGCCATGCTGCTGAAACGCTACGCCTACGCAACGGTAACTTCTATCATGCTGGTGGGATCGGGCACAGCGGCAGTAGCCCAAGATCTGCCGTCCTATATGGAGCCGATCACCGGTCGCACCGCCTCCAGCGCGGCCGACACCGCGACGAAAAACATCTTGGCGCTGAATACCGGGATGTTCGAGCTGTATGACGACGCGGCCCAGATCTTCCAGAGAAACCTTCTGAGCAAGCATCCCGTGATCCTCGGCCTGTTCTCGGGAGCGGGCGGGCGGTTCATCCTCTATCGCCCAGGCCAGGCGCCGCTCGAGGCGCCATCGGTTCCCATCGTTTATCAATTGCTGAAATCGATCGGCCACAGCACCATGGCGTTGACCCAGGTGGTGGCTCCTTATCTGGATAATCCTGGCGATCAGTCCTGGCGCGGCTCGATGTTCGCCTATCGCAGCCGAATGAAATCCGCTCTCGACGGCCTGGATGTGACGCCGATGCCGCCTGAATGGCGCGACAACAATCGCATCCTCCTGGCGAACAACCTCGCGTTCGCGGACGACTGCCTGGCAAAAGGCACCATCTCCTTCGCCGCGCTGGAGGCATTCTCCAAGAAGCAGGGGCCCTATTTGAAGCGGGACATCGCATGGGCCGCGCAGACCCAGGTCGCCCATTGGATGCCCGTGCTCGCGGATTGGAAGGCGATGCTCGGCAGCGATTGGGACAAAACCTACGCGGCCAGCAACACCATCTATGTGACGCGCCAAAACAACATTCTGTTCAGCCTCCTGGCGCAGTTTTTCGGGCCGGATGCCATGAACGACCGGCTGTTCTTGATCGAGACGATCTCCTTCACCACCACGCCCGACGAGATGCTGGCATCGCTGACCCGCATCGTCGGCGACCGCTCGGCCGGAGCGCTGTTTTGGGGCAACTACGACTTGATGAATTTCGAACTCATGGGCGGCGATGCGCGCGCCGCGATCATCGCCGAAAGCACCAAACGCGGAGCGACGCCGTTCCTGCCGCCAGTCGTTCCATGGAACTCAAGGCAGTGGCCGATGCTGGTCACGCCCGGGCCAGGCCCCGCTTCCCTTGCTGATCTTCCATGAGACGGAAGGCGCCGGCGTGGCCAACCGGTCTGGGACAAAGAAGCGTGGGAGGCCGCCGACTAAGGCAGCTTGCCGATGAAGCGGCTTCTGAATCCCTTCTATTTGGGCGGCATTTTTGCCGTCGGGCCATCCATCATATTGAGATCCCATGGCCCATCGACCGTGATAAAAAGCAGGTTTCCGTCGGGCCCAACCCATGCCTCGTGAACCATTTTGCTCGGCATGTAGTTGTAGCCACCAGGACCTAATTCCTTCTCTTTCTCTCCGCCATCGTGCTTCATGATCCAGGTGCCGTAGATAACGGTGTGCGTTTCGTTGGCCGTATGCCAATGTCTTGGCGCATGATAATTCGCTGGGCTCCGGATCATGAGCTGTGTACCCCCTGATTTTGGATCCACATGCAGGATTGTTATCTCAGGCGAACCGGCTCCCAACTCCGGGACGAGCTTGTCCCACTTGAGATCCCGGGTATTCAGATAGACATCGTGAGCAGAAGCATCGTGAGACGGTGGCGTAGTCGTTTGCGCAGCCGCCGGTGACACGACGATGATCATCGCCAGCATTGTAAGGAGAAAAGCCGAGCTTCGAGTCACAAGGACCTCCTCATTGGGGGCTTGGACGCATAATGATGCATAACATAGACTCGATGTCGCTTCGTCAAGTCATTCGCTCGCACGAAGAACTCGTTTGGCCGGGACATCGACCTTTTTGATCCGTCAAGCCCTCCGCGATCACAGAAATCAGGAACGCCCCGCATTTCCGAGTTCCGAGTTCTGCTTTCCGGTCACCGATCCGCGGTCCCCGAACCTGTCGTCGAACGCGTAGCCGCCGCCGCGCACGGTGCGGATCGGATCGGGCGCGCCGCCGCGGTTGAGCGCGCGGCGCAGCCGGCCGACGTGCACGTCGACCGTGCGCTCGTCGATGTAGACGTCGCGGCCCCACACGCCGTCGAGCAGCTGGCCGCGGGAGAACACGCGGCCCGCGCTCTGCATCAGATGCTCGAGCAGCCGGAACTCGGTCGGCCCGAGGTGCACGTCGCGGCCCGCTCGCGAGACGCGGCGTCTGTCGCGATCGAGCTCGAGATCGCCGATCTGCAACAGGCTGACGATTCTCCCGGGATTGGCGCGCCGCAGCAGCGCCTTGACGCGGGCCAGCAGCTCGGGAACCGAAAACGGCTTGACCAGGTAATCGTCGGCGCCGGTGGCGAGCCCGCGCACCCGCTCGCTCTCCTCGCCGCGCGCGGTCAGCATGATGATCGGCAGCCGCTCGGTATCGGAATGGGCACGCAGCCGGCGGCACAGCTCGATCCCGGAAACGCCGGGCAGCATCCAGTCGAGCACGACCAGATCGGGCAAACCTTCCTTGAGCCGGATCTCCGCGTCGTCGCCGCGCGCCGCGACATCGACCTGATAGCCTTCCGCTTCGAGATTGTAGCGCAGCAGCAAGGTCAGCGGTTCTTCGTCCTCGACGATCAGGATCCGGGCGCCCATGGCCGTAGATTGGGTTTTCATTTGCGCAGCGGCACCCTGGCGAAGCTCGTCAGGTCGCTCTTGGGCCGCTCATCGGGCAAGGATCGGCCTTCGACGATGTAGTGTACGGTTTCCGCAATGTTGGTCGCGTGATCGCCCATGCGTTCGATGTTCTTCGCGCAGAACAGCAGATGCGTGCAGAAGGTGATGTTGCGGGGGTCTTCCATCATGTAGGTGAGAAGCTCGCGGAACAGCGAGTTGTTGACGGCGTCGATGGCTTCATCGTTGCGCCACACCTCGATCGCCATCGCCACGTCGCGCCGCACGTAGCTGTCGAGCACCTGTTTGAGCTGCGCCAGCACCAGATCGGTCATGTGCTCGACGCCGCGGATCACCTTGTTGGGGCGAAACTCGCCGTCGAGCACCACCACCCGCTTGGCGATGTTCTTGGCGAGGTCGCCGATCCGCTCGAGGTCGTTGGACACGCGCAGGGCACCGACCACCTCGCGCAAATCCACCGCCATCGGCTGGCGGCGCGCGATGATCAGAATGCCCTTTTCTTCGATCTCCCGTTGCAGCGCGTCGATATTGGTGTCGATCGCCATGACCCGCTCCGCCTGCGCGGTGTCGCGCTTGATCAGCGCGGCAATCGCGTCGGTGATCTGCCGCTCGGCCAGGCCGCCCATTTCGGCCACCTTGCGCACGAGCTCCTGGAGCTCGGTATCGAACGCCTTGATCGTGTGCTCGGACATCTCGTCGGTTCCTTCGATCCCGCCGCCCGCGTGCCTCAGCCGAAGCGCCCGGTGATGTAATCCTGGGTGCGGCGATCCCGCGGCGCAGTGAACACTTTGCTGGTCAGATCGACTTCGATCAGCTCGCCAAGATACATGAATGCCGCGAAGTCGGATACGCGAGCAGCCTGCTGCATGTTGTGAGTTACGATCACGATGGTGTAGTCGTCCTTGAGCTCGTCGATCAATTCTTCGATCCTGGCGGTGGAGATCGGGTCGAGCGCGGAGCAGGGCTCGTCCAGCAGGATCACCTCCGGATGCACCGCAATGGTGCGGGCGATGCACAGCCGCTGCTGCTGGCCACCGGAAAGGCTCAAGCCATTGGCGCCGAGCTTGTCCTTGACCTCGTCCCACAGCGCGGCGCGGCGCAGCGCCGATTCCACCCGCTCATCGAGCCCGGAACGCGGCAGCCGGTCGTAGAGCCGGATGCCGAAGGCGATGTTCTCGTAGATCGACATCGGGAACGGCGTGGGTTTCTGGAACACCATGCCGACCCGGGCGCGCAGCAGGTTCACGTCCTGGCGCGCCGAGAGAATATTCTCGCCGTCGAGCAGCACTTCGCCTTCGGCGCGCTGGTTGGGGTAGAGATCGTAAATGCGGTTGAGCACGCGTAGCAGCGTGGACTTGCCGCAACCGGAAGGTCCGATGATGGCGGTGACGCGGTTCTGATGCAGGGAAAGGCCGATGCCCCTCAGAGCCTTGGCGTCGCCGTAATAGAAGTCGAGGCCGCGGATGCGAATCTTCTCCGCCGGATCCGCGGTATCGGCGGCAGGGCGATCGGCGGCGGCAATGGCGGCGCTGGTCATGAGGATTTTCTCGGGGCGGCAAGCGTTCGCGCCACAATGCTGAGCGCCAGCACGGCGAAGGTGATGATGAGCGCGCCGGTCCACGCGAGCTTTTGCCAATCGGCATAGGGGCTCAAGGCGAACTGGAAGATCACGGCGGGCAGGCTCGCCATCGGCGCGTTGAGGTCGAGGCTCCAGAACTGATTGTTGAGCGAGGTGAACAGCAGCGGCGCGGTCTCGCCGCTGATGCGCGCGACCGCCAGCAGCACCCCCGTCAGCATGCCGGCCCGCGCCGCCCGATAGGCGATGCGGATGATGACGACGGCGCGCGGCGTGCCCAGCGCGGCCGCGGCCTCCCGCAGCTCTTTGGGCACCAGCACCAGCATGTCCTCGGTGGTGCGCACGACGACCGGCACCACGATCACCGCGAGCGCCACCGCGCCGGCCAGCGCCGAAAAGTGCCCCATGGGCGCGACCATCACCTCGTAAATGAACAAGCCGACCACGATCGAGGGCGCGCTGAGCAGGATGTCGTTGATGAAGCGAATGACGCTCGTGAGCCTGTCGTAGCGGCCGTATTCGGCCATGTGGGTGCCGGCGAGAATCCCGAGCGGCGTACCGATGAGGACGGCGAGGCCGGTCAGGATCAGGCTGCCCATGATCGGATTGAGCAGGCCGCCGGCGCTCCCGGGCGGCGGCGTCATCTGCGTGAACACCGCCAGCGAAAGGCCGCTCAGGCCCTCCCACAGCAGAACGGCGAGGATCAGCACCAGCCAGCCCAGGCCGAACACGGTCGCGCCCACGGAAAGCCCCTGGGCGAGGCGGTTGCGGCGGCGGCGCGCGGCGTACAGGTCCAAGTCAAGCTCCGATGCGTCGTTCGAGCCGCAGCAGCAGGTAGCGCGCAACCGCCAGCACGATGAACGTGATCACGAACAAGATCAGCCCCAGCGCGATCAGCGAGGAGGTGTAGAGGTCCCCCACCGCTTCGGTGAACTCGTTGGCGATGGTGGCCGAGATCGTGGTTCCGGGCGCCAGGATCGAGCCGGAGATCCGGTGCGCGTTGCCGATGACGAAGGTCACCGCCATGGTTTCGCCGAGCGCGCGGCCGAGCCCGAGCATGATCCCGCCGATGATCCCGACCCGCGCGTAGGGCACGACCACGTTGCGGACCACCTCCCAGGTCGTGCACCCGAGCCCATAGGCGGCTTCCTTGAGCACGGGCGGCACCGCCTCGAAGACGTCGCGGGAAATCGAGGTGACGAAGGGGAGCACCATGACGGCGAGGATCAGGCCCGCGGTAAGCATGCCGATGCCGTAGGGCGGACCCGCGAACAGCGCGTTGAGCCCGGGCACGTGGCCGAACAGCTGGATCAGCGCCGGCTGCAGCGTGCGCTGCAGGAATGGTGCGAATACGAACAGCCCCCAGATGCCGTAGATGATGCTCGGGATTCCGGCGAGCAGCTCGACCGCGATCCCGATCGGCCGCCGCAGCCAAAGCGGACACAGCTCGGTCAGGAACATCGCAATCAGAAGGCCGACCGGAACGGCGATCACCATGGCGATCAAGGAAGTGACCAGCGTCCCGTAGATCGGGGCAAGCGCCCCGAATTGCTCGGTGACCGGATTCCACCGCTGGCTGGTCAGGAAATCGAGCCTGAACGTCGTCAGCGCCGGCAGCGCGCCGGCGACCAGAGCCAGGATCACCCCGGCGAGCACCGCCAGGACGGCAAGTGCGGCGACGCGGGCGAGCGCCCGGAACAGCGCATCCCCGGTCCGCAGCCGGCTCAATCGCCTCGACCGCGACGGAGATTCCAGCGCTACAGCGGCCCCAGCCGGCAATACCATTTCGATCACCGGCCGCCTCCCGGGCGGCTTCGGTCCTCATCGGCGATCGTTGAGGCGCGCCGATGAAACCGCTCCCTTTGCCGAAGCACAAGTCGCCCCGTGGGTTGCATGTGGAAAGGATGCCGGGGCATCCCTTCCAGTTCGCGGCTGGAGGTCAGTTGGAAGCCGTGAAAATCGGTCTGCCGCCCGGGTCCTTGATCTCATTGGCCCACATCTTCTTGATCGCCGTGACGACGCTTCCCGGCATCGGCACGTAATCGAGCGCTTCGGCCATTTGACTGCCGTTGGCATAGGCCCAGGCGAAGAATTTCAGGGCCTCGGCTGCGGCCTCGGCATCCGGCGGCTGTTTCGGGAGCAAGATGAAGGTGGCGCCCGCGATCGGCCAGGACTGCGCGCCGGGCTCATCGGTGAGGATCACGCTGAACCCGGGAGTTCCCACCCAATCGGCGTTGGCGGCGGCAGCCTGGAATCCGGCTGCGTCGGGAGCAACCGCCTTGCCGTCCCGGTTCACCATCTGGGTGAAGGCGAGCTTGTTCTGCTTGGCATAGGCGTATTCGACGTAGCCGATCGAGCCCCTGGTCTGGACCACGTTGTTGGCGACGCCCTCGTTGCCCTTGGCGCCGATGCCGGCCGGCCATTCCACGGCGGTGTTGGAGCCCACTTTCGACTTCCAGTCGGGACTGACCTTCGAGAGATAATCCGTGAAGATGAAGGTGGTGCCGGACCCGTCCGAGCGGTGCACGATCACGATCGCGTCGGATGGCAACTTTGCCTGCGGATTGAGCCTCTTGATCGCTGGATCGTCCCAGGTCTGGACTTCGCCGAGGAAGATCTTGGCAAGCGTCGGCCCATCGAGGACGAGCGCGCCCGGCGCCACGCCCTCGAGATTGATCACCGGCACCACGCCGCCCATCACGGTGGGGAATTGCACGAGAGCATCCTTGGCGAGCTCGTCGGCCTTCAACGGCATGTCGGAGGCACCGAAGGTAACGGTCCTCGCCTTGATCTGCTTGATGCCGCCGCCGGACCCGATCGACTGGTAGTTCAGGCCGTTGCCGGTCGCTTTCCTGTAGGCGTCGGCCCATTTCGCATAGATCGGGTAGGGAAACGTGGCGCCGGCGCCGGAAATATCGGCAGCGCTGGCGGGTGCGATCGATGCCGCCGCAAGCACGGCGGTCGCGAACAAGATGTTGAAGGGCTTCACGGGCTCTCTCCGCTGTTGAGGCCGAACAGCCGGGCAACGCGGAGGCTGATCCGCGCGCCAGAGGTCCGAGCCGTTTGCTGTATCGAGCAGTTTGTGTTCGACGCCGGCTTCGGTTGGCGAATGACGCGCCCACACCGACCGTTCCGAAGCCGCGGAATTTCTAATCCCCGCATGCCATGGTTCTATGACGGACAGACGACGGTTTGATGACGGACCACTCGATTGAACTTGCAGGGAATTTCCGCCGCCCGCCGGAGAACGCAGGTTGCTAGGGCGTGGACAACTCGATCTGCATCCGGGTGGCGGGCGCTGATCCCCAATGTCCGCTTTCGGGGGTAAGCCGGAAAACATACGCTCAAGCTGAGTTCTTCGGCCTTTGACCCAATGCGGCCTCATCGCTCTTCTCTCGCCTTTCTTGGGCCGCTCGGTTCATTCCGGGCGGTCTTTTTCGTTTGGGGTGTTGCGCTGGCGCCACACTTTCCAGGCTGTCGGCGTGGTAAAAAAGCTCGGATTTATCTTTCGATGGGGGAGCCTCCTATGAATAAGGTTCTGCTCGCAGGTGTGGCCGCGTTGGCGTTTGTGGGTGTAGCGAACGCAGCCGATTTGGGCCGCCCAGTTTACAAAGCGCCGCCACCCGTCGCAGCCCCGGTACCTGTATTCACCTGGGCCGGCTGCTATATCGGCGCGCATGGCGGATATGGCTGGGGTAAGAACACAAATGACTTCGGCCATGCAGTCCTGCTGGGCGACGGCGGCTTTGACGGGACCGGTGCGGAATTTGGCGACTACAGCCACGATACCCGAGGCGGCGTGGCCGGCGGTCAGATCGGCTGCAATTATCAGGTCGAAGGCAACTGGGTATTCGGAGTTGAGGTAGAGGGCTGGTGGTCCGGGATGAAGGGCAGTGTGACCACTCCTGAAGACGAAGGTGAGCCGGAAGGATGTGGTGCGGGTCGTAGTTGTGGCAACTTCTCACGGTTTGAATCCCGGAATCGCTGGGATGTAGACGTAGCGGCGAGATTCGGATGGAGCTGGGGTCAGACCCTGCTGTATGGAAAAGTTGGTGTCGTATGGGGGGGCTTCCAGTACATCGAAACGCACGACGACTTTCCGACGCATCATGCGTGCGGCCCCTGCAGCGTGTCTATCGATAGGACGCAGCCTGGTGTCCTATTGGGTGTAGGACTGGAATATGCGTTCGCGCCAAATTGGAGCGCGAAGATTGAATACGACTACCTCAACTTCTTTTCCGATATTATCCCTTATCCCTCATTGAATCCGGGGCCATTCAGCTTGTCGGTCGGCGATAGAAAGAACATCGTGAAGGTCGGTTTGAACTACCGGTTTGGTTGGGGCAAAAGCCCAGCGCCCGTAATCGCAAGATACTGAGGCAAAGCTGATCGCCTTCGGGGGCTGAGCGATCAAGTGAGGAAGGGCCGCTACGGACGAACTGGCGGCCCTTTCATTTCGGGAAGGGCGGAGCCGATCTGAAGCCGTCCAGATGCATTTTGCTGCAGCGCATGAGTCCGTTGCTGGCACTTCCCGGACTTGGCGCGATGTCTGACTTGAGTCCGTGATGCGCTGCAAAGCGGACATCGACAACCATCGCGTATCAATTCGGATTATGAGTACATACCTGCCAAAGTAGTACTAGGCAGACTGCAAGTTCGAGCAGCCTGCCTTGGCTATCTGCTGGCGCTTACGATTACGCTGCGTAGCGCCCAGCCGCGGGACCGAAGTGCTGGATGTAGCGCGTGTTGATGGCCGCTACCGGCAAAACGATCGCTACGTCCGTGGTGCCGAACTTGCGGTCGATCACCGCGCCATGACCGACGTAGGCGCCCAGCCGCAGATATCCTTTGATCAGCGGCGGCAGCTCCGCCAGTGCGGCTTTGATATCGACGGCCCTTTTCGGCAAACGGTTCATCTCGATATAGCGGCGTGGCTGCGCGCCGAGCCGCCACGCCTGCGGTGCCGACGCGTAATGGTGCAGGTAGGAAAGCGGCAAAGCGAGTTTATCCGGATCGGTTCCCTCGAAGCTCGCGCACCCCACGAGCACGTCGATGCCGTGGTGCACGGCATAACTCCAAATTCCGTGCCACAGCAGCTCGACGGTGCGCTTGCCGCGATATGGACGCAGCACGCAGGATCGGCCCAATTCGAGAAATCTCAGGGCGCGGTGCCGATCGATCAGCTCCGCCAACCTATATTCGCCGGCGGTATAAAATCTGCCGCGACGTTCCGCAACGTCTTGCCGCAGCAGCCGGCACGTCGCGACTGCGACATTCGCCGGGCTTCCTGCGGACGTCTTGTCGAATACCAACAGATGATCGCAGATGGGATCAAACTCATCGAGGTCTCGCTGCGTGATAAGGCTGACAAGGCCGGCCGCAGCGGACATCTCCTCGTAGAAGATCTTGTATCGGAGTCGCTGCGCGCGACGTATCTCGGCGGCGCTTGTGGCCAATCGAATCTCGAGCGAACCGAGCCGGCCGAGCGTCGCCGGCCATTCGGCCGGCCGGCGCTGGCGCCTGATCCCGCTGAGAGCGCCGATTCTCGGTAGCAAAACCCGCGGGCCCGGCGAGATCGCGCCGAGCGGCTGGACCTCGGCCACGGGCGCGATCACCCTCGATGCGGCGCGAGCGGCAGGCGAACGGTGAACGTCGCGCCTTCGCCGAGCCTGCTTTCGATGCCGAGCCGGCCGCGGTGGCGATTGAGCACGTGCTTGACCAGCGAAAGCCCGAGCCCGGTGCCGCCCTCGGCGCGGCTCTGGCCGACGTCGATCCGATAGAACCGCTCGGTCAGCCGCGGCAGATGCTCCGCCGCAATGCCCGGCCCGTAATCGCGAACGCGGACGATCGCCTCGCCGGCGCCGTCCGCGGCCTGGGCACGCTCGACGGAGACGTCGACGCGCTTGCCCGAAGCGCCGTATTTCAATGCATTCTCCACGAGATTCTCGAATACGCGGGTGAGCTCGTCGCGGTCGGCCAGCACGAGCAGCGGTTCGGCGCAAACGGCGAGCGCAATCGTCACGCCGCGCTCGCGTGCGAGCATCTGCAGGGCGTCGGCGACCTGGCGAACGATGGCGGCGAGCTCGACCGGCGTCTCGGGTCGCACGTGTGCATTGAGCTCGACCCGCGACAGCGACAACAGATCATCGATCAGCCGCGCCATGCGATGGGCCTGCGCCTTCATGATGGCAAGAAAGCGCTCGCGCGCCTGCGGATCGTCGCGAGCGGGGCCTTGCAGCGTATCGATGAATCCCGACAGCGACGCCAGCGGCGTGCGCAGCTCGTGGCTGGCATTGGCGACGAAGTCGGCGCGCATCTCCTCGACGCGGCGCAAGGGAGTGAGATCGTGAAACGTCATGAGCAGGAGGCGACGAATAACGCCCGAAGCGTCGGCAAGCTCGAGCGGGGCAACGTGAGCGGCCAGCCAGCGGTCGACCGGAACGCGCTCGGAGAATTCGACACGTTGCGCGCCCGCCCCCGCGCCAGCCTGCCGAATCGCGTCGACGATCTCCGGTACGCGCAACGCCAGCGAGACCGCCTCGCCTCGGCTCAGTGCCGGAGCCATCGCGCTCGCCTGCGCGTTGAAGGCGACGACCCGGCCGTCGCGGTCCAGCACGATTACCGGGTCCGGAAGCTTGCCGATCAAAGTCTCGATCCAGGGGCTGCCGATTCCCGGCCCGGGATTCTCGGGTGCGCGGCCGGTACGCGGCGGGACGGAGGCGCCGGGGCCGACGACGGCTGCCGCGGCGATCACGGCCAATCCGAGCAATGCGTAGAACACCGAGAGCAGGTTGAACGCCGCAAACCCCAACAGCAGCAGCCCCGCGGCGACCAACACGCCACGCGCGGCAAGAAGCCGTTCCCGCAGCGGCGGCCCACCCGGAAATCGGTTGCGCGGATCAGACATCGAGGTCCGATATCAGGAATCAGACTGGGCGAGCAATCAGCGATCGGAGCTGGCTTGCTTCTTGCTGTCGAACGCCGACGTCGATTCTCTCGCCTCCGATCCCTGGCAGGGCGTTCCGACGGGAATCGAGCTCCGATCGGCAACCGTCGGTTCCTGCTCGTGCGGCGCAAACTCGCGCAGGTCGAGCCCCAGCTCGCGGACGCCGAGCACGGCCAGCGTGACCGCGAACGGCACGACGTAATAGAACAGCCGGAACAGCAGCAGGCCCGCGAGCAGATCCTCCTTGTCGAACTGCCACAGCCCGATGAACATTGCCACGTCGAATACGCCGAGCCCGCCGGGCGAGGTGCTGGCAAAGCCGAGCAGCGTCGCCATCACGAAGATGACCGCAAGCGTCACGAAAGGGATGTGCGGTTCGCTCGGCATCAGCACGAACATCGCGAGCGCGCAGCAGCCGAGATCGACGATGCCGATCAGGATCTGCAGCAGGGTCAACGGACCGCCCGGAAGCGTCACCTGCCAATTGCTGCGGCCGATTTGTCTCGGCGCCATCCACACCCAGCCGACATAGACCGCAAGCACCAGCAGAATCCCCGCCGCCAACGACCGATTGAGCCAGACCGGCAGCTGGTCGATGGCGCTTGCCGCGCTCGGATCGTAGGCAATGCCCAGGCCGAGCACCGTCGCGTTGCCGAGCCAGAAGGTCAGGCCGGCGACGAAGCAGATCTTCGCCACGTCGATCGCGGTGAGTCCCCAGACCGAATAGACGCGGTAGCGGACCGCCGCACCGGTGAACACGCTCGCCCCGACGTTGTGGCCGATCGAATAGCTGGTGAAGCCGGCAAGCGCGGCGACCCGATAGGGCACGGTATTCCACCCGATCGTGCGCAGCGCGAACAGATCATAGAACGTCAGCGTGAAATAGCCGGCCGCAACGAACAGCCCGGCCAGGAACAGGTCGCGCAGCGGCGTCCTTCGCGCCGCCCGCATGACCTCTCTCACGTCGATGTCGTGGAGCATGCGATAGAGCACGATCGCCGCGACCGCGATGATGGTGATGCTCAGCGCAACCCCGACCCGGTTCCAGCCGATCCATTTTGCGAACGGCCGCCCCACGGCGCGCAGCGGCTTGAGCATTTCATTCCCCGATGGACGTTTTTTGACTCTTGGACCTCGGCCGGGGCCCACGGCCAAGCGAGGGCCGCCGCGACCCCTAGCAGGACTCACGCGGCGGCGTCGAGGGCCGCGCCGGACTGCGCCGTGCGCCCAGCCGACCCGCGAAGCTGCCGGCGAGATCTTGGCTTATGGCTGGCTGTCCGGCGCGCCCGAGCCAAGGGTCGGAACGCGAGTTCCTCCGAAGACCTCAGTTAGCGACCCGGCCGGCCTGCTTGCCGATCGCATTGAACCGCGCCTTCTGCACGTCCGTCAGCGAAGCATAGAAGTTTTGCAGCGCCGGACGCAGCATGCTTGCAGCATCGAGCATCGCGCCGAGCCGCTGTTGCATGGCGGCGAGCCGTTCGGGCGGGTTGCCGGGCGTGCCGACCGGGCAGGCGTCGCGCAGAATTTGCGCCGCCCGCGCCGCCGCCGTTCTGAGCTCGTCGAGCGCGCCGCGTTGGGCAGCCGTCGGCCGCACCACGTTCTCGAGCCGGTCCACCGTTTGCACCGAGAGGCCGCCGGGATGATCGGTGCAGATCTGCGGGACGAGCTCGTTCTCTCCGCTTGCCGAGCCGACCGCCTCGTCCCCGCCGGAGGTCTGCGATGCCGTCGCGTGGAACCGCGCCTTTTGCGCATCGCTCAGCGGGGCGTAAAATTTCTCGAGCGCGGGGCGAACGAGATCGATCGCGCGCAACATCGCCTGCACGCGGTCCTGCATCGCATCGAGCCGCCCTGCGGGTGTTTTCGGCGTTTCGACGGGGCAGGCGGATTTGAGCGCGCGCGCGGCTTCGGCGGCGGCGGTCTGGAGATCCTTGAGCGCGGTGCGCTGCTCGCGCATGAGCCCAACGCTCTGCGCAATCCGCAGAATCGGCCATTGGCTCAGGCCCGGCGTTCGGTCGCCGCAGATCTGCGCGAATTCGCGCGACTGTCCTTCGAGCCCGAGCACCCCTGCCCGACTTCGGTCCCCGAAACTGGGAATATCCGCCTCGGCGGTGGCGATGACGTTTCCGGGCTCGGTCTCGAGCTCGGCATCCGCCCAGAAAATCCCCTCGAACAAATCGTCATACGCGAATGCCCAGAATGCTTCACCATAGTCGAAAGAGTCGAGGGGCCAAAACACGTAGGCGAACATGTCATCATAGGCGTAGGGCCAGAACACCGGCCCGAACCATCCGATGAATCCGCCATATTGATGCTTGGCGTGATCGCCGCCGAACCGTCCGGGCGATCCCGGCCGCGTAAAGGGCCAGCCGGCGAACAATCCGGCCGCACCCCCATGGAACTGCAGCGCGGGGCGAGGGTGCCCGGCATCATCGGCTTTGGGTCGGACATGCGCCTGGACGGTGCGCGAACGGGCTTGTTTCGCGTGAGACCCTTTGGCGCGACCGGACGCGTGCTTCGGGGCAGCCTTATTCTTACTGCTGTGCGCTTTGGCGAGGCCAGGCGAAGCGACAGATCGCCGAGCGGCGGCGCTCGGCGCCGTGGTCGCATGGGCGTGCACAGCGGGGGGCGCCGGATGCTTTTGTTGGGCGGTGGTCGCGGCCATCGCTGCGGCGAGGGACACGACAAGCGCACCGAGACTCGTTGCAGCCCTGCGCATCCCCGTCTCCCTACCCCCGTGCGCGACGAAAGCTTACTCGCCTTTCAATTCCGCAGCACAATGCAGCTGCCGCCGGCCGATTTCAAATTCGAGCACAGTTTTTCGGCGCTCTCCCGAGTGTCGGCCCCGATCCGGATGCGAGTCCAGACCGCAGGCCCGCGACCTGCGATCTTGCTGTGGATCAGCAGGGGTTGGCGGGCGCCGAGAATGGCAGGGTATTGCTGCTTCAGCGAGTCGTAGCTGGCGAGTGCGCGCGCTTCCGACCAGTTCCCGGCCAGCTGGACACCCCAGGCCGGCGGGTTCGGCTGCGCCGGGGCAGTCGGCCTGGACGGGGTGAACAGCTTGGCAACCCGCGTGCAAGGCAACGCGGGAAGCGGCGCCGCCTCCCGTGGCTCGCCAGCGCGCCAAGTTTCGGCCGAATGGCCGGTGATCGCCATCACATAGGCCCGGGTCTCGCCCGGCAAGCTCGCATGTCCGGCGAGCCAGGCCTGAACGCGGCCGGGACCGGCATTATAGGCGGCGGCGGCAAGTCCGAGATTGCCGAATTGGGCCCGTAGCTCCCGCAGGAAGGCGGCCGATTGCGGCAACGCCTGGATCGGATCGAACGGGTCCGCCAAGCCGCGCCAGATCGCAGTCTTCGGCATGAACTGAGCGACGCCCTGGGCTCCCTTGCGGCTCACCGCGCGCGGATCGAACCTGCTCTCCTGCCAGATCAAGCGCGTGAAGAACTCGATCGGCAGCTCGTTGGCGGCCGCCGCGGATTGCACCGCCAAGCAGATCGATTCCCGGCTTGGCGGCTCGCCCGGAGCGGGCATTCGCGGTCTGGCGGCGCCTTCGCTCGGTGCGGCAGTCTCGGATTTTTCCGACGATCGGCTCGCATCCGGCGCCGCAGATTGGGTGATGCCCGGTCGCGGTCCGGGGTCGGAAGGCGGTCCGGGACTCTGCTCCCCTGCGCCGGAAGCACTCGGCGCGCTAGCGGCGAGGCACAGGGCGAGTAGCGGGGAGGTCCAACCGGGCAGGCGCATGGCCGGCTTCAGCGCGCATTCTCTCCCGACTTGCGGCTCGCGCCTCGCGGCCTGGGCTTGCCGGACCCGGGCGCCACGTCGGAGCCCTCCTGCGCACGGCCCGAGCCTTCCTGGGCGCGGCCAGAGCTTTCCTGCGCCGCGCCGGGAGCTTGCTGGGCGCGGGGCCAGCTGAAATCGTCGGCCCGGCCGCGAGCCGGCGCTGCCGGCTCGCCGCCGAGAAGGCGCGGGTTGGACGGAGCCTGCGCGGGCTTTGCCGCTCCCAGGAGCGCCTCGCCTTTGACGGACGGCGGCACCTCGGTCAGCGGCACCACCGGCCCCGCAACGGGCCGTTCATCGGGCTTGCCCGGCGGGGGAATGGTTCCTCGCGCGGCGACCGGGGGTTCGGCAGGCGCAGGATGCAGCACCGTCCGGCCAATCTCGCGCTCCAGATAAAGCGCAAGCTTGCGCGCGCCCGGCTTGGTGAAATTCAGCCCGTCGGCGGCACGCAGCAGGCGCGTCTGTCCATTCACGTCGGGTCCGCGCATGGCAAAATCCCCGTCCTCATCGACGAAAGCATCCCAAACGTCGATATACCCGATCCCGTCCTTGTCCGCATGCTCGCGAAAGAGATCATTGAGGAAACCGATGTCCGCGGCGCGGATATTCTTGGCGGACGGCAGCCCCACCCAGAACACCGGAACGCCCTTGCTCTTGAGCAGTGCGATCGCCTCGTCGACCTCCTTGCCATAGGCCTCGGCCCACTCCTTGGATCGAAAGGCGTAAGGGCCCGCCTTTGCCCCGTCGCTTTTGCCGGACGGCCCGCACGCCGGCATCGAGCGCCGGTCGTTGACGCCGATCATGATGGCGACGAAAGCCGGTTTCTCGTTGGCAAGGCTTTGCTCCAGCCATTTGCGCAGCTCGCCCTTGCACGGATCGATCAAGCCGGTCGATGACCGCACCTTGCGGACGACCCCTATTTCGGCGGATTCGGCATAGGCCTGCTCCAGCCCATAGGCGAGCCATTCGGCCATGGAATCGCCGATCACGATCCCGGTCTTCGCCGGGGTAATCTCGGATTTCTGCGGGGGCGGTGGAGCCGGGATATTCGCGGGCTCGCGTTCCCGCGGCTGGCGGTGACGGGGCACCCACGGCTCGGGCGCAGGCCGGTCGGAGAACCAGGGATTGCCGAAAAACGGGAAGCCGAAGCCGCGGTACTGGGCGTAGGCCGGCTGGCAGAGGGCCGAACCGGCAAGCAAGAGCGCCCCTGCCAGGCTTCGCGCAACTGCGGCTCTGCGCACCCGAGTTGAAAGCATCGCTTCGTGAAGCCTCGTCCCGGTCCCCCGACCTGCGCCAGGCACCCGGAGCAACGTCGGTCGAGGTTCCGGGTTCCGCTGCACGGCTGGCGACCGCGGCGCGTGGATTTCGCCCGGACGTGCGTTTGCGTCCACGACGCGGCGGCCTATTCTGGCGCACTTGCAGGCCACCAAGCGCGAGGCAGCACATGGCGAGCATCACGTTCACGCCTCCCCGGCAGTGGGAGGATTGGGCCAGTTGGCTTCTCGGGTTCTGGCTGCTGCTCTCGCCCTGGATCCTGCAGTTCGAGGATCAGGCCGCCGCAATGCAGAATTCCGTCATCCTCGGCTTCGTGCTGATCCTCGCCGAAGTCGTGACGCTTTCGGCGTTTCAGGTCTGGGAGGAATGGATCAACGTGGCGCTCGGAGCCTGGCTTCTCGTCTCGCCCTGGGTGCTGCGCGGGGTCGGGCCGGCGGCGACCACGGATTTCGTCGTGGTCGGGCTCTTGGTGATCGCGCTCGCGGCCTATGAGATGTGGCAGGTCGGCAATGCGCGCGAGCGGGGAAGCTCGGCTGATTGACTAGGAGTTCAAGCACGCTTTTCAAATTTCAGAATCACCTCTCGCCGCATGCGCGTGCTCAAGGGACCGACTCCCGACGCCGGCGGAAGATATCTGCGATCCGACGGCAATTTTCTCGTATGCCGGTCTCGAAGATGGTACCGGCTGGAGCCGTCCGCATGCAGCCAAACCGGTGCGTTTCGGCATAAGACACCGGGGGGACGTAGAATTCCCCCGTCGGAACCACGGAAAGTCGGACAGCCCCGACCGGCCTATTGCAGGCTGGATTTGGCCGACAGGCCGATGAACGGCAGAAAACCGCGTTGGCGTTTTGGATCGAGAATGGTGTCGCGCTCCGGGTCTTTGTCCCCATCGCCGGAGAGGGAGCGTTGCTTGATGGTGGTTTCGGTCTCCAGTCCGATGGACACGCCCCCCGGGGTGACCCGTTGCTCGAACAGATTCGCTTCGGCGGGCGCCACCTGGTTGTGGGGCGAGGAGAGCCCTTGCGCCAACCCCCTACCCACGAGTGAGCGGTCGCCGAAATCCGGCAGATTGAAGGTGTTGGGTATCCAAATCTGTTCGCTGGCTTGGGCCGGGGATTTGGCCGGTCTGGCACCCGCGCGTTGAGCAGGATCCCGATCCGAGCCCAACTGGCCGCGGTCGAGAGCCCCAGGATCGAAAATCAGGCGGGAATCCGCGGCTGGATCGGCGCCCGCCATTGCGGTGAGCATCACGATACCCAGGGCGGTCAAACCCAGCGCCCGGCTCAGCAATGTTGCGGCGACGCCCATGAACCCGCTCCCCGGGAAGATCATGCATCATTGCGGGCAAAAGGGAAGCCGGCTGGTCCGGATTTTTCTTGAAATCGCACACCGGCGCCGCTCTCGCCCCTGTCGCTCGGATCAATCCGATACCTCTGCGTCTGGACCGGCGTCGATCTCGACCAGACCTTCGCGCGGAACCGAGAAAATTTCCGGCTTGGGCGCAAATGACCGGGCCTCCTGGATCCAGAAGCGCGACTTCCAGCCCTCGTTTTCGCCGTTGTGGCCGATTTCGAGAGGCAAGCCCCATGCGCTCGACCAACACACCTCGCTCGTGCTCGGGATCGGCATCACCAGTTCGAGCCGCTTCCAAACGCATTCTCCCCGCAACGACGCCGGCGATTGCCGGGCCGCCTCCGTGACCCGGTACCCGCCGCGCGGAACCTTGAGCACGTGCGCAAGGCCGATCCAATCCGAGAACACGCCGATTCGGTAGAGCGTGGTGCGATCGGCGCGAATCAGGATCTTGCGATCATGATCGATCAGCCGGTATTCGTACTCGCCTGACCCGGATTTCTCCACGTAGAGGTCGATCGCTTCATCGGTCCTTCGCCGCAGGCGAAGGTCCGCCTCGCGCCAGACCTCGAGGCGGTGCGTGCGGCCGACGTCGTCATGATAGCCGGCGCGAAAATATACCTGCGGCGGCGCGTCGCGAGTGGGGAAAGCCGCATCCCATTGCGAGATCACGTCCTCGGCCCGAACCAGCGCGGCCCCAAGGAGGCACAGCAACCCTGCGACCAGCGCGCCGCACCGGCTCATTGCCGCACCGCCTTGGCCGAATCGAAATAGGTATAGGTCCTGCCCTGGTAGGTCAGCGACTTCGTCTCGAGCTCGATCGTGTACTCCTTCTTGTCCGGATCGATTTCGCGACCGCCCGGGTCGGTCGGCAGCTTGACCGAGATGCCGATCGCGACGCTGTTCGGCCGCAGCGTCCGCGAAACGACCTGATAATCGCCGGCGCCGGGCCCGTTCCTGAGCGCCTCCAGCAGCGGCCGGCCGTCCGCCCGCGGCAAGCTCAGACCGAGAATGCCGGCGACCGTCGGCGCCACGTCGACGTTTCCGGTGGGCAGCGGATCCTTGAGGCCTTCGCGAAAATCCGGCCCATAGGCGATCAGCGTATTGTGCACGTCGAGCGGACTGAAGCTGCCGTGCATGCCGCGATACGAATTGTTGAGCAGCGATCCCGAGTACTCGGTCCCGTTCGCGCCGCCGATGACGGCGGATGCATCGTAATCGTAGCTGACGATGACGTCGGGGTTGCGGCCGGCCGTGTTCTCCACCCGGATCAGGTTGAGCGGCAGCGTGCCGGGAAGCGCGCCGTAGCGGCTGTCGACGAAAATGGCGCCGATTTCGCTGCGCGTCTGCAGGAACTCCACGGCCTTGCGCACGGTGGCGGCATCGCGATCGGGCGCGTAGATATAGTCGCTGCCGCCGTTGACCGCGATGACGAGCGCGTTGGGCGGCAGGCTGGCCGGAACCTTGTAGGGGCCGATGTTGTATTTTTGGCCTTCCTTGCCGCACAGCTTGCCGTCGCGATCGGTCTCGACCGGATAGACCGGCGTGCCGTCCGCCTTGATGCCGAGCGCCACCGGCAGATAGGTGCATCCGATCCCGTCGAAGACCGTGAAACCTGCCCGGTGCATGAGATCGGCGAGGCGGACGAGGCCGGAAACCGAGTAGCCGCCAGGATCGACGGCTGCTATGGCGCCGTCCGCGATTGCGCGCAGCGGAAACAGCTGGCTCGATCCGGCCACGTTGCTGTGGCCATGGTCCGAGACCACGATGATGTCGGTCGAGGCCTCCTCGCCCAGCTGTTTCAGGCGGGCCCGCAATTGGCCGAGCATGGCATCGGTCGAGCGCACGGCATCGCGCGCATTGGGGCTGCCGACGCCGTAGACGTGTTGCGAAGTATCGGGATCGCGGATCCAGAGCATGCTCAGCCGCGGAGATTTCTTCGGCAGGATGTAATCGACGTAGACGTCGGCCATGTACTGAAGGCCGGCCGTGTACGGGCTGCCGGAACTGTCGGTCGGATCGAACGTCACGCCGTCCTTCAAGCGCTTGGGCGCCTTGAACTCGATGGGATTGCCGTTGTTCGGGGCCAACGTGAGTTCGTCCGGCGCATAGGTTTTGGCCGCGGTGGCCGGCAACGGAATGCCGGCCGCCTGCAGCTCCTTGGCAAAGCTCAGCGGCAGCGCGGTCTTTTCATCGAGCAACAGGCCACCGCGCTTGTAGTCCTGGAGGAACGCGGCTCCCGTCTTGCCGACGGCCGCGGTGACCATGCCGGCCTGTTGGGCCGCTTCGAATAACGTATCGATCAGGAGCAGGTCGCCTTTGAGGAAGCGGGTCAGGTCGTCGAGGATGGCATAATCCTCGGTGAATACCGGCTGTTGGAAATCCACCTTGACGTTGGCGGAATCCGGGCCTTGCGCGCCGGGCTGCCACACCGTGTTGCCGTAATAGCCGGTCGAGCCGGGGAAGCCGCCGGTGGCGAAGCTTGCGGCATTCATCATGGTGAAGGTCGGATAGGTCGAGTGATTGTCGGTGAACTCGACACCGGCTTCGCGAAGCGCATGGAGGTTGGGCGTATCGGTGGGATTGATCGAATCCGGACGCAGCCCGTCCCAGACGAAGATGATGATGTTGCGGTCCTGAGCCGCGGCATCGCTGGCGCTTTGGATGATTCCGACCAGCAAGGCCAAGGCGATCATGCCCCGCGCCAATCGAGTCGAGTATCGAACCAATGTTCCGCGCGGCCCAGGCATGGTCCCCTCCCGATCCCGTCGTTGTATGGCGGGCCATTGTGACGGCAGAATGTAACAGCGTGGATGGACGGTCGGTAGTTCTTCGGTGTCGGCCGGGCGCCGCAACCGAGCCAGCCACCGCGACCCACGGGTCCCCTCGACAGCGCGGACCTTCCACCCGTTATATGGCGGCGGCCGAGCGCTCGAGCATGGGAATGCCGGGGTGGGGAAATTCGCCGAAGTCCGATTGACGGAAATCCGCAAGGCCTGGGGTGCCGACGCGGCGGTCGAGGACGTGAGCTTCACGGCCGAGCCGGGCCGTTTGGCCGTGCTGCTCGGGCCCTCCGGCTGCGGAAAGTCGACGACGCTGCGCATCATTGCGGGGCTCGAAACTCCGGATTCCGGAACGGTCACGATCGCGGGCCGCGACGTCACCTGGCTGCCGCCGTCGCGGCGCGGGGTGGCCATGGTGTTCCAATCCTACGCGCTGTTTCCGCACCTCACCGTCGCCGAGAACATCCTGTTCGGGCTGAAGGTGCGCAAGGTGCCGCGGGCCGAGCGGGACGCGCGGTTGGCCCGCGCGGCCGGCATTCTCGGGCTCGACAAGCTGCTCCAGCGCAAGCCGGCGCAGCTTTCCGGCGGCCAGCAGCAGCGCGTCGCGCTCGGGCGCACGATCGTCAGCGAGACGCCGGTTTGTTTGATGGACGAGCCGCTGTCCAACCTCGACGCGCAGTTGCGCGGCGACATGCGCCGGGAGATCCGGGCGCTGCAGCGCCGGCTGGGCATCACCATGGTCTATGTCACCCACGACCAGGTCGAAGCGATGACGCTGGCCGACCAGGTGATCGTCATGCGCGCCGGCCGGATCGAGCAGGCGGCGCCGCCCGCGGAGCTCTACGCCCGGCCTGCGACGATCTTTGCGGCCCGCTTCATCGGCACGCCGCCCATGAACGTCATCCCCGCACGCGCGCTCGCACAGGCAAACGGCGCGCTCGCCCCGGCCGTGCCGAACCCAGGACCCGTCGAGCGGCTCGCTCTTGGCGTGCGCCCCGAAGACGTGCAAATTCGGGGCCATGGGACGCCGGCCCGGGTCGTCGCCGTCGAGTATCTCGGGGCGGACACGCTGGTGGAAACCCGGATCGCGGACGAAGCCTTCATGGTCCGCGTCGCCGGCCGCTTCCAGGCCGCGCCCGGGGATCTTCTGCATCTCGGCTGGGATGCGGGCGCCGCCCATTGGTTCGATTTGTCATCGGGGCGACGCATCGAATCGCCAAGAATCATATGAAGGAATCTCGTGAGTCGTCGAA
>WNGD01001176.1_pt1 | contig 28650 bp, 23 predicted proteins | sample 5400671 | NCBI WGS metagenome assembly WNGD01 (sample SAMN13153369, study PRJNA577476) | soil metagenome | isolation source: 40 cm soil or saprolite under grassland replicate 2 | place: USA:California | collected 2016-06-15
CACTCGTCTCGTCCGCTCATTGAGTTCTCCGGCCAGCAGGTCGAATCTCTGCTTGATGGCTTTTTCTCTTTCATCCATGCCCCACAGTCTAGCACACTCTCTCCCGCTTTACAACCTTTATTTTCTGACGACTCCTTAGCTGATAAAAAGCCTTGTCGTCAGCGTGGGATGTCGCATGCTCGCTAGATCGAGCAGCGGCGTGAAAACGGGAATGCCATCCACAGCGAGGGCGACCGCAGCGCTGCGGTCGACGGTGGCTATCATGGTCGGTTTGAGCCGCCACACAATGCCACTGGCCTGGCTCTGTCCAAGCGGGAGCAGACGCTGGCAAGCCGAAACGAGTCCGATGAGCACCTGTTGCAGATGGGCCAGCGTCGTAGCTGTCTCTGCTACTTCTATTATACTCCCTACCAGACCAAATGCCGTGCTGTAGTGGATATCTCCCCTGGCCTCCTTCGACAGGTGCAGCGCCTGCTGTAGCCGTGGCTGCTTCTCCAGGCCTGCGACCAGTTGCAGGAAGCGGCGTCCGAGCGTAGCGCTGGCAACCCTGCTCTCGCGCGCGGTCTTGTACGCGCTCAACAGCTCGTTTAGAGCCAGCCAGCGATCAGCAAAGGCTTCCGGCTGAGATGCCAGCCTATGAGCGAGCCGGCAGAAAATGCTCTCCAGCGTCCCGGTCTCCTCTAGATAGTCGTGCAGGAACGCCTCAAGCTGTTCTACGCGCAACAGCTCTTCCGCCGCCAGTGTCTCCAGCCCGAACGAGTGCGCGGTCGCCCCGATGGGCAGCGCGCTATCCGCCAGTTGCAGGAGTCGCAAGAATGCCAGAGAATCAGTCTGCATAGGTCCTCGCGTTCAGATTCTGAATGGTTGGGAAAAGCTTACCATAGTGGACTGAAAATTACAAACCTGGAATTGTTTCAATACAGGTCACGTTGTTTGACGTAATTCCCTCATTTCTTTTCGCTTACGTTTGACTGAGAGGCTTCAGAAAGGCAAATGGAAGTTGAGGTTTCCGCATGCATCGTCCAACACAGTAGACCAAGGATATGCGTCGCTCTGGCCCTTGACAATCACTGTTCTCCCTCTTATAATCGTAACGTAGAGTACGTTACTAAAATCGGAATGAGGAGCCATGGAACATAGTCAGCATGCACGCGCCCAACAGACCCGCGAGCGGCTCCGTGCCGCCGCCCACCGGCTCTTTCTTCAGCAAGGATACTTGGCGACGAGCATCGACGCCATCCTGGCGGAGGCGGGCATTTCCTCGAAGGAGACTCTCTACCGCCACTACGCCAACAAGGAGGCCCTCTTTATCGATGTCCTGAGCCATCTGACGCTGGAGCAGCCGGGCTTTTCCGAGAAGCTTGCGGTCCTGCCAGCGCCCCATGATCTGCTATCGCTGCGCCAGGCTCTCACGCACCTTTCCCGAGAGATTCTGTCAATGATGAGCCAGCCCGGCTATCTGCCCCTGGTGCGGATGATCATCGCCGAAGCGCCGCGCTTCCCGCAGCTCGGCACCCTGTTTTTCTCGACCGTCACACTGCGCGGCCTCGCCATCATCACTGCACTGCTACGAGAGGCCCGCGAGCAACAGATCATCGCCGACGTGGACTTCGATGCCGTGACACACACGTTGCTTGGCGGGTTGTTGACCTATGTCATCATGAGCCTCGTGCTTGGGGAGGAAGCGCAACCTCCCGCACTCGACCGCGCTGACGCGGTCGTCGAGGTCATCATGCGTGCATTGACACCATAAACGTTGGCTTTGGTATTGTTTCAAGGAGAATAGAATGTTTCTTGATCGCATACGCACTTTTAATAAGTACGTCACCAATCGGATATTCCGCGTGTTTGCGAGCCGTTCCCATGGCCCGTTTGCGCTCATTCGTCACGTTGGCCGTCGCAGCGGCAAGCCGTTTGAGACGGTGATCATGGTTTGGCCGACAGGAGAGGGCTTTGTGATCGCGCTAACGTATGGGTCTAAGGTGGACTGGTATCGTAATGTGCTGGCTGCTGGAGGCGGTACGCTGCTCTGGCATGGGAGAGTCTATGCTGTCGGGAAGCCGGAACCGATTGATGCCAAAACAGCTCTGCCAGCATATCCTGCGGCTATCAGGCTGATCTTGAGCAGGCTTGGCACGCAGGATTTTGTGCTGGTGAAGATTATCGAGCCAGCCACGCTGGAGAAGGCGGCACGTCCGTGAGCTCGGTTCCACGCTCTTTTTATCGAGCAAATTGAAGAAAGACAGCCAGGCAGGCAAAAAGGACCTGCTTTCGCAGAGAAGAAGCGCGTCAGCGAGAAGCGTGAGCGCAGGAGGTTTTTCCATCATGGCAGGGCAGATCAGATCCACCCGTGTTCCGTGGTTCGTCCCATTCTTCAACCCCATCGCCCGGCGCCTCTTGGCCGCTGGCGTCCCGATGGGGCCCAATGTGCTCATCACCGTTCGCGGCCGGAAGAGCGGCCTGCCTCGTACCACGCCCTTGACGATCGTCGAGATCTCAGGCAGGCGGTGGCTGATGGCCCCCTACGGCGAAGTCAACTGGGTGCGCAATCTGCGTGCTGCCGGCTGCGCAACCATCACCGTGGGACGGCGGAAAGAAGAGGTGACCGCAGTCGAGTTGGGACCCACGGAAGCAGTTGCATTCTTTCGTGACGTCCTTGGTCCTCGCGTACAGCGGACGCGGGTCGGCGCGTGGATCGTTCGACATCTCGATAAAGTTGATCTCGACCGCCCGGTAGAAGCGGCCGAGGGCCGACCTGTTTTCGAACTCCATCCGTTGAAGCCGAAAAGCTAACGAGCTGGCACCACAACGGGCCTGATCGGACGTATCGAGTTCGAACAAGCATTGGGTATCTGGATCGTCTTTCGCCGTCTTTCCTCTTTCCCTGCTTCTTTTCCTTGTCTGATCAGTTTTTTTGTGCCGTCGCCAACCAATGGCGCGGCATCTCAGGAAGCGTCCGAGGGATGACAGGATAGGGCCAGCGACCATAGTTGGCTTCTGCTTCCCCAGGCTGGGAAAGCCGGGCCTGCCAGCCACGTGCGGCAAGATCCGCCTCTGGATCATCCATCGTGCCGATCCAGGGAGTTCCAGCTTTGGCCAGGGATGAGACCAGGGGCTGCGTGAAGGTCGAGGTGAGCATGGCATGATTGATGATGTCGAAGCCGATCCAGCTTCCGGACGAGGCCAAGCTGGTGATCTCATCCAGCAGATGCGTGATGTGCTCACCGGGTAGGTACTGGAGCAATCCCTCAAGCAGCCAGACGGAGGGCTGCTGCGCATGGAAATCGGCTTGGAGGAGAGCCTCCCTCCAGGAGGTGGTGAGATCCAGGGGAATGGTCTTGCGCTCGCAGGTCGGTTGGGCACCAGCAGAGTTGAGCATCTGCTCTTTGTACTCCAAGACCTGGGGCTGATCAAGCTCGAAGAGCCGCGTGTGTTCGGGCCAGGTGAGCCGAAACGCCCGGGTATCCAGACCCGCAGCCAGTAACACGACCTGTCGAATCGGAGGCTTTCCCGTCACACGCCCGAGGAAGTCATCGAAGAAGCGCGTCCGCACGATGATCGAGGTGCCGTGGTCTGCCGACTGATGCTCAACCCACTCCTGGCCCTCCTTGCTTGCCAGCAGATCAGCCCAGCGATCGTTGAACAGGCGATCCTCGCGCCGACTTTCTCTGGCACGCGCACCTGCGGTCCAGCGCGCGGTCAATCCCAAGAGCTGATGAGATGAGGTGTGCTCTGACATATTCTTGTGCTCCTTAGTACTACAACCGTAGTTAGCTCCCACTCGTAGATAGTTCTGAAGAGAGAAGCAGAGCAAGATCGACGATTGGGAGGAAGAGGATGACCATTGAGGAATTGGAAGCGTGGCAGGAAGCATTTGAACAGTTTCACGCGCGGTTTGCGGACCTGTTTGAGCGTAGCGAATCGCGTGAACAAGCCAAGAAATATCTGCGCGGGCTCCTGGCCCAGGCGGACCGCAAGAACAGTTGGCAGGTCGCCGAAGCGGTAGGGGACCGCATCCCTGATCGCATGCAGCGGCTGCTCTACCGTGTTCCCTGGGATGCCGAAGCGGCACGTGATCGGCTGCAACAGTTTGTCATCGAGAAGTTTAGCGATCAAGAGGGGATTGGGGTGGTGGACGAAACCAGCTTTCTCAAAAAAGGGACGCACTCAGTCGGGGTAGCACGGAAGTCACCTGGGAGCAGCAGGCAAGCTCGAGAATGGGCAGGTCGCGACCGTGTTGAGCTATGCCAGTCAGCGAGGGCACGTGTTTCTGGATCGTCGGCTCTACTTGCCAGAAGAGGAATGGGCCTGGGATCAAGCACGACGGTGGAAGGCACACATCCCCGAAGACGTGGAGTTCGAAACCAAACCGGAGCAGGCAAGGGCGATGCTCCTTCATGCCTGGGAGCAAGGCGTGCCGATGCAATGGGTCACCGGCGATGAGGTCTACGGCGACTCGCCCCGCTTACGGGAAACGATCCAGGCCCATGGACGCTTCTACGTGCTGGCGGTCTCAGCCAACACGCGAGTGTGGACGGAGCGACCGGAGGTCGAAGAGCCACAAGTGCAAACCGGAGGACGGCCACGGCGAGCGCGACGGCTGGCCCCAGGCGCGCCTACAGCCCGTATGGTCTCCGAAGTGGTTGCCAGTTTTCCTGCTCGGGCATGGAAACGCATGGCCGTGGTCGAAGGAGAAAAAGGGCCAATCGAGTATCACTGGGCACGAAAGCTGGTGGTGGAAAGTCGAGATCAACTTCCAGGGCCTAATGTCTGGCTGCTGGCCCGTCGCTCGATCAGTGATCGCAAGCAGGTGGCGTATTATCTGGCCTACGCTCCGGCCAAAAGTTCTCTGGCGACTCTGGCGTACGTGGCCAGTCAGCGCTACACAGTGGAACAGTGCATTGAGGAAGCCAAAGGGGAAACGGGATTGGATGAGTATGAAGTTCGTTTCTGGCACAGTTGGTACCGGCATGTCACGCTTTCGATGATGGCCCATGCCTGGCTCGCCAGCATCCGACGGCAGGAACAGGAAAAAAAAGTGCAGGAACCGATGAGCTTGCCGGGATGACCGTGCCGGAGGTGCGCCGTTTGTTGGTGATTGCCTTGCCCTTACCCGTGCGTTCGCCCGAAGTGCGACTGGCCTGGTCGCTGTTTCGCAGGAGGAAGCGGTTCTGGGCTCGTCGAAGTCACTACCGGCGACGTGCGCTGCGACGACGCTCTCGTTCGAGATCCCATGCGCCTTCATAACTACGGTTGTAGTATTAGAGAGATCCGTAAAGATCCGGGGCTTGGTGAGCAGAGCCCAAAGTATATCGACCGAGAGATCAGGGTGCGCATCGAGGAAGGTAGCCACACTCACCCCAGGATAGGCTTCAAGGTCTCTCAAAACCTGTGCCTCTTGCTCAGCTTCATGTTTTCTCTCTTTCACCGCTGAAATGCCGGTGAAATTTTATGGGTCAAATGGGAAAAGTTATTCGACGATCAACAGGTCACAAAGGCAATTCCCACGTCTCTCCAACCAGGTCATGCCCGAAACTATGATGTTCCTCCTGCTCGACGAGCGAGAAGCCCAGCTTCTGATAGATATGCCGCGCTTCTACGAGCACGCTATTGGTCCACAGCATAAGCTTCTGATAGCCTTTACGCCGCGCGAAGCGGATGCACTCTTCAACAAGACGCGTGCCGAGGCCCAGGCCACGCGCTCTGGGCTCGACCAGCAAGAGCCTAAGTTTGGCGACCGTCTCGCTGGCCTGTACGACAAATACGGAGCCGACGATCTCGCCGTTCATTTCGGCGATCCAGCAGCGTTCGCGCGCAGGGTTATAGTTATTGATGAAGTCAGCGACGATCTGTGCTACAAGCGCCTCGAAGTGCTCGTCCCAGCCGTACTCTTGCGCGTACAGGATGCCATGTCGGTGCGCGACCCAGCCCATGTCGCCGGGCTCGTGTGTGCGGAGGAAAAATGGCTCGGAAAACTTGAAGCCTTTATCGAGAACACCCTCGATGGTCTGCATAGCTTTCAATATGCGCTGCTGCTCCTCTTCGCTGTGCTCGCTAAGCATCTCCGACACCTCATCCTGTGAGCGCCGGTCGAGCAGGGCGGCGGCTTGCTCGCCCTGGGGAGTGAGGTGCAGGAGACGTTGGCGTCCATCGCTCTCGGAACGGATCTTTTCGATGAGCTCCTGCTGTTCGAGGCGCAGCAGGAGGCGGCTGAGGTAACCGGCGTCGAGTCCCAGTTCGTGGCAGAGATCGGAGGCGGTCAGGCGCTCCCGATGCGCGAGTTCGAACAGGATGCGCGCCTCGGTCAGCGTGTAGGGACTGTGCAGGAGACCCTCGCGGAGGACGCCGATCTGGCGCGTGAAGAAGCGATTGAAGTGTCGTATGGCGGCTACCCTTTCTTCGGTAGTGTTGAGCTGCATAGTAATCGTCTCCTCTCATCGATAATACTTGCTATTTAGTTGCTATTGTCTGATAAGTGTTTGCTTTTGTCAAGTAAATAGTAAGGGCGGGATGCGTTTCATTAGATTGTGACTTGTGTTTCAGGGCATTCAAAAGCTCTGGATATAAGTTATACGCAATTTGACAATATATTTTGTCACATCATAGAATCTGGTAATAACTCTAGAAGAAGGAAGTACGGCACTATGAATAAAACGTTTCCGACACTCTGTGGCTCCGTATCGGCTAATCCCAGTCGCATGGGCTTCACAATGCATACTATTGGCTATAAAACTTTAGGTCTTGACTACCAGTATGTCGCAATCGGGGCCACGGAGATTGAGCTGGTTGTGCAGAGTATACGCACCCTCTCTTTTAGAGGGCTGGGCGTTTCAATGCCGCATAAACAGACCATTATCCCCTTGCTCGACGAGATTGGTCCAGATGTGCAAGCTATTGGTGCATGTAATACTGTGGTGCAGGAGGACGGACGACTCCGCGGCTACAATACCGACTGGGTCGGGGCATTAGGGGCCCTCGACGAAATTGAGAACAGCAAGGATCTACGTAAAGCGGTGATAATCGGGTCCGGTGGAGTCGCGCGGGCGATCGCCTACGCTTTGAAGCAGCGAGGGATGGCAGTGTACATAAGCGCTCGCACCGCCGAAGCGCGTGAGCAACTCGTCAACGATCTGCAACTTGACGGGGCAGGTGCGCTGGAGCAGCAAGGCCAGTTTGGCGCGGAACTCATTGTGAATTCGACCCCAGAATCCAACTCAGCTTCCTGGCCAACGAACCTGGAGGCGCACACAAGTGGTAGAGTACTATTTGATGTCGTTTTCCGACACCGGCGAACGCAGCTTACGGCCGAGGCGGAGCATCGTGGGTGGAGTGTCGTTCCGGGCTGGCGTATGTTGCTGCACCAGGCTATGGGCCAGTTCAAGCTCTATACAGGCCAGGATGCCCCCATGTCAGCATTTGAGAAGGCCCTGCAAGAGGTTCTCCCAGATTGACGTGACAGGCAAGAGGAAAAGCCTGTTATGGGGTCTATTGCCCTATCGCTCGGGTACAATTTGTGATATGATAGGCTTCGGCTCGAAATCAAGCGGAACATGCCTCCTGAGAAGCCACGCGGGGTTATTGATGCTCCATGCAATATAACAATTATACACTTTCACGTGTTGAGGATACACTATGCTCTACGATCATACAAAAATCTTTGTAAAGGCGGGCGATGGCGGCGACGGCTCCACGCACTTCCGCCGCGAGAAGTTCGCGCCCTTCGGCGGACCGGACGGCGGCGATGGCGGCAGGGGAGGAAGCGTCTACTTTGAGGCCACAACCAATCTGAATACGCTGATCGATTTTCGCTATCGTCATACTTTTAAGGCTGAGAGCGGTCAACCGGGCATTCGCCAGAAGATGCACGGCGCGAAGGGCGATGACATCGTACTGATGGTTCCGTGTGGGACGATTATTCGCGACGCCGAGACCTTGCAGGTGATCGCAGATCTGGTCGATCCGGGGCAGCGTGTGATGGTCGCGCGTGGCGGTCGTGGCGGCCTGGGCAATACCCACTTTGCCACTTCTACTAACCAGGCGCCTAAAGAGTCACAAAGGGGCGAGCCGGGCGAAGAGAACTGGCTAACGCTCGAGTTGCGTCTGATCGCCGATGTCGGGCTGGTCGGCTATCCCAACGCCGGCAAATCGACGCTGCTCTCCGTTGTGACGGCTGCTCACCCGAAGATCGCCGATTATCCCTTTACGACGTTGGCGCCCAACCTCGGCGTGGTCGAGGTGGGACAGGCGCGGCAGGGCGATGGCTACAGCTTTGTGCTGGCCGATATCCCGGGCCTGATCGAGGGCGCCGCGCAGGGTGTGGGGCTTGGGCATGAGTTTCTGCGCCACGTACGGCGTACGCGCCTGTTGATCCATATGCTCGATGGCGCTGCCCTCGACCGCGATCCCTGGCAGGATTTCCAGGCGATTAATAACGAACTGCGCCAGTACGATAAGCAACTGGCGTCGCGTCCGCAGGTTGTTGTGCTCAATAAGATGGATCTGCCGGAGGCACAGGAGCAGTGGCCGGAGCTTAAAGCAAAGGCCGAGGCGGCTGGCTATCCCGTTTTCGCCATCTCCGCCGCTGCCCATCAGGGAACGGAAGAGTTGATGCAGTACACCTCCAGACGCCTGCTTGAGATTCAGCAGGAGGAGGCCGAACGCGCCACAGCCCAGGCTGCCGTCGATATGCAGCAGGGTCCGGTTCTGCGTCCGCAGCCCGAAGATGCCTTTACCGTCGCGAAAGAAGGCGATATCTACATTGTGCGAGGCAAGCGTGTAGAGCGCACAGTCGGTATGACCAACCAGGATAGCGAAGAGAGCATGGATCGTCTCCAGGTCACGCTGGCGAAGATGGGCGTCACGCAGGCGCTGGAAGAGGCCGGCGTCAAGCCCGGCGACACAGTGCGCTTCGGCAAGGTCGAGCTGTATTGGGGGGAATGATGTGGCATCCTTCCCAATGCTCTCATATTTCTCTCATATTCCTCTACTCATGTAATACATATATGCGCACTCAATATTTTCGTATAGTGAAGCCCTGATCCAGCCCAAAACTTATGATATAATTATCCACACGAGACGTTTCTTGAGATTTTTTTGAGGATAACTATTCTCGCCGGACATGTTTCAATTTCGAAGGCATGGGTGCATGGGAGAGACACTGAGCGTACTATTTCGTCGCCGTGACGATGGTTCTTTCGAATTGCAATTGAAGGAGGGGTGGTCGAGACGCGGCGTCACAGGCAGTTTCGTGCCACCTTACAACGGTAGACAGATCAAGGCTCTACAGAAGAAACTCAACAATCTAGATAGTAGCTATAATGAGCTGCGTGAGATCGGGCAGCGTCTCTTTCGTGCACTGTGTGGCTCCGAGAAGCCCGGTGCGAGTCGACCTGAACCATCCGAACAATCTGTGCAAGTGGTACTGCGCGGTGTTATTCAACGCACGCTCAAGCGCCGTGGCACGGTGGCGCTAACCTTTATCTTTGGTCCCGGCTGCGATGAGTTCGTGCGCTACCCCTGGGAACTCTTACATAATGGGAACCATTTCTTGCTGGTTTCGGGCATATTTACGCTGACCAGGGCATTGTTGCGCCAGGATCTGCCCGTCGGTGGCGACCTCCCCGTCCACCCACCTCTACGCGTCTTGTATATAGGCGCCTCGCCCAGTGATTGCGTCTCCCTGGAGACCGAACGCAGCTTTGAGGCGCTCTGCGAAGCATTCGCACCGCTGAGCGAGACGAACCAGGTCTTTTTAGATCGCCTGGAGCCGCCGACCTTCGATAACCTGGTAAGCTACCTGAATTCGTATGGCGGCGCCAGTATGCTGAACGATAGTGATACCAGCGTCCCATGTTACGTCGTGCACTTCGATGGACATGGCACCTATGGGCGCCTCTGCCCCGAAGACGACTGCGGGATGATGAACGATGCCGATGCCCGCAAATGCCAGCACTGCGGAGCATCGCTGAACCGCATCCAACCGCAAACGTATCTATGCTTCTGCGACGATGAGGGGTGTAATCGTTTTATTGATACGCTGTCGCTGTGCGATCTGTTCTTGAGCAGCGATATACGGCTGGCTGTCTTTTCGGCCTGTGAAACGGCGCGGGTGACGGACGAAGTGCGCCCCTCGCAGCGCGCCGCCGTTGATGCGACGCTGGCGACCGCCCTGGTGGCCGCTCAGGTGCCTGCCGTCGTTGCTATGCCCTTCTCATTACAGGATGAGCTCAGCCCGGTCTTCGCGCGCCATTTCTATGGAGCGCTGGTGGATGGGCGCACGCTCGAAGAGGCGCTGGCCCGCGCCCGTCAGGCGCTGCTTCCAATGCAGCAGAAAAGCTGGTTTATCCCTGTCCTCTATCGCCTGGTAACGGGCGATACAGATGGCCCCGTTCCTCTGTTGGCGCGCGGCGATACTCCGGATGACTCAGAGCATCCTCTGGCCTACCTTGGCGTCCCCGAAACCTTTATTGGGCGTGAGCGCGAACTGGATGAATTGAGTGAACTGCTGGCGGCGGCGGCTACCGGCGAGCAGCGCCCCGATATCAGCGGACGCCTACGCCTGCGCCACGGCACGCATCATTTTGCACTGACAGGACCTGCTGGCATCGGGAAGAGCGCACTGGCTTTTGAGGCCGCGCAGCGCAACCAGGCGAAGTTTCCCGGCGGCATGATCGGCGTCTCGCTCCAGGGTGGCAAGCTCTTCGCGGATGCCCTATTGGAGCTCGTGCAACACCTGCACATCCCTACCCGCTCCACAACGGCGGACGCGAGCCAGCGCGCTCGTCTGGTGCTTGCTACGTTGCGCTCGCTGGCCAGTCGCGAACTGCCCTGTCTCTTGCTGCTGGACAACTTCGAAGAGGTGAGCGATCACACCGAACTGGGGGAGTGGTTGCGCTTTCTCTCCAACGTCCCATCAGAGATTGTCGTCCTGGTCACTTCGCGCTCAAATCCCGAGACGTTGCTGATCGCCGGGGATGTGCATTGTCGCTGGTACGAGTATCGCGTAGGCAAGATGACAGATACCGATCTGCTCACGCTCTTCTCTGAACTGGCCGCAAGCAATGGACTGGATCAGCGTATTCACCTGGATGATCAGAGGCAACAGGCCGTCTTGCGCGAGATCTGCACGCTGCTGGATGGCTACCCTCTGGGCGCCGAGCTGATCTTCGGCACCACGCGCTCGATTGGCGGCAAGGTCTACACGCCCGAGGCGGCGACGCGCTCGTTGGAGGAGGTGCGCGACGAGCTGCACAGCACGCCCCTGGCGGGTATCCTCGCCGTCCTGGACATCGCCTATCGCCGCATACATTCGTATGCTCGCCTGTTATTGGCGTATCTCTCGGTGATGAAACTACCCTTCAGCCACGAGCAGATCGCTGCCCTGATCTCTCCTGAGATGCTTGCGAAGATGAATACGCCGCTACGCCTGGTGCGCGAGCAGGAGCAGCAGAACGGTTATCCACAGAAGCATGAACTGGTGACGGAGGAAATTGTGCCGCTCGATCTCGTGGAGCGCTGGCGTGCGGCCCGCGATGAGCTGGTGCAGGCGTCCTTCGTTCAGTTTGACGGACGCGTCTATACGATCCATCCCCAGGTGCGTCACTTCGCATTCTCGCATCTGCCATTGGAGGAGCAGCAGCGGCTGCATCGCGTGGTTGCCATGTATTATTCTTCGCTGCCACAGCCCTCGCCTGAGGAATGGTTTGTTGCCTTCGATCATCTGGAGAGCGCCGGAGGGCCGCAGGATATGCAGGATGCGGTGCGCCTGGCCGTGCGAGCGTCGTGGGCGTTGTCGGGACGTGGACACGCGACCGAACTGCTGGCGATGCTCAGCCGTGCGGGCGTGCACGCGTCGCGCATCGGTGATAGAACCGGCGAAGGCCAGATACAATGCTGCATTGGCGCCATCCTGCGTCAGCAAGGCCAGTATACCGAGGCCGAGGGCTGCCTCAGAAGCAGTCTGGAGTATCACCGGCAGCAGGGTGAACGTGTCGAGGCCGGCTGGGCGCTCTATGAACTGGCGCTGCTCGCGCGCGAGGAGGGCAACTTCCAACACGCAATCGGCTATGCTCAAGAGGGACTCACCCTCTTCCGCGAGGAGGGCGATATCAAGGGCGAGGCCTGGCTGCTCATGGTCGCGGGCGAGACCCGACGTGGCCTGGCGTCTTACGATGAGGCCCTTGCCCACTTTGACCAGGTATTGACGACCTTTCGTACGCTGAACGAAAAGGAGGGATGGGCCTCGACCCTGCGCGATCGCGGCATCGTCTACGAGGCGCTCGGACAGTATCAGAACGCCTTGAGGGACTTTGAGGAGGCGTTCCGCATCTTCCACGAGGCGGGATTGCAAGTCGGTCAGGCCTGGGTCCTCGTTGATCAGAGCGCCGTCTATGTGGACATGGGACGGCTTGAGCAGGCCGCGAAGATTTGTAATGAAGCCTTTCAACTGTTCCACGAGCAGGGCATCCAGCGCGGCGAGGCCTGGGCGCTGTATATAAGGGGCGATATTTTGCGCGTGCGCGGTGAACTGCTCAGTGCGCGCAACTACTTCGAGGAGGCGCTCTCTCTCTTCAGCGCGCTGGGCGATCGCGTAGACCGCGCGCGCGTGTTGAATGCGCTCGGAGCGATCACGAGCGCCGAGGGCGATCCTCTCAGGGCACAGGACTACCATGAGCAGGCACTTGCCATCGCGCGCGAGCAGGATGCGAAGCAATTGTACGGCAGGGCTCTACGTGGACTGGGCGATGTCGCGCACATTCTCCAGCAGACGGCGGAGGCGCAAAGCTACTACCATGATGCCTATGAAATTGCTAAGGAGCTCGTCACACCTGCCGAACAGTGTGCGGTACTGCGCCGCCAGGGGACGCTCGCCTATGAGCAGGGACAGTTCCGGCAGGCGCTAGAATACTGGGTCCAGGCGGTGCTCCTGGATCAGCGTCTGGCGCACCCGGCGCGTACGGCACTAGAGGCGAAGGTGAGCTCACTCGTCGCCGAGCAGCACCTGGAGAACGCTTACACGCAGCTTCGCGAGCGTTTTACACAGAGTCCAGTTTAACTATTCTGCCCGTCTTCTCTCGTATATCGTAATTGTTCAGGACCCCCTGATGGAGTAGGGATGGGGCTTGCCCCCATCCGGTTCCCCGAGAATGCTGCTCCCTTGTATGATCGCGCTTGCTGAGCCGGATGGGGGCAAGCCCCATCCCTACTGAAGAGTTAGTGTATCGCGCGTATGACAGGGCGTCCAACGATCAGGTAGAGCGAATAGAGTCCGACGATGGAGGCGCACAGCAGCACCGTCAACGGACCACCCATCAGCGCAATCAGCCCGCTGGCCGGGAAATCGCCCAGGGGACGAATACCCATAATGAGCAGCGTATTCAGGCTCATCACGCGCCCGCGCATCTGGGGCGGCACCCGCGTCTGCAACAGTGTAATCGTCGTCGCGCTGACGCCGTTCTGCGCAATGCCGAACAGGAGCAGCGCCAGCAGCGAGAGCAAGAAGGCATGACTAAATGCAAAAATCAGCAGAGAAGCGGTCCAGACCAGTTGCGAAGCGAGGAGCAGAAAGCCCTTGTGCTGGAAATCCCCCAGCGACGCCACGCCCAGCGCCCCAAGGATCGTGCCCAGGCCAGCCGCCGAGAACAACAGGCCGAGCTGCGCAGGCTGTAGATGCAGAATCTGCACTCCAAAGATCGGCAGAATCAGCGTATTCGAGGGACCAAAGAAGAGGAGCGCCCCGTATCCCGAAAGTATCCAGGGCAGGGCTGGATCGCGCCTGATCGTGCTGAGCGAGGCGCCAATCGATGCCAGGAGCGGTCCCCGTCTATCGCTACCCTGCGCCTCCTCGGGTACGCGCATCAGGTAGAGTACCACCAGCACGCCAAGGAAACTGATCGCATTGAGGAAGAAGTTCGCCGCATAGGGAAACAGGCTGTCTTTAGGAAAGCCAAACTTTCCTTCAACGTTCCCGAATACCTCGATCAGTATGCCTGCCAGCGTTGGACCAATAAAGGCCGCACCGTTGAAGACCGTCGATTGCAGAGAGATGGCGTTCATCAGGTCCTCGCGCGCGACCAGCGAGGGCACGAGCGAAGAGCGGGTCGGCTGGTCAAAGCTCAGTACCGTGCCGGAGCAGAAGGCCAGCAGCACGATCATCCAGACCTGAATGACTCCTGTAATAGTCAATACACCCAGGATAAAGGCCAGGAGCAGCGACAGGCTCTGCGTCAGTAAGAGGAAGCGGCGTTTGTCGATCCGGTCAGCAACACTGCCACCGATAAAGGCGAAAAAGAAGAAAGATGCTGCCTGCGCCAGCGACACGATGCCCAGCGCAATGGGCGAATTGTTCGTAATCTTGAGCACGAGCAGGCTCTGCGAGACGATCTGTAGCCACGTGCCAATCGATGAGACGACCAGGCTGATCCATAAAAGGCGAAAATTGCGATAGTGCAGGGCGCGAAACGTCTGGAAGCGCCTCTTCGGGACGGTTGTTTCGGGTGCAGGAGTTATGGACATCCGTGGCGTCGTCCTATCTATGTTGCTACGTTTGTAATGTTGTTACTATTATATGACACTCCGCAGCCACTAGAAGTGATGCGGCTTCTTCTGGCACTCCTGAATACGCGACAGTTCGAGTATGTGTAGCGTGGCTACGACTCATTGAACAGCCGTAATTGACGAGGAATACCCGATGCATCAGCAACCATCCCCGCTGATGCATCCTGCGCGGTGCCCTGCGCGTTCGCCGTTGTATGCCTGACACGGTTGGTAGACGGCCTTCCAGTGCCTCTGGCTTCTTGGGAACGACGAACACCTCCCGTTTTCACGGGCCTCTCTGCATGCAGAAGAGCTTGAGGCTTTTCCTGTGATGAGATCTGATAGCGAGCAAGCAAACGTTTTCCAATGACAATAGCGGCATTTCTATCGGCATTCCCCCGCATCTGGCACTGTGGGCAGTACACCAGCGGGGCACCAGCGGTGTATCCTTCCGCTGGTTTGCCTGTATCATAGCGAGCAACGAGGGCACCACAACGAGCACACTCTCGACTAGTATTTCTCGGACTCACACGACATGTCACGATTCCCTCGTTCCACGCCTTGTACTTGCTGTCCTTGAAGATCTTTCCCCGGAGCCAGTACGAGCGTTTCTCATTGCCCCGTCGGCTGTATTTCCCCTTTTGTGGCTTGAAGTGCCCTAAATGTTCAAACACCACAATGCTGGCTTGATGCTCTTTGGCGAACTGCACAATGCGGTGACTGACCTGATGAGCGGCATCCTCATCAAGCGCCCGTACCTTGGCCCACAAGGCCGCATTGTCCTGTTCATCCTTTGCGATGATGCCGGTCTTGCTCCGATTGCGTGCAATGCGTCCTAACTGTCTCTTCCTAAGACCGTGTAGCTGCTTTCCCCCTCCAATGAAGCGGGTCGCCACTACCGTGCCTTCGACGGTGAGAACGCTGCACACTGCTAAATGCTTCGTGATATTCAAATCAACGGAACAAATACGTGTCTCTGCATTGGTCGTGAGTTGTTGTTCCACTTTGCAAGGGCCGGCGAACTTCTTCTTGACGGCGGTGTGTAGGTTCCACTGATGCCCATCCTGCACCAGGGTTGGACTCTCCACGTCCCACTGCGTGGGAAGATCACGCCCTTGCAGGTCACACTTGATCCAGGCCCAAGAACTTCCTGTCCACAGCTTGAGCAGGATGCTTTTTCCCGTGCGTTCTTTCCATTGTCCTGCATACAGGGTCACGGACTTGTTCCAACGACGTGGTGGCACCGGTGGACGAATGGTAAACTTCTTCCCTTTGCCAAGAGCCTTCTCTTTTTGCTTGCGCCACTTGCACAGATGGCTGTAGAAGGAGCGTGCAGAGCCAAGAGCTGCATGGATGGCAGCACGACGGAACATGGCGGGAACATCTGCGGTGACCGCCTCCGAGAGCGGCATCACCGGACGGGGATTGCTCTTTGTCGGATGGGTTAGCTTTTCCAGTGCGCTGAGAGCTTCCTGGTTGGAGAGGTCTAGCACCGCTTCATGCAGGCTGATCACCTCGAAATAAAAGGCCGTGATCTGGTTAAACAGGTCTTTGGTTGCGGCAAAATAAGAGGAGTGAGCCGCCCGATAGCGAAGCGGTTGCTTGATGGTTCTGGTTGCCTTTGCCATGAGATTGCTCACTCCTTCTCTCTAGCGTGTTAGCGTGCGTAGGTCAGTCCTTTAACGAAAACCCGCCTATCCGCTGCCATTGAAAATGGCGCGGCTTGCGGCGGACTATTTCAATGGGTCAGTTCTGCTTGTTTGCCCCGATATGCAGCAGGCGTGAAAGCCAGTTCAGCTGCGGTTGTACCTGTGTATGTAGAGAAGAAGTAGGCGATGTATGCATCTCCTGCGCCTGTTTGCCTGTTTGCCCGTTCCCATGGCCGTTCGTCGCCGAGATGGTCATGGTCTCATTGTGCAGCGGGAGCGTGACGTTATGTTCCTCTTCGTCGTCATCGTCGTCATCGATGATGTAGACGGGAGACTGGTGATCATCGCCGCCGGTCTCCTCGCTGCGGATAGGCTCGAAGGGATTAGGCAGATCGGCAGGTGGCAGGTTGCCCGTGAGAATAGGCCCCTTTGGCACTAACTGGTCGCGCCGCATAGGCTGCGTTTCTTGTGTCTCCAGCGCCAGGCGATTATCGACCTCCGCTAGCAGGCGCGCGATCTCCGGGCGCAGGACGCGGTTGCGCTCGGGAATGCGCGTCCATTGCGCCAGGGCGGCGGGATAATAACCCGCGCGATAGCAGTACAGGCCCAGTACGGCACGCGCGTCGAAGATATTTGTGCGCTGCCACAGCCCCTCTTCCTCGGCAGGTGTCTCGATCACGTCCTCGCTGGCCTCGATAATCTCGACCATATGGTACAGTTTGATGCCCATCAAGCGGTATGGGTAGCCGTAGTACAGCGCCAGGCGCCGTCTTCTCGTACGCTCGTCGGGGTATTTGCCAACAAAGTAACATTTTGTCCACGAGCCGCTGATCCAGATGATCACCATAAGGATCAGCGCCAGGATACGTCCCAGGTAGCGCTGCCACGTCTGAGGGGACAGGCCCGCCATGACGCCCAGGATGGCGAAGCATGCCCCGAGCGCCCATGCACCATAGACGAGGCGGCGGCGGTTCCATCCCAGCAGATCGAAGTGATGATGGAGCGGCGTTGCCAGGAAAGGCAGCGGAAACTCCGTATGCGGCACGCGCTCATGCAGACTCGTGAAGCGCAGTACCTCTAGTTTATCGCGGTAGAAGCGTGTCAGAATACGCGACTGGATTAGCGCCGAGGCCCCTTCCAGTACAAAGGCGCCGCCGATGAGCAGCAAGGACCACTCGTTGCGCGAAAAGATGGCGATCATCGCCAGCATGCCACCGAGCGCCAGCGCTCCGCTATCGCCCATATAGATTTTTGCCCGTCGCTTCGCCGTGCCGCGCCGCGCCGCCCAGGAGGAAGGCCAGTTCAATGGCAGGTAGCCAAGAATACTGGCAGCACAGAGCAGCGCCAGCACCTCCAGCACAATGCCTTCGGGATGCTGTGGACTGATGATACCCGTGACGACGATACCGAACGCCAGCGACGCGCTGAATACGAGGCCGCCCGCCAATCCATCGAAGCCGTCGCTGAAGTCGACGGAGAGTGAGGTCAGGCTACCGATACAGCCCGACATAAGCATTAAGAAGATGAGCCAGCCGAAGTAAGCGACCTGCCCAAAGTGCACAGGGCAGACGGCGTCCGGATTCTTCGATGGCATCGAGCAGATAAGGCTGCCGATCAGTGGAAGGTCTTTATAAGGACCATAGGCCTCTCGGCCCGCCGGGAGCAGGAAAAAGTAGCACAGGGCAGCAATCACCGAGACGAGAAAGACGCCTGCGAACTTGGTGCGCTCCCTGATCCCTTCATTGCGATACACCTTGTGCCAGTCATCAAGGAAGCCGATGAACATATAGCCGCAGACGGCGCCCAGGCTGATGAGCAGGACAATCCATTGATTATAGTGGAATTTCAGGAAATAGCCGGCCCCGACGCCAGTACAGACAATTGCCAGCGTAAACGCCGGACCGCCCACCAGGGGCAGCTCTATCGTCTTGATCTCGCGTCCACCGGCTGGTTGATCGGTGCGTCCACCCGAGGGAAGGTCGGGCCGATGTGTACCGGGTTTATGTTCGCCACTACGAAATTTAGGAAACAGTAATTTCGCTATCAAGCAGAGTAGAAAGCTTGTAGCTGCACAGGTGATAAAGATACATAGTAACCAGATCGGAATCATATATACTCCCAGGCTTCATAATGCCATTTATTCAGACGGGATAGCACTATTCAGGGTAACTTACGCGTCCTAAAGTAAGAGAGCCCTTTTAGCGTGTGATTTTTTGCAATTGCTCGCGTGCCACCTTGCGATCGTCCCAGGGCAGCTTTTCTCTCCCTATGATAATACTTTGTTCATGGCCTTTGCCTGCTAACAGTATCGTATCGCCGGGGCGTGCATGCGCAAATGCGGCAGCGATGGCCTCGGTGCGATCAGCGATACAGAGAAAATCTGGCCCCTGGCGTTTTCCAGTGGCCTGCGCGCCGGCAGCGATCTCGCGCAGAATAGCCGCGCGATCCTCGTCGCGCGGATCTTCATCTGTAATAACGAAGAAATCGCTCATTTGTGCGGCAATGCGTCCCATCGCCGGGCGTTTCTGAACGTCCCGCTCGCCCGCCGAGCCAAAGACAATCATGAGCCTGCCCGCCGTCAGAGGCCGCAGCGTCGCCAGTACTTTTTGTAGACTATCGGGCGTGTGGGCGTAGTCGACGATCACGGCAAATGATTGCCCTTCGTCAATACGCTCCATCCGTCCCGTGACACCCTTCGCGCTTGCCAGTCCGCGCGCGATCTCCGCGATCGCTATCCCCTGACTGTAGGCGGTTGCAATCGCCGCCAGGCAGTTGCAGACGTTAAAGCGCCCAACGAGCTGCGTCTCGATCTGTGCCTCTGCATCAGGAAGCAGGGCGCGAAAGCTGGTGCTGTAGGGATTGAGACGGAGGTCAACGGCGCGCACGGCGGCGGGTGTGTCGATGCCGTAGTCGAGAATGGGCACGTGACAATAGGGCTTGAGTATCTCGTAGCTGGCGTCGTCGCGATTGAGAATGGCGGTGGGATGGAGGCCGAGTCCCTTGTCGCGTTCGGCATCGAGCATCTCGAAGAGGCGCGCCTTGGCGCGTCGATAGGCGTCCAGTGTCTTGTGAAAATCCAGGTGTTCATGGGTGATATTGGTGACAACGCCAACATCGAAGGCGCAGCCATAGACGCGCCTGAGCTCCAGCCCGTGCGAGGTTGCCTCGATGACAGCGTGCGTAACGCGCTCATCGAGCATGCGGCGCAGAAACTCCTGGATCTCCAGCGCCTCCAGTGTGCTCTGGCGCGTGGCATTCTCCCATTCCTGTCCGCTGACCTTGAAGTTTGCGGTCGTCATCAGTCCTGTGCGCCGCCCGGTGCTCTCCAGGAGCGTGCTGATCAGATTCGCCGTGGTTGTCTTCCCGTCGGTGCCAGTGACGCCTATGGTGCCGAGCCGCTGCGCAGGATAGTCGTAGAAGGCGCAGGCGAGATTGGCGAGGGCGGTACGTACGTCGGGGACTTCGATATATAGGATTGGTGTATCGAGTGGTCCCTCCAACGCCTCACCCAGCGCGACCACCGCGCCGCGCCGCGCCGCCTCACTTACAAAGCGGCGACCATCGGTGTGGGTGCCAGGCACCGCGACAAAGAGTCCACCGGCGGCTACCTTGCGCGAATCGTAGGCCAGCATCGTGATCTCGATCCGCTCAAGCAGGTCTGCCTGGTATAGAGATGTCGGTGGCTGTTCTAATGCCGCCAACAATGTATTTAGATGCATAACCCTAAGATTTCTTTCGTTTTAGATGTTAATAATAGATAGTGCGTGTGCGATGGTACGGGCGCATCCCGGTTATGTTTTGACCGAGCGACCAGAGGCGCTGATCGATAGCGACATTGGTAACTGAACGGCCTCGTTGGAGCAGCGCGCGTCGCAGTAGCTCACAGGCCCAGATCGTGCAGGCCCGTATCCCGATCTCCTCGGCGCTTCCTGCTGCTAATTCGATCTCGGCATTGACGCGTGCTGCCAGTGCCGATTGATATTCTAACACGTTATAATGACGCAAAACCTGGGGCAACTTATAATCAGCATAGATAGTGAGCTGGTCAAGATCCGTAAATGCGCCCCATGCCTGTCCGTGAAATGCCGATGCGATATCCGCTGCACAGATCTGCGCGCGTTTGAAAAAACGTATCTCGTGACCATGAAAGGCAGCAATATCGCGGAATGAAGGAAAATGAGTTACCAGTTGCTGCACAAGCCTGACGGCGCTGCCATCCGCCTGCTCAATTGCGCGTGCAAATTGGCCATCATACTTTTCCAGCAGGACGCGCCCCACCTCCCGCGCGTTCTCGACGCGTTGTTGCAACAGAGGGATAACTTGTGTTCCCTGAAAAATATGTGCAACCGTTTCGGCGCTAATCGTGCTCAGGTACTCCGCGTCCCAGAGTGGCAGACCCTCTGCGACGGCGCGCGTCAGCGCTGCGGCCTCCGCCCAGTAGCCGTTCAGCGTTTCGCCCTTGTAGTCGATAGACCAGCGCGGCTGGTCCTTCGCGGCCCAGAAGCAGAAGTTCAGGGCATCGAGGACAAGGAGCCAGTTTACGGTCCGTTCCGTACCATTGTGAAAGTGATAGCGATCGTCCCATAGAGGCTGATCGGCCTGCCCATCGTTTATATGTGCGGGTGTTCCCTGTGCCCACTGTTCCCCCAGATCATTGACGCGCTCCATATTGATCCAGACATACTCTCCCTGCTCCACCACCGCGCGCGTGCTGCTCAGAACGCCGAGCGCATCGGGAGTGGGCAGCGCGTAGAGGTCTTCATCTTCGTACAGGTACAGACGCTCGCTCATAAAAAGCCTTTCAGGTCGTTTATGTAGTGCATGGAATATACATTTATTCTCAGCTGGCCAGAAAAGACCGCGTATCATGCTGTTCCCTGATAGTGTAACATTGATAGTCAATTACGTACACCGTCTTTCCCTGAAAAGACGTGAACCTGCTTTATATCTGCTCTTGTTTTATAAAAGTTATCTATAACAATTTCGTATGTAGAGAATATCCAGAGCTTGTAATATCCCTTGCTTTTCATGTAGTTCTAGCGTATTCTATCCTATAGGTAAGGTTAAGTATTATCGCATCACTGCCAGGCGCCGTAGTGCTCCCCAGTAGGTATTTTACCTGACTCCCTCTATACGTGTCTGTGATCGTGGTCACACACATGACTTTTGCCATAGCAAAAGTACACAAGAAAGGATTGCATCTTAATGGAAGAGCGCCAGATTCAGGAATTTGTCCATCGTATTTCTTGTGATGAAGCACTACGCAAGGAGCTGATAAGCGACCCCGAGCAGGTAATTGCATGTGAAGACTTTTCGCCTGCTGTTGCGCGCGTTTTAATGAAACTGGTACCAAATTTGTCTCTGGGAGCAATTGAGGGGCTGCCACCAGGGTGGTGGTTCTGATAAGTTTTAGTTCAGTAGTGAGATAGTTTACGCTCGCATAGAAGATACATCTGGAAAGTAGTTTATGACCTCTGCAACGGATGATACTCAGGGGTCTGAGGGGCCGTTCGAAGTATACCAACGTATATTGCGTGAGCGGCTCCGATTCTTTTTAGACCCTTTGCAATCTACGCTACGATCGGATATAATGCGCGCTTTGCAGGAAACTGGAAAGCTTCTAGATATAGCCCAGACTGATAAGAATGCACCTGTACCAGCGGGTTCCTGGTCGCTACTAACTTTGCTCACTGCTTTGAGTATTGCTCCAAATATAAATCTAGTGCGGGTGAGTAGTGTTGCCGTCTCAGTTGAATGTTTGATCTGCGCTCTGGATCTACTTGATGATGTCGAAGATGGAGATCAGACTGCTATAATAAAAGAGTCAGGGCCTGCACGTGTGCTGAATGTCTCGACGGCGCTTTTAGTGTTGGCTCAGCGTATGGTTCTCTCTGTTTCAGAGCGAGAATTTCCTGCTGCTGATATCCTGCGCTGCTTTGATACTATACAAGAGTCGCTTCTGGTCGCTATTACAGGTCAACAGCGAGATCTACTGGCGGAGCAAAGGGCTGTGGAACAGGTGACTGTTGAAGAGTGCATCGAAATTGCATCAGAGAAGGCCGGGGCTCTGATGAGCCTGGCCTGTCGTATGGGGGCTCTATGTACGGGAGCTAATGATGAAGTCTGCGAGCAATACGCGCTGCTGGGTCAATTGCTAGGCATTTCCCATCAACTTGACAATGATTGTCATGACTTGTATTATCTTCTGCAAGGTGAGTCTGTTGCTCAGTCCATGGACGAGGGTGTATCTATTGCGAAACAAAGCAAGACAGATCTCATACGCAGCAAAAAAACATTGCCAATCGTCCTGGCCGCGCAGTCTCAGCGCGCTTTTCATTCCGAGGGCTCTGATATAGCAAATGGTTCTGATGATCAAAAAGCGCTTCGGGAAGGTATTATGGCTGCCTGGGGTATCTGTCTGCTTTATCGGGAGCGGGCCCGCGATCAATTACAGAGGATTGAAGCTCAGCAACCTATTTCTCATACACTACGCCTCTTGTTGGGCTTCGTATAAGCATATCCTTCAAGTATTTTATGGCGCAATGGATGAGAGGAAATATTTGATGATAAGAGTTATTCGCTGGTTGCGGGTGAAAGGGAAGCGTCTCCTGACGATTTCTATCGTTGTGGCTATATATGCTTCACTGCTGGTTGCAAATGCATTACGCTTATCACACATGACCCTTCTTTTGTCGCTATCCTATGGCTTTGCAGCCTTTATTGCTTTAGCATTCCTTGCGGTGGGAGCTTTTGTCTGGTTGTACGCTCGTGATCGCGTGCTTGCGTTCGTGTTGCTTTGCTTTTCTTGTACTGCAATGGCCCCGTTTGCTGCAGAGACAGCGGCTGTGTCGGGCGATCAGTTTTTTTCTAAGCTTTCCACCGTTTGTGCCTCTCTAGCCGTGATGCTTTGTGCAATTCTGCTTCTACTTTTTCCTCGAAACTATCTTGAACTCTCTCCATCTGCAAACAAAGAACGCTTATCGGAAATTTCTGGCTTACGCCGACGTTTATTGATAGTACGTTGTTACGCATTATTCATTTTTACTTATGGGATACTGGCGAGCGTTTTTTCTGCTTTGAATCCTGAATCACAGCATTTGCAAACCTGGCGAGATGAATTTATTTCTCTTTACTTTGTAGTTGTATTGCTCTGTATCCTGGTCACTATCTTTGTCTCGTACTACCAATCATCATTACGCGAGCGACAACAACTCCGTTTGTTCGCGATTGGTGTCGCACTCGCATTTGTGCCATTCCTGTTCCTGACCTTATTGCCGGAAGTGATGAATCCGCATGCCTACCTGGTGGATCCACAATTGAGTACCCTTTCTGTGTTGCTTTTACCCCTGTCGTTAGGTTACTCTATCCTGCGCTACCAGCTCCTCGTACTCGATGCCTATGTCCGGCGCGCGGTAGCCTGGTTAGTGGGGGTCGTTTTTCTGGCCGTGCTCAGTTATCTGATTGTTGCCTTGAGTAGTTTTTTGCTTGATCGTATCGTTACGCAAACCGTCATTGCCGTAGCCGCCTTCAGCGTTATTCTGTCGCCATGTGTCTGGTGGGCGGCAAAAAGAATCACGGATCGCCTCTTCTTTGATGAACTGCGGCACTATCGGCAGATTATCGATGCGACTGACTTACCGCTCGATAGGGCGATGAACGTCGCGGAGGTGGCTCGCTTATTTACGCTGGCGGTAACGCAGACGTTTGGGGTCTCCCATGTCTGTCTCTTTGTGCTCAACGAAGGGGCTGGCGCTTTTAATATTGCTCCGCCCCTGCGCACAGGCCTTGCGGATGAAGACCGAGAGCAAATGCTGGACCATCTGCTGCAGATGTTAAAACTGTCAGGCCAGGAGTATCGCAATGGTCCGGCTGTACAGCAGCCTGCCGTCGAAAGGATTGCCATGGCGCAGCGACCCCTGTTGCTAAGCGAGGCGGTGGGGACAAAAAGGGCACTCAAGGGATTAGATAGCTATTTTGTTTCTTCATTGCCTGGCGACAACGATCTGCTCCTGGTTCCTGTGCGAGCGCAAGGAAGGATGATAGGACTGCTGGCACTGGGCGAGCGTGAGGATCAGCAACCGTATTCTGGCCCGGATTTCGACGTGATACAGTTGCTCCTTGCACGTTTCTCGACGCTCTTAGAGACTGCTCGCCTGTATGCGCGCGCCAACGAGCACGCGGAACTGCTCAGTAAATTGTACCGTGCCAGCACGATGTCGGGAACGAGATTCCAATCGATCGAAGAGGTTGCGAGTGTCTATGCCAGTGTCGCAGCATCTGCCACGCTGGCCGGCGCCGAGCTCTGGCTGTATGAAGAGAAGAGAAACGTGTTGCGCTCCATAACCGTTGTCGGGTCGGGTCCCTATCTGACGAATCTGGACACGCTCAAACCCGTGCAGGAGTTGGATTGGCATCCGTGGTTTTACGAGGGGCGCAGTGATAAGCCTATCGAGGAGGGTGCACGGCTTACCGGCCCTCCATGCCTGTCGCCGCTGGCGCCACGTTTCCCCTACGCGTGGCTCCCATTACAGGATGCCGAGCAGCGAATGGGGCTGCTTATCCTGACCTATACGCAGCCACATTTCTTTATGAAGGAAGAGATGCATGTGCTGGAGGTGTTTGCCGTGCAGTGTGCCTCGGCTCTGGCGAATGCGAAGATGACGATGGAGCTGCGCCAGGCATACGAGCGCCAGAAAGAACTGGACCAACTGAAAGATCAGTTTATCAGCACGGCCTCTCACGAGTTGCGCACCCCGCTCACCGCCGTCCAGGGCTATATCGAGCTGCTTGGCGAATATAACTCCACCCTTTCAGAGAGCAAGCGCGCCGATTTTATCGCGAAGGCTAGCCTTGGCTGCGATGAACTTGTCTTATTGGTGGGGAATATTATGGATGCCAGCCGGGTAAAGATTGATGCTGAGAATGTGCAATTACGGGCCATCTCGCTGCATGATTCAGTTATTCATGTGACCGAAATTCTTGAAGGGGTAATCCGGAACGAGAAGCGCCCGTTGCAAGTCGATGTCGCCCCGACTCTACAGGTGATGGCCGACGATATGCGCCTGCGCCAGGTATTACTGAATCTTATAAGTAATGCATTGAAATATTCCCCGCACGGATCATCTATCGAGCTAACGTCCGAGACTTCTCCTGCCTACGTAACGGTGCGCATTCGCGATCACGGGCTAGGGGTGCCGCCCGAAGACCAGCAGCGCCTCTTCGAGCGTTTCATGCGCCTCGAACGCGATATGAACAGTCCGGCGCGCGGTGCCGGGCTGGGTCTCTATATCTGCAAGCAACTGGTGGACGCGATGGGTGGGCGCATCTGGATGGAGAGTAGCGGACGTGAAGGCGAGGGCAGTGTGTTTGCCTTTACCCTGCGTCGTGTGCTGAAAAGGCAGGAACATGACGGCGCTTCAGGCTCACAATCAGATGTATCTCTTCCTCTGTAACGCATCGATAGACTCGCTAACGATTTTCCCTGCAAAAATTTCCGGTACCCGATTTTTTTCTGCAGCGCGTCATTTCTACAGGCACATGTTCGTGGTATGTGTATATATCAGACTGCATTCAAAAACGCTGCCTTCGCAGCTAGTGCTTCGCACTCATTTGAATGCAAGGAGGTATAGATAAATACCGTTGCAGGAGAAAAGTACATGACTACTTTACGTCGGATCTCGCATAGTATTACACCGCGTCAACTCGAAGTGCTTGGTCATCTGGCTGGACGCGAACGCTGGTCTGTGGGTGAGGTTGCCTCGACCCTGGGTGTGAGTTCAGCCGCCGCCACGAAGGCAATTGCTCGTCTTGAGCGGAAAGGGTTGGTGACACGTACCGTTGATGTAATGGATCGTCGCTGTGTCAATGTGCGCCTCACGCGCTCGGGTTCCGATGTACTGCGCCAGATCCCAAAGTCGATCTAATGGTATTCCAAATTTACACTCTGTTATGATGCCTCGGATCTTACGTAGCCGCGTTCCTTTGCGTACTGCCAGAGCGATTTCTGGAGCTGCCGCCGTGCGCGGGAGATGCGGCTCATGACCGTGCCAATCGGTATCTGCAGCGCCTCGGCGATCTCTTTATACGAAAGTCCCTCGATGTCGGCCAGGACGACGGCCATACGGAAATTGGGGGGCAGGTCGTTCAGAGCTTTGTATACATCTTCATCGAGATATTTATTTAAGACCTCCTCCTCAGCTCCCTGCGACAGTTCCCGTCCACTGAGGTCTCTGATCTGGTTGTAGAGATAAAACTCCTCGCCTTCGGGCAAGGACGTGGGCGTAGGATGGGCCGCGTTTCTCCTGTAGCGATTGATGGCGGAGGTGTTCAGAATACGGAAGAGCCAGGCGCGCAGGTTCGTGCCGGGCTGGTACGTGTGGGAGAAGCGAAATGCCTTCAGCATCGTCTCCTGTACCAGATCTTCGGCCTCTTGCGGATTATTGGTCATGCGCAGCGCTGTGCGGTACAGGCTGTCCAGCTGTGCCAGCACGCCCGCTTCAAAATCCTCGCTGGGCGGCGCGCTGTTTGCGGCCCCCTGCGCGTCCTCGTCACCCACCTCTTCCGTAGCAGGAGTCGTCTGTGTGTCTTCTGGTTCCGACTGCTCATCCGACGTTACGGGTACATCTTCAAATTCTGGCGACATTCAATGCTCCTAATAGCGAAGTACCTACCTGGTACCTGTGAAAGTACATTCAGTATATTAGAGACGGGGAGATAAATCAAGGAACCGGAGGGCGACATCTCAATGCCCTGATGAATAATGTGATCGATTTCTATGTTTTTAGACGTAAAGCATTCGAATCTATAAAGTGGACCCATTTGTCAAGACAGGAGGAAGGGCGGTTTTAAGAGCTACTTTCCTCCTTGTTCTTTCGCTGCGGTGCCTGTTTTATAATAAAAGCTTCGTTGTTCCTGTTGAATAGACTTCAGCAGGAGTTTGGTCATCAAGAGCTTGATGAAGTCTCTTATGATTAAAAAACTCGAAATAGTTGCTCAATTGGTGGCGAGCTTCTTTCGGAGAGGTATAGTCATGTAAATAGACTTCTTCATATTTTACTGTTATCCAGAGACGTTCGGTAAAAATGTTGTCTAATGCACGTCCTTTGCTCTCCATACTGATCTGGATATGCGCATCCCGCAACAATTGCAGGTAGTGCGGGCTCGTAAAATGACTTCCCTGGTCACTATTCCAGATCACTGGAGTGGCCGTCGAAAGTGCACGTTGAACGGCAGTCACGACAAACGGCATTTCGAGCGTGTGATCCAGCTGCCAACTGATCACATAGCGCGAATACCAATCTAAAACCGCGACCAGATACATCCACCCTTTGAGCATGCGAATATACGTAATGTCGATTCCCCAGACGTGATTCGGAGCGTTAATAGTGAGATTACGCAATAAATACGGAAATACGTGCTCTTTCTGCTGCCGACGACTCAAATTCGGCCCGGGATAGATGGCCGCTATTCCCATTTCTCGCATGTGTCGTTGCACCGTTTTCCGGCTGATCACCACTCCTTCTCGACGTAATTGTGCTTCAATTTTCCTTGAGCCGTAAAATGGATGTTGCGTGTACAGTTCATCAATACGATGTTTGATCGCAATTTCTTCGGCGGAAGGCTCGCATGGTTGATAGTAGAAGCTCGAACGACTCACACTCAGCAATTCTGCTTGTTGCGTCAGCGGCAGCTCGTTGCTTGCTCGTTCGACCAGAACCACACGTTGCTCATGACTCAGATTGGACACTTTTTTTTGAGCCAGGTCACCTGTGTCGTGAGTTTCCCAATCTCTGCATACAGCTCAGTCAATTGCTGCTCATAGGCCGCTTTCAGTTCTGCTGTGCTATCCTGCTTCTCAAAAGACTTTGCATTCCTTCTACAGCAATTGCTCTCCAGTTCTTTAATTGTGTCGGGTGCACTTCATACTCTGATGCAATTTGGGCCAGGGTTTTCTCTTCTTTCAAGATTTCTTGGACTACGTCGGCCTTTAAGGCCGACGTATACTGCTTTCTCATCATGCGTTAGTATATCTTATTTCTGGCCCTTTCCCTGTCCAAATTCCTGGGCCCATTATACTCTGCCAGGCTGGATATTCACGTGGCAGCCGCCGCCATTGGCAGCCTGTGACGGTCAAGTACAGGATGGCATTGACGATCGCTCGCATGTCCAGCGTGCGTGGATGGCCTCCTGGTTTTGCAGCAGGGATCAACTCTTTGATACAATCCCATTGATGGTCGGTCAGATCGGTCGGATACAATTGGTTCTTTTTCATATACCAAGTGTACCTCTTCCCCTCTCGACCGTCATCCCTTTTCAAACACGCTCTAATACTACAGTCCCACTTGTCACCCAAAGATGGTAGAATAGGTGGGGGTGAACATGCATGAGAACAGAAGAACAACCGGAACGGACAAGGAGTGCAGGGGAAGAAGACCTCAGCGTCATCAACCGGGGCGCGGCGGCCCTG
>WNGD01001822.1_pt1 | contig 28615 bp, 29 predicted proteins | sample 5400671 | NCBI WGS metagenome assembly WNGD01 (sample SAMN13153369, study PRJNA577476) | soil metagenome | isolation source: 40 cm soil or saprolite under grassland replicate 2 | place: USA:California | collected 2016-06-15
ACGACTGCCGAAACGCCGTGTAGAATGGCCACGGCGCTGCGGCGCCGCACACCGAGGGGCCAAAATCCAGGCTCGCGGGAGGGAAGCATGGCATTTCCGCTGACATCGTGGCTGCAGAGGTGACGGTGACTCGCGGCATAACGGAGGCTCGCGGGCGCGAAATCGCCGTGTATTTGCAGCGTTCGCGCGACGCCTTCGAGCGCGCGATCGCGGACCGTGGGTTTATCTCGGCCGTAGCCGCGATCGCCGAGGTCATTGCCGCTGCCTACCGCAACGGCGGCAAGCTGCTCATCGCCGGCAACGGCGGCAGCGCGGGGGATGCCCAGCACATCGCCGCCGAGTTCCTGTCGCGTTATCTCCTGGACCGGCAGCCGCTGCCGGCGATTGCGCTCACCACCGATACGTCGGTGCTCACCGCGGTCGGCAACGATTATGGGTTCGAACGCGTGTTCGAGCGCCAGGTCCGCGGGCTCGGCCGGCGCGGCGACGTGTTCCTGGCCATCTCGACCTCGGGACGCTCCGCGAACGTGCTCGCGGCATTGCGGGCGGCGCGCGAGATCGGCTTGGTCACCGTCGGCTTCACCGGATCCGGCGCCAACGAGATGCGCGGACATTGCGACCATCTTCTCTCGGCGCCCTCCGAGGAGACCGCGGTCGTTCAACAGATCTATCTCGTGGCCGCGCACGCCATTTGCGGCGTCGTCGAGCGCGAATTGTTCGACCGTTCCGGAGCCTGAGCCGATGCCGGGTCTGAGCTCCACCGCGCTGCGCACCGCCGAGTTCCGGAAAATCCTGCTGATCAAGTTCTCGGCGCTCGGCGACGTCGTGCACAGCATCCCGGTGCTGAACAAGCTGCGGCGGCGCTATCCGTCGGCCGAGATCGATTGGCTCGTCCGCCCGGCGTTTGCCGAGCTCATCGCCCACCATCCCGCCGTGAGCCATGCGATCCCCTTTCCGCGCCGGCGCTGGACCGGGCCGTTGCGCGAGCAAGGGCCGCGGCTCGCCGCCCTGGCGCGGCTGCTCTTGCAGCTGCGCTCGCGCCGCTACGATCTCGTGATCGATCTGCAGGGGCAATTGCGCAGCGCCATCCTCGCGCTCGCAACCGGCGCGGACGTACGCATCGGCTTCGATCGCCCACGGCCGGAAATCCGCCGCACGTCCCCGCGCGAGCTACCGGCGGAAGCCTGGAAACATTGCTGGCAGGGCGCCCGCGAAGGCGCATGGCTGGCGTATTCGCATCACATCGCGCTGCCCACGATCGACCTGCACGCGGTCGATCGCTATCTCTGCCTCGGCCCGATGCTGGGGCTCGACCTGGACCCCCCGGATTTTTCCTTCGTCATTCCCGCCGCCGCGCTCGCCCGGGTCGAGCCGTTGCTGTCGGGCGACGGCGCCCGCGGGCCGCTCGAGCAATCCGCGCCGATCGTGCTCGCGCCGAGCACGCGTTGGGAAACCAAGCACTGGCGCCGCGAGGGTTTTTGCGAGGTCGCGCGGTACTTCGTGGCGAAGGGCCGTGCGGTCGCGCTGATCGGGTCGGCCGAAGAGCGCATCGCCTGCGATGCGATCGCGGCGGCCGCGCCCGGCACGTTGAACCTCGCCGGCCGGACCAGCGTGCCCGAGCTGGCGGCTCTGCTGCGGTGCTGTGCCGTCTGCGTGACCAACGATTCGGGTCCCATGCACCTTGCCGTCGCGCTCGGCCGGCCGGTGGTGAGCCTGTTCGGACCTTCCGACCCGCTGTGGATCGGCCCCTACCGCCGACCAGACGCGGTCATCCGCGTCAACCTGCCCTGCTCGCCATGTTATTTGCGCGAGCTCTCCCGCTGCCCGTATGACCATGCCTGCATGCGGCAAATCTCCGGCGCAACCGTGATCGAGCGCATCGAGGCGACCCTTGCCGCCGCCGATCCCTTGACCGTGTTGCCCGTCGCGGCAGCCCGCTAAGGAGATCTTCACCGCGATGCGCTAGGCCAAGCGGCCAGCTACGCGATCGGGGCGGCAAAACGCATGACCATCCTCGTCACCGGCGGCGCCGGCTATATCGGAAGCCAGATGGCGTACCAGCTCGTCGATTCCGGCGAGCGGGTGGTCGTGCTGGACAATCTGTCGACCGGCTTCGATTGGGCGATCCCCCCCGGAGTGCCGGCGGTCGTGGGCGACGTGGGCGACGCGCGTCTCCTCGACGCGCTCATGACCGAGCACCGCGTCCGCGCCATCCTGCATTTCGCCGCCTCGGTCGTGGTTCCCGAATCGGTCGCCGACCCGCTGCGTTATTACCGCAACAACACGGTGAACTCCCGCAGCTTGATCGAGGCCGCCGTCCGCGGCGGGGTCGAGCATTTCATCTTTTCCTCGACCGCGGCCGTCTATGGCGAGCCGAGCAAAATCCCGGTTGCGGAAGACGCCCCGCCCCGGCCGATGTCGCCCTACGGCTCCTCCAAGCTGATGGCCGAGATCATGCTGCGCGACGCCGCACAGGCGCACGGTTTCCGCTATATGATCTTGCGGTATTTCAACGTGGCCGGCGCCGATCCGCGGCTGCGTACCGGCCAATCGACGCGGGGTGCGACGCATCTCATCAAGGTCGCGGTCGAGACCGCGCTCGGCCTGCGGCCCAAGCTGGAAATATTCGGCACGGATTACCCGACGCCGGACGGTACCTGCATCCGCGACTATATCCATGTCGGCGATCTCGCCGCCGCGCATTCCGATGCGCTCCGATACCTGCGGGACGGGGGAGAGTCGCTCACGCTCAATTGCGGCTACGGCCGCGGTTTTTCCGTTCTCGAGGTGATCGACGCGGTCAAGCGCGCGTCCGGCGTGGATTTTCGCGTGGATTTTGCCGCGCGCCGCCCGGGCGATCCCACCCGTATCGTCGCCGCGGCGGATAAAGCGCGGGCCCTGCTCGGCTGGCAGCCGCGGCTGGGCGATCTCTCGACCATCGTCGCGCATGCGCTGGCGTGGGAGCGCAAACGCATGGCGCTCGGGAGCGGGCAGGCGCACGCCGGCTGATTTCCCCTTGAAAAATCCGCCCGCGAGGGGCAAGGAACGGGGCTCGGCGGGGCCGGTCCGGCGTTCGCGATTCGCGGACTTTCGGCGGCGGTGGAAGGCGGATGTTCAAGTCGAAGCTCGCGTCCTTGTTTGCCGATCCTTACGGCGCACCTGCCCTGGTGCGGCGGCTGTTGACGGAGCAGGGGCTCGACAATTGGCGGCGCTACGCCGTGTCGTTCGCCCTGATGGGCGTCGCCGCCGGCTGCACGGCGTTCTCCGCCTATCTGATCGGGCAGCTGGTCAACCAGGCCTACGTCCAGAAGGATTTCCCCGGCATCGTCGGGCTCGGCATCCTCACCGTCGTGCTGTTCGCGGTGAAGGGAGCGAGCACCTACGGCAACGTCCTGGTGCTGTCGCGGATCAGCAATCGCATCGTCGCGCAAAATCAGCGCAAGGTATTCGACAAGCTGCTCAACGAGAGCATCGGCTTCATCACTGCGCGGCATTCCTCCGAGTTCATTGCCCGAATGTCGGCCGGAGCTTCCGCGGCAAGCGCGGTGCTCAACATGCTGATCACGGCGGCGGGCCGCGATTTCCTGTCCCTGGTCGGCCTCACCGCGGTGATGGTGATCCAGGATCCGGTGATGTCGATCGCGAGCTTCATCGTCGCGCCGCCCGCCATGCTGGTGCTGCGCAAGCTGATCCGCCGCATCCATAGCGTCGCCAGGAACCGCTACACCGGCGGCGCGCAGATGCTGGAGGCGATGCAGGAGGCGATCCAGGGCATCCGCATCGTCAAGGCGTTCACGCTGGAAGAGGCGATGCTGCAGCGGCTCGATCGCACCGTCGACGCGGTCGAGCATGAATCCAACGTGATGGCGCGGGTGACGAACCGCACCACTCCGGTGATGGAGACGCTCGGCGGCATCGCCGTGGCCTTCGCGGTGGTCTACAGCGGCTATCGCGTGATCATGACCGGGGCGACCCCCGGCGAGTTCTTCTCGTTCATCGCCGCCTTCCTGCTCGCCTACGAGCCCGCCAAGCGCCTGGCGCGGCTCAATCTCGACCTGCACAGCAATCTGTTCGGCGTGAAGATCCTGTTCGAGCTGATCGACGGCACGCCGACGGAGCCGATCGAGGACGGCAAGCCGCCGCTGCGGCTGCAGCGGGCGCGCATCGAGCTCGCCGCCGTGCGCTTCGCCTATCGTCCCGACGAGCCGGTCATGCGCGACATGAGCTTCGTGGCCGATCCGGGAAAGATCACGGCCCTGGTCGGCCCCTCGGGCGGCGGCAAGTCGACGGTGCTGGCGCTGCTGCTGCGCTTCTATGAGCCGCAGGGCGGCAGCATCTTGATCGACGGGCAGGACATCCTGGCGGTATCGCGGCGCTCGCTGCGCCGCCAGATCGGCTACGTCGGCCAGGACGTGCATCTGTTCGGCGGCTCGATCCGCGACAATATCGCGTTCGGCCGGCTCGGCGCGCCGGAAGAGGCGATTCTCGCCGCCGCCAAGGCCGCCCACGCCCACGATTTCGTCATGAGCTTCCCGCAAGGCTACGACACGCAGGTCGGCGAGCACGGGCTGCAGCTTTCCGGCGGCCAGCGCCAGCGCATCGCGATCGCCCGCGCCTTGATCAAGGATGCGCCCATCATCCTGCTCGACGAGGCGACCGCATCGCTCGACAGCGAATCCGAGCGCCAAGTCCAGGATGCCATGGGCCGTTTGTGCCAAGGCCGCACCACGCTGGTGGTGGCCCATCGTCTGGCCACGATCATGCACGCCGACCGCATTCTCGTGGTCGAGGCCGGCGCCGTCGTCGAGTCCGGCCGGCACGAGGAACTGTTGCGCAAGGGCGGCCGCTACGCCTCGTTCTATCGCCTCCAGCTGAAAGATCAGGCGCCGTCGCCCGAGCCGATCGCGCTGGGCGCCGCATCGGCTTGAAGATCCGGCCGCGCGGATTTGATGAGGGAGCGAGGCTGATGAGCGCGGACCGACGCTATGTGATCGATCCCCCGCCGCAGCCCGCGCTCGCGGTCGCCGGGTCGGATCGGCTGTTTCCGGTCCGCCGCGTATGGTGCGTAGGGCGAAATTACGTCGAGCACATAAGGGAAATGGGCCAAGACGAGCGCGCTCCGCCGTTCTTCTTCGCCAAGCCCGCCGACGCGCTGGTGCCCGACGGGTCGAGCATCCCCTACCCTGCCCTGACCAAGGATCTGCATTTCGAAGTGGAATTGGTGGTGGCGCTCGCGGCCGGCGGGCGCGACGTCGCGCCCGAGCGGGCGCTCGACCTCGTCTTCGGTTACGCGGTCGGGATCGACCTCACGCGCCGGGATCTGCAGATCGCCGCGCGCGAAGTCAAGCGTCCGTGGGAGATCGGCAAGGCGTTCGATCATTCGGCACCCTGCGGGGCGCTCAAGCCGGCCGCCGATATCGGCCATCCGGCGAAGGGCCGCATCCGGCTTTCGGTCAACGGCACGGTGCGCCAGGACGGGGACCTCGAGCAATTGATCTGGAGCGTGCCGGAGGTCATCGCCAAGCTGTCGCAGCAGGTGGCGCTCGCCGCCGGCGACGTGATTTTCACCGGCACGCCCTCCGGCGTGGGCGCCACCGTGGCGGGCGACCGGGTAGAGGCCGAGATCGACGGCGTCGGCAAGCTCGCGGTGACGATCGCGCCGCCGCTGCGCCCCGCGCACGCCCGATGAGTTCGCGCCGAGGCCTGACGGTCGGGTGAGCAAAGCCATGCCGACGTCGGCGCGAATCCTCGAGATCGGCGATTTTCATTACGTGAAAGACCAATATCCCGAGCGCACCACGCTGTTGTGGACCGGAGGGCGCTCGCCGCTGCTCGACCGATCGCAATATTTCGACTGCACCCCCGCGCGCTTCCTGCGGGCGATGGCCGACGTGCGGGCCGGGCGCTACGATCTCGTCGTCGCCTACATGGGCCTGCGCAGCCCCTGGCATCCGCGCAATTGGCTGCGCGCGCTCTCGGCCGAGCCGATGCGACCCCTCACGGCGCTGAGCCGCGTGTTCGGCGTAAGCTGGCTGCGCTTCATTTCCATCCCGGCACCGCTCGTCGCGCTCGACATGAACGACGCCTTCATCCTGGGCCGCCACAATTTCTTTCTGCTCGACAAGGCGGATCTCGTCTTCAAGCGCGAACTGCCGGTCGATCGCTGGCATATGCTGTGTCATTCGCTGCACCCGATGCTGCCGACCCGCCGCATCCGGCGGCAGCCGCGCTGGCAAGAGCGGCTCGCGAAAATCCAGCCGATCGCCTTGCCCGCGCCCGTGATCGACACCGGCTCAGCCGGACACGGCGGGTTTCCGCAAAAAACCGTCGACGTGTTCTTCAGCGGCAATGTCGCGGAAAATTCCTGGGTCCGCCGCACCGGCATGGCGGAGCTCGAAGAATTGGCGCGGCGCAGCGTCAAGGTCGACGTTGCGGCCGAGCGGCTGCCGCCGGAGGAGTTTCGGCGCCGGCTCGCGCGCGCGTGGCTGGCGTGGTCGCCGTCGGGCTTCAGCTGGGAGTGCTTTCGCACCTCCGAGGCGGCGCAATGCCTGGCGGTGCCGGTGTTGAATTATCCCACGGTCGAGCTGCACCGGCCGCTGATCGATGGCCGGCACGTGATCTATTACAGCCCCGAGCCGGGCGGCCTCGTGCGCGCGGTGGAATCGGCGCTCGGCGACAAGCAGCAGCTCGAGCGGATGGCGCTCGCCGCGCGCGAGCATGTGCTGCGCTACCACACCCCGCGCGCGCTCGTGGATCACGTGATCGAATGCGGCCTGGCGTCGGGTCGTAGACCCGGGGTCGACGATCGCTAGTCATAGCAGCAATCAGGCTTTTGCCCGGAAGCTGATTTCCGATCACCGATCGCCGACCCCCGACGCGAGCGCGGCAGCGCTTCAGTCGAGCGCATATCTGTTCTTGTAGTCCTCGGTGCGGGAAGCATCCTGCGCCGACTTTTCCAGGAACGCGTTGCCGCAGACCAGGAGATCGATCTGCGTCCCCATGAAACAGCGGAACGCGTCCTCGGGAGTGCACACGATCGGCTCGCCGCGCACGTTGAACGAAGTGTTGACCAGCACCCCGCAGCCGGTGCGCGCCTTGAACGCCGACAAGAGCCCGTGGTAGCGCGGGTTGGTCCGCCGGTCGACCGTCTGGACCCGGGCCGAGTAGTCGACGTGGGTGACCGCCGGGATCTGCGAGCGCACCACGTTGAGCTTGTCGATCCCGAACATTCGTTGCTCCGCCGCGGTCATGGCGCGGCGACGATCGGCGCGCACGTCGGCGACGAGCAGCATGTAGGGGCTGTCGCGATCGAGCTCGAACCATTCGGCGATATCCTCGCGCAGCACCGAGGGCGCGAAGGGCCGGAACGATTCCCGAAATTTCACCTTTAGATTCAGCATCTTCTGCATGGTCGGCGAGCGCGGATCGCCGAGAATCGACCGGTTTCCCAGCGCCCGCGGACCGAACTCCATGCGGCCTTGAAACCAGCCCACCGCCTTGCCGGCGGCGAGCGCGTCGGCGGTACGCGCGATGACCCTGTCGTCGGAGAGCATTTCGAACCGGGCGCCGGCGCCGGCCAGCCGCGCGGCGATCTCGCGGTCCGGGAACGACGGACCCAGATAGGCGCCGTTCATGCGATCGCCGCCGCCGATCCGCGGCTTGCCGAATTCGGTGTGCCAGGCCGCGAGCGCGGCACCGACCGCGCCGCCGGCGTCGCCCGCCGCGGGCTGGATCCAGATGTCGCGGAACGCGCCGTCGCGCAGGATCTTGCCGTTGGCCACGCAGTTGAGCGCGACGCCGCCCGCGAGGCAAAGATCGGGTATGCCGTATTCCCGCGCCAGCGTCCGGGTCAGGCGCAGCAGGATCTCGTCCGTCACGGCCTGGATCGAGGCCGCGACGTCCATGTGGAACTGGGTCAGCAGCTCGGTTCGCGGATCGCGCACCGGCTCGCCGAACAGACCCGCGAATCGGCCGTTGGTCATCGTCAGGCCGGTGCAATAATTGAAATACGACTGATCGAGACGAAACGTTCCGTCCTCCTTCAGGTCCACGATCTTGTCGAGGATCAGATCCTTGAACTGCGGTTCGCCATAAGGGGCAAGGCCCATGACCTTGTATTCGCCCGAGTTGACCTTGAAGCCGGTGTAGTAGGTGAAAGCCGAGTAAAGCAGCCCGAGCGAATGCGGGAAATGCAGCTCCTTTTCGATCTCGAGCCGGTTGCCGCGTCCGATGGCGACCGTCGACGTCGCCCATTCGCCGACGCCGTCGATGGTGAGCACGAGGGCTTGCTCGAACGGCGAGGGAAAGAAAGCGCTGGCGGCATGACTGTAGTGATGCTCGGCGAACAGCAGCCGCTCGCGCACGTCGTTACCGGCGCCCGCCTTCCTGAGCTCCTTGACGAGCAGGTCCTTCAGAAACAGCTTCTGCTTGACCCAGAGCGGCATCGCCTTGCGGAAGGACGTGAACCCCCGCGGCGCGAAGGCCAGATAAGTCTCGAGCAGCCGCTCGAATTTGAGGAAGGGCTTTTCGTAGAAGACGATCCAGTCGACGTCGCCGAGCTCGATCCCGGCTTCGGCGAGGCAGGCGGCGACGGCGCCATGCGGGAACGACGGATCGTGCTTCACGCGCGTGAAGCGCTCTTCCTGTGCCGCCGCGACGATGTCGCCGCCGACGATCAGCGCCGCCGCGCTGTCGTGATAAAACGCCGAAATGCCGAGGATCCGCAAGGCGATCTCAGAACAGCGTATAGATGAACGGCGCGAATGCGGAGCCGGCCGTGAGCACGACCAGGCCGCCGAACACCACCGACATCAGGATGATCGGCAGCAGCCAATATTTCTTGCGCACCCTGAGAAACTGCCAAAGCTCCGCCAGGAAACTCATGATCCCTCAGAATTGGCGTTTCATCGTGCTCTGCCCCCCGCCGGGCGGATCGCGAGCCACCCAGTAGCTCGCCCGGTCGGGCTCCCGCTCGAGCCCGAGCAAATCCCTTCCCGCAAGGCGCAGGATCAGGCTGGTCGGCACGAACGTCGTCACATAGAGCAATCCCATGACGATCGGGGTGACGATGGCGCCGAGCAGCAATCCGAGCCGGAACCAGATGACGTTCAGCGGGCGCAGCACGGCTGGCCGCAGATAAGCCAGGGTCAGAAATGCCGCAGCGGCGAGGAGCGCCCACAGGTGGGGAGCGCCGCCCCTGATCAGCGGCCAGAACCCGATGACCGCGAAGGCAATGGCAAAGACGCGGCCGAAGCTGCGCTCCGACCCCATCTCGATATCCTGGTGTTTTCCGGGCGGCTCGATCATCGGCCTCGAAAACTCAAGTTGGACCGCATACCCCGGAGCCGTCGACGACAGCCAGCACCGATGGCTCAGCCACGCCGCCACCGGGGCCCGGAGCACCAAACGTTCGCAAGGCGAGGACTTGATCAATGCTTTAGCAGCCCGACACTTCCAGTCAACGGCTAGAAGCGAGTCGGTACGTCGCAATTCGGCCATAAATACGGCGGGTCTCCGGGTCCCGGATTTGCCCGCGCCGCGGAGAAGACGGCCTTCAGTTCGGCTCGAGATCGTGCGAAGCAGGCGAATGCGGCGCGTGGTGTATTGCATGCCTGGCAAAAAAAGCGGCCTCTCGGGTTCACCGGTACTTCGAGTGCAGTTCTCCCTCCCTGTGTTGGGGAGAGGGACAGGGTGAAGGGGACAGGATGCAAGAATTTCTCCTGAAGCATCGTGACCCCCTCACCCGGCCGCTACGCGGCCGACCCCGGATCGGGTCCGGGCCAGGCTCTCTCCCCCTCGGGGAGAGGTGGAGAGAGCCTCACCCGCGGCGTGTCGCATCCGCGCCAAGGGTGTAAGCGGCATGGCACGGATCAGCGTCGCCATGATGACTCACAACGAGACCGCCGAGTTCCGGTGGCTGATGGAAGCGTTGGTGCCGGCGCTCGACGTCATCGACGAGATCGTGATCGTCGACGATTTCTCCGGCGCCGAGTTCACCGCGGCGGTTCGCGAGTTCGAAGACACGATGCCGCTGCGGTTCGTTCAGCGCGCGCTCGGCAAGAATTTCGCCGCGCAACGCAACTACATGAAATCGCTGTGCCGCGGCAGGCTCATCTTCTTTCTGGACCCCGACGAGCTGCCGACCACGCGCCTGCTGCGCGGACTGCCCAAAATCCTGCAGATGATGGAGGCGCTCGACATCGACGCCTGCCAGCTGCCGCGCTTGAACGTGTGGCTGCCGGGCGATCGGCTCGTTCACCCCCGCAGCGTCGATCTCGACGACGAGCGGCTGAAAGTTTTGTGGGAGGACCAGTTCCGGATGCTGCGCAACCTGCCGCACCTGCACTGGACCCTGCGGTTCAACGAATATCTAACCGGCGTGCGCCGCGGCTATCGGTTTCCTCACACGCTCGATTACGCCCTGCTGCATTGCAAGACGCATGGCCGGCAGGCGCGCCAGTGGGTGTTCTATCACTCGATCCGCATGCGGCACCTGAGCCGGATGAAGAACTCGGTGCTCAAGCGCCTGCCGTGGCGAACGCGAACCCAATGGGTGTCCGCCGACGTGCCGATTTGAGCGAGGGGAACGATGTGTAGCCCGGATGAAGCGAAGCGAAATCCGGGATTCTACCCCGCATTCCGCTTCGCTCCATGCGGGCTACGATTGAATCACAGCACCAGATCGGTCGCCGGATCGATCAGGTGCATGTGGTCGAGGTTGGCGTAGAGCCGCATCGGCTCGCCCGGGCCCTTCGCGCTCGACGGCTCGACCCGCCCGCAGACTTCGATGCCCTTCACGGTGAAGAACACCATGGTCTCCATGCCCATCGGCTCGACGACGTCGAGCGGAACCGTGAACTCGCAAGCCGAGCCGCGCTGCTCGCTGCGCGGCTCGGTGATGTGCTCGGGCCGCAGGCCGAGCACGAGCTCCTTGCCGACCAGGGCCTTGTACTTCGGCGCGCGATTCTCCGGCACCGGGAACGACAGCTTGTCCGAGATCTGCAGGTTCAGCCCGGCGCCGCTCTGCTGCAGCCCGCACGGGATGAAATTCATGGTCGGCGAACCGATGAAGCCGGCGACGAACCGGGTCCTGGGCTTGTGATACAGATCGTTCGGCGTGCCGACCTGATCGACCCGCCCGCCGTTCATGACCACGACGCGGTCGGCGAGCGTCATCGCCTCGACCTGATCGTGGGTGACGTAGACGGTGGTGGTCTTGACCTTCTGGTGCACGCGCTTGATCTCGGTGCGCATCTGCACCCGCAGCTTGGCGTCGAGGTTGCTCAGCGGCTCGTCGAACAGGAACACCTTCGGATTGCGGACGATGGCGCGCCCCATGGCGACGCGCTGGCGCTGGCCCCCCGACAATTGCTTGGGCCGGCGCTGCAAGAGATCGGTGATGTCGAGGATCTTCGCCGCGTGCTCGACCCGCTCGCGGATCTCGGGCTTGGGCACGCGCCGCAGCCGCAACCCGAACGACATGTTCTCGAACACGGTCATGTGCGGGTAGAGCGCGTAGTTCTGGAACACCATGGCGATGTCGCGGTCCTTGGGCGGGACATCGTTGACTTTTTCGGTGCCGATGAAGATGTCGCCGCCCGAGACTTCCTCCAGGCCGGCGATCATGCGCAGCGTGGTGCTCTTGCCGCAGCCCGACGGCCCGACCAGCACCAGGAACTCCTTGTCGGGAATCTCGAGGTTGACGTTGCGTACCGCTTCGACCTCGTCGTATTTCTTCGACACGTTTCGCAGAGCGACCTCAGCCATCTTGCACTCCACCCTCTGGCGCCACGGCGATCGTTCGTCGCCGTGATTATCCCTTGGTTGCGCCGGCGGTGAGACCGGCGATGTAGTAATCCATCAGGAAGGCATAGATGACGAGCGGCGGCGCCGCGGCGATGAGCGCGCCGGCCATCAGCATGCCCCATTGATAGACGTCGGCGCGGATCAGGCTGGTCACGGTGCCGACTGTCAGCACCTGCTGATCCGAGCTGTAGAGGAACGCCATCGGATAGACGAAGGCGGCCCAGGAAACCGTGAAGGCGAAGATCGTGGCCGCGATGATCCCCGGCAGCGCCACCGGAATGAAGATCCGGGTGAGCATCTGCAAATGGTTGGCGCCGTCGATCACTGCCGCCTCGTCGAGCTCCTTGGGAATGCTGGAGAAATATCCAATCATGATCCAGGTGCAAAACGGCACGGTGAGCGTCGGATACACCAGCACCATGCCCCAATAAGAGTTGAGCAGGCCGAGCCCGCGCACGATCTGGAACAAGGGGATGAACAGCAGCGAATCCGGTACCAGATAGGTCAGGAAGATGCCGGTCGCGAGCACGCCGGAGCCCCAGAATTTCATCCGGGCCAGCGAGTATGCGGCGAGCACGCTCACCACCATGGTGATGACGACGACGCAGACGGTGACGATGGCGGTATTCTTGAAATAGATCAGGAAATCGGTCTTTTCCAGCAGCGTCCAAAAGTGCTCGAATGTCACGCCGTTGCTGATCCACCACGGGTTGGTCGACATGTGCGCGACCTCGGCGTTCGACTTGAGCGCGGTCACGATCATGTAGTACGGCGGCATCAGGAAGAAAATGGCGAACAGCACGAGGAATACGTAGGACAGGATCAGCGCCCAGCGGCGGCTGCGCTTCATGCTCGCAAGCCGGCGCGATGCGACCGCGGGCACTGTGCTGCGTGCAGTCGTCGCCGTCATCCGATCTCCCTCCCGCGCTTGCGCACACCCCGCAGAATGAAGATGGCGGAGATGCCGAGAATGGGAAACATGAACAGCGACACCGAGGCGCCGAGCGGGATGTCGCCGGATCGGATGCCGAGCAGGAACGCATAGGTCGCGAACACGTGGGTCATGTTGCGCGGCCCGCCCGCCGTCATGATCTGCACGATGTCGAAATTGGCGAAGGTGACGATGAGCGAGAACAGCACGGTGATGGCGATGATGTTGCGCATCATCGGTAGAGTCACGTGCACGAACCGCTGCCAGGCGTTGGCGCCGTCGATCTCGGCCGCCTCGTAGAGTTGCTCGGGGACGGATTTCAACGCGGCCAGGTACATGATCAGGAAGAACGGCGCGCCGTACCAGACGTTCACCAGGATCACCGAGAATCGCGCCCAATACGGATCGCTGAGCCAAGCCACCTCCCTGCCGCCGAGCTGTTCGATCAGCCAGTTGAAGGCGCTATGGGTCGGATCGAACAGCCACCACCAGCTCAGCGTCGAGAGCGCCAGCGGGATCACCCAGGGCACCAGCAGCATGCCGCGCCATTTGCGCTGGCCCTTGGTCGGCAGGTTGTTGACGAGATGCGCGGTGACGAGCCCGATCAGCGCCTTGAAGAGTACGGCGGTGACGGCGAAGATCGCCGATTGCTCCGCCACCATCCAGAACACGTCGCGGCCGAGCAGGAAGGTGAAATTGCCGAGGCCGATGAATTTCGTTTGCGCCTTGTTCAGCATCGACAGATAGATCGAATAGAACGCCGGATAGATCACCAAGCCGCCGACGATCACCATCAGCGGCAGGCACATCAGCACGGCGACCGCGGAGCGCCGCCGCAGCCAGCCGTGCAGACCACTTCCGGCGAAGGAAGGCGCCAGCATCCGCGCTGCCAAGGACCGGGTCAGTGGCCGGTGAGCGGTGTCGACCATGGTTCTCGTCCGGTGTTTGCGACGGCGGCCCGCTCAACCAAGGGGCCGGCTCGGGCTTCAACGCTCGAGCCGGCTTTCACACCCGGATTGCGTGCCGACGCGCCATTTGGACCGTCAGGCGCGCAGGAAACCCTCGAGCTCGCTTTGCGCCCACTTGATGACGTCGTCGAGTTTCTCGCCTCCTTGCGTGAATTTCGACACCATCACCGTGTTGACGGCTTGATTGTACATCTGCGAGCCGACGTCGGGCCGCGCGGGTTGCCCGGCCATCGAGGTCTCCTCGTCGCCACGCGGCGGATAGCTGTAGACGGTGCCGAGCGGAGGCTCCACCGTCTTCCAGGTATCGAAATCGTAGAAGCTCTTGAACGACGGCAGGTCGTAGCCCACCGACGCCGCGACGAGCTGACGCGCCGAATCCTTCTGCGAGATATAGAGCAGCAGCTCCTTGGCGGCGCTCTTGTTCGGGGAGAAGCTCCAAACCCCGTACAATTGCGGCAGCTGGCCGACGAACCGGCCCTTGGGGCCGCGCGGCATGGCGTGGGTCCAGCAGTTCTCCGCGACCTTGGGATTGTCGCGCTTGGCGACCGCCCAGGCGCTCGGCGGGTTCATGATGCTGGAGCCCTTGCCGGAGATGAGCCAGCGATTGTTGCCGGCGTCGTCCCAGGCGTAAACCTCGGGAGGATTCACGGCCATCAGCTTCTTGAGATATTCGAGGACGGTTCGGGTCTCGGGGGAATCAATCTTGATGTTGTCCTTCTCGTCGATCATCACCACGCCGAAGGACTTGAACAGTGCCGCGACCCAATCGACTGCGTCGCTGGTTTGACCCATGGGGAGGCCTACCGGATAACCGGCCTTGAACAGCTTTTCCGCCGTCGAGAGATACAGATCCCAGGTCCAGGTATCCGTCTTGGCCTTATCGTACTTCGACTCGTCGGCCGGAAACAGGTCCTGGAGATCGACGCCGGTATGCTGCTTGTAGAGGTCGATGCGCGAGCAGCACGGCTTGACCTGGCTGCCTACCGTGGTGGGCACGCCGCGCCATACGCCGTCGATTTTGGCGAGGTATTCCGCAACCGGGCTGATCGGGCCGTATTGCTTGATCAGCGCATTCACTACGTCGTCGAGCGGCTCGAGCACGCGGCGATGAATGTTGATGCCCCAGTCGCGGTGCGACATGATGTCATGACCGGTGCCGGCCTGGGATTCGGCGGCTGCGGTAAGCTTGTCCTTCTCGCCCTGCGACGTGATGTAATCGATGTGAATTTCGACGTGGTTCTTTTCACCCCACTCGTTGCATAGTTTTGTCAAAGTGTTGTTGGCGCCCGGGACCCAATGATCCCAGCAGCCCAGCGTGAGCTTGCCTGCGGCGTAGCTGGTCCTGACGTACGGGGCGGCCAGAATGGACGCACTGGCGAGCGCCGCCTGCTTCAATACGGTTCGGCGCGTAATTCTCGATCTTGCCATCGTTTTCCTCCCGGTAACCTGCCTTATCGGCGTGTGAACGATATACACCATCACGGCCGCACCGCCTAGCCGAGCACCGTTGCGGTTCCTCGATTGCTTAAGGCGTCGCCCCGAAGCGCCGAGCGGCAGGTCGTCGCATCGGCTGCAATCACCCGCGATCCGAGCAAGCGGGAGCCCGATCGCCCGCTGCTCGCAAAAAACCGGCCGCGGCCGGTCGGCCGCATGCCGGAAATGGCAGGGCAGGCTTTGCTAGGCCGCTTTGAGCAGGCCTTCCGCCTTCATGGCGTCCTGGACCTTGGGCCGCGCGCCGACGCGTTCCACATAGGCCTTCACGTTGGGCCATTGGCCGAGGTCGATCGACTGGAACTTGGTCCAATTCAGGATGGTGAAAAGATAGGCATCGGCGATCGTGAATTGGTCGCCCATCAGGTACTTGCGGTCGGCGAGCTTGTGATCGAGGTAGCCGAAGCGATTGGCCAGGTTCTCTTTGGCGACGGGCTTATAGGCGTCCGGCGTATTGGGACGGAACAGCGGGCTGAAATTCTTGTGCAGCTCCGAGGTGATGAAATTGAGCCATTCCTGGACCTGATAGCGCTCCTTGCTGCCGGCGGGCGGGACGAGGCCCGATCCGGGCGCCTTGTCGGCGATATATTGGACGATGGCCGGCCCTTCGGTGAGGCGATCGCCGTCGTCGAGCGCCAGCACCGGGACCTGGCCCTTGGGGTTGACCTGCAGAAAGTCGGCGCCGTCTTTGGTTTTCTTGGCGCGGAGGTCGACCTGCTCGAGCTCGAACGGGACGCCGGTTTCGCGCAGCACGATGTGCGGGGAGAGCGAACAGGCTCCCGGCGAGAAATAGAGCTTCATGACGAAATCTCCTCTTGGGGTGATAACCGGAAATAGCCGAACGGCCATGAGCATGCAGTTGCATTTTCATAGAGGCCCGTGCGGTCGCTGTCAAGATTGATGCAATTGCATGAACCCCATAGGATGGGGCGCCATGCACCGATCGCCCTCCCCCCAAACGGTTGCCGCCTGGGCCCGCCTCGTCCGCGTGCAGCAGCATGTGCTGGCGGCGGTCGAGGCGGACCTCAAAGCCGAGGGCTTCCCGCCGCTTGCCTGGTACGACGCCCTCATCGAACTGTCGCGGGCGGCGAATGGGCGGATGCGGCCGGTCGAGCTCGAGAAGGCGATGCTGCTGCCGCAATACAGCACGTCGCGCCTCACGGAACGGTTGACCCGGGCGGGACTGGTGGTGCGGGAGGTCTGCCCCATGGACCGGCGCGGCCAGTTCATCGCGATCACGGCCGCGGGCCGCGCCCTGCAGCAGCGCATGTGGGAGGCGTATGCGGCCGCGATCGAACGCCACGTCGGGACCAGGCTCTCGAACGAGGACGCAGGCCGCCTCTGCGAGCTGCTGGGTAAATTGAGCTAGCGCAAGGGAACTCGCGCTCGAATCAGCTAAAAGCATGCAAAGTTCGTCCCTCCGCCGGAACTCCGGACATTCCCGCGCGTTGATGGCTGCCAGTGCCGCCGCGGGTCGTCGCGGCGGCCCAATTGCCCAGGGAGGTTGTTTTGCGCGCCCCGTCCATTCAGGTTCTCGCCCCCGACGAGGAAGTATTCGGCGAAGTGCCGCTCGCGCCCTACGGCTTGACCGGCGTTTCCGAAGCGCAATTGGCCCGCACCCTGGCCCGTGCGCCGCTGGCGACCCGGCCCGCGAAGCGCGGAGTCCCGGGCCTGTGGCGCGGCCTCATTCCCGATTCGCCGCTGACGTTGCGACTGGCGGGGCTTGCGGCCCTGATGCGCCGCTAGCACGGCGCGGGGCCCTATAGCCCGAGATAAGACTGGCGCACCCGATCGTCCGCGAGCAGCGCCGAGCCGCTGCCGCTCAGCGTGATCCGCCCGGTTTCGAGCACATAGGCGCGGCTGGCGAGTTTCAGCGAAACCGCAACGTTCTGCTCGACCAGCACGCAGGTCAGCCCGTCGATATTGAGCTCGCGGATCGTCTTGAGCACGTCGTGGACGACGTTCGGAGCGAGCCCCAGCGAAGGCTCGTCGAACATGACGAGCTCCGGCGCGCCCATGAGGCAGCGGCCGATCGCGAGCATCTGCTGCTCGCCGCCCGACAGCGTCCCGGCCGACTGCCGGCTGCGCTCGGCGAGTCGCGGGAACAGCGCGAACACCCGCTCGCGATTCTGCGCGCGCTGTCCCCGGGCGCGCGGCAGCATGGCGCCGACCTCGAGATTCTCGTTGACGCTGAGCGTCGGGAAAATCTGCCGGCCCTCGGCGACCTGGCCGATGCCGAAATTGCACACGCGATGGCTCGGCAGGCCGCCGATCTCGGTCCCGCGGAACCGGATGCTGCCGCGAGCCGGGCGATGCATGCCGGCGATGGTCTGGATCAGCGAAGTCTTGCCGGCGCCGTTGGCGCCCACGATGGCGACGATCGATCCCGGGTCGACGGATAGCGAAACCCGGTCGAGCGCCTGGGCGTCGCCGTAGAACAGGTCGAGCTCCTCGACGAGCAGCATCTAGAGCGCCTCCGCGCCGAGGTAGGATTGGATCACGGCGGGGTCGCGCACCACCTCCTCGGGGGTGCCGTCGGCGATCGCCGCGCCATGATGCAGCACGAGGACGCGGGAGGCGAGCGCCATCACCGCGCGCATGACGTGCTCGATCAGCAGGATGGTCACCCCGGTCGTGCGATTGAGCTCGCGCAGGATGGCGACCATCTGGTCGGTCTCGGTCGGCCGCAGCCCGGCCATGACTTCATCGAGCAGCAACAATTTCGGCCGTGTCGCGAGCGCGCGGGCGAGCTCGAGGCGCTTGCGGTCCGGCAGCGCCAGCGCGGCGGCCGGCTGGCGCAGTTTTGCGAACAGATCGAGCTGCCAGATCACTCGGTGCGCCCTCTCCAGCGCTTCCTCCATGTCTTTGGCGTGCAGCAGCGCTCCGATGACGACGTTGTCCTCGACCGAGAGCGCCGGGAACGGCCGTACGTTCTGAAAGGTGCGGCCGATGCCGCGCCGGGCGATCTCGTCCGGGCGCCTGCCGTCGATCCGCTCGCCCGCGAACGTGATGGTGCCCTCGTCGGGACGCAACACGCCGGCGACCATGCTGAACAGCGTGGTCTTGCCGGCGCCGTTGGGGCCGATCACGGCGAAGATCTGCCCGGGCAGGATTTCGCAGCTGACGCGGTCGACCGCGCGCAATCCGCGGAAGCGTTTGCTCACGCTCTCGATCGCCAACAGCGCGGTCATGGGCCTTTGCTCCGGATCCCGAGCACGCCGGCGAGCCACGGCCATACCCCGTTCGGCCGCAACCAGATGATGACCATCAGCGCGAGCCCGTAGAACACCGCCTTGGTGCCGGGCGCGTCGAGGCCGAGACGTTGCGTGGCGGCGATCAGCGCCTCGCCGAGCGGGGTGAGGATCAGCGCGCCGACGATCGGGCCGAACACCGTGCCGAGCCCGCCGATGATCGGAGCCAGGATCAATTCGATCGAACGGCCGATGTCGAACACCTGCGCGGGAAACAGATTGCGGTAATAGAACGCGTAGAACACCCCGGCGACCGCCGTCATGCTCGACGAGATCAGCATCGCCGCCATTCTGGCCCGGAATATGTTGATGCCGAGCGCGCGCGCCGCCTCCGCATCCTCGCGCACCGCGAGCCAGCGATAGCCCAGCGCCGAGCGCCGCAGCCCGGCAATGAGCCCGGTGGCCCCGGTCGCGAGCGCGAGCGCGACGTAATAGAACAGCAGCGGACCGCCGCCGAGGTTCCACCATTGCGCCGCCGCCTCGCCGCCGATGGGAAGGAAGAATCCGGCGGAGGCGCCGGTGAAATCCCAATGATCGAAGCCGATGCGGGTGAACTCGGCAAACGCGATGGTGAGCAGCGCGAAATACACCCCCTCGATGCTGAACCGCCAGCCGAGCCAGCCGATGAACGCCCCGCCGAGCGCCGCGATCGGGATTGCGGCAAACACGCCGAGCCACGGTCCCACCCCGAAATGGATCCACAGCGCCGCCGCCACATAGGCGCCGATGCCCAGATAGAGCGCGTGGCCGAGCGACAATTGCCCGGCGAAGCCCATCAGCAGATTCCAGGCCTGGCCGACGTAGGCGAAATACAGCACCAGGATCAGCACGCTGATGAGATAGCGGTCGGCGATCAGCGGCGCGGCCAGAAAAGCGGCGAGCAACACCGCGGCGAGCACGCGGCCGCGCAGCGGCGTATCTGCCCACAGCGCGCTCACGCGCGGCGTCCGAGCAGGCCTTGCGGGCGCAGCACCAGCACCGCGATCAACAGGCCGAACGAGAACATGCTTTTCATCGAGGGCGCGGCGAAGAACCCCGCCAGCGCCTCGGAGACCCCGATGAGCACGCCGCCCAGGAGCGCGCCGGCCATCGATCCCAGCCCGCCGATGATGACGATGGTGAAGGCGAGCAGGGTGTAAGCCGAGGCGAGGCCCGGCGCCGCATCGGCGATGGTCGCCATCAGCGCGCCGGCGGCACCGACGCAGGCGAGCCCGATGCCGAACGTCAGCGCGTAGAGCCGCTTGACGTTCAAGCCCACCACGGCCGCGCCGATGAGATTGTCGGCGCAGGCCCGGATCGCGGTCCCGGTCCTGGTGTAGCGGAAGAACGCGAACAATCCGCACGCGAAGGCGAGCGCCGCGACCGCGGCAAACACCCGGACCTTGTCGAGGATGAGCGGGCCGACCAGATAGCTGTCGAACCCATAGGCGAGACTGACCGGACGCGCGTCGGGGCCGAAGATCATCAAGAGCCCGTTCACGATGAGGATGGCCAGCCCGACCAGGAGGATGAATTGCTCGTGCTCGGGACGGCCGATGAACGGATTGATCAGCAGCGATTGCAACAGATAGCCGAGGCCGAAGAACACCGCCGCGATCGGAATCGATGCCAGCAGCGGGTCCAGGCCCAGCGTCTGAAACAGCAGGAACGCCGAATACATGGCGACCACGGTGAGCTCGCCATGGGCGAAATTGACGACCCGCACCACGCCGAAGATCACCGAGAGGCCGAGCGCCATGAGGCCGTACACCAGGCCGGTGAGCAGGCCCTGGACGACGACGTTGACGCTGATCGACCCCATCCGCCCCTAGCCCCGCCGGCGCATCGGCGCTCATCTATACGGAAAGCGGCGCCGCGATCCAGCGGCGGCTCTGCCGGACGGATCCGATTAGATTGCCGCGATCAGGTGCACCCCTGCCACGGCGGGATTGGACCCTCGGTCCGATAATCGTACTCTAGTGAAAACAACGACTTACCGAACGGGGCGTCCCTGCCCTCCAACAAATGGCCAATCAAAGGCTCGGCAGTCGGCCGGCACCGGAACGAAGGCGCGGTCTTGATTCTTATACGGCAATGCCGTATACTCACACATGCACGTGGTCATCGAGACCGCCACGTTCCTCGCTGATGCCCGGCGCGCCGGCCTGTCGGAAGAGGCCCAGACGAAAATCGTGGATTACGTGTCCAGGCATCCCCTGGCGGGCGACCCGATGCCGGGGACCGGAGGTGCCAGGAAGGTCCGTATCGCGGGACGCGGGAAAGGAAAGAGCGGTGGCTATCGCGTCGTCACGTACTACGGCGGAGAAGATGTGCCGGTGTTCCTGCTAGTGTTATTCTCGAAGGGCGATCGGGCAAACCTGTCCCAGGCCGAGCGTAACGAACTGAGATCGATCTTGGGTGGCCTGGCCGCTGATTACCGCGCCAGAGTGAAAAGAAAGATGAGAAGGATCAGATGAGCAAGTTTGGCAAGCGCCTGATCAAGGCTGCTAAGGGAGCCCGCGCCATCGCTCGCGCCGAGGCAAAGCCTGGTAGCTATCGCGTGCACGTGCCCGCCGATGTCGACGTGCGCGGCATCCGCTCGCGACTCGGCCTGAGCCAGGCGGCGTTCGCAAGTCGCTTCGGGATTCCACAAGGCACCATCCGCGACTGGGAACAAGGCCGCCGGCGACCCGAAGGTCCCGCGCGCGTGCTGCTATTGGTCATCAAGGAAGAGCCCGAAGCTGTCAGCCGGGCGCTCGGTCACGCCGTCGCCTGATGCTTCTGAGCTACGGGCCGAGCATCACCTGCATGTACCGCCAGGCCGGCGCGTATGTCGGCCAAATCCTCAAAGGCGCGAGCCCAACGGAAATGCCGGTCATGCAGTCAACCCGGTTCGAATTCGTCCTCAACCTCAGGACTGTCAAGGCACTCGGACTGCAAATCCCGGGTCCTATGTGATAAAGAAAATAGCTGATGAAGGCAGTGGGTATTATGCCAGCAAGCAGCCGCACAATGTCTTGAGCTGTTACGTCAAATGCAACCATGTTGCGCTCTGCCCATCAGTTCCTGAAATCGCCGGCGGAAAAGGAGCGCCGCGATCCAGATCAACCGCGCCCGAAAGACGCCGCGGCAGATCGTGATATTTGCAAGCGGTCTGCCGCTGGCGTCAGGAACGCCCGAAACACATGGCGAGCAATTCGCGCTCAGATACGTCCCTGCCGTTGTGCAGGGAGCGACGAGGTGCAAAAGGCTCAGCGGGTCGGGCGGGATCGAACTGCGCCCTCGCTCGACGCACCATCCCTCCACCTTTTGCCAATCCGCTTGCTCCAAGGGCCGGCCCAGCCCTCCGCAAGCAACGCCTTCCTGGCAACACGTTCTTGTGAAAATGCCGCGCTTCGTCGGTGCTATGATCCCAGCCATGAAACTCACCATCCTCGTGTTGATAGCGCTGATCACCTTGGGCAACTCGGTGTCGATGGCCCGGTCTCACAAAACCCACCACAAACCCCGATACGGCGCGGTAATCACCGGTCCGCAATACCTCTCGCCTGAAGCGGCTGCGATGAGGAACGCGCAACGATCTTGGCCGAATAGACCGCTTTGCGACGATGGCGGATACCGAATTCGTCCATGCGATCTCGGCGGGGATAGGAGGTGAGTGCGGTACCTCCCCCAACGCCCTACTCCGCAGTCTCGCTCCAATTAGAGCAGCCCCCCATTCAAAACCACGCCAATGCAGGCCGTGTAGTTGAATCGCCCCATACTCAAGAAACCATCGAAACTCGCGCCTGGAAGCTCGATATGCGAATGTTCGCTCCTACAACGCTTGCCGCTGTGGCACTGGTGTTCGCCGCAGGCACCTATGCAGACGCAGCGGCGTGGTGTGCGTACTACGACCAAAGCTCAGGCACCAACTGCGGCTTCTATACGATTCAGCAGTGTCAAGCAGCCATCAGCGGCGTTGGCGGCTACTGTGCTCCAAATCCCGAAGGGCCTGACCATCCTGCGGCCGGAACTCGACGGAATGCTCGATGACATTCCCGTCGCCAGCCCAGCGTAAACCCGCCTGATTGTCTGGACAACAAATAGAAACTTTCCGAACGACCACCAGCGCTACGGAACGAGGCGCCGCGATCCAGCGGCGGCTCTTGCCGATCCGGGCAAAATTTCGTCGGCCGCGCTCAGCTGCGTCCCTGCCAGGGCGGCATCGGCAGCACCGGCGCCATGGTTGCCGCTTCCGCCGGCAAGGTGACGGTCGGCGTGCGGTCGCGGTTCTGCAGGCAGGCGGAGGGGATCGCGATGTTCTGCCCCTTCTCGTCGAAGCGGACCTTCATGAACTCCGGGCCGTGGCTCGTGCCCGCTCGCTTGAAGCCGTCGCAGGCGATGAGCAGGCCCTCGAACGTGAAGCCGACATTGAAGCACTCCAGCTCGAAACGCAGATTTGGCTGCTCGGTCTTGAACGCGGCGGCCAGCGCCTGCGTCATCTGCGATTTCGGATTGGCCCAGGGGATGTTGTAGATGTGGAAATCGGCCAGCGCCCCGAGCGCCTGGAAAAATTCCTGGTCGTAGAGCCCGGGCGACCCCGGCGAGATCATCGCCATCGGCTGGAAATGCTGGCGCACCATGTCGCGAACCAGCTTGATGGCATCGGCCGCGCGCGTCACCACCAGCAGCAGATCGGGACTGAGGACGCGGACCTTGGTCACCTCGACCGAGAGATCCTGCGCCTTCGGGTCGTAGGCGATGGATTCGACGAGCTTGAACGGCAGGTTGGAAGTCGGGAACATCTTGTCCATCGCCTGCCGCTGCGCGGTTCCGAAATTGTCGTTGGCGTGCAGGAACGCCGCGGTCTTCGGCTCCGCCTTGGTGGCGGCGAGCAGATCCCTGATCAAAGCCAGGCCGTTGCCGAGCAGCATGCCGCCGTTGGGGAAATTGCGGACCAGGAATTTGTAGCCCTGCTCGGTGAGCTGCGGCGCCGCGCCGATGTGGACCACGAGCGGCACCTGACGCTGCTCGCAGACCTGGGCGATCGCCAGCGTGGAGGCCGAGTCGAACGCGCCGACGATGCAGTGCGCGCCTTCGTTGACCGCGCGCTCGGTCTGCGTGCGCGCCACGTCCGGATTGCTCTCGATGTCGATGTGGACGAGCTCGACCTTGTGGCCGTAGCCGGCGAGCAATTTTGGGGCAAGTAGCGCGCCGCGATGACAGCTCTGGCCGGCGGGCGCGAGATAGCCCGACCGCGGCAACAGCACGGCGATCTTCAGCACCTGGGCCTGGGCGCGCAGGGTCGAGGGTAGGGCGAGCAGCGCCGTGCCCGCGGCGGCACCGGCGAGCACGTTGCGCCGGGTCAGTGCCCGGCGAGTTCTATGCGACATGATCGGTCCCTCCCCTGCAGTGCGCGCAACGATCAGCGGCTTGGAGTTTCCCTTACTCCGCTCGTTGCGTCGCCTCAAGGTCGCGGCGCGCCTTCAACCCGCCGCGCCCGCGAGCCGATCGAGATGCTGCCGCGCCTCGGCGGAGAGCTTCGCCAACAGCTCGCGCGCCGGCATTTCTCGTCCGAGCGCCGCGGCCTGTCCGGACCATAGCGGCGAAAATTCACCCGAGCCTTGCGCCTCGGCCTTGGCGCGCAAGGGGGCGACCGCAGCCGCCGCGAGCGGAAACTCCGGCGCGATCTCGGAAATCGGTCCGAGTTCGCGCATCAGACGATTGTAAAAGCCGCGCGCCGGCCGGCCGGTCATGACATTGGTGAGCGCCGTGCCGTCGTCCCGCGCCGCCCGGAACGCCGCCCGGTGCAGGGCCGAAATCTTCGCCTCGGGGCAGAACAGGAATGCGGTCCCCATTTGCACGCCGCAAGCGCCGAGCGCGAACGCCGCGGCGATGCCGCGCGCATCGGTGATGCCGCCGGCGGCGATCACCGGGACGTCGACGGCATCCGCGACCTGCGGCACCAGGGCGAAGGTGCCGACCTGGGCAGCAAGGTCCTCGGTCAGGAACATGCCGCGGTGGCCGCCCGCCTCGTAGCCCTGGGCGATGATCACATCGGCGCCGTGCTCGACCAGCCAGCGCGCCTCGGCGGCCGTCGTCGCCGAGCTGAAGACGATGCATCCGGCTCTTTTCACGCGCTCCAGCAACCGCGGCTCGGGGAGGCCAAAATGAAAGCTCGCCACCCGCGGCTTGAGCTGGGTCAGCACCTCGCACATCTCGGCATTGAAGGGCGCGCGGCTCGGCGCGTTCGCGGCTGCGGCGGGATCGAGCTCGAGCTCGCGATAATATGGCGCCAAGCGATCGCGCCACGCCGCCTCGCGCGCATTGTCCGCCTTCGGCGGCTTGTGACAGAAAAAGTTGATGTTGATCGGCTTGTCGGTGCGGCCGCGGATTTTCTCGACCTGCTCGCGGATCTGCTGGGATTTCAGCATGGCGCAGGGCAGCGAGCCGAGCCCGCCCGCCTCCGACACCGCGGCGGCGAGCTCCCAATCCATGGCGCCCGCCATCGGCGCCTGGACGATCGGATGCTCGATGTTCAACAGGTCCATGAGACGAGTATCCGGCCACATGTTGGTCTCCCTCAGGGTCGGCTTCGGGGCTAGGACGCCAAAAGCTGCTCGAGCGCGGCGGCGATGCGGAACAGGCGATCGTCGTGGCCGTTGCGGGCGACGAGCATCGGCCCGACCGGCAGGCCGGCGTGGCGCGGCAACGGCCGCGAGATCGCGCACAGATCGAAGAAATTCGCGAGCGCCGGGTTGCGCAGCACTATCATCTTGTTCCTTCGGCCGGCTCACCCCGCGCCGAGCCCGCCTTTGTCTTCGATGAAGCGCGCGATCGCGTCAATGCCGCGTCCGGCTCTGAGATCGGTGAACACGAACGGACGGGCGCCGCGCATGCGCTTGGCATCGCGCTCCATGACTTCGAGCGAGGCGCCGACGTGAGGCGCGAGATCAATCTTGTTGATGACCAGGAGATCCGAGCGGGTGATGCCAGGGCCGCCCTTGGAGGGGATCTTGTCGCCGGCGGCGACGTCGATCACGTACAGTGTGAGATCGGCGAGCTCCGGCGAGAAGGTGGCCGCCAGATTGTCGCCGCCGGATTCGATCAGCACCAGATCGAGCTGCGGGAATTTTTGCCGCATCTCCGCGACCGCCGCGAGATTGATCGAGGCGTCCTCGCGGATCGCGGTATGCGGGCAGCCGCCGGTCTCCACCCCGGCGATGCGCTCGGGCGGCAGCGCGCCGGAGCGCACCAGAAACTCCGCGTCCCATTTGGTGTAGATGTCGTTGGTGATGGCGGCGATCTCGTAGCGGTCGCGCAAGCGCTTGCACAGCGCATCCATCAGCGCGGTCTTGCCGGAGCCGACCGGCCCGCCGACGCCGACCCGCAGAGGTCCATGAGGATTGGTCATCCGGCAAGCTCCTCAAGCATGGCTGCGGCGCAATCGCGTGTGCTTGGCGGTTGGCTCGGAACACCTCCCCCTGAAAGGGGGAGGTCGACCGCGCAGCGGTCGGGAGGGGGTCGCGATCCCCACCCCATCCCTCCCCTTTTCAAGGGGAGGGAGGAGATTGCGGCTCGTTCGCAGCCAGATACGGTCGCCTTCAACATGATTGCACCTTCAGCTGCGGAACAGCCGCGTGTATTGCGTCTCGTGGCGCTGGCTCGCGAGGTCGGCGCGGAACGCCGCGGCCCCCATGTCCTCGAGCCTGGTGACGAGCGCGCGGCCCGCGGTCGTCGCGATCAGGGGCTCGAGCGAGGCGATCACCCGCTGCCCGTCGGTCTGTCCGAGCGGGATCAGCCGCACGCCGGCCGAGACGAGGTTCGCGGCGACCGCATGCAGATAGGCGGCGAGCGCCGGCTCGACCGCAATGCCGTGGCCCGCGGTCGCCGCCGCGACCGCGATCGGATAGGCATAGGGGCCGGGCCATGTTTGCGTCAGGAAGTCGAGCGCGGCGCACGGCCACGCCGCGCGCGTCACCTCGAGGAACGCGCCGCCTTGGGCACTCGTCTCGAGGTGGCGTTCCTTCGAGGGCGCGAATGCGGCCGCAAACTCGGCCACCGAATGGAGCGTTTCCTCATCGCGGGCCGTCGCGGCGCGATGCGCATGCGCGAACAAGACGGCGTCGCAGAAGCCGCCGCCCTCGCCGATGATCACCGTGAGCCAGGCCGCAAGCGCACGGGCGTCGGTGACGTCGCCGGCCTCGACCGCCCACTCGAGCCCGCTCGAATAGGAGAATGCGCCCACCGGATACGCCGGCGAGAGCCAAGCCATCAGCCGATAGAGCGCGGATTGAAGCTTTTTCTCGGTTGCGTCTCCGATAGCTCGGTCGTGATCGCCTCGCTGGCCGGCAACTGGGCCGGCCCCCTCCCCCAGTCGAACTCGGGTGTTCCCGAGTTCGACCATCGATAATTGGTCCAAGTCGGAAACATCCGACGTGGACGCGGGGGAGGAATGCTGCCGCTTACTCGCCATGGTCGTGATGATCGTCGTGCGCGTGCTCGCCCTGCGCATGCCCGTGCGCGCCGGCTTCCGGCTCGAACGGCGCCTCGATCGGGGTGAGTTTTCCGCCCAATCCCGCGACCATGTTTTCGAGCACGTGATCGCGGCACATTCGCAGCTTGCCGCCGACGATCTCGACCTGGGTGTGGCGGTTGCCGAGATGCCAGGCGAGGCGGACGAGTTCGAGCGGCGATTGGGCCTCGATCTCGACCAAGGGCTCGGGCCTGCCGGCGACGGCCACGATCGAGCCGTCCTCGAGCACGAGGCCGTCGCCGTCTTTGAGCGCCACCGCGCGGTCGAGATCGAGCAGAAATTTCGTGCCGTGCTCGCCGGTGAGCACGATGCGGCGGCGATGCCGCTCGTCCGCATCGAGCACGACGCGATCGACGGCGCCGCTCGCGTCGAAACTCCCCACTGCCTGGATTTTTGTCGCTCGCCGCATCTACCGCTCACACCGCGCCATTCCGTTTTCAACTCAAAACAAAAAGTACCGCTGCGCCATCGGCAGCACGTCGGCCGGCGCGCAGGTCAACAGCTCGCCGTCGGCCGTGACCTCGTAGGTTTCGGGATCGACGGTGATGGCGGGCGTCGCGGAATTGTGCACCAGATCCTTCTTGGCGATGCTGCGCGTGTTCTCGACCGCGACGAGCTGCTTCTCGACCCCGAGCTTCTCTCCGATGTTGCGATCGAGCGCCGCCTGCGAGACGAACACGAGCGAGCTCGCGGTGAGCGCCTTGCCGTACGCGCCGAACATCGGCCGGTAATGCACCGGCTGCGGGGTGGGGATCGACGCGTTGGGATCGCCCATCGGCGCCGCCGCGATCGATCCGCCCTTGATGACGAGATCGGGCTTCACGCCGAAGAACGCCGGCGACCACAGCACGAGATCGGCGAGCTTGCCGATTTCCACCGAGCCGATGTGCTTGGAGACCCCCTGCGCGATGGCGGGATTGATGGTGTATTTGGCGAGGTAGCGCTTCACCCGCGCATTGTCGTTGTCGCCCTTCTCCTCCTTCAGCCGCCCGCGCTGGCGCTTCATCTTGTCCGCGGTCTGCCAGGTCCGGATGATGACTTCGCCGATGCGGCCCATCGCCTGGCTGTCGGAGGAGATCATCGAGAGCGCGCCGAGGTCGTGCAGAATATCCTCGGCCGCGATGGTCTCCTTGCGGATGCGGCTCTCGGCGAACGCCAGATCCTCGGCAATCGAAGGATCGAGGTGATGACACACCATCAGCATGTCGAGATGCTCGTCGATGGTGTTGCGAGTGAACGGTCGGGTCGGATTGGTCGAGGACGGCAGCACGTTGGCGAGCCCCGCCACCTTGATGATGTCGGGCGCGTGCCCGCCGCCGGCGCCTTCGGTGTGAAACGCGTGGATGGTGCGACCCTTGAACGCCGCGATCGTGTCCTCGACGAAGCCGGATTCGTTGAGCGTGTCGGTGTGGATCATCACCTGGATATCGTAGCGGTCGGCCACCGACAGGCAGCAGTCGATCGCGGCCGGCGTCGTACCCCAGTCCTCGTGCAGCTTGAGCGAGCAGGCACCCGCCTCGATCATCTCCTCGAGCGCGGCGGGCAGCGACGCATTGCCCTTGCCGGAGAAGCCGAGGTTGACCGGAAACGCATCGGCCGCCTGGATCATGCGCCCGATGTGCCACGCGCCCGGCGTGCAGGTCGTGGCCTTGGTGCCCTCCGCCGGGCCGGT
>WNGD01001179.1_pt1 | contig 28614 bp, 24 predicted proteins | sample 5400671 | NCBI WGS metagenome assembly WNGD01 (sample SAMN13153369, study PRJNA577476) | soil metagenome | isolation source: 40 cm soil or saprolite under grassland replicate 2 | place: USA:California | collected 2016-06-15
TCCTGTTGATGGGGCTGCGCCTGGCTGAGGGCATCGATCCTGCGACCTACGCGCGTCTTGCCGGCCGGCCGCTCGATGCGCGCCGCGTGGCGCTCCTCCATGAGCAGGGCGCCGTCGAGACAATGCCAAGCGGGAGGCTGCGCCTGACGCTCGCCGGCTTTCCCGTGCTCGACGCGGTCGTCGCTGATCTCGCCGCGTAAGCGACCTTAAGTCGCCGAACCGCCGAAACCTTTAGGCGGTGGGCTGATGACCTGACCACCGGTTGGCGACACTCGCAGCACCGCAAGACCCCGCTGGTTGGTGCCGTCCGGCCGGAAGCGAAACAGCCCGTCGATACCGGTGAAACCTGAGGAATTCGTCAGGACGTTATCCGCGAAGCGCTGGCTGCCCTGAGTCTTGACCAGCGCCGCGACAAGGGCGACGGCGTCGTAGGCAAGGGAAGCCGTGCGCACAGGGTCTCTGCCGTATCTGCCGCGGTAACGGACCGAGAAATTGCGAAAACCGGTCGAATCGGGCCCCGCGTACCAGGCGCCATCGAGCAGGGGATTGGAGAAGATTTGCGCGTCTTCCCATAAGCCCGTGCCGAGGAGCTGCACGCGTTTAGTGTCGATGCCGTTCGCAGTCAGCGTCTGCACCACGCTGGGCACGGCGTCGGCGCCGTCCGGGATGAAGATGGCATCCGCGTGGCTCGCCGCTTGCGCTACGTTGCGCACCGGAGCTTGCATCTGCGCCCGGTCGAGCGGGTACCGCTCGAGCGCGATAACCCGGCCGCCACTTCGCCCCACCGCTTGTTTGAAGGCCGCTTCCGTCACGCTGCCATAGGCATTATCCGGAACCAGCGCCGCGAATGAGCGCCGGCCCTGGCTCGCCGCATAGCTCACGATACGCTCGACGTCGGACTCCGGCAGAAAGCTTAAGAGATAGACGCCGCGCGCGGCCGCATTGGTATCCGTCGAGAACGCAATCACCGGCACGCCGCGAGCGCGTGCGGCGCGAGCAACCGGAGCGACCGTGAGCGCAAACAGCGGTCCCAGGACGATCTCCGCTCCTTCATCGAGCGCCTGCTGCGCCGCCTGCTGCGCGCCCGGCACACTGCCTGCGTCGTCCTTCACCAACAGCTGGAGATCGGGATTGTTGAACTCCGCGAGCGCCATCTCGGCTGCGTTGCGCATGGACTGCGCGGCGACTCCCGCATTGCCGCTCGCCGCTAACGGCACGATCAGGGCGACCTTGACGGCGCCTTCGCCGATATGGGCGGCGGGTTGCGAGGGCGCTCCTGACGGGGCGGCCAGATCGGGAAGGCTTCCCGAGCAGCCCGCCAGCAAGAGGATCGTTGCGAGCGCGGCAAGCCCCGTAGAAGCAGCGCGCGCAGGCCACGATCGCCAGGCCTGCAGTCCTGCGAACATGGGAAGCGGTCTCCTCGACCGGGACGTCAGCTTGTCCATACCAGTCCAGACCGGCAATCGGGCATTTTGTCGGTGACTGGTTAACCAAATGAAAAGGATAATGATTTTTTACGCCGGCCATGACGGGGCAAGGTCGTGCCGTTAGAGTAAGGAGCATGAGGACGACCGCGCCCGCCATCGCCCCACGCTCGCCCGGCGAGCGCACCAGGCGGCATTACGTTCTGGACGGCCGCACCACGCTGGGACCGCCGTTGACGCCTGGTCTCTACCTGGTCGCCACTCCCATCGGGAATCTGCGCGACATCACCGTGCGGTCGCTGGAGGTTCTTGCTGCTGTCGATCTGATTGCTTGCGAGGATACTCGCGTCACCCGCAAGCTTCTCGAGCGCTATGGAATAGCAACCCCGCTGACGTCCTATCACGAACACAATGCCGCGCAGGCGCGTCCGAAGCTCCTCGCACGCCTTGCCGACGGCGCCGCCATCGCGCTCGTCTCGGACGCCGGAACCCCGCTCGTGTCGGATCCAGGCTATAAGCTGGTGCGCGAGGCGCAGGCGGCGGGGGCGCACGTAACGGCACTGCCGGGAGCGTCGGCGGTACTCGCTGCGCTCACGGTGAGCGGGCTTCCCACTGACCGGTTCTTGTTCGAGGGATTCTTGCCGGCAAAGGAAGCAGCACGGCGCGCCCGCATCGCCGAGCTCGCGCGCATTCCGGCAACGCTCGTTCTGTTCGAGACCGGAGCACGCGTTGCGGCCTCGCTCGCCGACCTCGCCGCCGGCCTAGGTCCGCGTGAGGCTGCCCTCTGCCGCGAGCTCACCAAACTTTATGAAGAGACCCGGCGCGGCGATCTCGCGACGCTCGCAAGCGAAGCTACAGAAGCCGGCGAGCCGCGCGGGGAGATGGTGATCGTCGTGGCGCCGCCCGATCGCGAGGAGGAGGTGACAGCGGCGGATCTTGACGCGCTGCTCCGGCAAGCGCTCAACCGTCTGTCAGTCAAAGATGCGGTGGCCGAAATCGCCGCCGTCAGTGGCATGCCCCGCCGGGAAGTCTATCGACGCGCGATCGAACTGAGCAAGGAGCGTGGCCATGCCCGATGAGAGGTTCCGCGCAACCCCGATCCAAGCCCCGCGTCCAGAGCGTCAGATCGCGTTTCGGACGGGTATTTCCGCCGAAAGCCGAGCGGCGGCGTTTCTCATCGCCAAAGGCTTTCGCATCCTGGCGCGGCGTTGGCGCAGCCCGGTCGGTGAAATCGATATCATCGCGCGACGCCGAGCCCTGCTGATATTCGTCGAGGTCAAGGCGCGTGATCAATTGGACGACGCCGCATGGTCGGTCACCGATCGTCAGCGTTTGCGCATTGCCGCCGCTGCCGAGGCTTGGCTCGCGCGATATGCTGATGACCGCATCCGCGATATCCGTTTTGATGCCGTCCTGATCGCACCTGGGCGGCTTCCGCGGCATATCCCCTCGGCTTTTGATACGGGCGGCTGATGCGATCGCGTGAGAGCTTACGTTAGCGAAATATTGTCGGGCCAACGATGAGCCTGAGCATTGCCGTACAGATGGACCCGATCGAGCGGATCAACATCCGCGGCGATTCCAGTTTCGCGCTGCTGCTGGAGGCGCAGAAACGCGGCCACACGATCGCATATTACACGCCCGACCGGCTGGCGTTGCGGGGGTCCAACGTGGTCGCGGCGGTACAGCCGCTCAAGGTTCGCGACCAGCACGGCGACCATTTCACGCTTGGCGAGACGCGTCGCTCCGAGCTCGCCGAATTCGACGTGATCCTACTGCGCCAGGATCCGCCGTTCGACCTTGCCTATATCACCACCACCCACCTGCTCGAGCGCGTTCAGCCAGGCACGCTGGTGGTCAACGACCCAAGCGCCGTGCGCAATGCGCCGGAAAAAATGTTCGTGATGGAATTTTCTGAGTTGATGCCTCCCACACTGATCACCCGCGATCTGGCGGAGATCAAGGCCTTCCGCGCTGAGCACGGCGATATCGTGATGAAGCCGCTCTATGGCAAGGGCGGCGAAGCGGTGTTTCGGTTGGCCAAGGAGGACCTCAACTTCGGCTCCCTGTATGACCTGTTTGCCGCGACGTTTCGCGAGCAGTGGGTGGTGCAGAAGTTCTTGCCCGCCGTGAAAGATGGCGACAAGCGCATCCTGCTGGTCGATGGTGAGTTCGCCGGCGCAGTGAACCGGGTGCCCGCGCCCGATGATCTGCGCTCCAACATGGTGCGCGGCGGCATTCCGAAGGAGACCGAGCTTTCCGCGCGGGATCGCGAGATCTGCGCGGGCATCGGTTCGGCCTTGCGCGATCGTGGGCTCCTTTTCGTCGGCATCGACGTGATCGATGGGTATTTGACCGAGATAAACGTCACCTCGCCTACCGGGATTCGCGCGGTCAAGGAGCTCGGCGGCGCGGACGTGGCGGCACTCATCTGGGACAAGATCGAGGCTAAGCGGCGCGGCCAATCGGCGGGATCATGAACAACGCAGTTAACATGGCCGGCGAAGGTTGATTGCGCGGGGAGCGGCGCTCTTGTGCCGATCTCATGTGCGCCCGAGCGACGTCTGATTGGGTCAGCGGGGGGACGGGCCTTTCTGTTCGGCCTTGAGCTTTGCGATCGCGGCGCGGATCGGCGCGAACGGCCCGTATTTGTGCTGCTGTTCGCCAAAGCCGTCCGCATAGGGGCCGTACGGCGCGTCCACCGGCTTTTCCAAAAGATCGGGAAAGTCCTTGTCGAGGCCGGCTTTGTGTGGCCGCGGCTGAGATATGACGTAAGCCGCAATGTCCCAGGCCTGCTCTGGCGAAAGCTGCGGGTTCAAATAGTCGACGCCGTGCGGCATGTTGAAGTGGAGAAAATTTGCCGCCGTGATCAGGCGTGCCATTCCGGCGCCGTCGTTGAAGCTATCCCCGCCCCACAGCGGCGGCACTATGTAGCCCAGATCGGTGGTGGGTAGGCTGCGGCGAATACCAGCGCCATTCGGGGCATGACACACCGCGCAGGCATTAGCGTAGCTCGCCTTCCCGCGTACCGGATCGGCCGGGCGATCGAGCTCCGGCATCTTGCCCGTGCCCAAGCCGGGCAGCAGCTCACCCGGCGGCACGCCGGTCGACAGAAATTTGATATACGCCACCATTGCCTGCATTTCCGGCGCGCTGACGGGCAGCGCCCGCCCATTCATGCTGCGGGTCATGCAGGAATTGAAACGATCCTCGATTGTCATCTGCGCCCCCGAACGGGCGCTGTAGCGCGGAAATTCGCCGAACAACCCGAACAGCGGGATACCGAATTTCTTGGTCCCTGCCTGAAGATGACAGTTGCTGCATGCGAGATTGTTCCCGGCAAAGCGCTTTGAGCGGTCTGCCACCTCAGGCCCGATATGGGCGTAGGTCGCCGTGATGAGGTCGCGCCCCCGGCGCACCAGGCGCCCATAGGCGTTATTCGGCAGGGCACCGACTTCCGGCACGGTCCAGATCTGCTGGGCCGCGGGCGTTTGTTGCGCGAAGGCTGCCGTCACCCATCCACCGGGGCATGCAGCGCCCGACGTCAGCGCGACTGCGGCAAGAGCAGTCCGCAGGTTACTCAGCAGCATCGACCTCTCTCCGGGAGGCAATCCCACCCGCACGGAGTTCTAGCATATGCCAGCCGCCGGGTTTTGTTCTTGGATTGTGTCCAGCGCGTCGCCACCGTGGCGTTCGAGGGTATCGAAGCCCGCGCCGTTGATGTCCAGGTTCAGGTTGCCCCGGGGCTGCCCGCATTCAACGTCGTTGGCTTGCCGGACAAAGCTGTCTCCGAGGCGCGCGAGCGCGTGCGCGCTGCGCTGGTGGCCTCGGGCTTGGCGCTGCCGGCCCGCCGCATCACCGTCAACCTCGCCCCCGCCGACCTGCCGAAGGAAGGCAGCCACTACGATCTGCCGATCGCACTCGGTCTGATGGCGGCGATCGGCGCCATTCCAGCGGACGCGCTTTCCGGCTTCACGGTGCTGGGTGAACTCGGCCTCGACGGCTCCATCGCGGCGGTGGCGGGCGTATTACCAGCTGCGATCAGCGCCAACGCCCGCGGCGAAGGTCTCATCTGCCCCACCGCCTGCGGCGCCGAAGCCGCTTGGGCGAGCCCCGAAATGGAGATCATCGCGGCTGCATCGCTGATCCAACTCGCCAATCATTTCCGCGGCGCGCAAGTGCTTTCCCGTCCGCAGCCAAAAGTGCGCGAACCCTCCGATCCGCTCATTGATCTCAAGGACATCAAGGGGCAGGAGAGCGCCAAACGCGCCCTCGAGGTGGCCGCTGCCGGCGGCCATAATCTGCTCATGGTCGGTCCGCCCGGCGCCGGCAAGTCAATGCTGGCCGCGCGGCTGCCGACGATCCTGCCACCGCTGACCCCCGCAGAGCTGCTGGAAGTCTCCATGATCGCCTCGGTGGCAGGCGAGATCGAGGGTGGCGCGCTCACCAATTCCCGTCCATTTCGCGCCCCGCATCACTCCGCCAGCATGCCCGCGCTGGTCGGCGGCGGCTTACGCGCACGGCCGGGCGAAATCTCGCTCGCCCATCATGGCGTGCTCTTCCTCGACGAACTGCCGGAATTCCAACCGCAGGTCCTCGACTCGCTTCGCCAACCGCTCGAGATTGGGGAGGTTGCGATCGCGCGGGCCAACCACCGCGTGACCTATCCTGCGCGTTTCATGCTGGTAGCCGCAATGAATCCCTGCCGCTGCGGCCGTGCGAGCGAGCCGGGATTTGCCTGCAAGCGCGGCACCAACGCGCGCTGCGCGGCCGAATATCAGGGACGGCTCTCGGGCCCGCTCATCGACCGTATCGACTTGCACATCGAGGTGCCAGCGGTGACCGCCGCCGATCTCATCCTGCCGCCGCCAACGGAGGGAAGCCGGGAGGTTGCGGCGCGCGTGGCGCGCGCCCGCGCGATGCAAGCCGAGCGCTACACCGCCATCGGACTGACGCAGCTGCGCACGAACGCGCATGCAAACGGACCGCTACTCGAAGAAATGGCGCGGCCGGACAGCGGCGGACTTGCGCTCTTGCGCGACGCTGCCGAAGCCATGCGACTTTCCGCTCGCGGCTATCACCGGGTCCTGCGCGTGGCGCGCACGCTCGCTGATCTCGACGGCGCGGATAAGGTCGGCCGCGTGCATCTCGCCGAGGCCTTGTCCTATCGCGTACTTGTCGATGAAGTGCGCCGCGCGGCCTGAGCACAAACCCACTTCATAGCCGCCGCAACGCGACCTCTTCGACGAGATGGCTCTCGACTTTCTTTAGGACGAGATCGGCGCGCTGCCGCGTCGGTAAGATGTTCTCGCGCAGATTGACGAGGTTGATTTGCCTCCAAATCGACGTTGCGGTGTCGACCGCCTCCGCGTCCGATAAGCTCGCGTAGCGGTGAAAGTATGATTTGGGATCGCGGAATGCAGTGCCGCGCAACGTCAGGAATCGATCCACGTACCAACCCTGCAGCACGTCTTCGCGCGCATCGAGATAAATAGAGAAATCGAAGAAGTCCGACACATAAGGGGTCAGCTTGCCGCCCTTTGGCGGGACCCCAGCCTGCAGCACGTTGAGCCCCTCGACGATGAGGATCTCCGGACGATCGATCTCGATCCACTGATTTGGCATCACGTCGTAGGTGAGATGCGAATAGACCGGGGCGCGCACGGGGCGTCGGCCCGCCTTGATGTCGGAGAGGAAACGCAGCAGCGCCGGCAGGTCGTAGCTTTCCGGAAAACCTTTCTTCTCCATCAAGTCTTCACGCTCGAGAATGGCATTCGGATAAAGGAACCCGTCGGTGGTGACGAGGTCGACCTTCGGCACGTTGGGCCAGCGTGCCAGCAGCGCCTGCAGGACGCGCGCAGTGGTGGATTTGCCTACCGCCACTGAGCCCGCAACCCCGATCACGAAAGGCACCTTCGTGTCCTCGGTGCCGAGAAACTTCTGCTGGGCGTGGAACAGGCGCTGCGTGGCCGCAACGTAAAGCGAGAGGAGCCGCGACAGCGGCAGGTAAATTTCCTCTACCTCGGCCATGTCGAGACGATCGTGCAGCGAGCGCAGCCGCGTCACCTCGTCCGACTTGAGCGTCATCGGCGTGTCGGCGCGCTTTGCTGCCCATTCCGCCCGCGAGAAGACCCGGTAGGGCGAGAGGCCGTCGTCGGTGCGTTGCTCCATCGTCCTGATCAGCCGCGCTCGCGCGACGCCTTTTCGGTCAAGCCCGACTGTCGCGTGCGCTCAGCGAGGGCGGCCTCCACCTCCGCGAGCGTGATGCCGCGCGACACCAACACGACCAGCAGATGGTAGATGAGGTCGGCGGCCTCCGCGATCAAGCGCGCGCGATCCTCCTCGACCGCGGCCAGAACGGTCTCGATCGCCTCCTCGCCCAGCTTCTTGGCGCAATGGCCCACGCCCTGGTCGAGGAGCCTGCGCGTATAGGATACGTGGGCACTTGCTTTGGCGCGCTCCTGCACGCGTTTCTCGAGATCATAAAGAGTAAAATTGGCCATCGGCTTTCTCCCCCTTGCCATAGCACCTCCCTCCGCCGTCGCAAATCGCAGCCACCCAAGTCGCGTAGTAAACGCCGGGTGGTCGCTTTCGCTGCAGCCGGCTAGCATGTCTCGATGCCCGCGCCGGTTCTCGACTTCTGGTTCGATTTTGCCTCGACCTATTCGTACCTCGCGGCCATGCGGATCGGGACCCTTGCACAAGACGCGGGCGTCCGCGTGCGTTTCCGCCCTTTCCTGCTCGGGCCGATTTTCAAGGCCCAGGGTTGGAACACCTCGCCGTTCAATCTCTATCCAGCCAAGGGCCGCAACATGTGGCGCGACCTCGAACGCTCGTGCGCGGAGCTCAAGCTGCCCTTCCGGCGACCCGATCCGTTTCCGCAGAACAGTTTACTGGCGGCACGCGTGGCGCTGGCCGCGCTCGATCAACCGTGGGGTGAAGACTTTTGCCGCGCGTTGTTCTGCGCGCAGTTTGCCGAGGGGCGGCGGATTGATGACGCCGCGGCTGTGGGCGATGTCTTGGCAAGGCTCAAGATCGAGCCCCAGCCGGTGCTCGCAGCAGCCCAATCGGATGCGATCAAAGCACGGCTGCGGGCGCAAACCGAAGAGGCGCAGCGGCTCGGCGTGTTCGGGGCTCCGATCTTCACCACCGCCGACGGCGAACTGTTCTGGGGCAATGACCGGCTGGAGCCGGCGCTGCGTTGGGCGAAAACCGCCGCCGAATGCCGCTAAGCATCGAGCCGCATGTGCAGACCGGCGCGGGCCATATACCGTTTGGCGTCGGTGATGCTGTATTCGCCGAAGTGGAAAATCGAGGCTGCAAGGACCGCAGTGGCGTGGCCATCGCGGATGCCTTCGACGAGGTGCTCCAACGTGCCCACTCCACCCGAGGCGATCACCGGCACCGGTACTGCATCAGCCACGGCACGGGTCAGCGGAATGTCAAATCCCTGCTTGGTGCCGTCTCGATCCATGGAGGTCAGCAGGATTTCGCCGGCGCCGAGCGCCGCGACCTCGCGCGCGTAATCGACAGCGTCGAGCCCGGTGGGATTGCGCCCGCCATGGGTGAAGATTTCCCAGCGCTCAGCTTGGCCGGGTTTTGATACGCGCTTGGCGTCGATCGCGACGACGATGCACTGGTCACCAAATTTTTCCGCCGCCTCCTTCACGAATTCCCGCCGGATGACAGCCGCAGTGTTGATCGACACCTTGTCGGCGCCGCACGCCAGGAGCTTGCGGATATCCTCGACCGTGCGCACCCCGCCGCCGACGGTGAGCGGCATGAAGCAAGCCTCGGCCGTGCGCCGCACCACGTCCAGGATGATGTCGCGGTTCTCGTGACTGGCGGTGATGTCGAGGAACGTAAGCTCGTCGGCCCCGGCTGCGTCGTAGGCGATCGCCGCCGCCACCGGATCTCCGGCGTCGCGTAGCTCGAGAAATTTCACACCTTTGACGACGCGGCCGTCCTTGACGTCGAGACAGGGAATGACGCGAACCTTGAACATGTCCTTTATGCGGTCGCGGGCGCCGAGCGAATGAGCCGCAGCGCTTCCGCCGGATCGAGCCGCCCGTCGTACAACGCGCGGCCGACAATCGCACCGGCAAGCTTTCTGGCACGCGGCTGCATTAGCGCCACCACGTCGCCAATCGACGCGAAGCCTCCCGATGCGATGACCGGAACGCTCACCGCATCGGCGAGCGCGATGGCGGCGTCGAGATTAAGACCAGCAAGCATGCCATCGCGGGAGACATCGGTGTATATCAACGCTGCGATGCCCACGTCTTCGAATTTTCTGGCAAGGTCAAAGGCGCTGAGCTCGGAATCTGCCGCCCATCCCTCGACTGCCACCCTGCCCTCGCGGGCATCGAGCGCGACCGCGACGCGGCCCGGATAGAGCCTCGCCGCCTCCCTAACAAGCGTTGGCTCGCGCACCGCCGCGGTACCGATGATAACGCGGGTGACGCCCCTCTCCAGCCAGGACTCGATCGTGTGGAGCGCGCGAATGCCGCCGCCGAGCTGTAACGGCATGTGGGTCGCTGCGATGATTTGCTCCACCGCGGCACTGTTGACCGGCTTGCCGGCAAAAGCTCCATCGAGGTCGACCACATGCAGATATTCGAAACCGAGTGATGCGAAGGCGCGGGCCTGCGCGGCCGGATCGCGCTGAAATACCGTGGCGCGGGTCATATCCCCCTGCTCGAGGCGCACGCATGCACCATCCTTGATGTCGATGGCGGGGAACAGGATCACAACGGAACTCGCTTGAGGTCATTCGCCGCGGTGCGCATAGGTACGCACACGCGGCCACGCCCGGGCCACGCGCCGCGCGCCCGCAACAATCCAACCAGCCGACCTATCATGGTTTCCACTTGAGGAAGTTGGCGATCAGTCGCAAGCCTAGCCGTTGGCTCTTTTCCGGGTGGAACTGAGTGCCGACCATCGTCTCGCGGCCGACGACCGCCGTAACCGGACCACCGTAGTCCGCTTCGGCGATGACATCGGCGCGCGCAGTCGGTTTGAGGTGGAACGAGTGCACGAAATAGGCGTGCTGACCCTGCGGCCCGACGACGATCCCATCGAGCAATGGATGCAGCTGGCGCGCGTCGAGCGTATTCCAACCCATATGCGGGATCTTTAGATCCGCGTCCGAGGGTGCGATCCGTTCGACCTCGCCAGGGATCCAGCCCAAACCCTGCGTCACCTCATATTCGCGGCCGCGCTCGGCCATAAGCTGCATGCCGACGCAAATGCCCAGGAACGGCCGGCCGCGTCCGCGCACGCTCTCGTTGAGCGCCTCCACCATGCCGTCGAGCGCATCGAGCCCACGCCGACAGTCGGCGAAGGCGCCGACGCCAGGCAGCACCACGCGGTCTGCGCGGGCGACCTTCTCCGCATTGCGCGTCACCACGATCGCGTGCGTCAACCCTTCCTCGCGAGCCGCGCGCTCGAACGCCTTTGCCGCTGAATGCAGATTGCCAGATCCGTAATCGATGATGGCAACGCTCGTGCTCATTGCGGCCTTCTGGACTGCGGAAAAAGCCCAATGACCTCGGGTGAGGTGCGCCGCGATAGCGGCGCACCCCAGGCCGGCGGCGATGCACCTGACCCGGGATGGGCTTTCTCGACAGAAGTTTTGTAGACCCACGCGTCGAAAAAGCGCCGTTCCGCTGATTCAAGGTCATCGCCGACGACGATGCCTACATTTCTCCAGCCGCGGCGCGACAGCGTGAACCGACGCAACGTCGCCGCCTCAAACCCGACGAGCACCGCAAGGAGGATGCTGACCACGATGCTCAGCGCCGTCGAGGCAGCGCTGAAACGCAGTCCAACCAAAAGTGCGAGGGCGACGATGACGTAGGCGACGAACGCCAGCCACAGCCGGTGTCGTAGCATCCAGAACGGTGCCAGCAGGAACGCCCACAACGAAAAGCCGTCGCGTACGAACACGAAACGTTCGGGATTTGGCGCAGATTCGTGTGCCCTCAGCGGCGGTTCGTACACGGCATAGATAGACATTATTTCTTCCTTCTCACCCGCCGAGCGAGCCTTTGGTCGAGGGCACCTCGTTGGCGGCCCGGGGGTCGATCGCAAGCGCAACACGCAAGGCCCTCGCCAAGCCTTTGAAACAGGATTCGGCGATGTGATGGTCATTCGTACCGTAGAGCGTCGCGACGTGTAGCGTCACTCCGCTGTTCATCGCGAATGCCTGGAACCATTCCTGCACCAACTCGGTATCGAAGCTACCCACCTTGTCACGCACGAACTCGGCGTTGAATACGAGGAATGGCCGACCGGACACGTCCAGCGCGACGCGCGTGAGTGCCTCATCCATCGGCACATGCACGTCCGCATAACGGGTGAGCCCCTTCATATCGCCGAGCGCCTGCTTCACCGCCTGCCCGAGCGCGATTCCGATGTCCTCGGTAGTGTGATGCTGATCGATGTGCAGGTCGCCCTTGGCCTTGACGGTAAGGTCAATGCGGGAATGACGCGCCAACAGCTCGAGCATGTGATCGAGAAAACCAATCCCGGTCGAAATCGACGCTGCGCCGGCACCGTCAAGGTCGACGACGACCTCCACGTCGGTCTCCTTGGTACTGCGCCTGATCGAGGCCTTGCGCATGAATTAAGTCTCTCGTATTGAGCCGCGCGCCTTTTATCAGGGCTTGCGTGCCTTCGCCACTCCAGCGCCGCCCGCATTTGCGCCTCCCTTCGACAAGGCTTACATCAGTCGCGCGGAGTCGCGCATGCAGTCCATGTCTCCTGAGCTTTGGCACGGCACCACGATCCTGAGCGTCCGCAAGGGCGGCACTGTCGTGATCGGCGGCGACGGTCAGGTTTCGATCGGCCAGACCATCGTCAAGGCCAATGCCAAGAAGGTGCGCCAGCTGGGCAAGGGTGACGTGATCGGAGGATTTGCCGGCGCAACTGCGGATGCCTTTACCTTGTTCGAGCGGCTCGAAGCAAAACTCGACCAGTATCCAAGGCAGCTCACCCGCGCGGCAGTGGAACTCGCCAAAGACTGGCGCACCGATCGTTACTTGCGGCGCCTGGAAGCGATGATGATCGTTGCTGACGCGCAGGTGTCGCTGGTCATCACCGGTACCGGCGATGTGCTCGAGCCCGAGGCCGGCGTGATCGGCATTGGTTCGGGCGGCAATTACGCGCTTGCCGCCGCTCGCGCGATGATGGATGGCCCGCTCGATGCGGAGACGATCGTGCGCAAGGCGATGGACATCGCCGCCGATATCTGCGTCTACACGAACCGCAACATCACGATCGAGAAACTATAATCCGGTTCACCCACGATGTCGGCGCCATAGAACTCGCCATCGCCTGATTGGAGATCATTGGGGACGCAATTTTGCGTTCAATCGCGTTACATTGCCCGCCCAGCCAGCGCCATTGCAGTATCGGCCCGCAAGAGCCAAATAGGCCTCCAATGACCAGCTTTTCCCCGCGCGAGATCGTCTCCGAGCTCGATCGCTTCATCATCGGCCAGACCGATGCGAAACGGGCGGTGGCGATTGCACTGCGCAACCGGTGGCGCCGCCTGCAACTCGACGAGAAGATGCGCGAAGAGGTGCTGCCCAAAAATATTCTCATGATCGGCCCGACCGGCGTCGGCAAAACCGAGATTTCCCGCCGACTCGCCCGGCTCGCCGGGGCTCCATTCATGAAGGTAGAAGCGACCAAGTTCACCGAGGTGGGCTACGTCGGCCGCGACGTGGAGCAGATTGTGCGCGATCTCGTCGAGATCGCAATCGCACAGACGCGAGAGAGAAAACGCAAGGACGTGCGCGCGCGGGCCCAGCTGGCCGCGGAGGATCGGGTGGTGAACGCACTGGTCGGCGAGCACGCCAGCCCTTCGACCAAGGACGCCTTCCGAAAAAGGCTGCGCGCGGGCGAGCTCAACGACAAGGAGATCGAGATCGAGGTGCAGGCGACCGGTGGTGGCATGCCGCTGTTCGAAATTCCCGGGATGCCCGGCGCACAAATGGGCGCGATCTCGATTGGCGATATATTCGGCAAGCTCTCAGGCGGCCGCAGCAAGACTCGTCGGGTCACGGTCGGGGAATCCCATGACATCTTGATCAACGAGGAGTCGGACAAGCTCCTCGACAACGATCAATTGGTGCTCGAGTCCATCAAGGCCGTCGAGCAGAACGGCATCGTGTTCCTCGACGAAATCGACAAGATCACCGCACGGGAAGGACGCGTGGGCGCCGACGTGTCACGCGAGGGTGTGCAGCGTGACCTGTTGCCGCTGATCGAGGGAACGACGGTCTCGACCAAGCATGGGACGGTGAAGACCGATCATATTCTGTTCATCGCGTCCGGCGCATTCCACCTCGCGAAGCCATCGGACCTACTGCCCGAATTGCAAGGGCGACTGCCGATTCGGGTGGAGCTGCTGCCGCTCACCCGCGACGACTTCCGGCGGATTTTGACGGAAACCGAAGTGTCGCTGATCAAGCAGTACATCGCCCTCCTCGCGACCGAGGGGGTGAAGCTAGAATTCACTCCGGACGCGATCGATGCCATCGCCGACGTGGCGGTCGCGGTCAACTCGAGCATTGAGAATATCGGCGCACGACGATTGCAGACAGTAATGGAGCGCGTTCTCGACGAGATTTCCTTCGCTGCACCCGATCATTCCGGGGACACCGTGGCGATCGACGCCGCCTACGTCGACAAACACATCGGCGATCTGGCCAAGAACGCGGATTTGAGCCGATTCATTCTCTGACAAACCGCGCGCCAGCTCGGAAACACCGCACGCGGCATCTTCAGCCCACCATTCGCCGCGCGATCCATGGCGTAGAGAGCAAGAGCCGCCGTGCCGCAGCAAGGCCCTCTGGCGTGGAGCAAGCCCCTGGGGCAATTCCGTCAGTCGCGAAAGTCGTGGCCCCTGGGGCTGAAATCTCCGGCTCGCGGGCGCCGCCGCTTCGTGGCAAATGAGGGCATGGCACGTGCCGCTCTCGCCGTTGATGCGCCCGGACTTGCCGCGCGGCGGATCGCTGCTGAGATCCTCGAACGTGTGCTGCGCCGGCACCGGCCGCTCGACCACGAACTCGAAGAACGCGCCGCGCAGCCCGATTTTGCAGCCCTTCCTCTTCGCGATCGCGCATTGGTGCGCGCCTTGGTGGCTACGGTGCTGCGCAGGCTTGGCACCTTGCGCCATCTCCTCAGTCGATGGGTAAAGCTCCCCGCGCGGGCGCCACGACTTGAAACCGCATTGCTTGTCGGCGCCGCGCAAATCCTCTGGCTGGACGTCGCAGACCACGCGGCCGTGGATCTTGCGGTGCGCCTGGTGCAGGCCGACCGCCGGTCGGCGCGCTATGCCGGCATGGCCAATGCGGTGCTGCGGCGCTTCGCTCGCGAGGGTACGCAATTGCTCGCCAACATCGACACCACGGCACTCGATACGCCGCAGTGGTTGATGGCGCGTTGGGAGAGCAACTACGGAGCAACGACCGCGCGGGCAATCGCGATCGCCAACGCCCACGAGCCGGCGCTTGATCTGACGGTGAGCAATGATCCTGAGCATTGGGCAAGCGTGCTCGGCGGACGCGTGCTCCCGACGGGCTCCGTGCGGGCAGTCGTGCACGGCCCAATATCGCAATTGCCGGGCTATGCCGAGGGCGCGTGGTGGGTGCAGGACGCCGCCGCGGCTCTTCCGGCAAAGCTTCTGGGCGACGTGCGCGGCCTTGCGGTCGCCGATCTATGCGCTGCACCGGGCGGCAAGACCGCCCAGCTCGCCGCCGCAGGCGCCCGCGTCTTCGCCGTTGACCATGCGCCGCAAAGGCTTGAGCGGCTGCGCCGCAACCTCGCTCGGCTTCATCTCAGTGCAGAAACGATCGCGGCTGACGCCATGCAATGGGAGGCGGAGCCGTTCGATGTGGTCCTCCTCGATGCGCCCTGCTCCTCGACGGGCACGATTCGCCGCCATCCCGATATCCCCTGGCTCAAGCGCCCAACCGACATTGCGGCACTCGCGGCGCTGCAACGTCGGCTTGCAGTTAGGGCGGCCCAGCTGACCAAGCCAGGCGGGATCCTGGTTTATTGCAGCTGCTCGCTCGAGCCGGAGGAAGGCATCGAGATCGTCCGGGAGCTGCTCGATCAGGCCCCGTACCTCACCCGTCGGCCGATCTCGGCGGGCGAAGTCTTCGGTCACAGCGAATGGCTCACGGGAGACGGCGACCTGCGCACGCTCCCCTGCCATCTGCCGGACCCCGATTCGCGCATGGCCGGCCTGGACGGGTTCTACGCGGCCCGTCTGCAAAGGATTTGAAGGGGCTTATCCGCGGTTGGCCGCTGCCAGACCCTCCGCTATGTTGCCGTTCGGGGGATGGAATCGCCCGCACGGAGGGAGTTCGCGCCTCGATGTCGCGCGTTTCGGTCGCGGAAGGCACCAAATTGTCCGTGGTCGTGGCGCGCGGCCTCCTTGGCAGGCTTACCAGTCGCGTCGCGACGCATCCGATCGTCAACTGGCCGTTTTCCTTCGCCAAGACCGACCGGATCGTCATCGCGCCGCAAGACCTGCGGACCAGTGATGCCACGCGGGCCGGCGAAATTTACGCGGGCCGGTTCGCGTTTGCGTGCAAAGTCGTCACCTGCGATTCGCGCTCTCCCTTCGAAATCACCCCGCCTACGGACGAGTGGGCGGCGGCGCTTCTCGGCTTCGGCTGGCTGCGCCATCTTCGCGCCGCCGAATCGGGTATCAGCCGCGCTAATGCGCGCGCGCTCGTCGACGAGTGGATCACGGTCAGCGGTTCCCATGATCCGGTTGGTTGGCGTGCTGACGTGGTCGCGCGGCGAATTATGTCGTGGCTCAGCCAAGCGCCGCTGCTGCTCGATGGTGCCCACGTCCAGTTCTATCGCCGATTTCTGCGCGGCCTGACGCGGCAAGTCCGCCATCTCCGTCGCACAGCCTCGCAAGCGCGCGATGGCGTGCCGCGACTGCAAGCTGTAATCGCGCTGTGCTATGCGGCGCTCTGCATGGCGCGCCAGCAGCGCCATATCCGCGCTGCCACCAACCGGCTTTCAGACGAGTTGGCGCGGCAGATCCTGCCTGACGGCGGCCATATTAGTCGCAATCCCGGCGCGCTGATCGAGTTGTTGCTGGACCTTTTGCCCTTACGCAGCGCATTCACCGCTCGCAACCTCGTGCCGCCGACCGCGCTGCTCAATGCCATTGATCGAATGATGCCGATGCTGCGCTTCTTCCGGCACGGCGACGGCAGCTTCGCGCTCTTCAACGGCATGGGCCCGACGCCGAGCGATCTCATCACCACCGTGCTCGCCTATGACGATGCTCGCGGCGCGCCGCTCGCGAGCGCGCCTCATTCCGGTTACCAGCGCCTGGAGAGCGCCAGCACGCTCGTCTTGCTGGATGCCGGCTGCCCGCCGCCGATGGCGGTGAGCCAAGAAGCCCATGCCGGCTGCCTGTCGTTCGAGCTCTCGGCCAAACAGAATCGAATCGTGGTCAATTGTGGCCTACCGGTAGCAAGTCGCGAAGGCTGGCGGCAAGTCGCGCGCACGACGGCCGCGCACTCCACCGTTACACTCAACGACACATCATCGTGCCGATTTATCGGAGCAGGTCCTGTCAGGCGCATGCTCCACGGCACGCCCATGATCGCGGGTCCGCGCCATGTCACCGTCGCGCGCGAGGAGCAAGGCAGCACCACGGTCCTGCGCGCCTCGCATGACGGTTACGCCGACATTTTCAATGTGATCCACGAGCGCATACTCATGCTCACGGCCGACGGACGCGGGCTCGAGGGCGAGGACTTGTTCACCCCGGCGCAGGGCGAGCTGATGCCCGCGAACCGTGACCAGTTCGCAGTGCGTTTCCACCTCCATCCATCAATCAAGGCCAATCGGCTATCCGATGGACACGGGGCGATGCTGGCGACGCCGAACAGGGAGGTGTGGACGTTTAGCGCGTATGGAGACCGCGTCGAGATCGAGGAGAGCGTCTATCTCGCCGGGCCGGATGGACCGCGCCGTACCGTGCAGCTGGTCATTTACGGCCGGGCGGGCAACGTGCCGCGGGTGCGCTGGGCATTTGCACCACATGCTGCGTCGACGACCGCCACGGGCGCCGCACGCCGCGGCCGCGATAACGAACCGCAGCTGCCATTGTGATGCTGTTGCGCTCAGCTTTGAATGTTTAATTCGCTGTGCTAGCCCCTAGTCGATCATGACCGAGCGCCTCCGTCGCGTCCGCCGCGCCTTGCTTTCGGTTTCCGATAAATCGGGGCTTGTCGAGTTCGCGCGCGCGCTGGCGGACCAATCAATCGAGCTGATCTCGACCGGCGGCACTCGCAAGGCGTTAGCTGAGGCTGGGCTGGGCGTGCTCGACATTTCCGAGCTGACCGGCTTTCCGGAGATGATGGACGGTCGAGTGAAAACCCTTCATCCCAAGGTGCACGGCGGCCTGCTGGCGCTGCGCGACAATCAGCATCATGACGCCGCAATGCGCGCGCACGGCATCCAACCGATCGATCTCCTCGTCGTCAGCCTGTACCCGTTCGAAGCAACAGTGGCGAAGGGCGCAGACTTCGACACCTGCATCGAGAACATCGACATCGGCGGGCCCGCCATGATCCGCGCGGCGGCCAAGAACCACGCCGACGTCATGGTCGTGGTCGATCCGAACGATTATGCGGTCGTGCTGATGGAGCTGCGCGACCACGGCGGGGCGACCACGCTCGAGCTGCGCCGCAGACTCGCGGCCAAGGCCTATGCCCGCACTGGCGTTTACGATGCCGCGATCTCCAATTGGTTCGCGGACCAGCTCTCGGACGCTGCACCGGCGTTCCGTGCGATCGGCGGACATCTCATCGAGCCGTTGCGCTACGGCGAAAATCCACATCAGGCGGCGGCGTTCTATCGCACGAGCGAACAGCGGCCGGGCGTCGCCACCGCGCGGCAGCTTCAAGGCAAAACGCTCTCTTACAACAACATCAACGATACCGACGCGGCATACGAATGCGTCGCCGAGTTTGACCCGCGGCGCACGGCGGCGTGCGTTATTGTGAAACACGCCAATCCATGCGGCGTCGCCGAGGGCGCAAGCCTCGTGGAAGCCTATCGCAAGGCGTTGGCCTGCGATCCAGTATCGGCTTTCGGCGGCATCGTGGCAGTGAACCGCAAACTCGACGCGCAAGCCGCCCACGCGATCACGGATATCTTCACCGAAGTCATCATCGCGCCGGAGGCGAGCGAGGAGGCGCTCGCCATTGTCGGCGCCAAGAAGAATCTTCGTTTGCTGCTCGCCGGCAGCCTACCCGACCCGCGCGCGGGAGGCATGATCGTGAAATCGGTTGCGGGCGGGTTACTGGTGCAGCAGCGGGACAATGCCATAGTTGATGACATGCGACTGAAGGTCGTAACCAAGCGCGCGCCGACCAACGCCGAGCTCACCGATCTCGTCTTTGCTTTCCGTGTCGCCAAGCACGTGAAATCCAACACAATCGTCTATGCCAAGGACTGCGCTACGGTCGGCATTGGCGCCGGGCAGATGAGCCGGATCGATTCCGCGCGTATCGCGGCGCGCAAGGCGGAGGATGCCGCCGCGGCGGCGCGTCTGGCTGCTCCGCTGACGAAAGGCTCCGTCGTCGCTTCGGATGCCTTCTTTCCGTTTGCGGACGGGCTTTTGGTCGCGGTCGAGGCGGGGGCCATCGCCGTGATCCAACCCGGCGGTTCGGTGCGCGACGAGGAGGTGATCAAGGCCGCCGACGATCACGGCATCGCCATGGTGTTCACGGGTACGAGACATTTCCGGCATTGACTGTGCTCTCGGCCGAGCCGGCTGCATTTGCTTTCGGCGCATCGCGAGAAGGCGCGGACGAGGTAGCACGGTCAATTCTTCGCCAGGTCACCCAATAGGCTCGCGGTCACGGAGAGCTTGGACAAGGTCAACCCGGAGTTGGCAATCTCGTTGATCGCCATGCGGATGCGGTCGACCTCGGGCTTGCGGGGCGCGACCCAGGCCTCCACCGCAGCAAGGCCGGCGCCAGCGTTGCTCGCCATCCCAGCAGCGAGCCGCCGCTGAGCCTCGCCGATCGAATCGAGCGCGCGGTCGAGCGCAAGCCGGTCGAAATAGTCGGAAATGACGATTCCGCGCGCAGCGCTGGTGATGTGATCGAGACGGAAAAACGCCGCGGCTGCAAAATAGGTGGCGGCGACTTCGGCAATACCCCGCCCGGTGCGGTCGGCAATCATGACGATATCGGGCGCGGCGACGAGCGCCGGCAGCGTGGCGAGGCGGCGCGCCAACTCGTCTGGTACGCCCTGCCTGCGCAAATCGGTCTCGCGTCCTTTGCGCGCCATGGTAGCCGCCTGAGGCAGCGCGGCCTCGAGTGCAGCCTCGAGCGCCGTTATCCCCTCGCGGTAGTGCGCAACGATCGCGGCGAGTCCCTGCGCAAGGTCGACATTGCGCAGAAACCAGACCAGGCGATCGAGCAGCAGATCCTGAACCGCGTGATAAAGCTCGAGCTGCAGTCGTCCGGAAATCCTGGTGTCAAGCGCATCGATGTCGGAGTTGAGCGCAGTCATGCCGTAGCTGTCACGCACGGCCGCGAATGCGGCGGCAATGCGCGCCGCCGATGCGCCGGTCTGATCGGCGATGCGGGCGACAAGCGAGGGGCCGCCGCGATTTATTATGGAGTTGGCGAGCTGAGTGGCAATAATGTCCCGCCGCAACCGATGCTGCTCGAGCGCGTCGGGAAATCTCTCGGCGATGGCTTTGGGAAAATAGCGGCCGAGCTCGCGGCCCAGATAAGGATCGTCAGGCACGCTCGATTGCACGAGCTCGTGGTTGAGCGAGAGCTTGGCATAGGCGAGCAGCACAGCAAGCTCGGGTCGCGTCAGAGCTTGCGAACGCCGTCGGCGATCGGCGATCTCCACATCGGCGGGTAGGAACTCCACAGCGCGGTCGAGCTCTCCCGCCCGCTCCAGCAATTGCATCAGCCGCTGTTCAAAACCCATGTCTTCAAGGCCGCGCTCCTGCGCCAGCGAAATCGCAAGCGTCTGCAGATAATTGTTGCGCAGGACCAGCGCCGCCACGTCCTCGGTCATGTCGGCCAAGAGCGCGTCTCGTGCCTCCCGCGAGAGCCTCCCGTCGCGCATCGGCCGCGCCAGCGCGATCTTGATGTTAACCTCGAGGTCGGAGGTATTCACGCCGGCCGAATTATCGATAGCGTCGGTATTAAGCCTGATGCCGCGCAGCGATGCCTCGATGCGGCCGCGTTGCGTCATCCCGAGATTGGCCCCCTCGCCGATCACTTTGGCGCGCACTTCGGCGCCGGTGACGCGGACTGCATCGTTGCCACGATCTCCGACCGCATCGTCGCTTTCCGACGCGGCGCGGACATAGGTTCCAATGCCGCCGAAGAAGAGAAGGTCGACAGGCGCTCTGAGGATGGCCCTGATCACGTCGTCCGGCGTCGCCTTGGCGGCGGTGAAGCCGAGCGCCGAGCACGCCTCTGACGAGAGCGTGATCTCTTTCATCGCGCGCGAGAATACCCCGCCGCCCCTGGAAATCAGGTTGCGGTCGTAATCTTGCCAACTCGAGCGCGGCACATCGAACAAGCGTCGGCGCTCGAGGAAACCTCTCTCCGGATCCGGGGCAGGATCGATGAAAACGTCACGGTGGTCGAACGCGGCAACGAGCTTCATCGTCCGCGCCTGCTGCATGGCATTGCCGAACACGTCGCCCGACATGTCGCCGATACCGACGGCGGTGAACGGGGTATTACCGATGTCGAAGTCCATTTCGCGGAAGTGGCGCTTCACCGATTCCCAGGCGCCGCGGGCGGTAATGCCCATTTTTTTATGGTCGTAACCGGCTGAACCGCCGGAGGCGAAAGCGTCGTCGAGCCAGAACCGATGCTCGCCGGAGATTGTGTTGGCGATGTCGGAAAAGGTCGCGGTGCCTTTATCGGCGGCGACGACGAGATAGGGATCGTCGTCATCGTGGCGCACGACATTCTCGGGTGGAATGACCTCGTTCTCACCGAGGTTGTCGGTAATGTCGAGTAAGGTCGAAATGAACGATCTGTACGCAGCGGCCCCCTCGGCCTGCACCACTTCGCGCGTCGCTCCCTTGAGCAACAGCTTCGGCACGAAGCCGCCCTTGGCGCCGACTGGGATGATGACTGCGTTCTTGACCTGCTGCGCCTTGGCGAGACTGAGGATTTCGGTACGGAAATCTTGCGGCCGGTCCGACCAGCGGATGCCACCGCGCGCAACCTTGCCGAAACGCAGGTGCAACGCTTCAACGCGGGGGGAGTAAACGAAAATCTCATAGCGTGGTCGCGGTAGCGGCAAGGCGTCGAGCGCGCCACTCGCAAACTTTATGGCGATGAGCTGCTTGGGCTGACCGCCGGCGTCGAGCTGATAGAAATTCGTGCGAATCGCAGCGGTGATCGCGTTGACGAAACGACGCAGGATTCGGTCTTCGTCGAGACTTTCGACCGCTCTGAGCGCGGACTCGATCTTCTCCGTGATCTTTGCCTCGCGCGCCTTTCGCTCCTGGGCCGAGAGGCGCGGATCGAACCTGGCAGCGAACAGGTGCACGAGATCGGCGGCGATCGACGCGTGCTTGACCAGCGTCGTCGACATATAGCCCTGAGAATAGGGTACCTGGATTTGCCGCAGAAATCGCGAGATCGCGCGCACGAGCGCCACGTCGCGCCACATCAGCTCCGCCGTCAGTACAAGCGCATTGTAGCCGTCGTTCTCCGCCCCACCACGCATCACCACCAGGAAGACCGCCTCGAGACGGCGCTTCTTCGCTTCGAGATCGACTGCTGCACCGTCCGCACGCTCGAGCAGCATATCGTGGAACCAGACATCGCCTTCGCGTTGCCGCTCGGGCGGCGCCCCGCCGTGCTGCGCCTTGTCCCCGATAGAGCGAGCGATCTGATACGTGCGCTCGTCAACGACCTTGAAGCCCATGTTCTCGAGCGCGGGCACGCGCTCGGAGAGCGGGATCGGCCGATCGTAGCTCCACACCTTCAGTCCAACGCAGTTGCTTGTGTCGGATAGGCGCCGATGAAAATCGACGCCGAGCGGGCGAGAGGGCAAGAGCCCTTCAATGACGCGAATATCGCCGAGCGCCGTGGCAGGCGAGTAGTTCTCCCGATATCCTTCGGAGAAGGCGTCGCGATAACGCTCGAACAGGGCACGCGCTCTGACCGGATCGTGGGTGCGCGCCAACGCATCGCCAAGCTCGTCGACCCAGGTGCGCACAATCGTTTCGACCGCGCGCTCGAGGCTGGCCCGATCCGGATTCGGCGCTTCGCCCGACGAAAGCGCGATGATGAAGTGGACGCGAACCAGCTGGCCCTCGGGAAAGAACGGGTGGAAAGCGCTCACCCGGCCCTGGTAGGCAGTGGCGAGATAATCCCCGATCGCCTTGCGCACCGCGCTGCCGTACCCCTCGCGGGGGACGTAAACGAGGATCGAGACAAAACGATCGAATCGGTCGCGGCGCGGCAAAACTCGCACGCGCGGCCGCTCGTCGAGCTGCAGCACCGCCAGCGCGAATTCGTACAGCGTGTCCTCGTCAAGCTGAAACAATTCGTCGCGCGGGTAATTCTCGAGCACGTTGACCAGTGCCTTGCCCGAATGGCCATCGGGATCGAAGCCGGCGCGTTTCACCACTGCGTCGACCTTGCGGCGCAAGTACGGAATGGACCGCGTGGAGCGCGTGTAGGCGGTCGACGTGAACAGTCCGACGATGCGGAACTCGCCGGTGAGCTTGCCGCTCCGGTCGAAGCGCTTCAGCCCCACATAGTCCATGTAGACCCGCCGATGCACGCGTGAGCGCACCGTAGCCTTGGTGACGATGAGCAGCGTCGGTTGTTCAAGCAGCGCCCGCATCTGTGCCGTGATGACCAAGGGCTCGTTCCAGCGCCGCAGCACCGCCATGTCGCGTGAACGCAATATGCCGAGCCCGCTCTCGAAGATGGGCTCGAGCGCAGCCTGGGAAGCCGTGAACCCATAGTCCCGAATGCCAAGAAAGGTGAAATTGTTGTCGAGGAGCCATTCAAGGAACGCGATCGCTTCGGCGATCTCTCCCGCGAGCAACGGCGGCGGATTAGCCTTTAGCTCCGCAACCACGTCTGCTACCCGCCCAACCATTGCTCGCCAATCAGCAACGCACACACGGACATCCGCGAGCACGCGCTCGATCGCCTCGACGATCGCGGCACGGCGTGCTTGTTCGTCGATACGTTCGACATGAACGTAGATGATGCTTTCCCGCAGCGCGCCGGGAACGGACTTTGTACCCTTGAACGCGGTGAGCCGGCCGGCGCCGTCGCGCAGCACGCTGAGGACAGGATGCACGACCAAGTGGATATCGATACCGCGCTCGGTGAGTTCGGCCAGCACCGAGTCCACCAGGAATGGCATGTCGTCATTCACGATTTCGAGCACGGAATCGACGCGCAACCGGTCGTGACCCGCCAAGGCGGGCGCGTCGAAGCGAATGTTCGGCACGCCGGGTTTGCGCACGGCGAGCAGCGCCCAAGCATCCGCGGCGAGCTCGGCAAGCTGACGCGGATCGTAACGCATGAGATCTTCGGGAACAGCGTGAGCAAAGAGCGCGACGACGAAATCCTCCGGCACATCGCGATTGCCGCTACCCAGGATGTTGGCGGCTGCAGCAATGAGCGCCGCTTCGGCGCGTTCTTCGTCCGTGCCGGGAAGGTCGTCCGCTGCCATCGCGTTGTTCCTCGGCGCGCCCCGCGGGTTACCTTGAACCCTGACATCATTGCCAAAGGTTTTAGGAGCCAAAGTCTTCACCCTCAAGTGCTCCTCACAGCCGCATGACACTCAAAGTACACTCAAAGTAAGCTCGTGATGCTCGAAGCAATATCGTTCCATGACCTCAGACGGTAATATCAAGCATCGACCACAGGAGGATGACTGTGCCTAAAGCGACCAAGGACGCGGCCAAGAAGCGATCGGTCCCCACCAAGCGTTCAGCGGTCGTCGGAGCCGCTGACACATCTGCCGCGCCCCACAGCGGCGGTGAAGACGACATCACAATCATGGCGCTAAATCTCGCACCAGGGAAACTCTCGGCCGAGATGGCGGCGTATTTCAAGAAATGCGAAGAAAAGTTGGGCTTCGTACCCAACGTCCTCAAGGCCTTCGCCTTCGATGACGCGAAGCTCAGGGCATTCGTAGACTACCGGCAGGAGCTCGTGCAGAACGCCGCCAAGCTGTCGAAGCTGGAAATTGAAATGATCGCTACGGTGGTCTCCTCACAGAACCGCTGCTTCTATTGCATTACGGCGCACGGCAACGCAGTGCGCCAGCTCGGCGGTCCAGTCTTGGGCGAGATGATGGTGATGAACTATCGAGCCGCACGTCTCGACAAGCGCCAGCGCGCGATGCTGGATTTCGCGGTCAAGCTTACGGCCCAGCCGTGGAAAGTCGAAGAGAAGGACCGCGAGCGCCTGCGTCGCGCCGGCTTCACCGATCGCGACATCTGGGACATCGCTTCCGTTGCGGCCTTCTACAACATGACAAATCGGCTTGCATCTGCGACCGACATGCGGCCGAACACCGCCTATCACGGCCAGGCGCGCTAGTCCTGGAGCCGAGAGTTCGCCAATGACGGCCGCTGGAGGCCAGATGATCGGCATCGCCCGCGCCACGTTGCTCCTCCTGTTCGCATGCCTGACCTGGATCGGGCCGCTGGCGGCAGAGACGCCCGCGCTTACCGATGTCGCACCCGCGAGCGGCTCGCCCATCGAGCCGGTGGCGGCGTCCCACGGCATCGTGGTTGCGCAGGAAGGCCGCGCAGCACGCATCGGTGTCGAAGTGCTCGAGCAAGGCGGCAATGCGATCGACGCGGCCGTGGCGACGGGTTTCGCACTGGCGGTGACCTACCCGCGGGCCGGCAATATCGGCGGCGGCGGCTACATGCTGATCCATCTCGCCCAGGGCAGGATCGATACGGCAATCGACTACCGCGAGACCGCGCCGGCTGCGACGACACGCGCAATCTTCCTTGATGAGCGAGGCGAAGCCGACCCGCACAAGTCCCAGGACTCCGCGCTTGCCATTGGCGTTCCGGGGACCGTCGCCGGACTTGCGCTCGCGCATGCGAAATATGGCTCGGGAAAATTCACGCTCGCGCAGCTGATCGCGCCGTCAATCGCGCTCGCGCGCGATGGCATTCCGGTCGAGAACGACGTTGCCGACTCGTTGCCCCGGTCGCAAACGCGTCTGGCCCGCTGGCCCGCAACGGCGAAGATCTTTCTCGCCCCCGACGGCCGTCCGCTCGGCCCTGGAGCGACATTACTCCAACGCGACCTTGCCGATACGCTCTCGGCAATCGCTCGCGAGGGACCGCGCGCGTTCTATCGCGGCGCAATCGCGGACAAGATCGCCAGCGCTGTTGGCGCGGCGGGCGGCATCATGACGCGCGAAGATCTCGAGCGCTATAAGCCGATCGAGCACACGCCCACCTTCGGCAGCTATCGCGGCTATCGCATCGTGTCGATGCCGCCGTCCTCGTCCGGCGGCGTGGTTCTGGTCGAGATGCTCAATATTCTCGAAGGATACAAGTTGGGAGAACTCGATGCGGCGACGCGTGTCCATTTGATGATCGAAGCGATGAAGCGCGCCTACTTTGATCGTGCGAAGTTTCTCGGCGATCCAGCGAGCGTCACGCCGCCATCCTATCTCACGTCAAAACGCTTCGCCGAAACGCTGCGCGGGCGCATCGACCCCGCCCACGCCGCGCCAGCCGCGAGCTTCGGCTCGATCGTTGCGCCGACGCGCGAAGGTGACAATACCACGCATTTCTCAGTGATCGATCGCTTCGGCAATGCAGTGGCCAACACGACGACACTGAATTTGAGTTATGGCGTCGGTCTCGTGGCTGAAGGCACGGGTATTCTGCTCAACAACGAGCTCGACGACTTCGCCGCCAAGCCGGGCGCTCCCAATGCCTTCGGTCTCGTCGGCGGCGACGCCAACGCGCCAGGACCTGGGAAGCGGCCTTTATCCTCGATGACGCCGACGATCGTGCTCAAGAACAGCAAGCCGTTTCTCGTCACAGGCTCCCCCGGCGGCAGCCGCATCATCACGGCTGTGCTGCAGGTGCTGATAAACGTCATCGATCGCAAGCTACCGATGGCGCAAGCGATTGCCGAGCCGCGTGTACATCATCAGTGGTGGCCCGACCAAGTTGCGGTCGAGCATGGATTCTCAGCCGATCTGATCGGTGCGCTCAAGGCGCGCGGCCATAACGTGGTGGACGGATTGCCCCGCACGTCGGCCAATTCGATCTTGGTGACGCCGACGGGCCTGGTCGGCGCCGCGGACAACCGCACCCGCGGCGCACTGGCAGTTGGTTATTGAACCGAGATCGATATTGCTGAGCTTTGCCGCGGCCGTCCATCACGAAGCGTGCAATCATTTCAGCGAGGTGCTGTTGGCGAGCTCTGCCCATTTGGCAATCTCGTTCCTGAGAAAGGCAGCGAGCTTTTCCGGCGAGCCGCCGATGTAGCGATAGCCGAGCGTCACGCCCTTCTCCTTGACGTCGGGAATCGCGAGGATGCGCTCAACCTCGGCATTGACCTTGGCAATGATGTCGCGACGTGTGCCCTTAGGGGCGAGCAGGGCGTACCAGCTTGTCTCATCCACGAACTTCACGCCGAGCTCGTTAAATGTCGGAACGTCGGCCAGCTGCACCGCGCGAGTCGTGCCGGACACGGCCAGTGCGCGCATGCGGCCGGCCGCAATGTTGCCGATGTGACCACCGAGCGTCGGCAAAAACACCGCAATGCGTCCGGAGATGACGTCGGTCGTCGCCTGTGAAACCGAGGTATAGGGCACGTGCTGGAGCTTGATGCCGGCGAGCTCGCTGAACATGACGGTGGCGAGGTGCCCACTGGTGCCCGTCCCAAGTGAGGCATAGTTCAATTCGCCGGGATGTGCCTTGGCGTAATCGATCAACTGCGTGACCGTGCGAAACGGCGAGCTCGGCGGCACGACCAGGACATCCTGTGCGGTCGCCACCAACATGATCGGATCGAAATCCGTGATCGGGTCGAAGTCCTTGCTCGGCTGCAGCGTCACGTTCACGGCGAGCGATTGCGCGCCGAGATGAAGCGTGTAGCCGTCGGGTGCTGATTTCGCCGCCGCCGCCGCACCGATATTTCCGCCCGCACCCGGACGGTTCTCGATGACGACGTTTTCTCCCCACGCCTCGATGAGCTTCTGTGCGAGAATGCGGCCGAGCGTGTCGATCGTGCCGCCGGCGGGAAACGCAATCAAAAGGCGCACGGGACGCTCGGGATAATTCTGCGCCGATGCGCCGGCATTCCCCGCCAGCAACGCAGCCACGAGCGCCACGCCGAACCAAGCGCGCATATGTTTCTCCCGGTTGCCTCTCCAAGGGCCGTCCATTGCCACAGCAGCCATCTCTCTGCTCTCTGCATCCCAATTGCAGTGCGAGCCTGCAGACAGGCGGCGCCCGCGGATTCGCTGGAATCTTTGCGACTGGGTGATGATCAATTCAGGGAAGCGCATTCTCCAAAGCTGCCGTTAAGGCCGGCGCTAGAAGTTCCTGCGGTGGGTCGCGGGTACTTAGGCACGCAGGGTTAAAAGGTCGGAGGACTCGACGACATCATTGCCGTGGTCGTGTGACACGAAGCCGACTCAGCTAAAGTAAGGTTATGGCCGTTTCCAACCGCGAACTTGCCATGACGCTGGCAAACGAAATTTCCAGCCGCCTCGGTCGCGGCCGTCATAAGACGCACACGCCAGCCGAACTCGACGAACTGATTGGCGAGGACTATTGGGAAACTATCCGTTCGCTAATCGATCGCATTCGTGAACTCAAGGCCGACCCAGAGGATCAAGATGTTCTCGGAGAGGCTCTCGATGCGGCAGCCGGCGCCAAGGCGTTGGCCTATGACGTGCCGGGCTAAAAATCGAAGTCGCCCAGAGATCGTTTCCGCCGCCAGTAACCCATGTAATGCCCTCGCCCTTCTTCACTCGAACCGTTCGTCGCGGTCCTTGTCGTGCTCGGTTTCCCACTTGCGGTGCTTCTCGATATCTAGACCCAATTCCTCACGCTTTTGCCGCACGAATTCCGTAAGCACCGACCTGGCACCGAGCTTGAGTCCGTCAAGAAGCTGCAACC
>WNGD01001180.1_pt1 | contig 28612 bp, 28 predicted proteins | sample 5400671 | NCBI WGS metagenome assembly WNGD01 (sample SAMN13153369, study PRJNA577476) | soil metagenome | isolation source: 40 cm soil or saprolite under grassland replicate 2 | place: USA:California | collected 2016-06-15
AGGCAGGCGCCGGGGCAGTTCATCGGCCGGATCGCGTACTTGCGCTCGCCAGACTCGGTGAAGTACATGTTCTCGCGGTAGTTGTCCCAATGCCCGGAGCGGTGCCAGAGCTCGACGTCCAGCACCTGCGGCGTCTTGATCTCGCGGTAGCCGCGCTTGCGCAGCTGCGCCTCGACCTCCGACTCGATCAGCCGCAGCAGCGTCGTACCGTTGGGCAGCCAGAACGGCATCCCGGGCGCCTCCTCGCGCAGCATGAAGAGGCCGAGCTGCGGGCCGAGGCGGCGGTGGTCGCGGGCCTTCGCCTGCTCGATCCGCTCCAGGTGGGCCTCGAGATCCTTCTGGGAGAAGAAGGCGGTGCCGTAGATGCGGGTCAGCATCTGGCGGCTCTCGTCGCCGCGCCAGTAGGCGCCGGCGAGGGACTCCAGCTTGATCGCCTCGATGCGGCCGGTCGAGGGCCCGTGGGGACCGCGACAGAGATCCTCGAAGGGGCCGTTGCGGTAGAGCGAGACCGTCTCGACCCCTTCGTCTCGCACTAGGTCCTCGATCAGCTCCACCTTGTAGTCCTGGCTCTGGGCGCGGAAGAGCTCGATCGCCTCCCCGGGCGCGACATCGCGGCACTCGAAGCGCTCGTCCGCCTCGATATGGGCCCGCATCGCCGCCTCGATCCGCTCCAGGTCGGCGTCGGTGACCTTGGTCTCGGGCGGGAAATCGAAGTCGTAGTAGAAGCCGTTCTCGATCGGCGGGCCGATCGTCACCTTCGTCCCCGGGTAGAGCTCCATCACCGCCTCGGCCATCACGTGGGCGGCGTCGTGGCGGATCAGCTCCAGCGCCTCGGGGTCGCGGTCGGTGAGGATCGCGATCTCTGCGCCGTCGGGCAGGGGCGCCGAGAGGTCGCGCAGCTCGCCGTCGACGCGGATCGCCAGCGCCGCCTTGGCCAAGCCGGGGCCGATCGCCGCGGCGGCGCCCGCGCCGGAGGCGCCATCGGGCAGCTCCAGCGGCGTGCCATCGGGGAGCGTGACAGTGATCTTTTGAGTCGCCGCCTCCATCCGAGGCCATCGTACGCAGGATTCGCAATGAAGTTGCGAGTCGGCTGCGAGCAACTTCATTGCGAATCAGTTGCGAGCGACTCGATCGCGAGGGCTGCGCAATGCGCTACTGCGGGGGACCCTGGCGCGCTTGCCGAACCGCGATCAGCGGGCAGGGGCGCCGGCCGCGAACCGGGCTGACTCGTTCCCAGAGCACGTAGGGATCCGCCAAGCGGCGCACGCGGAGGTCGCGAAACGGCGGACGTGTGGCGGAGTCCTCCGAGATCACAAACCGCACGCCCGGAGGCGGGTCTGCCCCGGTTTCGTCTTCGTCCTCGATGCAGACCCGCCCGCCCCGCAGCTCCCAGGCGAGGTACGGCGTGCCGTGCTGGTCGGCGAGCAGCTCGTGCGAAGCGAGGACCGCGGTGGAGGCGGAGTTGACCGTTGGCCGCAGCTCGGCCAGCGCGGGCGTGTAGGAGGTCGGCCCGACCGGGGCGTTGGCGAGGGCGAGCAGGGAGCAAGCTCCAGCTGCGAACAGGTAGAGGACAAGCGCCACGGCCGCGGGTCCTGTCGCCGCAGGGGACCCACCGCCTCCTGCGGTAGCTAAAGCTTCCTCGGAGGCGGTCCCCCCTGCGGCGCCACCCGCGGACGAGGCGGATAGATCGACTCTCCAGGTCAGCGGGAGCAGGATGGTGAGCGTGACAAGCGGCGCGGCGACCTCGATCGCCTTGGCGGTGGTGTAGGGAGTGCCGCCGGCCCGGGCCGCGGCGTACACGCCCGCGGCGGCGAGCAGGCCGGCGAGGATCGCCGTCTCGCGGTGGCGCCAGCAGCGGATCAGGCCATACGCGAGCAGAATCAAGGCGAAGGCAGCGCCCAGGTAGTAGCCGGCGGCCGGCACGGCTCCGTCGCCCGGCGCGAGGCGGAAGTCGCCCGAGGGCCAGATGCCGAGCGCCTCGAGGGGCGAGACCTGGCCGAAGAGGTTGCCCAGGCCGGGGCCGTTGGGGTCGAAGGTCTCGAAGCTGTGGAAGTCGATCATCCGGCCCAGCTCGGGGGCGATCAGGACGGCGAACGTGAGCAGGCCTAGGAGCGCGGCGCGAACAGCTTCAGGGCCCGCAGGAGGGCGGTTGAGAAGCAGTTCCGCCGCCGCCCAGATGACCCCCGTTGCCGCGAGCCAGATGAGGCCTGGGAAGCTGTAGGCGTAGACGCTGCCGACCGCGAGAAGGGCGGCCGGGACGAAGCGCAGGGGGAGAGCTCGCCAGGTTCGGCTGCGCGTGGCCTCTCGAAGGGCTAGGACGAAGGCGAGGACGAAGAGGGCCTGCATCGTCTCCTTGAAGGCGCCCTGGGCGTAGTAGGAGGCGACCAGGTAGGGGATGCCGACTAGGAGGGCGCCGGCGGTGCGGCGGAGCGGTGGCAGGTCGGCGAAAGCGACCAAGGCGGTGAGCGGGGCGAGGATGGCTATCGCGACGGTGAGGCCGTCGAAGCCCTGGACGAGGCCGATGCCAAGACCCTTGTTCAGGGCGACGACGATCGCGTGGGGGCCGAGCGGGTAGCCCTGGTGCAGGAGCTGGGAGCTCTCGCCGTGGGCGAGGCGGTCGGCGGCCAGCAGGTGCTGGGACATGTCGGGGTTGAAGCTGGTGCCGAGGATGCCGAAATGACCTTCGACGACGAAGGGCAGCGAGGCAGCAAGGAGAGCAACCAACGCCACGGGCCATCCCGCACGCAGCGCCTCTCCCCCGCCTTCGAGCTGCCCTCGCAGATAGAAGGCGGAGGCCGCGGTGAGCGCCAGGACGACGATCGCCGAGACGATTCCGTGCCCCGGCAGCCGCACGGTCCCCCAGCAGAGGGCGCAGAGCAGCGCCAGGCCGACCGCCGGTGCGAGCCACGACCAACGCCGCGCCCCGCAGAGCGCGAGCGCCGCCTGCCCGATCGCCAGCGACGCCCCGCACACCGCCAGCACGGCTGCGTAGGTCCCGATCACAGGGCGGCGAGCCTAGTGCGAGGAGGCGACCCCACGCCACGAGGGTCTTCGAGATGGGCGCAACTGGGCTCGAACCAGTGACCTCCAGCTTGTCGAGCTGGCGCTCTCCCAACTGAGCTATGCGCCCCGGGCTTTGAATCTAGCGGAAAAGCCGAGCCCCGCAAGCACGGCGAAATCTGGCCTCAAGTCCGTCGCTGCAACGGCCGATGCAACCCGTGTGCAACTTTCAAGCGCACGCAGTGTTTATCAATCTGCAGCGCCGATTAAGGCTTGAGGACCGACGAGCCAGGGATTGATGAGTCTCACTGGTGGTACGTCCTTCGGAAACAAGGGGCCCCTCACGGGGCCCTTTTCCGTTCAGCCGAGGATCTGGACGACGACCGCCCGCTCGCGAGGACGGTCGTCGAAGTCGAGCAAGACGAGCTGCTGCCAGGTCCCCAGCGCCAGCCGGCCGTCGAGGATCGGCACCGCCTCCGAGGGCCCGATCAGCGAGGCGCGCTGGTGGGCGTGCGAGTTGGTGTCGCGGTTGAGCCGGTTGTGCTCGTAGGCGCCGTGGGTCGGGATCAGCCGCTCGAGCATCTCCCGCAGGTCGTGGACGCCCCCGGGCTCGTGCTCCATCGTCGTGATCGCCGCCGTCGAGCCCCGCACGAACGCCACCGCCTGCCCCTCCGCGACGCCCGCCTCCTCGACGACCCGCTGCACATCCGCGGTGATGTCGACGACATCGGTATCGCCCCGGGTCGAGAAATGGACCTCAGCCGCACTCACAGCCATCGACCCAAGCTACCCCACGCCCGGGGCGGAGGGTAGCTGCGGGCCCGTCGAGCATCCGGACATTCCTCTGAGATGGTTTGACCAGTGCGGGGCGGCCGGGATATGTTCAGCCCCGTGCCACCCGGGAACGACTCACCCAACGACCGTTTCCGCATCCTCACGGTCGACGGGGGTGGAATCCGCGGCCTGATCTCGGCGCTGACGATTGCGGAGCTGGAGAAAAGGATCAAAGCGCGGGCCGGCGAGAAAGCGCTGATCTCCGACTACTTCCACCTCTTCGCCGGTACCTCCACCGGCGGCCTCATCGCCCTCAGCCTGACCGCGCCGGGCGGAGTGACGGCGGAGGAGCTCGCCTCCTTCTATACCGAGGATGGCCCGACCATCTTTCGTCGCGACCTGTCCCGCCGACTCACGACCCTCGGCGGCTTGATCGGGCCCAAATACTCGCTCGCACCGCTGCAGGGCGCCGTCGAAAAGAGACTTGGCGACGCGAGGATCAAGTCGGCCCTGCGCGACATCGTGGTCACGTCCTACGACATGACCGGTCGCGAGCCGTACTTCTTCAAGCGCTGGCGAGCCCGGGAATCGGACGATCGCAACTCGCCCATCGTCGATGCCGCGCTTGCCACCGCGGCCGCGCCCACCTACTTCCCCTCGCACGAGCACCGGGGAAGAGCGCTGGTCGACGGCGGTGTCTTCGCCGCCAACCCCGTCGTCGCTGCGATCGCAGAGGCGCTGAAGCGAAGCGAGGACGAGCCGGCGAATCTGACCGGTGACGATCTGCTCGTGGTCTCGATCGGGACGGGAGAGCACGAGACCGGCTTCCCGCCGGGCGAGGTGAGCAAATGGGGCAAGCTGGGCTGGATCGTCCCCAAGGGTGACGATCCGCCGATCCTGGGAGCCGTCCTCGGCGGTACGGCGGACGCCGCCGACCACTGGGCCCACACGCTCCTCAACCACCCGACTGGCCCGCCAGATCCGGCGGATATCGGTCGAGGACGCCGCTTCTTCCGCTGGCAGGCCAAGCTGGCGGCCCAGGTAGGGATGGACGACACAAGCAGGGAGACCCTCGAGGACGTCCTCCCGGCCGCCGCCTCGGAGCTGATCGCCACTCGCGATGCCGAGCTCGACGAGATCGCCGACCGGCTGACCAAATTCGACCCCCTTCCGCCCGATCCGCCGTCGAGCTAACCGCGCCCGCCAACGGGTCGTCCGGCCAGAGTCGAAGGCGCCTACCAGAATCGAACTGGTGTAAACGGCTTTGCAGGCACGTTTACACCGCGCTCAATCGGCTTGCTCATGCGGTTTCGCGGGGCCGCGCCACCCTCCTTGCCACCGCTTGTGCGGAACTCCGAAGCGGATCTACTTCTTCGGCGGCGGCGACTTCGGCGTAAGCGGCACCAAGTTTGACGGGGCCGGCGGGTTTTTCGGCGTGTTCTGCGGCGTCTGAGAACCCTTCTCGGTCCAGCCACTGCTAGGCCGTGCGCCTGAGCCACCCGTTTTACCTGGCCGTTTGCCGCTCACTTGCCTTTAGCCTTATTAGCGGCGGATGGCGTCAGAGGTACGAGCTTTGCTGGAGCTGGCGGGTTCGTCGGAGTCTTCTGGGCGCTCAATGCACCCTCTTGGAGCCGCTTGTGGCTTGAATCGCTCATGGATCAAGGGTAGCGGGTCCTTCGGGCACAAGATCGATACGGGCGATCTGGTGCGCTGCGATATAGACACCTCGCTCGGGATCGACTCGCTGGGCGAGATTTCGTATTCCGTTCTCGTCCACGGAAACCGTGCACAGGGACTCCAGATAGATGTCGTGAGACTGAGGAGTCTGGCCGACCGCCGAGCGGCGTCCATAAATCCCCCCGACAAGGCGGGGAGCGGCTTCGCTGTGGTCGATCAGCTCGACGACGACCCAAACGCCATCCTTGCGCCATCGCTGGTAGGCGTAATCAAAGGCATCGCGGGCCTCCCCGCCCCCCAGACCGGCGGCGAATAGGTTCGGCGGACCGTCACCGGCCTCGACAGCCGCCAGATAGCGGTTCAGCACGGCGCCGACCACTATCGGCACTCCCAGGAGAACAACCGCCACGTAGGCGCTGATGGCGCCGACGTGATCGATCCAATCGTCCGGTGGACCCACCGTCCTGATGAGGTGGGCCGTCCAGAACCCAAAGGCCAAGTGGACGATCAGCGTGTATGCGAGGGCTCTGAGCGCCAGCTCCAAATCGCTCCGCGAAGAGCGCGCCGACCGAGCAACGCTCAGCTCCGCGATGATGAAGCCGGGCATCAGCAATGCGATTGCCGCAAGGATTGAGACAGCCGTGCTGAGCATTCGTTCTTCCTACCAAGCCCTCAAGACGGATACGTCTAACCAGACCTTGCAACCGAGGAAACTTGACAGCCTGCGCTAGACGGTTCGTCCGAGCGGCCTAGGAAGACATCAAGGAGCGCCGCGGCCTCGGACTCCGTGCCGGGCATCAGGTGGCCGTAGAGGTCGTACGTCACCTTGATCGAGGAGTGGCCCATGAAGACCGAGAGCGCCTTGGCGTTGACGCCGGCCGCGATCATGAACGAGGCGTAAGTGTGGCGCGCCTGGTGGAGTCGCAGGCGGCCAGGCAGGCCAGCCTGCGACCACGCCCTGTCGGCGCGGCGGTAAAGGCTCGCCGCGTGGAACGGCATGCCATCGCGGTCGGCGAAGACCAGCGCGTCATCGGCGGCCTCTCCCCTGCGCTCCCGGCGCTCGAATAGCAACGCTCGCAGGACGCCCGGCATTGGCGTCGTTCTCCGGGAGGTCCGAGTCTTGGGGGCTATCGAGCCCTCCAACGGGTCCCATGACTCATGCACTCTGATCGTGGCGGCGTTCAGGTCCACGGCCCTCCACCGAAGGGCGCGCAGCTCGCCGTAGCGCAACCCCGCATAGAGCGCCGTCGCCCACGTCGGCCGATCATCGATCGGAAGCGCGTCGATCAATCTCGCGGCGATTTCCGGCGTGACAATCTCAATCTCGCCCGGATCGGGCGTCGGCAGTTCGAGATCGTGGGTTGGATTGACCGGCACGCCTTCCCGCGAGCGAGCGCGTCGGTAGATCGCCTGGAGCGGCTTGAGGGAATTGCGGATCGTGGAGGGTGCCTGCCCCTCCTCCAGCCACCGGTCCACAAGCTCCTGCAGGTCGAGGGTCGTGATGGCGTTCAGGCGGCGCGAGCCGAGCACCGGCAAGATGCGCTCAGCGAGGGCACGCCGATAGCCGCGCAGAGTCGAGGGCTTGTAAGGGCGGCCTGAGCGATTGCGGATATCGCCCCGCTCGGCGAGGTGGAGCCACGCCTCCGCCGCCTCGCTCACCGACTTGCCGTTCGGCGCGCGCAAGGTGCCGCGATCGAGGGAGCGCTTCGCGTCGGCCCGCCACGAACGCGCTTCGGACTTGTGGCGAAAGGTCTTGTAGACCTTCTTGCCGTCGCGGGAGGAGAAAACGGATGCCTCATAGCCGCCGTTGCAGTTGCAGCGCCCGCCTGCGTGAGCGCTGCAACCCTTGGAGTGCCGCTTGCGGATGCCCTCCGCCATCAGCTCTCGCCGCCCGTGAAACGCCCGAGCCGCGTGCCGCCGGGCTCCCAATCCATCCCGTCGAGAAGTTCGCCGGGCGGAATGTCCAGCGAGCCGGCGAGCTTGATCAGCGTGTCGACGCGGGCGACCCGCTCGCCGCGCTCCAGCTGACCTACGGCGGTGCGGTGAAGCGAGGCGCGCACCGCCAACTCTTCCTGGGAGAGCTTGGCCCGCTTGCGGCAGTAGGCGAGGTTGGCGCCGAAGAGGTCGGCGACTGCCGCCGCCATCAGCCCTCGCCTCCTGCGAATCCGCCCGGCCGGTACTGGCCGGGGCGCCAGGCGATCCCGGCGAGCAGGTCGTCAGTGGAGACTTTAAGCGCGTCCCTGAGCTTCACCAAGGTGTCGATGCGGGCAAGCCGCAGACCTCGCTCAAGCTGGCTTACCTCGGTGCGGTGAAGAGAGGCGCGGTGGCCGACCTCCTCCTGACTGAGGCCCGCGCGCTCGCGGGCCTCAGTCAGGTTGGCGCCGAAGCGCCGAGGCACGGTTGGGTAGGCGTTCACAGCTCTACCTCCAGTCCCGCCAGGTAGAGGGTGGCGCGGGTCGGCACGACGCAGCCGCCGCAGCAGCGCAAAAGGCCGGCGCCGACCAGTTCGCGCACCGCGCACTCCACCGCGTCATCTCTCTCGAAGCTGCTGGGGCTGGCGTTCAGCGCCAGCGACAGCTCGGGAATTGTCAGGAGCCGTGGGTGCTCTTCGACCAGGAAGGCGAGGACGAGGCGCTCGGCCTTCGCGTCTTCAGCGGCCGGGGTGAGGGGATCGCGCTCGGCGCAATCCGTAGGGTTGGGATCAGCCATGAGGAGAAGTGCCTCCTTGTGGTCAGGCCCCCGGTTGGCGTTACAGCGCCGCCGGGGGCCGCTTTGCGTATTGGCTCCCGCCAGAGTAGCAGGGTGTAGGGTCTTGCCCCTACGGCACGTCCTACTTTTCGCGCAGGATTTCCCTGATCCTGGTCGGGTGCAAGCCGACCTCTTTGCCGATGTCGCGCAGTGAGAGACCCGCCTTCTGCGCCAACGCGAAGCGCTTCCGCCGCCTTGCGCGGGACTTCTCGCGCGCCTCTTGGATTCGTCCCTGCTCGCGCTCGAAATCAGCCTGAGCACGTCGCACGTCTTGGCGTACTTTCTCCTTGGCGGCGTCGGCCATCGCGGGGAGGCTAGAAGCTCCCGCCTTTTGCCGGCGGCCAAGTCCTCGCGATGCAGCGCGCCGGTCACTTCTCACCCAGGGCACGCTCGGCGTTCTCCGCCATCCAGCATTCAAGCTCGCTGACCGGCACGAGCCGCTTCCGCCCTCGCCGCACCAGGCGCAGCTCCGGCGCAACGTTGGCATCGAAGAAGTCGGGTCCGACCCCGATAGCCGCCGCGGCCTCGGCGGGAGTGAGGGCGATGCGAGGGATGGAGGCGGGGAGCTTCTTGCTCATCCGCACCGTATGTCCAGCAAAGGCGCCGATTGCATCGGCTACGCGAGAAATTCGCCCAGCGCTTCCCGGCTTCGCCGGCCGCGCTGACGGAAGCGAGCTACCTCAAACCTCTCAGCCAGGCAATCTCAGTCAGCCAGATCAGAACATCCCACCAGAGCATCGCCAAGGCAGAAGGAGGGCTGGACAGAGAGGCAGTTCTCAGGGCGGAAAAGACCGTCCCGAGAACCGCTCCAGCCACCCCCCACAGCCAACAGCCACCACCCTCACGCCGCATCACCTCCCGAGGTGAGCCGATGCAAAACGCCGCCGCCCTGGACAACAGGGGCGGAATGCTCTCGATCGGCAAGCTCGGCAAGGGACAGGAGCGCTACTACCTCGACAAGGTCGCCGAAGGCGCCGAGGACTACTACTCCGGTGAGAGCGAGGCTGCCGGCGAATGGGTCGGCGACGCCGCCGCTCGGCTCGGCCTCGAAGGCGAGGTCACCGCCGACCAGCTCACGGCAATGCTCACCGGCCGCAACCCCCTCGACGGCGAGCCGCTCGTGGGGATGCAAGGCGTCCCTGCCAAGGGAGCAGTCCCTGGCTTCGACCTAACCTTCTCGGCGCCGAAGTCGGCGTCGCTGCTCTGGGGACTCGGCGGCCCGGTGGCGGCGGTCGAGGTCTCGGCCGCCCACCGCGAAGCCGTCAAAGCCGCCCTGCGCTACATGCAGCGCGAGGCGTGCTGGACGCGGCGCGGCGCTGGCGGCTCGGAGTTCGTCAAGGGCAACGGCTATCTGGCCGCCGCCTACGTCCACCGCTCCTCCCGCAACGGCGACCCGCAGCTCCACACCCACGTCCTCGTCGCCAACGCGAGCCAGGGGCCGGATGGTCGCTGGACCCGCCTCTACCATCCGGCGGTCTACGATCACGCGACCACCGCCTCCTACATCTACGAGGCGCACCTTCGCCACGAGTTGACGCGCAGGCTCGGCATCGAGTGGCAGCCGGTCCGCAAGGGCATCGCCGAGATCGCTGGCTTCGCCGACGAGCACCTGCGCGCCTTCTCAACCCGTCGCGCCGAAATCCTCGAAGCCGCGGGCGCAGACGCCTCGGCCGCCTCACGCCAGATCGCAACCCTCGCCACGCGCAAGCCGAAGGAGTCGGACGTTTCGCGTGGCGAGCTGCTTGAGCGCTGGCGAACCAGGAGCGAGGAGATCGGCCTTACCCGCGAGGCGATCGCGCGCACCTTCGATCCCGAGGCGGCGCTGAGGCCGGAGTCCGCCGTGACCCGCACGGTCTCTACCCAGCAGGTAGACCGTGCGGTCACGGCGGGTGCGTCCCACTTCGACAGACGAGACGCGATCCAAGCCGTCGCCGACTCGCTTCGACAGGGAGCGCCGGGCGCCGAGGTCGAGCGGCTGGCCGACGCCTTTCTCGCCTCCGAGGCGGTGATCCAGGTCGCCGAGACCGCCAAGGGCCCCCGCTACACCACCCGTCGCATCTGGGAGCTCGAGCGCGAAGCGCTGGCGGTGGTCGAGCGGATGCGGGCTGAGGGAGTTCAGCCTGCCGGCGAGCTGGTCGCGGCGTGGGTGATCGCCTCCCGCCCAACCCTGAAGGCGGATCAGCGTGAGATGGTCCGTCGCCTGCTGACGAGCCCCGAGGGAGTCGCAGTCGTGATCGGCGAGGCAGGGACCGGCAAGACGTTCGCCATCGTCGCCGCGGCCCAGGGCTGGGCGCAGGCCGGAACCGAGCTGCGTGCCGCGGCGCCGACCTGGCGGGCGGCGAACGTGATCAGCGCCGACGGCCTGCCCGCCACCACCGTCGCCAGCTTGCTCGCCAATCTCGACGGTGGCGAGAAGGGTGACGGCGGCGAGGAGCTGCCGCGCGGCTCGGTCCTCTTGATCGACGAGGCGGGGATGGTGGACTCGGCCACGCTGGCGCGGCTCGTCTCCTATGCCGAGCGAGCCGAAGCGAAGCTCGTCCTCGTCGGCGACCCCGAGCAGCTCGGCGAGATCGAGGCGGGCGGGTTGTTCAGGGCGGTTGCGGATCGAACCGACCCGATCCGCCTTGAGGAGGTGATCCGCCACGAGCACGAGCTTGACCGCATCGCGGCGAAGCAGATCAGGGATGGCGAGGGACGCGAGGCGCTCGGCCTCTACGAGTCGGGCGAGCGGGTCACGGTCGCCCCCGACGCCGAGGCCCGCCGCGAGGCGATGGTGCGCGACTGGCATAAGTCCTTCGAGGCAGGCGAGGACGCGGTGATGATCGCCAAGCGAAACGCCGAGGTCGAGAAGCTGAACGCCCTGGCGCGAGAGGTCCGCCGCCAGGCCCGGCAACTTGGAGCGGATGAGATCGAGGTCGGCGAGGCGAGGTTCGCCGCCGGCGACCAGGTGATCACACGCGTCAACGACCGCCACGCCGAGGTCTACAACCGCGAGCGCTGGCATGTGGCCGAGGTCGATGCCGAGAAGGGCAGCGCTGTCCTCGAAGGCATCGACCAAGCCCGCACCGTCGAGGTCGGCGCCGAGTACCTGTCGCGCACCAACCCGCACTCAGAGGCGCCGGCGCTCGAACACGCCTACGCCGTGACGACCTACTCAGCGCAGGGCACGACTGTCGATCGGGCCTTCGTCGCCGTCGACCCTTCGATGGACAAGCAGGAGATGTACGTGGCAGCCTCACGTAGTAGAGGTGAGACCCGCCTCTACGCGACCCCAGAGGTGCAGGCCCACCGCGAGGAGATCGCGCCTGACTCCCCCTACCTGCGCGACGGCATCCCACACATCGCCGAAGCGTCCGAGCGCGACCGGGCGCAGCGCGCAGCCCACGACAAGGCGCTTGCCTCCCACTTCGCCGGCCTGCCGACCGAGGAGCTGGTCGCGCGTCGCGATGACCTACGAGCCGCGGCAGGCCGTGAGGAGAGCTTGGAGAGCCGGCGTCAAAGGCTGCAAGAGCGGGTCGAGCAGGCGCGCGAGCGCCTCGACGGATTCGAGGCCGAGCGGGAAGCCGCGCAGACGCTACCCCGGCGGGAACGTCGCGAGGAGCTGGCCCGCATCGACGCCTTCGAGGCGCACTCGCGTCGGGCGACGGCGCGGCTCGAATCCGAGCTGCACGAGCTGCCGGCCGCCGGGGACACGGCGCGCCGGGAGCTGGCGATGGCAGATCAGGTCCTCGCGCAGCGCCGCGAGCTTGCGATCACCGCGGCTCGCATCTCCCCGCCCGCCTACGTCAGGCACGAGCTGGGCGAGCGGCCGAGTGACCCGACGAAGCAGCAGGCGTGGGACCACGGTGTCGCCCACATCGAGCGCTACCGCCAGCAGCACGGGATCACGGACCCAGACAGAGCGTTTGGCCGGGAGGCTGCGCGAGCTGCCGAGCGCGCCCGCCAGCAGGCCGCGCTGCGGCGGCTCAACGAGATGCAGCGAGTCCTCGGTCTCGGGGAGCATGCGGCAAGAGCGCACCAGCTCAAGCGAGGACTGGGGATCGTTCGGTAGGCAGGTCTCGACCGCTACGCTCTTGGCTGGCATGGAACTAGCGGATTGCAGCTACAGGGCAGTAGTCCGAACGCGCGATGAAAGACTTGGCGAGGCGGTAAGTGCCACTCCAGGGTTGATCCTGTTTGGCGGACACGGCGTCGGAGTCGCCCCGCCTGGGGGGGAGCTACCCGAGGTCGATACGTGGTCGATCTACGTGAGGGCCGATACAGAGGACGACGCCCGTGAGGCAGTCAAGAATGCCATTGGAGGACTGGATGTGGCGGTGCTGGTCTCCGTCGAACCCTTTGAGTTTTCCGAGAAGTCTTCATCTTGAGCCTCAATCGAATCCACCAGCTGCACGCAGACCGCTAGCGGCTCCGGGCTGGCGCCGGGATTACGCCGGACCAAGCTGATGCATCCGCGGGACAGAAGACGAGAGGCGGCGCTCCGCTACAAGCCCGACCGGGTGAAGCTCCTACTGGTGGCGGAGGTCCCTCCCGCGGCGCCCGACCGCTACTTCTACTTCGAGGACGTATGGGAGCACGATTCCCTGTTCCGGTACGTCGCCCGCAGCATCCTCAGCAAGGAGCCGACCCGGGGCGGGAAGGCAACCATGTTGGCTGAACTGCGGGACCGCGGCGTCTTCCTCATTGACCTGAAGCTCGATCCCGTCGATGGGACTCCGCTCTCCGAGTGCGTCCCTGATCTGATCGCCCGGGTGAAGAAGCTCGCGCCGGAAAAGATCATCCTCATCAAGGCGACCGTCTACGACGCCGCCTACCTGCCACTGGTCGAAGCCGGTCTCCCGGTCGCGCCGGAGAGGATCCCCTTCCCCGGAAGCGGCCAGCAGAAACGGTTCGAGCAGGAGTTCGCCCGCTCCCTCTCCTAAAAGAGCTTGGCTTCTTGGATGGAGAGCCAGAACCCGTGACCAGAGCCGGTATGGACGCATACGAGCTTCTGCCTCTGGCTTTCGCATAGGAAGGCTCCCGCCGCCACGGCTTTCCCGTACTCCAGGATCGGGTTGTCCGGGTCGCTGACGGTGTCTCCGGCGCAAGTGAAGGTAGGGCCGCTCCGCTCCAACTCGACGGCGTGGCCCCAGTCGAGATTGCAGGAAGGGGGCTTCGGCGGCGCCGACCAATCGCGCTCGATGATGTCGCAGCGAAGACCGTCCGGGTTCATCGCGCAGGAGATGTTCCCCGAGGGGGTCTGGAAGTAGACGGGGCCGGAGTCCGCAGGAGCGGGCCGCGGCGGGGGCGCCTCCATCCCGGGGTGGGCGTTGGGGGCGAGGCCGACGACCGCGAACCGGACGCCGCCTTGGCGACAGCGGGCGAGCAGCGGGTACTCCGCGTTCGGGAGTTCTTCGCAGTTCCAGCCGGCCACGGAGGTCGCCTCTCCGATCCGGTTGAGATCCGAGCGCCGATATTCGTCGTAGACCTCCCGGGCTTCGCCGCAGTCAATCCCCTCCGAGCCGAGTTCGATTTCCGCGAGACCGCCCAACGCGGCGAAGCGGCAGGACGCGGCTTCGACCGTCTCGGTCTCTACTGAGGCCGCCTCCGTCGAAGGGTTGGAGTCTGAGAGGAGAAGGGCTACCGCTACGCCCAGCGCGACCACGGCGGTCGCCAGAACCCCGATCAGCACACCGGTCTTGAATCCCACGCGCTCAAGCCCCGAAGCTGAATCCGACCAGAGATCGCGAGCGCCTGAACCTCGCCTTGGGCCTCACGCCTCCGGACCCTACATACCATCGGCGTTCCGCGAGGGACGGTGCCTCTCCCTCAGAGCAAGTCGGAAAGGGCCTTGGCGGAGCCGTCCTCACCCTTCCCGGCGCCTGGAAGATCCCGGCCGCGTCGACCATCTCATCCAGGGTCAGCCCTTCTCGACGGCGACCCGGGCCCAGCCACCGGGCGGCGCATCCTGGAAGACCGTGAGGACGACGGCCGGGAAGCCGTTCGTGATGGCCGTTTCCCTGTTGCTATCGGGGGAAGCGCGATGCCGGAGGAGGGCTCGAACCCCGACACGCGGATTAACGATCCGTCTACATCTCCGTGCCACCCTCCATGCCACCTTGTGCCACCCCAACAGCCGGTTTCAGCCGGAATCAACCGGATTTTGGGGCGCGGCGCGAAGTCCTCGCAAACCGCTCTGCCAAGCGGAAAACCGCTTGCCAGAGCCAGAGGCGCCTACCGGAATCGAACCGGTGTAAACGGCTTTGCAGGCCGCTGCGTAGCCACTCCGCCAAGGCGCCGCCGACCAGGAAGCGTAGCCGGTGGCCGTAGCCCCCCGGCGAGGCCCGGCGTGGCGGCCGTGCGATCCTCCAGGGGGCACCCCGAGACCCACGACAGAGGAGACGCCCATGACCGCTGAGACATCTCTCGTCTCCGGCACCGACTTCATCACCGTGGCCACCAAGGACTTTGACGCGGCGGTTGAGTTCTACGGTTCGGTGCTGGGGCTGCCCGAGTCCAAGCGGTGGGGCCAGATGCCCGGCGTCGAGTTCGAGACCGGCAGCCTCACGATCGCCGTGATGGAGTCCGCTGCCTTCGGCCTCGAGTTCCATTCCAACAACCACCCCATCGCCCTGCATGTAGACGACGTCGAAGCGGCCCGCGCCGAGCTGGAAACACGTGGCGTCTCGTTCGGGGCGGACACGATCGACTCCGGCGTCTGCCACATGGCCTACTTCGTGGACCCCGACGGCAACGCCCTCATGCTCCACCACCGCTACGCACCCCCCGGCGCCCGGCCCAAAGACTGAAGTTCGCTAGGAGGGCTCTGAGACGACGAGGCGCAACGTTCCGTCGTACTCCTCCAGCTCTCGGAGATGACCGTGCTCGGCATCCCATGTGCCAGACCGAAGCGCAGCGGCGAGACGCTCCACGATTCGATCCTCGACGCCCGGCGGTAGCAGGGCCCACATCGACTGCGCGGCGCGGACCGCCGGATCGAGCAGGTGCTCCGGACGGTTCCAGAAGGCTTCGAAGAACCCATCGGTGCAGTCAGCCGGCGTCGGGATGCGCTCGACGCGCGTTCGGCCCCCGAGCGCGGTGGCCACCGCCTCGAGCGATGGGAACCGCGGACGCTCGATTGCCAGGCCCTCCGCGAGATGCTCCTGCTGCCAGGCAGGGAGACGATCGAGGTCGAAGGTGAAGACCACGACCGGTCCCCGGGCGACCCGGCGCAGCTCCGCGAGGCCGGCCTTTGGCGGCTCCCAGTGATGGATGGTCACGCAGGCCATCGCCGCGTCGAAAGCGTCATCGTCGAACGGGAGTTCCTCGGCGCGGGCGTCAATGGCCGGCGCCGCCTCGGGCGGTCGCTGGGCGCGCATGGTCTCGCTCGGCTCGACGGCCAGGACCCAGCGGTCGATGGGCTCGTAGGACCCCGAGCCGGCGCCAACGTTGAGGATGGTCCTGGCGTCGCCGAGAGCGTTGTGGATCCGCGCAGCTATCCGGGGGTCGGCTCGCCGGTGGGATGCGTACGTCCTCCCATGCTGCTCGTAGTCGACACGCGACCCTGCCACGCGCGGACCTTACAAGCGGCTGATGGGATTCGAACCCACGACCTTTTGCATGGCAATTACACCAGCCTTCTGGCGACTGCCGTGCGAGAACCGGCCAATTTGCAGGAGATTTTCGAGTGGCACGATCGGCGCTCGCCGCCGTCGATACGCATGGATGTGCGGCGATATGCGGCGTTTCGGGCACTTCTGGCCAGAAGTGCCCGAAATCAGCAAGGGCGGTTCCAATCGGCGCGCACCTGAGTAGGCACTGCCCAATGCACGGCTCTATCTATGCCTCCGCATCGATGGTGGCGATAAAGGCTCGGACGTCATTTGCCGCGTCGTCGACATCGGCAACCGGAAACTGCATCTCCCCCGCCAACGCGCGGTAGGGCTCGGCCCAGGAGTCCGGCACGCTCAGCTGCGGCGGCCAGCCGTGTTTCCTGCGGGCCTCGAAGGTCACGATGCAGGCATCGCGCAGGCTCGACAGATCCTCGACGATCTCGCGCAAGAGCAGTAGATCGATCAGATCGCGGAAGCGCTCGTTCTCGCGATCCTCAAAGCGCTCGGTGACGGCATGGATCTTCTGCGCGACCTGAAACCGAGTCGACAGGCACTGCACGACCTTGGGCCCGTCGAGTCCGAATTCGGCGATGTCGATCGCCGGCACCGGTTCGCGATCGACACCGCGAGCGTCCGGCGGCGCAACCTCCAGCTTCAGCGTCGCCCAGGACCGCCCCCGATACAGCAGCTTGACGCTCAAGCGGTGAAACGGGGTGCCCGGCATCTGCTCGATCTGCTGCCGCTGAAACGCGAACCGCGAATAGTCGCGATCGCAAGCCGCATCGAGATCGTCCTCGAGCACCTGGGGATCGCCGAAGAAGACGAGGTCGACGTCTTTCGTGGCCCTGGCGTCGGTTCCGAAGCGAAGCTCGATGGCGATTCCACCCTTGAGAAGAAATCTGGGCATCTCCTCCTCCCCCACCCGGTCCAAGGCTCCGAGCAAGACCATGACCGAAACCCATCGCCTGACCCGGTCGGGGGCGACGCCGGCCAACTCGGCGTAGTGCCCGATCAGTCGCTCGAGATGGCCTCTTGCGGCCGGCGGGCCGTCGGGGCGGCGGTTGGGGCCCCGCTCGGGGAGGATCGGCGCGCTCATCGAACCGCGGCCGAGTCGCCCTCGATCAGCTCTTCATGGAGCCTGGCGGCCTCGGCACGCTTCAGCAGGCCACGCCGGCGCCCATCCTCGATCGCCGCCCGGATCAAGGCCGGGCCAAGGTGTCCCTCGTGCGCTTGGCGGATCGCCCTGGCCGCAGTGACGATCGGTATGCCCTCATAGGTGGTGAGGTCCTCGGGCCCGAGATCTTCGCGATGAAGGACGTAGAGGGTCGGGACCTCCCGCCGCGGACGGTGCGCTTGCGGGACCGTGATGTGGATCTTCGCCGGGTTGACGTCGCCCAGCTCATAGAGGCCGAGGGCCGATGCGTGAGAGATGACCGCATCCGCGTTTCTGGGCCACAGGGTCGCCTGCATGTAGGGGTCCAGCGGGGTCACCGGTATCAGCGGCACCCGGTAGACGGCGGTCGTCGGATGCTCCAGCTGCCCTCGACGCGCCATCTCGAAGAGGCGATGGGGATCGAGCCCCAATGCCTCGGCGTCGGCGGTCGTCACGTAGCCGTAGCGCTCAGCGGCGATCTCGGCAAGGCGGTTGTAGGTGGCTCCAGGCATGAGCGTGGTTGGAAAAGGGCGTTTTGCCCTTTCTTGTCCAGCGGCAAGGGTAGCATTTAAGGACAGAAGGGGGTATTTTGCACCTTTCTGTCCAAAGCTGTAGCTGACTCAGGCGAGTAACCACCATCCTCAGCGCTCGATCAGCTCGCCGTGCCGCAGCCGCTCCACGCCTTCGCGCACCCACTCCTGCCCGAGCAGGTCGCGGTCGTGAAGGAAGGCGGCGAGCGCCTCGCTCCAGCGTCTCGACGGGTAACTCTCGCGGACCGTGTCCAGCACCCGCTTGACCTCGATCACGCTGCGCTGGGCGATCTCCACCGGCTTGTGATCCTCGACCCGCTCCAGCAGGCCCTCCGCGAGCCACTTGCGAACCGTCGGCTCGCTTACCTCCAGCCGCTCAGCCGCCTGGGCGACGGAGAGGCCACCCGGCAGGTCGAGCGCCTGCTGGACTCGTGCGCTCAGCCTGCCTTGGCCCTTTTTCGGCCCTACACTCGCGAGGATGAGCGAGATCAAGGTCGACAGCGTCCGCACAGAGGTCGAGCTCGACGCGGCAGTCGGCGTGTGGCGCCAGGCGAATATCGCCCGCGGCGCCCCCCACGGACCCGAGCGTACCGCCCGCATCCGAGCGAAACTTTCAGCCTCAGATGCCTTGCCGTTCGTAGCGCTGCGACCGGAGATCGTCGGCATGGCGTTGGCCGAGCCCGGACGGTTCGACGGCGGTGCGGGCGAACTCGATCCATCGCTTCTGCACATCTCGATGGTTTTCGTCCATCCCGCCACACAACGCACAGGAGTCGGCCTTCCCCTACTCATGTCCTTGACGTTGCCCACTCGCTGGGCTACCAGCGCGTCGGCGTCTGGACCGCCGAGGAGAACACGCCGGCCCGCCGGCTCTACGAGCGCGCCGGGATGACTCTCAGCGGCGAGAGCGCTCGCGTCCTGTCACGCACTCATCTCCAATACGAATTCCCTCTTCAGCGATGAGCCGGCGTCACGGCCCCGGCAGACCCCGGCGATCAGGCGAGTCTTCAGAGGCTGCGCGGCCAGCGCGACCGGCGACTGGGAAGTTTCAGCCGATCCGCTCGGCGAGCATCACGATGATCCCCTCCGGGCCACGGACGTAGCAGAGCCGGTAGATGTCCTCGTAGCGCACTACCTCGCCGAGGAGCTCCAACCCCCGGTCCCGCAACCTGGCGACGGCGGCGTCGATGTCGTCGACCGAGAACGCGATGCGGCGGATGCCGAGCGTGTTCGGCGGTGCGTTCGTATCGCCCTCGCGCGCCGCCGGGCTGTTGAACCGCATCAGCTCCAACCGCCCGTGGCCATCGGGGGTCTGCAGCATGGAGAGCTCGCAGCGGACATCCTCGAGTCCCACGACACGGTCCACCCACTCACCCGCCACCTCTGCTTCGCCCACCTGCTCCAGCCCGAGCTCGACGAAGAACGCCTTGGCCGCCGCGAGGTCGTCAACGACGATGCCCACGTTCTCCAGAGATTGGATCGAGCCGCTCATCTCCGTGCGAGCGTACCTGTCGCGGCAGCGGCGGGGACGCTGGCTGATCCTCACTCTGCTCGTGTCGCGATTCGCAGAAGTGCCCACAGCACCGCCTCCGCGATCGCGGGTCAACGGCCATCGGTTTCTCCCCAGCGGCGGCCATCCAACCTCCCCACTGACGGCCACGGTTTCTCCCCGCTTGAGCTCTTCGGTCGCGGTGGCGTAGCGAAGGCCGTAGGCCGGAGCGAAGCCACCGCGAGCGAGGGGCTCAGGCATCAGCTCAGCGGCACCACCCCCTTGGCGCGGAATCGTCACCGTCCCCGGACGAAATCCGGCGGCACCGCCGCCGAGCAGCGTCTTGAAAACCCCCATTAATGCCCTGGTGCGATGCCCCCCGGCCGACTAGGGTCACTGAATGGCCGTGACTCAGCTACGGTTTTACGGTTCCCTGTTTCGGGCGCTGATCGCCGCGACACTTGCGCTGGCGATCACAGCGCTGGTCCCGGTGAGTGCAGATGCCAACGCAGATTTCTCCAATGGCGTGCTCATCGTTTATGCCGGCGAGGGAAAAGTTGTGCCTCGCTGCGAAAGCGACGGCGAACTCACCGTCAGCGGATTGCCTGTCGACAACGGTCCCGCCTTTTGCCGTGACCTGAAGCGAATCGAAGGGGTATTCACGATCCCGGTCCTCGCCGACTTCTCGCAGCTGCCCGACGACCTCGGCGGTGGTCAGGGCCCGATCGAGATCCATGCCACCTCCAGGTTGGAGGCCGGGTTCGGATTCGGCGACAAATTCATCGGTGCTCCCGGGCACATAAACGTCTTCAACGCCGGACTCGCCTCGGACTCCCTCACCGGTGGCAACCTCGACGACACGCTGATTGGCGGGCCGGGCAGCGACAAGGTACTCGGCGGGCCGGGGGACGACACGCTGATCGGCGGAACCGGCAACGACAAGCTGGAAGGCGGGCCGGGCGACGATCTCCTGAAGGGCGGCAGCGGAGCCGATAAGCTCCTCGGCGGCCCCGGCAAGGACACCGAAAAGCAGTAGCTCATCTGACTCCGATCCCGGGTCCCGATCCTGTGTCCAGGCATCTCGTCTCCTTTTGGTTGATGATCGTCTCCTCTCATCGGAGGTCATCTCGATCTGGGTCAGGAACGCGGCGACCAATCGTGTCAGCGCGACTGAGCAAGACTTTGAGCAGGTCGCCGACTTCATGTTCCCGGACGAGGGGATGACGAAGCCGAAACTGCCGGCCGCGGTTCCAATCCGGAATTTGGGCATTAGGCGCTCCGGGACTTCCCCCGACCCGTGCGCTCACCAGGTGCTGATCCGACGCTCGGCCAGCCGCCTTTCCCGCAGCAAGGTGGCTTCTCCTCGCGCCGTCGCCCCACCGCGCCGATCGCGAGAGTCGTCGAAAGCTCGGCATAGAAGCCGTGGCTATCGTGACGGCCGACTGCGACGACGATGGCGATGCCGGGTTCAAAGGTGGTGATGACTCGCCAGTTGTCGACCAGTCGCTTGCAGCAGTACTCCGAGTAACCGCCATCCTCGGCGGCCAGCAGCCGATAGCCGGCGACCCTGCAGCCCTGCTTGCGCAGGTCGGTCTCAAAGGCCGCGTAGCTCTTGCGCGCCGTGCCCCGCAATCCCTCGATCGCAGCCGCAGCCGCTGGCGTCGCCCGCAGCCCAAAGCCCTTGCCCGCGATCGCGGCGGACCTTATTCAGCGCTCGATCAGCTCGCCGCGCCGCAGCTGCTCCACGCCCTCTCGCGCCCACTCCTGCCTGAGCAGGTCGCGGTCGTGAAGGAAGGCGGCGAGCGCCTCGCTCCAGCGTCTCGACGGGTAACTCTCGCGGACCGTGTCCAGCACCCGCTCGACCTCGATCACGCCGCGCTGGGTGACCTCGACCGGCTTGTGATCCTCGACCTGTTCCAGCAGGCCCTCCGCGAGCCACTTGCGAACCGTCGGCTCGCTCACCTCCAGCCGCTCAGCCGCCTGGGCCACGGAGAGGCCGCCCGGCAGGTCGAGCGCCTTCTGGACTCGTGCGCTCAGCGCCTCCACCCGTTCAAGCGCGCGCTCGAGCTCCGACTTCGAGAGGGAGGCGACACGCAGTTCGGAAACTGCATCGGCAAGCTCTTCAGCCTCCAGTCGTGCGAGCGCGGCACGTCGTCGTAGCTGCGTAGGAGCGGTGCCGGAGGACATGAGAGCAAAGCTATCAGATCGTTGCGGAAATAGCTATTATTTTCACAACGATATTGACTTCACGATAGTAGACAACCTGCCCTTCCCGCAAATATCGCTGAACGCGATTAGCGAGGCAGGACATCGAACGCGGTGTCTCGGAAGACGGGAGACGAGGGCGGTGATCAAAACGCAGGTCGGGGGCTCGAATCCCACCCTCCGGCATCGCATTGTAGAGCCGAATCGGCAGTCTAGAGCGGTCGACTCGGGGGTCGGAGGCAAGGGCATGTCGCCGACCTGTGCGCGCTGAACCCGTCAGCCGACCTTGGCTCTGCGGAGTGCCACCCGCCCGCTCTCGGGCTTCAGACCTCAGTCCCAGGGGAACTCAATGTTCAGCAGGTCATCGCTGATCCGCTCATCGAATGGACGCGGCTCCACCTCGATCAGTTCGCCGAGCTTCTTCAGCTGCTCGTTCGCCATGAGGCTCTTCTTGAGATCGTCGATGAGTTCGCTCGCCTGCCCGAACGCTCGTTCCACCGCGTCATAGTCGAGAAGCTCTCCCTCGTGGACGGCTCGGTTGCGGAGCATGTAGCCATCGCCGAACCATGCGCCCCAGGGACCACCGGGATCCTCGATGTCGATTTCCCGCCCGAGCAGCTCTGGGAGATATCGCTTCACCTTCTGCTTCAGCGATGCTTGATTCGCCTTCCACGCGACCTTTTCCGGCATGCCGGTCATCACGTGCCCGTAGTAGAGGACGAACCTGATCAACAGCTCGACCGCAGTGTTCAGGTCGACGAGGGCGCGCGTGTGATCGCCGACCAGCCGCTCGCCCTCCGCCGCGTGGATGAAACGGAAGACCTGGAGATGGTTGCCCTCCGTCTTTCTCGCCCCCGTGATAGCCGATCGCCTCACGCGCGATGCTGCCGTCGTCCTCGAGGTCGCCCGCCAGTATCGGATAGCCGTTGTGGATCTCGGTGACGAAGGCGATCATCTTTCGCTGTTCCTCCGGCAGCGTCCCCGTGTTGTCGACCAGGACCGCGACTTCGGGCGGCACGTCGGCCAAGGTGAGCGCACCGATCTCCCAGCGGCCGGCGACGAACCCGAGCGGCTCCAGCAGCGCGTTCAGGTGGACGAGACCGTCGAACATGATGCGGTGAAGGGCGCCGACGGTCAGCTCGCGGCCGGGCGGATGCGCACTCTGCGGTACGAATCGTGTCAGGGCGACCACCGACTTGACCACCTCGATCGTCGCCCGCCCAGGCTCTGGCTCGGCGCCTGGGCGGTTGGGCGTTTCGGGCGGGATCAGGCCCTGCATCCCCCAATCGTCGAAGGCCGCTTCGACCCGGGACAGGGGCGCAGGTTCGGGCTCGGTCAGATGGCGCGCGATCATCGACGTATGGGGCACCGAGCCCGCCGGGCTCGCCTCGACCTCGATATCACCGAGCAGCCCGGCCACATCGGCGTCGGTCCAGCCGCTCCATTCCTCGTCGCGGTCGACGTAGGAGATGTGCATCGCTCCTGACTGCACCGGCAACGCACGGGTAAGTTCAAGGAAGAAGTTGAAGATGGTGACCGGCGCGCGGGAATCGGTGTCGTCGGTCATCGACTGAGCAATCGGTGCGGTTCTTCGTCTTCAAGGACGGCGACGGTCGGCGGATATAACCCGGCAAATGACTTCATCGTCGGGGTGGTGACGTAGAAGGTTTTGTGGCCATGCTGCCGCGCACGCTACCGACTGCATAGCCACTGACACTTGGAAGGACGTCTCCCCGGTCCGACCCTTTAACTCGGCCTTCGTCAGCTATCCCCAAGCGACGTCGGGACCCGACGCTAAATTCATCGTGTGTTTGCCCGCCTACTCCGGCTCGCATTTCGGCACCCTCCCACGCTCTTGTTCCTAGTAGCCGCAGCCGTCGCCCTTACCGCTCTCGGATGCGGCTCGTCCGGCCCCTCCGAGGGCAAGGCCCAAGAACTGCTCCAAGGCCATACGCAGCTCAGTTCGGTCGAATGCGTCAGGTCCACCAGCGCAGATCGCGAGTTCGACTGCACCGGGGAAATCGACGGGAGCCCGGTCACCGTTGCAGCAACCGTCGCCGAGTCCGGCAACACGATCGTCGTCACTCACTGCCGCAATGCAGAACCATCGTCTTGGCGGGAACCCTGCGAAGAAGTGATCCAAGGGAGCCTTTCCCCCTGAGGCTTGCCTGCGCTTGTTCCGCCAGCTACCGCTCCAACCGCTCGACTGCAAGGCAGGATCGGCACACATCGGGCTCACATCCACGCGGTTTCGGGCACTAATTCGAATTAGTTCCCGAAATGACGGCGATATGCGGGGATGGTTCCAGTTGATTCTGGATTCCCCGCCCGGGCCGACCCGCCCACGTGCAGGGGATTCGCGAAAAAGCGGCTGATGGGATTCGAACCCACGACCTTCTGCATGGCAATTAGGCCCATCTCCGAGACCAGCGGCCAGTGAATATGGCCGCTTGCAGGGATTTCGTAGCGGCTCGTCAGACGGCTGGGATCAGGAATACGCACGGATGTGCGCCGATATGCAGCGATTTGGGAACTTCGGCGCAGAAGTGCCCGAAACCGTCGGGGCCGGTTCGATTCCCTGCGCTGCGGCTACAGCTCAGCCAGGAAGCGCCGCGGCTGCGTAGCTAACGGTCTCCTTCAATTCCATGCCAAGCGCGTCGGCAACCTCCTGAAGGCGCTCCACCCCCACGCCTGAGTAGAGATTCGCCTCCCAGCGCTGGATCTGCTGCTCCTTGACCTCAAGCCGCTCGCCAAGCTGCTTTTGCGTGAGGCCAGCGACGATCCGGGCCTCGATCAGGGCGGTCGGGAAGTCGCGCAAGCTTCCAAGCTCCCGTTTGGCAACACGGCCATTCCGCAAGTCCTCGTAGCGCTTGATTTCGTCTCGAAGCGTCTTTGCCTGGGCCCTTCAGGGAATCGATCATGGCCTCTCCGATGCGTGGATCGATTCCCGGGGCCGGAGCTTGCTCCTGCTGCTCTGCAGCCGCTTGCTCGAAGCGTTGGAGCTCAGCCCGGGTGATTGCGTATTGGCGCTCGTTGGTGATCACGCTAGACCCTCCAGGTCGATCTGGACGATTCCCTTTCGCTCCCCATCAGACTTGTGATGGACCCTGCGGTCAGCGATTCTATGGGCGATGGTCTCACCGCAGGAACGATCAAGCTTCATACGCTTCCAGCTTGAGGTGCTTGCAGAGCGGAACGCTCACCATGACTTCGAGCACATCTGCAGGCGGGTTGTGGCGGCCCGCATCGCGTCAAACCTGTTGCCCGCCACCGGCCCGGTCGGCAGCGGCGGCGATCGCGGTAGGGATTTCGAGAGCTACCCCACGGCACTCAGATCCGAGCTGGGCAGTGGACCCGGGTTCCTAGGGCTCGCATCTGACGAGCGCCTGGCTTTCATCTGCACGATCAGGCGTGACGGTCTGCGTCGAAAGATCGAAGCGGACCTCGTGGCGGTCGCCGCTACGGCGAGCCAGGTCGAGCGTGTCCACGCCTTTCTCATAAGGACGCTCCCCATTGGCCAACGAAACCGAGTGGTCGATTCGGCCCATGAGGAACACGGGATCCAGCTCGTCGTACACGACGCGCTTTACCTAGCCGAACAACTCGCGGAACCTGACCTCTATTGGGTCGCCGAACGGTACTTGGACGCGCCTGTGGAGATGGCACCCGAGGATCAGCCCACGATCGCGCAGAGCGTTCCTGATTGGTACCTGCAGGAACGCACGAGGTGGAGAGCCGACGAAGAGCCCCCTGCCGGCATGGGAGCGCTCCTTGAGTTGCGGGGCGGACTGCGCCTCGCCTCTGAAACCGAGGCCGTTCGCGCCGACCTGCCTTTCTGGCTCAACCTGATCCGGCCGCTAGCGGGCGAGGAGGAGCCCCGTGTAGTTCGCCAGCGCGCCAGATACGAGATAGCGATGGCACTCTTTCACTCTCAAGGCAGCATACGAGAAGCCGACGGTCTGATCCGAAGCTATTTCGCCGAGTTCGACGACGCGGCTGGCGCGGAGCGCCTCACCGACGCCGGCGTGCTGCTATCTAGCACGCTCGATGCCGCAGCGCTTGGAGTCACAACGATCACCTTGGCGGAGCTATCCGAAATCGGGGCGCGATTGCGGCAAATTGCGGCACACCAACTAGATGACGATCCCAGCCCGGAAACTCGCCTGCGCTTGCTGCTGGCCTCCGGCTTGCTGAAGATGCACATCGATCCGAAGCAGGTACGTCAACGTGATGGTATGGCTTCGGAATCCGAGCGCGCCGAGCTGCGCTCGCTGCTCGCGCAGATGTCGGACGAAACGCTGACGGCCTCTGACGCAGTTCCGCGTGAGTGCTTCGTCGATTTTGAAGGGGCGGTGGAAGACTGGCTCGAGCTGGCGCGTGAGCTGAAGGGCATGCCGCTTGTGCCAGTAGGCCTGCTCGTCCATCGGGTCACATTTCTTGCTCCGCTTCTGGTCGATCACCCGAACTGGGCTGAGCTCAGTCGGCTCGTCGACGACGCGGTCAAGCGGCAGCAGGGCCAAGCGGCCGCGGCCGAGCGGAGCGCGGAGCGCGCCTCGGCGCTGCTTGACAGGGGCCGGGTGATAGAGGCGATCCCCGAGCTAGCGCGGGCTCGCGGGGCGTGGTGGCTCGGTGATCTGCTGCGCGGTTCGCTTCTCTGCACTTTGCGGCTTGGGGAGTGCTACGAGCATCTCGCTCTCTACCACGCAGCAATCCAGCAGTACCTCACCGTCGCATACCTGCTCGGGATCTCCGAAGACCTGGAGAATCGAGATCTGATGCCCTTGGCATTGCGCCGCGCAGCCAGGCTGGAACATCGATGCGGTCAGTGGCTGGCCGCGTGTGAGCTGGCGCAAAGAGCACTTCTCTCAAGCAGCGCGCTGAAAAATACTCCGCCAGACGTTGTCACGAATCAGTTCCTTGAGCTCCTATGGGGCAGCACCCGAACACGGCTCGTCGCCCTGGACATGCTCGAGTGCGCCGCCGAGGGGATCAGTTGGCTGCAATCCGATGGCGGAACTAAGGACCTAGTCGCCGAGGCAATTCCAAAGGAGCGACGGCGCCTAACCGCTCAGGAATGGGACAGAAACCTCTGCGAGGCAATGGTCGGCCCGCCATTTGTCGATGCTCTAGATCAGTTCTACATTAGATTTGCAGCGTTGGGCATCCGCTGGACGATCCGTGCTGCCAGTAGCTCCAGGGATGATGTCCTCGCGGCGCAGCGCTTTGCGGCGGCGGCTCAAATGTTCATTGTGGCCACGGCGCAGGTGGACTTCTGCCTGCCGCAAGTCCAGATCGAGGTATGCGTGAGAACTGAAGCTAGGGAGAGCGAGCGGCCAGACCTAAGCGAAACCGTGCAGCGATGTGAGAGCGATGGTTCCCACGCTTGGACAGTGAGCCTTTGCGAGGCGCCGCAATCCGAGAACAACCTAGGTCAGGTGGACTATGAGCTCTACCTTGTTCTGATTCGCTTGCTGATGGAGGTCTCGCTGCTGCCAGCGGAGACGTTTCAAGAAGAGGTCGTGGCCTGCTTCGGCGAGGGGCGTGGCAAAATTGGCTGGGCAGCTCCATTCGATCAACTGAGACGCGCCTTCGATGAGGCCGAGTTCCGCAAGCGCCTCCCAGAAGGGTGCCGACGCGAGCAGCCTGCCGATGATCTATGGCCCCCGCAAGAGGCAGCGGAGCTTGCCTGGCGCGACGGACCAGGTCTCGGATATTCGCGCGAGAAAAGCCTGACCTGGATTGGGGAGACGATTGAGATGGTCGGCTTGGGCTTCAAGCGGCAGCTCGAGTACTTGAAGGAAAGCCCTCGTTTCGGAGCCGTCGTGGATGATCTTCGTTCCAGGGGCTGGCCAAACCACCTGATCCTCACGGTGGTGGGGAGGTTGACGATCGACCTTCATGCTGCTGAGCTCGGGGTCTCGAGCAAAGATCCAGAAGCGCTCGATGCGATCAACCGGAGGATCGCGGACCGAAAGCGCGACCCGTTGGACGAGGCAAGCTTCAACATCGAGACAATGGAAGATTTCAGACGAGGTCTGCTTTGGGCAAGTGCCGCACGTTGGGGTCTTGAGCTACATGCCTCGCCGCCGAACCTCGATTCGGTCGAGGAGCTTCTCGCTCAACGCTATGGCTATTGGAGCGACGACTCAGACAGCGCAAAAGCTCTGTTGCCAGGCGGCTGATCGCCGCGCGCCGGGCGTCAGCTCGGGAAGGGGCACCCTGTGTGGAGTCCTGACCCGGCCGACACCTCCAGCCTCTCATCGCTGCCTCGCCCCTTTCAGCTTGTAGGCGCGGAGCATCTGCTGCGCCAGTGCAACATGACCACGCCCGATAACACCCGCTTATGGAGATCGGCTGCATGTACGCTCGCAGGGTGCCGCAACCTCGGTGAGCGTTCATCGCCTCGTGGAGGAAACCGACAAATCCGGCACGTCAGTCTTCGTGGTAAATCGCTCCGGCCTCAAATAGGCCAGCACCGTCGGGCGGTATTCGTCGGCGGAGTGGACAAGACTGGATGTTCAGCTGAGGTATCCGACCCTATCCTTGTTTGCACATGGACCCGCGACTGGCAAGGAGAACGCTGGCGTGAAGACCTCCGGCTAGGAGCCAGTACTCGCGTGCTGGTCAGTTGGAGGCATCGTTCGATTCGTGCCTCGCTTGCCGAATGGGCGAGCCCGAGTGGCCGATCCGGCTGGCTTCGAAGCAATTGCAAGAAATGCTGGGCGCCGGCGCTCAGGTGGAGGAACTCGAAGATGCCTTCGCAGCGCTCGACCAGAGCGGTACGCTCGAAGCGGAGGTCCGTGATCATCGCCGCACCCTGCTGCTGCGTCCCTGCGACTATCGAGTCAGCAAAGAATGGGTTCTCGGACCGGGACATTGAGGACCTCATCGAGATCGCTCTCGCGGCGATCGCACGTGGCGAAGCGCCCCGATCTCGAAACCGCCACTCGCCAACTCACACGGCTCGGCGTTCGCGAAGAGGGAGGTCCAGCTTGCCTGGACTCTCGGCCAAAGCGGATTCTCGTCATCCACGACCAGCTCGTCGTCATTCGCTGATGCCGCCGTCGGATGTGTCTACACGGGCTTGAAGCAGGCCCTTTGCTAAGGATCGTGAGCCGAGCGTACGGTCGGTGGCGACGACCCCAGGAGAGTGAACACCGCTAGAGAGCTACGGGCCCTTCTCAGCCAGGGTGCGAGGCGTCCCGGACGCGTTCACGAAGTAGCCTGGGGCTATGCAGACCGTGGCCGTTGGACAGGACACTGACCACAAGGCGCTGAATTTCGCTCCTATCGCGCCAGGCGAGCGCGCCGGCCGTTGCGATTTCTCGAGGGCCGAGGCAGGTGGCGAAGGGCCCCGAGAGATCGACAGCGGAACCCTCCCCTCCTCGCTGTGGCCTGCGCCTCGGCCCTCGAGAAATCGCAACGGGCCGCATCCGGCTACTCA
>WNGD01001181.1_pt1 | contig 28608 bp, 27 predicted proteins | sample 5400671 | NCBI WGS metagenome assembly WNGD01 (sample SAMN13153369, study PRJNA577476) | soil metagenome | isolation source: 40 cm soil or saprolite under grassland replicate 2 | place: USA:California | collected 2016-06-15
TTCCCGTCCCGGACCTCAACCGTCCGCACACCGAACGGTTCCTCATACGTATCCAGACGCTGCCCATCCTGCCACAATTCCACCACACAGCTATACAGATAGGCGTGCCGCGGCTGCCAGAGATGCACCGCTGCGATGGAGAGTTGGCCGCTCGCTCCGGTACCGCTGGCAACTCTTTCACCGGTCTCGTCGTGAAGGGAGACGCGAACCTCCGCTGCTCCCTCGGTCTCGATGGTGTATCCTACCCGCGCATTCGTTCCATCTACCTCCGTCGTCAGGGTGATATCGCGTATATAGGTTTTCGGGGTGGTATAGAGTTTGACCGGGCGTTGGATGCCGGCATAGTTGAAAAAGTCAAAGTTGGGGGTATCCGTCACTACTTTTCCTATGCCGGGAACGTCTTCTTCTTGATAATTGCCCACCGGAAGCGTGGTATGGTCCACAATATTGTTGACCGCGACCGTCAGGCGATTTTTGCCGCTGTTGACGAACGCGTTGATTTCTGCTTCAAAAGGGGTAAATCCCCCTTTGTGTTCGACGACAAGCTGTCCATTGACATAGACTTTGGCAGCATGCGTCACGGAGCCAAAACGAAGCACCATTCGTTGCGTAAAGAAATGGTCAGGGACGACGATCTCCCGTTCATACCACACCCACCCAATGTGGTCTCGAAATTCCGCCCCCTCGTACAGATCGTTGTAGGAAGCAGGGACCGGCATTGGGATCGCCTGCTGTAACGGGCGCCCAAACCATTCCTCTTCAAATCCTGTGCCGTGATCAAGCTTAAAATTCCAGATCCCGTTCAAGTCAATCAGTTCTCTTGACGTGGTCATGATGGGGTATAACATCTGTTCTCTCCTCTTGTGAAAAGGCGTTTGATCCAGTCCCCATCGGCACGCGGTGAGAGCTGGATGGTCTGCTGCGTTAGCGTACGGCCGTGATCGGCATCACCGTGAAGATGCCAAGCAGGACGAAGATCGTCGCAGCGATGTACAAGAACGAATAACTATGCGTCAGTGCAAGGATGAAGCCGGCAAACACAGGCGCCACTGAGTGGGGCAGCGTGTTGGCGATATTGATGATGCCCATATCCTTTGCACGGTTCTTTGCCGAGGGCAATACCAGGGTGACGATCGCAACATCAACGGCCAGGTAGGCTCCCAGGCCAAACCCCAGCACGGCGGCAGCAACCACCACGGCAATCCAGGTCTGGAACAAGGCGAGCAGAAGCATGGCGACGGCCATAATACACATCCCAACGATCACAAAGAGCTTGCGCCGCTGGAAGCGATCAGAGAGGAAGCCGCCGAGGACGGTGGAAAGAAGTGACACGACCGCTGCGAGGATGCTGAACGTCGAGGCCCCTTGCAGCGCGGCCGGATATTTCACGACATCCTCCAGGTAATAGAAGATATACGTGATCCCCAGAAAATATCCGACAAACGGGACGAAACGCGTCAGCCATGCCCAGCCGAAATCTGGATACTTGCGGGGATTAACCCAGAAATTCTTGAGAAACGCACCGAGGTGGAAAGGAGGCATGTAGCCCTTCGGGAGGACCTTGTCGTGCAGCAACAGAGCAAACGGAATGGTGGTCACGAGCACGATCAGGAACATGACCACGTAGGCGTTCGTCGGAGCGGACTTGAATATCTGGCCGGCAAGAATCGCTCCCAGGATGCCTCCAAGGCCGGTGGCAAGACCGAAGATGCCGGAAACCGTCCCACGCTGGTTCTCCGGGACCTGGTCAGGGATCGTCGCGACGAGCGTCGCCAGGGCGATGTTGGAGAAGAGCTCGACCAAACAATAGCCAATGAACAAGAGCGGGATACTCGTTGCTTGCCACATGAAGAGCAGGCCTACCACCGTCAGCAGGCCACCCACGAAGATCCACGGACGCCTGCGTCCAAAGCGCGAGGTGGTCCGGTCACTGAGCGCACCGGCGAGGGGATTGGCAAAAAGCGCGATCAGGACCGTGATGCTCGTGAAAAAACTGAGGATCGCGATTTTGCTCCCTGGAGCAAGCAGGCCAATCTGGAAGGGCAACAACAAGGCACCGATACCTGCGTAGAGGATATAGAGAGAGATGGCAGCGGCAGTAAGCGCGAACATGAAGCCGCGGCCTACCTGCCGTGTCGGGGCTTGCAGCGCTTCTGGAGTGTCGAGAGATGGTTCGGCGGACAACGCTAAGTCAACGGCTTGTATATCTTCCATGGGAAAGGACTCCTCTCGTTTCAAAAATCTTCCTTACATATCAAAATACTTCCTAAACTACTACTACAAAGGTGTTTGGTTTAGTTGCCGTCGCTTCCATGTTCTTCTGCCTGACGTCTCACGGTTCGCTCATTTCCCAGGCCGTTCATAAGCATTGCCCTCCATTACGCGCTGAACATATCTTCCATCAAATGGTATACTTGCTCAATCCCCCCATTTTCTCGTATAAATTCGACTAATAAGGGGAAAATTTTGACCATTCAGGAGGATGAACCAGAGTCTCATCCTGCTTGGCCGCCATCGCTCATCCTACTACGTGACGCGAGAAGAGATCAAGCATTGCTGGAAGACTACAACCAGCCCTCATAGGTCCAGATCGCCGTTAATATTATCTACCCACTTTTCGTTAGATCTGGTGGCCTAAAGTCCCGATTCAACAGGTTTGGCGCCACTTGTGCTCCTGGCTCACTTGTGCTCCTTTACGAGGAAGGTTGAGTATCAGTCAGGCGTGCGGGTGGGCGGAAGTCAGCCGGTTGGCCTGGATAGCGAGCCAGCCCTCGTGCCGGTCCCAACGCCTCGGCTGGCAGCGAGAGCGTTTGGGCTTTGTCTTCCAGGGCCAGGCCGATCAGATCGACCGCCCGGCCCAGCGAGAGCACCCCCGTATTGATGACCAGATCGTAGAGCATCGGATCGTTCACGTCGCGGTGAAACACCGTCTGCAAGTAGCGTGAGCGGTCGCCGTCCTTGAGCTGGATACGCTCCCGTGCGCTGGCCGCATCCAGGTTTTCCCGCAGGACGACGTAGGCGATGCGCTCTTGCAATGGGGTCACGATGCGCACGTGCAACACGTCGCGCCGACTGGCCAGGATAACCTGCGATGCACGCCCGACAATCACCGCGCGGCCGGTGTCCGCCGCGGTCTCCACGACACGACGCTGGGCTTCTTGATATCTGTCTTCATCAGTTTGATCTGGTAATGCTACCTGAACAACGGGAGATGCCGCTGTAGGTACCGTGGAAACGAACTGGCTCAGCACACGAGCGATGAAGCCTTGCGCGTACTCATCGCGTACCTCAGCTTTTTGCTCCGGGATTCCCAATTCACGGGCCACCCGTGCCACAATTTCGTGGTCAATTAGATGCCAGTTCAGGCGCTCGGCAAGACGAGCCGCGATCTCGCCGCCGCCGCTGCCATACTGGCGCGAAATCGTGATCGCCTTCATTTCTCCTCCATCGGGCTGTAGCGTACTCATGTCTTCCTTCCTTAATTGGCTCCTTTTCTTGCTCTAAAATCACGCCCAGCGTATCAACCCCAGGTCGTATACATTCGGGAGCTCGGCATGATTGGGCAAAATGCGCACCCCATAGGCAAGCGTGCCACTTTCGGCGGGCTGGAAGTGGAGATCGTAACGATAGGCGCCATCTTGCTCACGTTTGGTGTACGCCATCGGTAACGTTTGTTGTGGAACACTATGACTGTCCGTACCATTGGCAAGCTCGCCGTACACTACGTCAACGCGAACATCTTCTGGGTGAAGGTTATCGGCTCGCACTGAACATATCTTCTTGGAATAGTATACTTGATCAATTCCAAATTTTCTCGTATAATTTTAACCAATAAGGGGAAAATTTTGACTCTTCAGGAGGACGAATATGCAACCCGCTTATGAGCAGTACAAATCAGGTTGCCAGATGATTTCGATACTCACGAATCTTGAAGTGCAATTGTTTGACCACGAGAGGGTTTCACAGATCCATTACGCTTCCTACGATCTGCCCAATGTGATCGAGCGTTATAAACAAGCAGCTCTTGTACAAATCCTTCAGCAGCCCCTTGTGAAAGAACACATGTATGTGTTTCGCGATGCCATTCAGCTTGAGTTTCTGACAGCAGGTATTTGGGATGGAGCGGAATATCGAGGCACTATTGTGGTAGGCCCCTGTATCAGTAAAGCCTATCCCCCGCAGTTGCTAAGTGAAATAATCCACAAAGAACGATTACCCCTTGTCATGCAGCGACAACTGCACCAATGCTATAACACCTTGACGATGGTAGATGAAGCGAAACAGCATGCCATCAGCCACTTACTCATCAACGTGTTTAAGCCAGGAATGACACAGCCTCAACGGATTGAAACCGCATTGCCTCCTTTAGAGGGCATGGCAGTGAAATTCAAATATGATCAGGAACAGGATCGGGAACTGATTGAGAGAAGATATGAGATCGAGAACAAGCTGCTGCATGCCATTGCCAAAGGGGACCCTCAAATGTTGAAAACAGCGATGGAGGAAGGGAAGGAGCTTTCCTGGCCGTACCGCCATCCCAATTCACCAGTGCGGTCGATGAAAAATCTCTCTATTACTGCGAATTCGTTATACAGGAAAGCGGCGGAAAGCGCAGGGGTTCATCCGCTCTATCTTGATAGTATCTCGGGGAAATTTGCCATCCAAATAGAACAAGCACAGAGCATAGCCGAGTTACAATGCCTCCATGAAGAGATGCTTCAAGCCTACTGCCGCATGGTGAGAGAATTGTCGGTAGCAGCACTCCCTTCAATGGTCAAGGAAGCTGTCACCTATATCCGTTTCAATATCGATCAGCCTTTAAGCTTGAACCGGATTGCTGAGACTCTTGGCGTTCATCCGTCCTATCTCTCCCGCACCTTTAAAAAAGAACTGGGGATGACCCTCACCGAATATATCAATAAGCTCAGAATTGAGGAGGCCAAATATGTGTTGGATCATGGAAACGCATCTGTCACCGAAGCTGCTTTGAGCGTCGGATATAACGACCCCAATTATTTCTCAAAGGTGTTCACGAAGCTGGAGCATGTGACTCCACATGACTATCGAAAACGAAAAAAAGGGTAACGCTACATCTGTGGTAAGTCGAGTACGCTGGTCTTATTTGCTGCCGCGTGCTCTATACTTTAAACTCCCAACGTTACGCCTAAGCTATACGTTGGCTGATTTCCCTTGCAGTTCGCATTGTTGCCTCGGCGATACTGCTTACTAACTCTTCTTTGAGACGTGAGATGGGTGCAGATACAGTGATGGACGCTCTGGGCTGTAATAGGTTATCTCGGACTACAGACGCTACTGCACTCACGTTTGGTTCACTCTCATCATGATTTGTGGCATATCCCAGCTCGCGGACCTGTTGGAGCTCGCGTTCGAGTTCATCCCGAGTCCTCAATGAGCTAGGTGTGAGCCTAAGCAACTCTTGGCTCGGGAACAGCTCACGCAGCTCTTCCAAGGGCAGTTCAGCGAGAAGAGCCTTTCCTGCGGCAGTACAAGGCGCAGGTAAAGAAATACCTGTACGGTCTGCCACTCGAAGTACTTTCGGACTTTCAACGCTCTCAAGGAAGAGAATATTCGGCCCTTGCAAGATGGCCAAATGGACTGTTTCCCCGACCTCTAAGCGGAGTTTTTCCATGAATGGGCGAGCCAGGCCCCGAATTTCCATTTCCCGTACTACCGACAAACCCACATCGATTAAGGCAGGTCCTGCCACATAGGTTCTCGTACTAGGGTCCTGACTCACGAAACCATGGTACTGCAACATAGATAGGAGTCGATGAGCGGTTGAGGGAGCTACATCCATCAACTTGCTGGCTTCGGAGACACTAATTGATTTCTGCTCACGAAATAGCAAGAGTAACTTCAGCGCGTTGTCGACGGACTCAATCGGATAGTTTGGTTTTTTCGTCGGATCGTTGTTCCTCATAGTCTTTGCTATTCTTTATACTAGAATAATATTCCATCTCTCAGAATGCTAGCATACATATGATGCCATGTCAAGTAGAATGGGTTGAGATCCACTCACAAATCGGTCACAATTGTTGGGCAACTTCGCGCAGAAGTGGATTTCGTTCCGATACCCGTGCCAGTTGCAAAAGGCCAATTGATGATGAACGGGAACGGGCACTCAAACCCTTTCGTGAAAGAAAGCACTTCTCCCTGATCCTACAGGCACGTTTTTTCCGCAAAAGCTTTGGCATAATATTGCTCATTGCAGAATACTTTTCTGCTATCTGGAATTTTCCTGCACTTTAGGATTGACAAGGTCAAAAATATATGCTATTCTACATAGCAGAAAAGTATTCTGCTGTGTAGAAAACAGATTGAAGAGAGAGGTTTATAAGGAATATCCATGGAAATAGCGATGGGGGTGCAACAGATGGTTGCTCTGGGTGATGATGACCTGCGCCTCTTCCCCTTAACAGAATTGTTGCCTGTTGGCCAGGCACTGAGCGTGAATACGACCTATCTGATCGTCTCGCTGGTGTCAACGGACTCCGTGAGCAGCAACCCGATCTTGCTGGAACGGCCAATGACCGAATGGAATATGCGTCTGCTGCTTCCACTGCTGGAATCTCCTTACTATAGTCCGCAAGAGGTTCTCCGCGCCAGCCTCTTCTGCTCCTATAAAGGATTGCTCGCCGGGCTTTTTTCGCCTGACAGCGCTGCTAGAGAGGAGTGGCAGATGATCGTAGCCGAGCAGCGCCTGCTCCTGCAACAGGCTCAGAAGCAGGGCACCTGGAAAAAGGATTTGAAGCCTGTCTACAATGCGCTCTCCAGACTTCGTCCCAAACTCCACCCGTTCGGTTTAGAGATCGCCATCTCCTCATCATATTCAGCCTATAGACTCGTATCTCTCCACTTCCCTCGGTAGCGAGCTAGAAGTCTAAGTAATAAGGAACAGGACCGACAAGTAGAGCCATACATGCGCTTATCTATAACGAACGCGAAGCGGTTCCCTCCTTACATGACAATTCCCGCTTTTTATGGGAACCGCTCTTCTAAAACATTGGAGCCATTCTCATAAAATAGAGGACTTTTCTCTCAAACTGAGGAACTATCAACCCTCAAATTGCCCTTCAGTTGGCTATACTCTGAGTAGCAAAGAAGTTCCTCTTCCACTCTTGCTTAGGAATGTTGTTATCGCTTAGGACGTATGCTGAGTGCAAGACGACAATGGAGTACAAAAGGAGCAACGTGTGGATCCTCTAGTTTTTCGCCGGGTCATTGGCAACTTCGCAAGTGGTGTCACCATCATTACGACGCGTGAGCAAGACACCAACTATGGCTTGACAGCCAGTGCTGTCACCTCGCTCACCATGGAGCCACCCATGCTGCTGGTCTGTATCAACAAGAATACCGGAACACAAGCAGCCATTAGCCGGACCGGTACATTTGGCGTCAACATCTTAGGCCAGGAGCAGGCTCATCTCGCCTACCAATTTGCGAAACCGCAATCCGACAAGTTTGAAGGTGTTGATTTTTCCTACGGCAGTTTGTTGGGCGTTCCGCTTCTCACAGGTGCGTTAGCGCGTATCGAATGCCGCGTTGCCGCCGATGTCGAGGCTGGCACGCATAGAGTCTTTCTCGCCGAGGTGGACTCCGCTGAGACGAGCGGAGAAGCTCCACTTACCTATTTCCGTGGCACGTTTGGGCGCTTTGAGATGGTACAAGACGAGGCGGTCTACCAGCAGATTCGTGACCACGTTTTGAGCCGGAGCCTTGCCATCGCTGATGCACTCGACCCCGTCAATCTCGCCAGCCAATTCAATGCCGCCATTTCCAGCGTCTACTACGCCCTGACCAAGCTCACGTCCGAGGGACTGGCATCCCTAGACAGGGTGAAAGGGTATGTCATTAATCCGCTTGACGCGAAAACCTCCGAGGATAGCTTTGATGCCCGTTGCGCCATCGAACTGGGTGCCGCCGATCTCTCCGTTGGGCGTCTTTCGGAGCATGAACTTGCCGAGTTCCGCAAGCGCATGGAGGCAACGCTACCCCTGGTCTCTGGTAATCGCTTTGTAGACTTCGAGCGTTACGTTGAGGAGAACACGGCTTTCCATGAATATTTAGTGGGCCTGGCCAAGAGCAGTGCGCTGCTCGATGCCTATCGTCGGCTCAGTATCGATGGCATTATGTGGCGCATCATCTGGCGGACGATCCCCGTCTTCGATCAGGCCAGTGAGGAGTTGACCGCTGATCATCAGCGCATTGTGGAAGCGTATGAGAAGGGGGACAAGGAGCTGGCCAAGCAGGCGATCGTGACTCACACGGAGAACTCCAAGCTCACCAATCGGAAAGCCATCGAGGCAGCTGGGGGTCTGGTCTAAGACTCCTGGCTTTGTATGAGGACACAAAGGGCTCTGCTTCCGTATCCCGAAACGTCTTCTTGTGAGGCGGCGCGGGAGTGAAAGCAAGGCGGTTGTGTTCTCTCTTGCAGACGCCCTTTCGCAGTCACAAGGAGCATCGGCTTGCATGGTTCACCTGTAGCAGGACGCCGACCCACGAGTGCGACGGCAAGGGGGCGCAATTGAGTAGGAGTGGTTCTGGCACTCAGGGTCGACACAGGGAAACGAGATCTATCTGTTGCGGTCTGGTGCCTGATCCATGAGGAGTACATCTTATTCAGATCGACAACGATGCTAGCGTATCTAGCATCGCTCAGTCGATCTGAGAGGAGGATTAGCATGGCAACCGAAGTCAACGTTCACCCCTTGACTGGTGCGGAATATCTGGAAAGTTTACGCGATGGTCGAGAGCTCTACATCGATGGCGAACGCGTCGCCGATGTCACAACGCACCCAGCTTTTCGTAACAGCGCACGCTCCGTCGCCCGGCTCTACGACGCGCTGCACGATCCTGCCACGCAGGATACGCTTATGATGACAGACCGACTGGGAATCCGCACACACAAGTTCTTCGCACCCAGCTACACTGTGCAGGAATTGGCAGAGGCGCGAGAAGCCATTGCGACATGGTCACGCCTGTCCTACGGCTGGATGGGGCGCACCCCGGATTACAAGGCCGCCTTCATGGCCTCGTTAGGTGCTGCGCCAGACTTTTATGCTCCATACACAGAGAACGCGAAGCGATGGTACAAAGACTACGCTGAGAAAGTGCTGTTTCTCAACCATGTCCTCGTCAATCCACCTGTGGATCGTCACAAGCCCATTCAGGAGGTGGGAGACGTCTTCGTGCATGTCGTGAAAGAGACGGATGGCGGGTTTATCGTGGAAGGGGCCAAAATGCTGGCCACAGGCTCTGCGCTCACCCATGGCACCTTCGTCGCCCAGAACTCGGCGGTGCAGATGGAAAAGGGCAAGGCCGAAGACTTCGCCCTCGTATTTTTAGTCCCGATGAATGCACCGGGACAAAAATTGGTCTGTCGCACGTCTTACGAAAAATTGGCCAAAAGCCCCTTTGACAACCCCTTGTCCAGCCGTTTTGATGAAAACGACTCGGTGGTCATCTTTGATAAGGTATTCATTCCATGGGAGAATGTGCTGGTCTACCGGGATGTGCAGAAGGCCACCTCGTTTTATGCAGCTTCCGGTTTCATCAATCGGTACCAATTTCAAGCCAATACACGCCTGTGTATCAAACTGGACTTCATGTGTGGTCTGCTTGCCAAAGGGCTGGTCGCCAACGGCACCGATCCGTTCCGTGGAAACCAAGCGATGTTAGGTGAAGTAGTTGCCTGGCGCGACCTGATTTGGGCAGTCAATACAGCGATGACTTTCGATACCGAGCCTGGCCCTGGTGGGTGTCTTCTGCCCAATATTAATTATGTGTCCGCTGCCAGGCTCTTTGCGACGCTCGGCTGGCCACGGATCAAGGAGATCTTTGAGTTGATCCTCGGTGGCAGTCCCCTGGTGATTCCTTCGAGCTATAAGGATATGGAATCCGAAGAACTTCGACCGTACATCGATCGGTACTATCGCGGGTTGGACAGTTCAGCCGAAGATCGCATCAAACTCTTCAAATTGATCTGGGAAACTATCGGCACAGAGTACGGAGGTCGCCACGAGCTGTACGAGCGCAACTACTCTGGGAACCACGAGCAGGTGCGAATTGATACCTTGAACTTTGCCAGGAGGAAAGGGTTGGTCGACTCCTTCACGGGCCTCGTTGATCAATGTATGAGCGACTACGACGTGCATGGATGGACGAAGCCTACATGGCAGTTTGACAAGGCGTAGGAGATTAAGGCCAGGAGGTGTAGAGAGCTAGGCAAGCGTTTGTTTCTCAATAGGCGATGCAGTGATGGGGAGGAGCACAACTCACGTGCTTGTTTCTGCTGCGATGGCTATCCATTGCAGTACGAGCTATGCGGAAAGCCCTCGGGCGCTACAAAGGAATTTAGTTAGACAGAACAAAAAAGGAGAAAACGAGTATGCCAGATCAAGAAGGCAAAGTCTTTCGGAAGACGGAGATCGTGGGAACCTCCACTGTGGGATGGGATGATGCAGGGAAGCGAGCCATCGCACGTGCAATGAAGACCCTGCGCAATGTGTCGTGGTTTGAGGTCAAGGAGCATCGAGGCCGGATTATTGGTAGCGCCGACAATTTCCAGCTTGAATTCCAGGTCACGCTCGAAATCGGCTTCCTGCTCGAAGATCCGCATCGCTAGTGGTGGAGTACAACATACGTCAGAGCGAAGGCGAGCGTCAGCTTCCCAACTTACAAATGGACCCCGATGAGTTAGAAGAGCTACGTCGCCGGTACGTGGGGTGCTGCCTCCTTCTGGCATAGTATGCATTGTCGTGTGTGGGCGGCTTCGGTGTGGGAGAAAAAGACCTCACAAAGCTTTACACATGCCGGGCAAGAAAGGAGGTTGCAGCGCTCACAACCCTTGGATACTCGCATCTCCCATCAGGGTATTTTCCCTGGTGGGAGATGAAAATGGGTCATTGTACTGCTCACAGCAATGAAGCATGCAGTAGACCACTGAGAGGCAGGCACTGGAAGGTCGTGGCTCTGAAGTATCCCTTCTTGTGCAACTGCTTCAAGTGGAGAAAGAGGATCAGTATGGCATCCGATTTTGCAGCAGCAGGAAGAACACCTGCACGGCTCACTCCGGGCTGGGTGCTTGCCCGCCAGGACAGATTTACTGTCTGGCCGCTTCCGTGGGGGTATCTCCTGGTACTTGGCATGGGCTTCCTGTTTACGTTCTACGATGTTTTCGACATCAACGTCTCCTTCATTCAGACCTGTATCGAGATCGTGCCCAGGTGTAACCCGGAGGTCGCCTCGCGCAGTATTGGCGTGCCGACACTGCTCAATCTGGTGGGCTATGTCATCGGTGCCTTGGCTTTGACCCCGATCGCCGATCGCTTTGGGCGACGCTATACCATGCTGCTGACCCTGGCGGTCACGGCCATCGGCGCACTGTACAGCGCACTGAGCGGGGATATCGTCAATTTTAACCTTTCGCGCTTCCTCACCGGCGTCGGCGTCGGCGCGGACCTGGCGGTCGTGAACACGTATATCGGCGAGATGGCGCCCAGCATAGGACGCGCCCGCTATACCTCGTTTGCTTTCATCAATTCGGCCCTCGGGGCCTTCCTGGGCATCTGGGTCGGCCTGCTGTTAACAACAGAGCCGAGGCCCTTTCCCCTGGGCGTGCCTTTCGCGCTGGCCGGCCCCTCCTTCGCGATCGGCTGGCGGCTGATGTACTACTTTGCGGTGCTCCTGTGCGTCCTGGGCATCCTCCTGCGCTTATTTCTGCCTGAGTCATCGCGCTGGTTGGTTTCGGTGGGCCAGTTTGAGAAGGCTGATGTGATCGTCAGGAGGATGGAAGCATACCTCTCACGCAAGCAGACGCTACCCGAGGTCACGAAAGAAGTGGAATTTCACCAGGAGGAGCAAGCGGCCTTTGCCGAGATCTTCAGGAATCCCGTCTACCTGCGGCGCATGCTCCTTCTGCTCGTGATGTGGTTCCTGGCCTACGTGACGGTCTTCTCGATTGCTGCCGGCTTCACGTCGATACTCGCCTCGCTGAACTATCCGCCACCTGAAGCCGGTCTGATCGCCGCCATAGGGGTCTTTGGCTTCATTGCCTGCGCCATCTTTGCCTTTTACTTTAGCGAGCGCCTGGAGCGCAAATACTGGCTGCCGATTATGGCCGTTGTTACGATCATAGGGGGCATCTTGATCGCGGTGGCCGGGCAGCCTGTCGCACACCAGATTCCCTGGGGAGCTTTCATCGGCTCAATCATCCTCTTCTTCGGATTTAATGGCTGGGTGCCCATGACGTATGCCTGGTCGGCGGAGAACTTCCCGACGCGCGCGCGGGTGACGGGCTTTGGCATCGTGGATGGCGGTGGGCATGTGGGAGGGGGCATCGGCCTGGTGGCCCTTACGCCGATTCTCCCGCAGATTGGAGTGCTCCCTTCGTTCTTGCTGATTGGTGGCTTCCTGATAGTTGCCGCAATCATCGCACAGTTTGGGGTGAATACACGTGGCAAGGAACTCGAGGATGTCTCGCCGTAGAGCACGATGCTGACGTGAGATCGACCTTCCAGTGTATGAGAGAGGGGGAGTTGGGATGGCAGTCTTGAGAAGGACAATCACATTGGTTGCCTTTCCTCAAGCCTGATGGTACTTCATAAGAGACACGTAGAGATAGCTGCCGAGCAGGGCAGCACGAGAGAGAGGTATGGAACGCCTATGACACACGCAAAAGGATCACCCGAAATCGGCAAATCTATTCAGGCTGGCAACCCGCGGGATGCGTTTAACCGTCTCGTGCGAGATTTTTTAACGGAAGAAGTGTAACCGATGGATCCGATGATTGAGGAGAGTGCGCGAGCGCTCAATCGTGCTGAGCGCACTGCGTGAGGCGGTTCTAGCAGCGGAGGGCCGCCCGATCCATATCCCTCCCAAACAGCCAGTACGAGCAAGATAGCATATACCAGTCTATGAAGGGAGTAACAGAGTCATGGCAGAGAAAGTGTTGAGCAGTAAGAATATTGGTCCCTTGTCAGTATCGATTGACGAGAATGGTGCTGTCACAATGGTCGCAGAGATGAACCCTGAGACGATTGTACTAGAGCGTGCCTATGCTCGAGAGCTTCTGCAATGGCTCTCTGCTCAAAGAGCGACATTATATGAACTCACTGAGCAAGGAGCAGCGCAAAACGTTGGTCCGCAAGAAGAGCCTGATTTTGGATGGCAACGCTCGCACCCTGACTTAGAGGACGACGATTCAGATATCTTTCCAATTGGTGGTGTTGTGTAATCCGCTTTAGAGGACATGGCTGATATGGATGAGGAATATGCCGCACATTCTCTCTTTGGTCAACGGGTTGCTCACGGCTTCCTCACCGGTTCAATGATCTCTGCGTTGATCGGGATGGAACTGCCCGGACCGGGGAGCATTTACTTAGGGCAGACGCTGAAGTTTCTCGCCCCAGTTCACATTGACGATACCGTTACAGTGAGCGTCGAGGTGATTGGAGTACGCGAGGAGAAACGTCTTGTTACGTTGCGGACCGACGCTGTCAACCAACAAGGGGGGCAGGTGCTTACAGGGGAAGCCATCGTGAAATATATAGGGTAAGGAGTCTGTCGCATGCAAGAACGTCGAGCATTGCCCGCAACCCTGCATCACCTCGTCTCGGAGGCGATGGAGGTCGGCTCCAAGGTACAACCGTTCAGCCCTGAGACGACGAAGAAAGCCTCGCGCATTCGTGATGCACAACTCTTTCATAGCGTCTGTCCCTACTGTGCCATAGGCTGTAGCCAGAACGTCTATGTCAAAGACGGCAAGGTCATCGATATCGAGGGCAATCCTGACAGTCCCATCAACCGAGGGAAGCTCTGTCCCAAGGGAGCGGCCACCTTCCAGTACACGGTCAACCCCAGCCGCTTGACGCAGGTCCGCTACCGTGCGCCCTATAGCGATCACTGGGAGATCAAGTCGCTCGATTGGGCCATGGAGCAGATAGCTCAACGGGTCAAAAAGACCCGCGACGAGACGTTTCTCGAACGCCTCCCCGATGGGCGCGAGGTCAACCAATCGTTGGGTATTGCCACGTTGGGGGGAGCCACCCTGGATATTGAAGAGAATTATCTGATGAAAAAGCTCTTCAACGGCGGCTTAGGCATTGTCTCGATTGAGAACCATGCCCGTATATGACACAGTTCCACCGTACCCGGTCTGGGTGCAGCGCTCGGACGTGGCGGTGCCACGGGTTTTCCACAAGATCTCGTGAATAGCGATTGTATTTTGATTATGGGCAGCAACATGGCTGAAGCCCATCCTGTCGCCTTTGGCAATGTTGTCAAAGCGAAGGAGCTTGGGGCGAAGGTTCTGCATATCGACCCACACTACTCGCGCACGTCAGCGTTGGCGAATGTCCATATTCCCATCCGTGCTGGCAGTGATATCGTGTTCCTTGGCGCGCTGATTCGCCATATCCTGGAGAATAACGGCTACTTCCATGACTACGTAGTGCCTTACACGAATGCGGCCACTCTCATTCGTGAAGATTACCGCGACACTGAGGACTTAGATGGTCTCTTCTCCGGCTTTGATCCTGAGACTGGCACGTATGCTGATCAAAGCAGTTGGGAGTACCAATATGACGAGCAAGGGCACCCGTTGACCGATCCCATCCTTCGGCACCCACGATGTGTGTTCCAGATTATGCGTCGTCACTTCGCGCGCTACACGCCAGAGATGGTAGAGCAGGTGTGCGGGGTGTCACACGAGCAGTTTCAGCTGGTAGTACACACACTCATCGAGAACTCGGGACGCGAACGCACCACGGCCCTCTGTTATGCGGTTGGCTGGACACAGCAATCCAAGGGGGTGCAGATCATCCGTGCAGGTTCGATCATACAGCTGCTCCTGGGCAATATAGGCCGTCCCGGTGGAGGTATTCTGGCATTGCGCGGTCACGCAAACATTCAGGGGGCGACGGATATTCCCACGCTGTATGATCTGCTGGCCGGATATATGCCACAGCCAAGCGCGCCGCTGCAGGCCAAGCCTCGTGCCGAGAATGTTCCCACGCATGTGACATGGGGGGTGAAAACAGATGCGTCCGCAAACGCGCAGTCACAACAGACGCTTCAGGAGTATATCGACTCGACAGGGGAGAAGTTGGGTTGGTGGTCAAACATATCTGCGTACATGAAGAGCTTGCTCAAAGCGTGGTATGGGGAAGCCGTCAACCATCCAGAGAGCGATAGCGGGTATCGCTGGATTCCCAAGATCACCGGTGACCATTCGCACCTGGTCACCAGCTACGCCATGCTGGATGGGAAGATCAAAGGATATTTCCTCTTTGGGCAGAATCCTGCCGCGGGTAGTACCAACTCGCGCATGCAGCGCAAAGCTCTCGCGCAGTTGGACTGGATGGTGGTCCTCGATCTCTATGAGGTGGAGTCGGCGGCATTCTGGTATAAAGAAGCTATACCTCACGTGGACAAAATTGATCCGAGCACGATCAAGACGGAGGTTTTCCTGCTGCCTGCCGCCGCCTCCACGGAAAAAGCGGGATCGTTCACCAATACGCAACGCGTGATCCAGTGGCGAGATAAAGCCGTCGATCCTCCTGGTGATGCTCGCTCGGACCTCTGGTTCGTCTACCATCTCGGCAAGCGTTTGAAGGAACTCTATGCTGAGAGTAAGGAGTATAAAGACCGTGGCTTGCAGGCGTTGCTGTGGGAGTATGAGGAGGAAGAGCCGGAACCAGGCTCGCGCATTCACGACGAGCCGGATGTTCACCTGGTGCTGAAAGAGATCAACGGCTACTATGTGTACCCACCAGATGGCAGCACAGATGGGCAACGCGTGTACACGTTGCACGACGCTCCACACGTTCCAACTTTTTCCGCACTCAAGAGCGACGGCAGCACGGCCTGCGGCTCCTGGATTTACAGTGGGGTGTACCCAGCACCCGACAAGAACCTGGCGGCGTCGCGCATCACCGGTGAGTATCCCTACTTAGAGTGGGGTTTTGCTTGGCCTGCTAATCGGCGCATTCTCTATAATCGCGCCTCGGCTGATCCGCAGGGTCGCCCGTGGTCGGAGCGCAAGAAATACCTGTGGTGGGATGAGCAGCAGGGCAAATGGACCGGCTACGATGTGCCTGATTTTCCAGTCAACCGGCCACCAGACTATACGCCCCCTGCCGGTGCAACGGGCATGGACGCGCAATCCGGGACCGACCCATTTATAATGAAGCCGGATGGGAAAGCCTGGCTCTTCGCACCCAAGGGGCTCAAGGATGGACCACTTCCCACGCACTATGAAGCGGCAGAGTCACCCGTGCAGAATGCCCTGTATGCTCAACAAAGTAATCCGGCGGCAAAATACTTCCGTGACCGACCAGATAATCCTCTCGCCGCGATAGGTGATGAAACGTACCCGATTGTGGTGACGACCTATCGCTTGACCGAACACCATGTGAGCGGTCAGATGACGCGCTGGATGCCATGGTTGAATGCGCTGCAACCAGCGCTCTTCGCCGAAATCAGCCCCGCGCTCGCAGCAGAGAGGAAGATCACGCATGGTGATTGGATCATTATCAGTACACCTCGCGGTGAAATCAATGCACGTGCCATGGTGACAAAGCGTCTGCGTCCCTTACAGATCAATGGACGTGTGGTCCACCAGATCGGTTTGCCTTTCCATTGGGGATTTCAGGGCAAGAGTATAGGGAGTATTACCAATGACCTGGCACATATGGTGCTGGAGCCAAACGTGAGTATTGAAGAGGCCAAGGCGTTTGTGTGTAACGTGCGCCTTGGACGACTTCCATAAGGAAGGCTATGGGGATGAAACCTTCTCAGGACAACAGAATGCAACGAGGGCAACGCAATGTGTCCTCGCCAGTGGAGGCGGTGGTGGGCGTTCTGGTGGGGGCCAAAGTGCCTCCGCCTCCACCGCAGCCGAAGATGGGCTTTTTCACGGATACGAGCCTGTGCATTGGCTGTAAAGCCTGCGAAGTAGCCTGTAAGCAGTGGAACGAGCTTCCAGCCAAGGAGCCTGTCTGGACTGGGTCCAGCTACGATAACACGACGCACCTGAGTGCGATTGCCTGGCGACATGTGCAGTTCATCGAAGCGATTGAACGACGAACGCCTGCCATTCCACTTCTGGATGATCAGCTTGCCGAGGCAAAGAGGAATGGCACGGTTCCACAGGTCCCACCTGGAACAGCCTTGCCCTTCTTCAATAGCGAACGCTGGCTGATGCGTAGCGATGTCTGCAAACACTGTGCCCATGCGCCCTGCCAGGAAGCGTGCCCTACCGGAGCGCTCATACGGACTGAGTTCGATACGGTCTACGTACAGCAGGATATCTGTAATGGATGCGGGTACTGTGTCGTCTCTTGCCCCTTTGGGGTCATCGCCCGTGACGAGCAGGGGACGCACACGGCACGTAAATGCACGCTCTGTTATGATCGCATGAAAGATGGCCTGGAGCCTGCCTGTGCCAATGCGTGTCCCACCGACTCCATTCAGTATGGCGAAGTGGAGCAACTCAAAGCGCATGCACGTGAGCGTCTGGGTCTCTTACACGAGCGCGGTCTGGCTGAGGCCCGTCTCTACGGTGTGGATGACACCATCCTTGACGGTGGCTTGAACTCGTCCTTCCTCTTGCTGGATGAACCGGAGGTCTATAATCTGCCGAGCAATCCACCGTGCCCTGTAAATAATGTTGCTCCTGCATCATTCTGGGCAGCCGTAGCCGCGACCGTGCTGAGTGTGTTTGGCATATTCTTTTTCCGGCAATAAATAGAAAAGAGATGATGTGGAGGGGTGCAACCATGGCACCTCATGCTTGCCCTCCTCCATTTCCTGTTTCATTACATGTGTGCATTTTTAGTAGTATGGAGAGGATTCTCGATGGCAGAAACACGCCTTCCATCAGCTCTTGCGGGGCGCCTTTCAATGCTCAACCTGAGTGAGCAGTTGGCAAAGCTCACAACGGGCTACAGCCCAGATGCGCAGAAAGAGCTGCAGGAACCATCGTATTATGACTATCCTGTCCTGCAAAGGGCCGTCTGGCATTGGGCAATCATCTGGTATTTCTTCTTTGGTGGCCTGGCGGCGGGCTGCTACGTCATTGCCAGCCTTGCCGCACTTTTTGGCTCACGCGAAGACCGTGCAGTCACACGTACAGGCTATTACCTTTCCCTGCTGGCATTGTTACCTTGCCCACCACTGCTGATCATCGACCTGGGCAAACCAGAGCGCTTCCTGCACATGTTACGTGTCTTCAAAGTGAAATCACCGATGTCGATGGGGACATGGGGTGTCGTCGGCTTCTCCCTGTTCTGCGGTGCCTCGGCAGTGACGCAAGCCGCCAGGGATGGTCTTCTAGGGCGATGGTGGGGAGCGAGATGGCTGGCTGCACTTCCCGAGCGACTGATTGCGCTGCTGGGACTGCCCTTCGGTGTTTTTCTGGGCAGCTACACCGGCGTTCTGTTGGCCGCGACCAGTAATCCCTTGTGGTCACGCAGCAGGCTGCTGGGGGCCGTGTTTATTTCTTCCGCGTTCTCCACCAGTACGGCAGTGATCGCGTTTGTCTTGCATCTCTTGCACGCCCCCGCCTCCGTCTTACACAAACTCGATCGTCTGGAATGGGTGGCCATCCTGGTTGAACTGACTGGACTGCTCACCTTTTTGAGGAATTCTGGTCGCGCAGCTCGTCCATTGGTCGGAGCGGCACCAAGAGAGCAGGGCACGGCGTTTTGGGGATTGGTCCTTGGCAGTGGCTTGCTCCTTCCCTGGCTGATGAAAACACGCTCGCTGTTCAGTCGCAGGTCCCATGGGATGGTGCTAGGACTGCTTCCTTCACTGCTCGTCCTGGTAGGTGGCTACTTTCTGCGCCGCACGATTGTTGAGGCGGGGCACCTCTCAAGTCAGGATGCACGAACGACACTTTGGCATGCTAAAGGGAAGGGAGGGGCCCCTCATGTCTGATTTGTGGGCTACTCGTGCTCAGATGGGCACCTCTCTAGCTTTCCATATCGATTTTTCGGTTCTTGGAGTTGGGCTGCCCTTGTTACTTTGTAGCGCTAAGGGACTCGCTCTCCAATGGAAAGATATGATATGGATGATGTTGACACGCCGCTGGACAAGGACTGCTGTTGTTCTCTTTGTCATCCTCGTATTTTTCATGGAAGGATGGGTAGTGAGTGATCAGGAGTTAGGCAGGCCAGTAGTGCTGATACGCGTTCGATAGAGCAGGAAGCTGCGAGAAAGAAAAAGAGTAAGGTTAAGGAGAGAGAAGGATACAGACTATGAGTGGAGATATTCTCGGAATTCATCATGTGACGGCGATTGCCAGCGACCCGCAACGCAACGTCGATTTCTACACCAGTGTGCTCGGTCTTCGGCTGGTGAAGCTGACCGTGAACTTTGACGACCCAAGGTCCTACCACCTGTATTATGGTGATGAGCTGGGTCATCCTGGCACCATCATGACTTTCTTTGCCTGGTTAGGAGTCCCAAAGGGACGACATGGAACAGGGCAAGTGACCGTGACGTCCTTCTCCGTTCCTCAAGCGTCACTGGACTATTGGATGGAGCGCCTGATCCAACAAGGAGTATCCTACACAGGACCGACTTCGCGTTTTGACGAAACCCTCCTTTCCCTGCAAGACCCAGATGGGCTCGCCCTCGAACTGGTCGCTCACCCTCAGGCCCAACATCGTTCACCCTGGAAAGAGGGACCAGTACCTGCCGAACATGCTATCCGAGGCATGCACACCGTCACCTTGTCGGAGGATGGGTACGAGCGTACAGCCAAACTCTTGACCGAGACCTTCGGCTTTCGTCCCCTCAGCGAGGAAAACAATGTGTTCCGCTTCGAAGTCGGTGAGGGGGGCCCGGGGGCGTATGTTGATGTCCGCTGTGCGCCGGAGCTCCGGCGCGGACTGGTTGCGGCTGGAACGGTTCATCACGTGGCTTGGCGAACGCCCACTGATGAGCAACAACAAGCGTGGCGCGAGGCTCTGGCTGGCCTCAACTTCAATGTCACTCCGGTGATGGATCGCAAGTACTTCCACTCGATTTACTTTCGCGAACCGGGAGGCATCCTTTTTGAGATCGCCACCGATGCCCCAGGCTTCACGGTGGATGAGCCAGTCGAGCAACTGGGAACACATCTGGAGCTACCGCCTTGGTTGGAGCAAGATCGATCAGAACTTGAACAGGTGTTGCCTTCACTCAGCTTGCCATCAGCAGGTGCAGGGAAGCCAAGCTGAATGTACTCTTAATGTCTCAGTTATCTGGTACGTTGGTCGTTTTCGAGTCAGTCTTAGGGGAAGGCCGAGAGGCCCCACTCTGACAGAAAACGGAAGGAGGAGCAGTATATTGTTGTATCCTTGGGATCTAGATAGCTTGTACATACCTTTGGCGTGGGCCATGAAGGGGAACAGGTGAGCTATGGAAGACAATCGTGCAGTGCATCCATCAGTGTGGAGCCCACTGCTCGTGCCTGTCTTTCGGGCACTCTGGATAGCTTCGCTTGTCGCCAATATCGGTGTGTGGATGCAGAATGTGGGTGGGGTCTGGCTGATGACAACCCTCTCGCCATCCCCAGTGCTCATTGCGCTGATGCAGACGGCTACCAGTTTCCCAGTGGTCTTGCTCGGGCTTCCATCCGGTGCCCTTGCAGATATCGTTGACCGCCGCAGGCTGTTGATGGTTGGACTGGCTATTATGCTAACGGCTGTCAGTATCCTTGGTGTACTGACCCTCCTCGGTGCACCAACGCCCTGGCTCCTCCTGGTGTTGACCTTTGTACTCGGTCTCGGCACTGCCCTGAACCAGCCCATCTGGCAAGCTATCATGCCTGGATTGGTTCCACGTAAAGAACTCTCGAACGCGGTCACCCTGGGCGGAGTCGGCTTCAACATTGCCAGGGCGATTGGTCCGGCTCTTGGAGGGATCATTGTAGCGGTGATAGGCCCGGGAGCGGTCTTCCTGCTCAACGCAGTGATGTTTTTTATCACGCTTGTCGTTCTCATCCGTTGGCAGAGTTCTCGGCAGAGTAGTGTCTTACCCAGTGAGCGTATGGTCGGGGCGCTGCGTGCTGGCCTGCGTTACCTGCAGCATGCACCTCCTCTCCAGGCCGTGCTGGTGCGCCTGGCCATTTTCATCAGCTGCGGGAGTGCGCTCTGGGCATTGTTGCCGCTTGTGGCCGTACGTGACCTGAAGAACCTAGGAGGGCTGGGGTACGGTATCTTCCTGGGATGTCTGGGCCTGGGCGCCATCGTAGGAGCACTGTTCTTGTCCCGTGTGCGGCAACGACTGCCGATTGACGTGCTGGTGGCTTGCGCTACCCTGGTCTACGCCGCCACAACGGTAGCCCTGGCGCTGCTCCATCTCGTGAGTGTGCTCCTTGTGGCGCTGCTGGTGGGGGGAATGGCATGGCTCACGTTGACGTCGAGCTTCAATGTGTCAACACAACTTGCCATTCCTAAGTGGGTGCAAGCGCGTGCGCTAGGTCTGTATTATGTAGTCTTTCAAGGCGGGACGGCCCTGGGAAGCGTGGTATGGGGAGTGGTCGCGGATCGTTTGGGAGTCTCTCTCGCCCTGCTCTGCTCAGCAATTGGGATGGTGGTGGGACTCGCAGCGGTTCTACGGTGGCGGTTGCAGACAAGCGAGGGATTGGATACGACGCAGGTGTGGGCTCCCTGGGTTGAACCCCATGTACTGATTGAGGAGCGGACGATGGACGCTCCAGTGCTGGTGACCGTCGAGTACCGGATTGATCCACAGCAGGCACTATCCTTTCTCGAGGCGATGCGAGACCTGCATAGGGTTCGTCTGCGCGATGGAGCAATTCGTTGGGGCATCTACGTAGACCCTTTCAAGCCAGAGCGCTATGTCGAAACCTATGTGATTGGCTCATGGAACGAGCACTTGCGACAACACGAACGAATGACAAGGGAAGATCAAATCAATGAGGAACGGGTGCGTGCTTTCCATATTGGTGAGGGGCCACCTGCAGTCTCCCACTTGATCTATGCTACTGAGGCGTTGGTCAAAGGAGTGGATCAGTTATCGTCCGGGCAGCGCGTGGGTGGGGGAGTACATGAGCACCATCCTCGCGACTTGCATGAGTGATTCGCATACTAGCAGAACGAGGGAATAAGTATGGCAACCATCATCCCAGAACGCCGTCCTACATGGTTGAGAGTACGTCCCCCTCAGGGGGAAAACTACGAACATCTAAAGCACCTGATGCGCGGGAAAGAGCTGCATACCGTGTGTGAGGAGGCGCGCTGCCCGAATATCGGCGAGTGTTGGGGCCAGAAGACGGCCACCTTCATGATCCTGGGACGTGTCTGCACGCGCAGTTGTGGCTTCTGTGCGGTGGAGACCGGGCGTCCCATTGGCCTCGATTGGGAAGAACCAAAACGGGTCGCGGAAGCAGTACAGAAGATGGGACTGCGCCATGCTGTGGTGACCTCGGTGAACCGTGACGAGTTGAAGGATGGGGGGGCGGCGCTCTTCGCGGCCACGATTCGCTGGATTCGTCGGCTGAATCCGCACTGTACAGTCGAAGTGCTGACGCCTGACTTTAAGGGAGTCTACGAAGCGTTACAGGTGGTCATCGATGCCAGGCCTGATGTCTACAATCCCAATGTGGAGACGGTTCCCAGACTCTACAGGCGTGTGCGCCCGCAGGCAATCTACACGCGTTCGCTCCAGGTTCTTAAGTGGGCCAAAGAGATGAATCCTGCGGCCCCAACCAAGTCAGGGTTCATGCTGGGGCTGGGTGAGACGTGGGAGGAGGTCATCGAGGTCATGCACGATCTGCGCGAGCATGAGGTTGATCTCCTGACGATTGGACAATATCTGCCCATCGAGCGCTATGTTCCATTGGAAGAATTTGCTGCGCTGAAGGCCGAGGGCAAAAAGATGGGCTTTCGTCATGTCGAATCGAGTCCGCTGGTACGTAGTTCGTATCATGCTCGTGAGCAGGCCGACGGGGCAAGTAAGGAGAGGGGAGAGCCATGAAACCATCTTCAGCATGTTCGCTTCTGTTGATAACAATCACGAGAAGGGATAATTCGAATATCTTGCCCCTGATTTTTGCTATCCTGTCAACACCTGTATTGAGATACATGCTAGCAACGATTTGTGAGGAGAGCTATGTCAGATTACCAATACATCCTGGTCAAGCGGAATGAGCCTATCGGCATTGTCTCCCTGAATCGCCCAAAGGAGTTGAATGCACTCAATTTCTCGCTTGTGAGCGAACTAGCTCATGCCCTGGAGGAAAACGGCCGACTTTCACCATCTCTCACACGTGAGAAAGGAGCGATACACTATGAACCTGGTACTACATCTCAACATACCCACCCCTACGGGTCATCTTGAGGGCATCCTCAAACCGGAAGAGGCAGGAGTCGTTCCTCACTATGCCGCCCTCGTCTGCCACCTGCATCCGCTCGGCGGCGGCACGATGCACAACAAGGTGGTCTTTAAGGTAGCACAGACCTTGCAAATCCTCGGTATGCCGGCGCTCCGCTTCAACTTCCGTGGGGTAGGGCAGAGCACGGGAACCTACGACGAGGGTCGTGGAGAAATGGACGATGTACGCTACGCTCTGGAGTTTCTGAGCCATCGATATCCTGGCCTGCCCATCCTGCTCAGTGGTTTTTCCTTCGGCGCCTATGTTGGCTTGCGTGTTGCGGCCAGCGATGACCGCGTACAGGCCATGATTGGCCTGGGCACTCCTGCCCGCCTGTTCAACGACGAGTACCTGAATGAATCTCAGAAGCCCAAGCTCTTTATTCACGGCACCAACGATAAGCTGGCACCGTATGACCTGCTACTGCACTGGTTAGAGCGGGTAGCAGCCCCCAAAATCCTGGTCACTGTTGAAGGCGCAGATCACTTCTTCCAGGGTCGCTTGGATGAAGTACAGGCCGCCATCACCGATTTCGTCAGCACTGTCCTAGAGTAATAATTGAGTAGCAACCTACTGTGAGGAGGAGTAATGATGTCAGTAGAAAAGAATAAGGCCCTTGCTCGTCGCTATCAGGAAGAGGTGTGGGGGAAGGGGAACCTCGCTCTGCTTGACGAGCTGCTTGCTCCTGAGTTCGTCGACCATAGTTTACCTGTGGGGATGGACCCAAGTTTTGCTGGGGCCAGGCGAGCTGTACAAGGAGCCCTTGACGCCTTCCCTGAGGCACAGTGGACGGTAGAAGACCTGATCGCCGAAGGGGATAAGGTGGTCATTCGCTGGAAGATGCAGGCCACTCACGAGCATGCGTTCCGGGGTATTGCCCCAGGCGGCAAACCGGTGACGGTCACGGGGATCACCATTCTCCGCATCGTGGATGGCAAGATCGTGGAACGTTGGGTCAACTGGGATTCGCTCGTCCTACGGCAGCCATCCGAAACGGTGAACATTGGAGCGGTGTAGCGGCTGGTCTGCAGTGGCTGGAAAGTGCGCCTAGTGTCGACTTTGAGCGGGATATCCTGACGGCACCGCCACTTAACACGCAAGCTGCGAGGTGTGTATGTCTAGTGATCAACAAGCAGCCTCTTCAATATAGAGTCCGTTGCCCCAGTCGCTTTTTCGGGCGCTGAAGAACTGACCAGACTGGAACATCGCTTGCGAGGCGAGATGTCGGCGGATCGGGTGCGCATGCTGCGACTGCTGAAAAGCGGGACGGTGAAGAGTTTATTTGAGATGGTGACCCACAGAAGGGGAACAGAGCCAGAATGAGGAGGTGAAGTATGGAGCAAGAGAAGCTTGAAGCCCCAGCGTCAAACACAGGCCAGGGTCGAAGTATCTCCTTTTCTCGTAGCACGACGATCCGACTGATGGAGGCGCTCGATGCCAATGGGCACGGCAATGTCCATGGCGGAGTCATTATGCGTATGGTTGATGAGGCAGCAGCTATTGTCGCCATGAAGCATGCACGTCTCCCTGTGGTGACTGCTCGTGTCGAACGCTTTGATTTCCTGGCACCAGCGTATATCGGTAATGTCGTGTCTGTCCATTGCGCAATGAACTACGTGGGGCGCACCAGCATGGAGGTTGGGGTAGAAGTGGTGGCAGAAGACTTAATGACGGGTGTGACACGTCGGGTTGCCAGCAGCCGGGTCATCTATGTCGCGTTAGACAAGGAAGGGAAGACTGCACCTGTTCCTCCACTCGTCCCTGCTGATGCTGATGAGCAGGCGAAGTTAGAGCAAGCGCACCTTCGCCGCATGCGCATGAGAGCGATTGAGGAGGAGTTGGCGATGATTGAGCAGATGACAAGCTAGGAACGATGCAAATTATTTCGCAGTTGACCAACGTAGTCTCACGCGAACCAACAGTGCTCACTATTGGTTTTTTCGATGGTGTTCATCGCGGACACCAGCAAGTTATCCATCGCGTGACCGAGTGCGCCTTACAACAGGGGTCACAAGCAGTGCTAGTTACATTTTGGCCTCATCCGCAGCGTGTCCTTCACCCTGAGAAGCCCAAACTGCTTCTGACAACACTGCAAGAGAAGCTAGATTTGCTGGCATCGCTAGGGGGATTAGATATGGTGGTAGTCATGCCCTTTACAGCAGAGCTAGCACGACTCACGCCACGGGAATATCTTGAGCTACTCTGTACGCATTTTCAATTACGAACGCTGATTGTGGGAGCGGACTTCGCCCTTGGACACAATCGTGCTGGAAACATCACCTGGCTACAGGATGCAGGGGAAGAGCTGGGCTTCGCCGTTGAGACCTTCACTATATCTGCGGGTGATAGTCGCATTAGCAGCACGCGCATTCGTGAACTCGTGGCCGCTGGTCTTCTTGAAGAAGCACCAGATCTCCTTGGTCGATCTTATACTGTGGTTGGTACAGTCATCCAGGGCGACAGACATAGTCGTGAACTTGGGTTCCCTACAGCCAACGTGCTGCTTGATCCTGTGAAGCTATTGCCAGCCAAAGGAGTGTATGCAGTACGTGTGCGATTGCCGGATGATGAACGGGCGTCGATCTCGGGAGCAGCGTATGTGGGTAGACGTCCCAAGTTCGGAGAAGGAAATTCTGTACCCGTAGAGGTTCATCTCCCGGATATACAGGTCGATCTCTATGGAAAAAAACTGGAAATAGAGTTTATGGCTTGTTTACGTAACGAGCCTTGATTGACGTTCCAATTGTGAATGTGCAGGCAGAGGGGGAGCGTTTGAGACCTCATGGAAGCACTTAAAGGTGTATGTGAACCTGGGAGCAGTTTAGAGACTTATCTCATGTAGAGGGTAGGGCAAAGAATAATGGGAGGAGGCGGTGTACGGGTGATGAATTAGTTGTTGGCAACCTAGTGGGTCAGCTCGCAATTAAATAGACTTTCTCCACAGGCACAATTATGACATAAGTAGCTTCTGGTGCGGTCTCAATCCTATTTAATCAAGGGGTACTCAATTGCGAGCTGACCCACTAGTAGCACTTCCTGCAATGGTCAGAGAAGCTGTCACCTATATTCGTTTCAATATCGATCAGCCTTTAAGCCTGAGCCATATTGCTGAGACTCTTGGCGTCCATCCATCTCTCCCGCGCCTTCAAAAAAGAACTGGGGATGACCCTCACCGAATATATCAATAAGCTCAGAATTGAGGAAGCCAAATACGTGTTGGATCAGGGAAACGCATCTGTCACCGAAGCTGCATTGAGCGTCGGATATAACGACCCCAATTATTTCTCAAGGGTGTTTACGAAGCTGGAGCATGTGACTCCACATGACTATCGAAAACGAAAAAAAGTGTAAGGCTACATCTGTTCTGAAGTCTGAGTATTATTCCTGCTGCACCTCTTCTTTGCGCAGCTGCAAGCTCTGCAGCGTTTGGGCATTGAGCGCCACGAGCACGCTGCTGAGCGACATCAGCAGCGCCCCGATGGCGGCAGCACGATGTTCAGTGGAGCCGGCACCCGAGGAAACGAAGCAGGCATGTAAGGCTGAGTTTGCAACACAGAAGCATGTGTGCTATTCTTTCCTCGTCTCACTTCTTAGTAGGAAGTGATGTACAAACAGTGTCTTCATGCATTTGATGTATTTCGTCCATCGTTCACCAGGGCATGTGAGAAGCCCGGAGGGCCGGAATATGACCTTTCTTCATCCCGAGACGCACATCGGTCTTGTCGCATTGACTGTCGCCAATCGAGAGCGTTCGGTGGCGTTTTACCAGGACGTGCTTGGTTTTACGGTCATCGAACGCGGGAATGCAGGTGTCATCCTGGGGGCAGAGGCAACTGCTCCGTTGCTGCTGCTGACAGAGCAGGCCGGTGCTCGCCCCAAGCCCTCTTCCACAACGGGCCTGTACCATTTCGCGCTCCTGGTCCCCAGTCGAGCGGACCTGGGGCGGTCGCTGCTGCACCTGGCCGAGCTGCGCTACCCGCTGGATGGCTACGCCGATCACCTGGTCAGCGAATCGCTGTACCTGTCCGATCCAGACGGGAACGGTATTGAGATTTACCGTGATCGCCCCCGCAGCCAGTGGCATTGGGCGAACGGACGGGTGGCCATGGCAACCGATCCACTGGATATCGAGGGCATCCTGTCAGAGGGAGAGGGAGATCCTCGTCCTTGGAAGGGATTGCCACCAGGGACGCACATGGGTCATATCCACCTGCAGGTCGGCGATCTTCGGCAAGCTGAGGAGTTCTACCACGGCGTCCTCGGGTTTGATGTCACGGCCCGGTTGCCTGGTGCGCTCTTCGTTTCCGCTGGCGGCTACCATCACCATATCGGGCTCAACACCTGGCAGAGCCGTGGAGGGCCGCAGCCGACAGCAGATATGGCGGGATTGCGCTTCTTTCGCATTGCCGTTCCGACTGAAGAAGATCTCACAGGCGTGAGCACCCGCCTGGAGGCTGCTGGTCTTCCTATTGAGCGGCAGGAACGTGGTATTGCCGTGCGTGACCCGTGGAACAATGGGATCTGGCTTTCCGCCCATGCTGCATTGCCTCTCACGCCCCTGATATCATAGTAGCAGACAACTCTAAGGAGGAAGACGAGGAACATCACAAAGGGAGGTGAGCAACTATGGCGAGGCAGATCGGCGACCTACCGCACGCCCTCGGCGAGAGCGAGGCGCTGGCTCAGCGCTTCGTCGGCAAGCAGCCGGCCGTGTTTCTCGACTACGACGGGACCCTGACTCCGATCCGCGACCGGCCGGAGGACGCCGTGATCTCGGACAGCATGCGTGAGGCGGTGCGCAGGCTGGCCGAACGAGTCCCTGTGGTCGTGGTCAGCGGCCGCGACCGCAAGGTCCTGCAGGAGCTCATGGGCCTCGACAACCTGATCGTGGCTGGTAGCCACGGTTTCGACATCTGGAGCCCGGCCGGAGGGTCCATACAGCGTGAGGAGGGCGCGTCATTCGAGGGCCTGCTGCGAGAGGTGGAGGCAAAGCTTCGCGCCGAGCTGGCCGACCTCCCGGGAGCCCTGGTCGAACCCAAGAAGAGTTCGGTGGCCGCTCATTTCCGGCTAGTACCGGAAGAACAGCGACCCCGCGTCAAGGAGATCGTTGATGCCATCCTCAGCGAGCACCCGGAGGAGCTGAAGGTCACTCCGGGCAAGATGGTCTTTGAGATCCAGCCCAAGCTGGACTGGGACAAGGGCAA
>WNGD01001183.1_pt1 | contig 28587 bp, 22 predicted proteins | sample 5400671 | NCBI WGS metagenome assembly WNGD01 (sample SAMN13153369, study PRJNA577476) | soil metagenome | isolation source: 40 cm soil or saprolite under grassland replicate 2 | place: USA:California | collected 2016-06-15
TCCGTTGACCTTCTTCGAGCGTTCGACGGGCAACATCGCGGATGATCTCGGGCGAGGTCTCCGCCGTCTCCTCATAGCCCATGTAAAGGCGCCGGCCGTGGCGTCGCGCGTAGAAGCAGGGATCGCGCGTATCGGAAAGGACGGGGCCGGCCGCGAGCGTTTTTGCCCCTTCCGGCAGCTCCACTTCCACGACGTAATCGTATTCGAAGATCGCGCGCTCGAGCGCGTCGCCGTTGATGTGCCGGGCATAGGCGTTGGCCATGAACAGCGTGGTGGCCACGATGGTGGCGCCGTTCCCGCAAAAAATGGTCATCTGATGGTCGGAGAAATCGAGCGCTTGCGCCTCGGTGTGCTGGAAGAAGCGCACGCCGCGCTTGCGCAGCGCCCGCGCCCATCCAATGAGAAACTTGCGCGGACGAAAGCTGCCGCCGAAGCGGTCGATCACGCCGCCGGCGTAAAATCCCTCGGCGGTGCCATAGCGCCGCTGCAGTTGTCTTGCCGACAGGACCTCGAAGAACGGTGGCCGGCGCTTGTCGGCGAGCGGCATCAGCGCCCGCAGATTGCTCTTCTCCATGAACCGGTAAGCGGTCTCGAGGCTCGCCATGTCGGCCTCGGTCATCGCCGCCGTGCACGCGCCGTGTTGCACCGAAGCGCGCAGGTTGTAGTCGCGATCAAGCGCTCCGAGCCGCTGGCATCCCTCCACGGTGCGGCGCAGGAATGCCCGCACCCGCCGCTCCGCCTGTTTCTGGGCTTGAACGCCGTAAATGCCCTTTTCCATGTCCTGTTGGGCGAGCTCCGCGATCATGACATCGACGGGCTTTGCCCATCCGGTCAGGAATTGGCCCGCGCTGAGACCGGATGCCGCTTCTTTGCCGTAGACGCCTTTTTCGACCACGACGACGTTGAGACCGCGTCGGATCGCCGCGTCCGCCGCGCTGAGCCCGGAAAGGCCGCCGCCCGCGACCAAGAGATCGCAGGTCAGATTTTCATTCGTGCCTAACGGGGGTGAAAAATCCCCGACGTCCTCGTCATAGATCGAGCTCTGCCGCATGTCTCGAAGCGTAGTTCACTCCGCGACGCGCGTTCAATGCGGCGATGGAGAATTGATCGCGAGCACGCGCGTCTTCGCCGCTGCTACGGACTGCGGTCAGCCCGCAAAGCCGCCGGCGTCAAGGAAGGCTTGCTCTTGCGGCCTGGTGGCGCGGCCCAACGTCGCGTTGCGGTGCGGGAACCGCCCGAAGCGGCGGATGATGTCGGCATGTCGCTCGGCGTATTTCGCGAACTCATCGTCGCCGTAGCCGCGCGCGAGCTCCACGCAGCGTTCCTGATCGGCGAGATTTTCCGAGTGCTGGAACGGCAGATAGAAGAACTGGCGCTCGGAGTGCGGGACCTGCCGGTCGAACCCGCGTCCGATGGCGCGATCGGCGACGGAGCGGGCAACACCGTCGGTCTCATAGGCGCGCCGGTCGCCGCGGAACATGTTGCGCGGGAACTGGTCGAGCACGATGAGGAGCGCGAGCGCACCCTCCGGCGTCTCCCCCCAGTGCGCGAGCTTGCCGTCGCGGCCGGCCTGCCAGAGGCAAGAAAAGCGCGCCGCGATCTCGGAGTCGAAGGCCGCGTCTTTCTCGAACCACTTGTCGGGCCCGGCCGCGCGCCAGAATGCGAGCGCCTCCATCGGTCCGATCGCCTCGGTGGTGCCGCGGCCCGCGCCGGCGGTCATAGCCGCACCTCGCCGGTATTGATCCGGTCATAGAGCTTCGGGTCGACGCGCACGAAGGCTTTGCGTTGCGGGTCGTTGAAGTAGATCGGATCGACGGTGTGGCTCGGATCGAAGCCGTCCTTCAGCAGGTTGATCTTTTTCTGCTTGAAAGTCGTGGTGACGTCGTTGTCATTGCGGATGCGCAGGAACACCGGTCGCGCATATTCGGGCAGCTGCTGCGCGAGATGGTCGCGCAGCGCCGTCAAGTTGAGGTTGTCTTTGGCGACGATCGCGGCCATGCCGGCGCGGCCGTCACGGCCGGGAATTTGAACGCCGTAGACGTTGGTCTCCAGAATGCCGTCGAATTGTCCGACCACTTCCTCGACCTCGGTGGTCGAGACGTTCTCGCCTTTCCAGCGGAAGGTGTCGCCGATGCGATCGACGAAATAGAAGTAGCCGTTCTTGTCCTTGCGCATCAGATCGCCGGTGCGGAACCAGACGTCGCCTTTCTTGAACACGTCGTGCAGGATCTTCCTGTCGGTCTCGGCCTCGCTGGCATAGCCCTCGAACCGTTGGCCGGGCTTGGACGCATCCTTCATGATCTTGCCGATGACCTCGCCGGGCTCGTCGACGTCGCACTCGATGCAGAAGCCGCGTTCGTCGCGGACCGGCTGTTGGCGTTCCGCGTCGAAGCGGACGATCTTGGTCGGGAAGCGCGCCGCGACCCACCAGGGAAGCCGACCGACCGCGCCCTCCTTGCCGTCGAAGTTGAACAACGAGACGTTGCCTTCGGTCGCGGCATAAAACTCGATGATTTGCGGAATTTGGAAGCGCCGCTTGAATTGCGGCCACACGTCCGGCCGCAAGCCGTTGCCGCAGGCCAAGCGCAAGTGGTGCGCCCGCTCTTTCGGGTCCGGCGGCGAGTTGACGAGGTAACGGCAGAGCTCGCCGATATACTGGAAGCAAGTGCAGTCCCAGCGCACGATGTCGTCCCAGAACTCGCGCACGGAAAATTTATCGCGGATCACCACCGACCCGCCTTTGACCAGAAGCGCACCGGTCGCGACCACGCCGCCGGCGGTGTGATAGAGCGGGAGGCAATCGTACATGCGGTCGCTGGCGCGCGTCTCCATGACGCCGGCGAAGGCGTAGCTCGCGAGCATCACGCGGTAGTGATTCATGTTGGCGGCCTTCGGCAGGCCGGTCGTGCCCGACGTATAGATGTAAAGCGCGCGATCCTCGATGGTGAGCGTGGGGCGGTCCGCGGCCGCGAGCTCATCGCCGGGAAGGCCCTCAACCTCGCGATCGATGCGCGGGAAGTTGGCGTTGGCGTCACCATGAAGCCACATCTTGGCATCGCTGGTGATATGCGCGCGCGCGCCCTGCAATGATTCGAACAATTCCGCGGCCACGATGATGTGGTTGGGGCTCACCACATTGATGCAATAGGCCAGCGCCGTCCCGGTGAGGTGGGTATTGACGAGCGCAACCACGCCGCCGACCCGCGTGATGCCGATCCACGCTGCCAGGAACTCCGGCCGGCCCGGCATCATCAGACAGACCGTGTCGCCCTTGCGAACGCCTTGCGTCAGCGCCCAGCGGGCGTAGCGGTTGGAGCGCTCGGCAAGTTGCCGGTAAGTAAAGCGCTCGCGGTCGGACAGGAGCGCCGGCGCGTCGCCGTACTTGTCGGCGAGCTCGAGGACGACCTGCGGAAACACCCGGGTCGGTTTCTTGGCGATCGGCGTCGTCATCCGCAGGGTGCGCAGGGCGCCCTTGAGCGTGCTCACGTCCGCCGTCAACCGCTCGATCAATCCCATGACTGGTCCCGTGCTCGCGGCGGGTGCTGCGACTCGCCGTTCGCGCCGCGCGGAGCATCGGGCACTGCCTTGGAGGTGGCAAGGGCGGCAAAAGCGCCCATACAACGGCTGCTAACGATCACGCCCGCCGAAGGGCACGAGCGGGTTGTCCACGAGCGCCGCGCGATCGGGCCGGTCGGGCGCTAGGGCGCCGAGGAAAGCGTCGAACAGCGCGCGCACGGCGGCCGGATCGAGATCGCGAGTGATCACGACGATGCGGGTGCGCGCATCGCCATCGGGCCAACTCGGCAGCTGCACCACCGGATGGAAGACGTGTTGCACGCCGTGAACGACAATGGGGCTCGCCGGCGTCTCCGCAATCTTCACGATGCCCTTGAGGCGCAGCAGGTTCGGGCCGTGCAGCGAGCGCAGCAAGTCGAGGAACATGTCGAACATGGCGGCTGGAATCGCGGCTTCGCTGGCAAGCGAGACCGCGCGCACGCGGTCGTCGTGGCGGTTCACGTCGTGGTGCTGGTGCTGATCGTGGCGATGATCCGCGTCGGCATAGGCCTCGGCCGCGAGCCAGCGCTTGACGTCGGGATGCTTGCGTCCGGGATCGAACAAACCGCAGGCGAGCAGACGCTCGGGCGTTGCCTCGTTCACCGCGGCATCGAGGATGGGCGCGGCCGGATTGAGCATGCGCAAGCGAGCGGCGAGGGCTTCGCGGCCGCGCCGGCCTTCCGCCGTGGTGAGGAGATCGGTCTTGGTGAGCACGATCCGATCGGCGACCGCGACCTGCTTCACCGACTCCATGTGCTCATCGAGAGTTGCCGCCCCGTTCACCGCGTCAACCACGGTGATCACTCCGTCGAGGCGGTAGCGCATCACGAGATAGGGATGCGCCATCGCGGTCTGCAGCACAGGCGCGGGATCGGCGAGACCCGTGGTCTCCAGGATGACGCGGCGAAAGACCGCGCGGCCGTTGTCGAGGTCGCGCAGCAGCCCTTCGAGTGCGTCGACGAGGTCGCCGCGCAAGGTGCAGCACAGGCAGCCGCTCTGCAGCAGCACCACGCCGTCGCGGATCGGCTTGACCAGCAGATGGTCGAGGCCGATCTCGCCGAACTCGTTGATGATCACGGCGGTTTCGGCGAGCGCGGGGTCGCTCACGAGGCGGTTGAGCAGCGAGGTCTTGCCGGCGCCGAGGAAGCCGGTGAGCACCGTCAGGGGGATGGGTTCGGCCGGGCCTAGCGAGCGCGGCGCGTCGGTCATTTCACCTGCGAGCTCTGGTCGGCCGCCGGGGTGACGACCATCGGCGGAGGCTTTGGCGCCGGCTTCTTGGGCTTTGGCTTCGGCGCGCCGGCGTCATCGGAGGCGGCGGCCGACGCGGCCGCACCATCCTTGGCAGCGTCCTTGCGCACCTTGGGCTTTGGCTTCGGCGCGGCCGCATCGCCGGACGATGCGGCGGCTGTCGACGCGCCGTCCTTAGTGCCGTCTTTGGCGCCATCCTTGGGACCATCCTTGGCCGCCGATGACTTGGGCTTTGGCTTCGGCGCGGCATGGGAGGTGGCAGCGCTCGTCGCCGTTCCGCCATCCTTGTCCTTGGCCGCCGCCGGCTTGATCACGGCGGTCTTCTTCTTTTCCGGCTTCGACTCGGTCGACGCCTGTGATCCAGGCGCCGGCGGCTTGGTGCCGGTATAAACGAGCACCGGCTCGCCCATCTTGACCTCTTGCGGCGCAACGCCCTTGGCTTTCGCCGGGCGCAGGCTGGCAAGGAAGACCGCGTAGGGCGTCTCCGGATTGGAATTGGCGATGGCAAGATCGTCCTCATCCTCGGAGGCCGGTCGCTTGCGGTGACCCCCGCACATTTCGTCGCGCAGGTTGGGCGGTGCGGCGGCGATCGGTTGCACCGATTCGACGGTGCTGAAGGGCGGCATCAGCCAGGACACCCCGCTGCTGCTGTTGAAGCCGCGCTCGAGCAGCTGCGCCGCCTTCAAGGCGCGCGCCGCGGAGGAGGGAGCGCCCAGCACCACGGCGATCAGCCGCCGGCCGTTGCGCGTCGCGGAGGCGACGAGATTGAAGCCGGAGGCACAGATGAAGCCGGTCTTCATGCCGTCGGCGCCGGGATAGCGGCCGATCAGCGTATTGTAATTCCACCGCACCATCTTCCCCATGCGAATACCCGGAAGGTGCCAGTAGTAATCGTATTCCGGCAGTTCGCGGATCAGGGCGCGCGCCAGGATGGCGAGGTCGCGGGCGGACGAAATCTGGTCGTCGGCGGGCAGGCCGTTCGGATTGACGAAGCTCGATTGGATCATGCCGAGGCGGCGCGCGTTGGCGTTCATCTCGTCGGCGAAGTTTTCGATCGAGCCGGCGACGCCTTCCGCCAGCACGACCGCCATGTCGTTTGCCGACTTCACCATCAGCATCTTGAGCGCGTTGTCGACGGTGACCACGGTGCCGACCCCGAATCCCATCTTCACGGGCGACTGCGCCGTCGCGTTCGGTGAAACCGTGAGCGGTGTGTCGAGGTTGAGTCGGCCCTCCTTGACCGCGCGCAGCGTCACATAGGCGGTCATGAGCTTGGTGACGGAGGCCGGATACCACGGCTGGCCAGCGTTGTGGGCATAGAGAACCCTACCGTTCTCGGCTTCGATCACGAGCAGCGCTTCGGCCCCCGCGCGGGTCGTCGCGAATGAGGTTGCGGCGCAGGCGATGCCCACCCACATCAGCGTGCGCGCTACTGAGGATCGCGTCGAAGACATCACGGTTCGGGGTCCGAATCCTTTGGCGGCCCTCGGGAACGCTCCACAGGCGGGAAAGGTCTGTCTAGGCCGACGGCGGATGAAAGGCAAAAGCGAAAAGCCCACGGTGACACGCTCATGCCCGCAACGACCGTTCATGGTAAGAGAAAACGTCCAAAATTCGGCAGCTTAGGGCGCAGCCGCGCAACTGTTGCGTTTCCACCACAATGACCGCAAATCACCTATTGGGTCGGAATTAAGAGGAGGCCGCCGTGACTGCTTGCATCGTTGGCTGGGCCCACACCCCCTTCGGCCGTCTCGAGGGCGAGACGGTCGAGAGCCTGATCGTGCGGGTGGCGACGCAGGCGCTCGCCGATGCCGGGATCGCCGCCGGCGACGTCGACGAAATCGTGCTCGGCCATTTCAACGCCGGCTTCTCGGCCCAGGATTTTACCGCCGCGCTGGTCCTCCAGGCCTCGCCGGATTTGCGCTTCAAACGCGCCAGCCGGGTCGAGAACGCCTGCGCCACCGGTTCGGCCGCCGTGCATCAGGGCCTCAAGGCGATCGCCGCCAAGGCTGCCCGCATCGTGCTCGTGGTCGGCGCCGAGCAGATGACGTCGACGCCCGCCGCCGAGATCGGGCGCAACCTGCTCAAGGCATCTTACGTGCGCGAAGAAGCCGATATCGACGGCGGTTTCGCCGGTATTTTCGGCCAGATCGCCGCGCGCTACTTCCAGCGTTGGGGCGACCAATCCGACGCGCTTGCCCGCATCGCCGCCAAGAACCACAAGAACGGCGTGGGCAATCCCTATGCCCAGATTCGCAAGGACCTGGGCTACGAGTTCTGCCGCACCGAGAGCGAAAAGAATCCGCGCGTGGCGGGTCCGCTCAAGCGCACGGACTGCTCGCTCGTTTCCGACGGCGCCGCCGCCGTTGTCTTGGCCGACGTGGCAACTGCGCTCAAGCTCGGCAAGGCGGTTGCCTTCCGCGCGGCCGAGCACGTGCAGGACTTCTTGCCCATGTCGAAGCGCGACGTGCTCAAGCTCGAAGGCTGCGCCCAGGCCTGGACGCGCGCGCTGGCGAGCGCGGGCATCGCGCTCTCCAACCTCTCCTTCGTCGAGACCCACGACTGCTTCACCATCGCCGAACTGATCGAATACGAGGCGATGGGCCTGGTCCCGGAAGGGCAGGGTGCGCGCGCCGTGGCGGAAGGCCTCACCGAGAAGAACGGACCGTTGCCGGTCAATCCCTCGGGCGGCCTCAAGGCCAAGGGCCATCCGATCGGCGCGACCGGCGTGTCCATGCACGCGCTCACGGCCATGCAGCTCATGGGGGCCGCCGGCGACATTCAAGTCAGGAATGCGAGCCTCGGCGGCATCTTCAATATGGGCGGCACGGCGGTTGCGAACTACGTGAGCATCCTCGAACGGATCAAGTAGCGATCCGTCGGCGCCGTTGCGCCACCCAGGCCAGGGGAATCGCGGCGAGCACGATCAGCACCGGCTCCATCGGCAAGCGATATTTTGGCGTCGCCACCGGCCCGCTGAGCAGGAGGAAATAGGCGAGCACGCCGCCGGCGAAGACCGCCGCCCACGGCGTCGTCCGTGCCAGCATGACGAAGCCGATGGCCTGGAGCGCGAGGAACGGCAGCATGGCGATGAGGCCGAGGACGAGCAGGAGCTGGTAGCGTCCCGGATCGTCAAACAGGTAGACCCGCGCCTTCTGCCACAGGCTAGCCCCGGGCGTGTTGTAGAAGCTGGGCTTCGGCAGCGCGCGCACCCGCGGGTCCGCGAGCAGCGCGGGTGCAGCGAGATTCACCACTGCGCCCTCGAGCCAAGCCTTGGCAAGCGCCGCCGGCGGCAAGCGCGCCATCTCCTGCCACGCCAGGTCGGAGGCGATGGCCGAGCGCCGGAACGGATTGAGCTCTGCGCCAGCCTCGCGTCGGTAGCGGGCGTCCATGCGATCGAAGGTCGTTTGGTAGGGCGTGCCGTCGGCGCGCTCGGTCACCAGCGGGACGATCCACAAGGCCAAATAGTCGCCGGTTTGCGAGGTCACGCTGAGGCTGTCGTAACGGATGGCGTTGCGCACCAGCACGGGCGCGATCGGTGCCGCGGCGGCCATGGCGAAGAGGAGCGCGGCCGCCAGCGCCGGGCCAACGCTCCATCGCCGCACCAATGCAATGACGAAGACGAGCGGCACGGCTGCTGCCAGCAGCATCGCGACGGAAGGCCGCGTGGCCAGGGCGAGCCCGCCGCCGAGGCCGGCCCACACGGCGAGCCCCATCGTCGGGCGAAGCAGGAAACGCGCGCCGGCGAGCAGCATCAGCGTGAAGAAGAAGAGAAAAAGCGAATCGGTCAGGATTTGGGTGCTGAATACGACGAGCGTCACCGACAGGGCGGCGAGAATGCCGGCGATCAATCCGGTGAGCGGGGAGATCAGCGCGCCCAGCACGGCGATGAGCGCGCAGGTCCCGGCATCGATCACGGCCTGAATGAGCGCAACCGCCCGGGGAACGTCGCCGAAGGCGTGCTGGACGCCCGCGAGCAGCAGCGGATAAAGCGGCATGCGGTCGGTCAGCGACGACAGCGTGGGCCAAGAGGTGTCGGGCTTCGCCAACGCGGCGCCGAGCGCCCAGTAAGCGAACGCATCTTGCTCCGCGAAGAAGGCGTCGCGACCCGTCAGCAGCACGAGGTTGATCAGGCGGACGCAGAGCGCCAGGACGAAAACCGTCGCGAGCGGATGATCGGCCGCGCGGCCCCACACTCCCCTCGATTTCGAAGACGCCACGGACCGCGCCCGCTAGGTTTCCACCGGCTGGGTGCTCACGTGCTCGTGCCGCTTCTTCACCGCCTCACCCGCCATGAATTGACTGCGGGCGAGCTCGGCGAAGTGACCGCCGAGCCGCATGAGCTCGTCGAAGGTGCCGGTCTCGATGATGCGGCCAGCCTGGAACACCAGGATGCGGTCGGCGTTGCGGACGGTGGCGAGCCGGTGCGCGATCACGAAGGTGGTACGGCCTTTCATGACCTCGGTGAGCGCGGCCTGGACCCTGGCTTCGGTGAGCGCGTCGAGCGCGCTCGTGGCCTCGTCGAGGATGAGAATCGGAGGATCCTTGAGCAGCGCCCGTGCGATCGACAGGCGCTGACGCTCGCCGCCGGAGAACAATCGCCCCCGTTCGCCGGCGTTGGTGTCGAAGCCTTGCGGTAGGCGCTCGATGACGTCGAGAACCTGCGCGCGCTCGCAGGCCGCGCGCAGTTCGTCGTCGCCCGCATCGGGCTTGCCGACGCGCAGGTTCTCCGCGATCGAGCGGTTCAACAGCAGGACCTCCTGGAACACGACGCCGATGTTGTGCCGCAGGCCCGCGAGCTTGAGGGCGCGAATGTCCATGCCGTCGATCCTCACGGTGCCCGATTGCGGGTCGAAGGCGCGGTGAAGCAACGCGAGCGCGGTCGATTTGCCGGCGCCGGTCGCGCCGACGAGCGCGACCGTTTCGCCGGGCAGCGCGGTGAAGGTGAGATCGGCGACCGCGGAGCGCTTGCCGTCGTAGGAAAATGAGACGTCCTTGAATTCCACCAGGCCGTGCATGCGGCCGGGATCCACGGCATCGGAGCGGTCGCGCACCGCCGGCTCGGTGTCGAGCACCTCGAAGAATTCCGCAATCCGCGGCGCGTCCATCACCATCTCGTTGGCGAAATGGACGGCCTGTTCGAGCCTGCTGATCAGCAGCGCGGCGAAGCTCATGAACATGACGATTTCGCCGACGGTGGTCAGATCATGGAGATAGAACCAGACCCCGAGCACGAGAATTGACAACATGGTCAGCGTGGTCGACGTGCGCGTGATCACCGTCGTCACCGCCCACCAGGACAGCACCGGGATCTGCGCCCTCAGCACCTCTTCGCCCATCTTCCTCATGCCCGAAACTTCCATCTCGATGCGGGCGAAGCTCTGCACCAGGGCGATGTTTCCGAGCGTATCTGTGGTGCGCTCGGCCACGTCGGTATAGTAGCCCTCGACTTTGCTTTGCAGTCTTTCGCTCTTACTGACGACCAGCGCGATCACCACGGCAAACACGGCGCACAGCAGGATCAGCATCAGCCCGTAGCGCCAATTGATGAACAGCGTCAGCGGCAGCAGCACGATGAGCGAAATGAAGCTGGCGAAGTGCTCGCGGAAGAACGAGAGCCACAGTCCCCACAGCGTATTGGTCCCGGTCATCATCACCTTCACCAGCCGTCCGGAATGCGCGCCGGTGTAGTAGCTCAGCGGCAGCTGCAGCACGTGCTCGAAGAACATCGTGCGCACCACCTGGTATTGGCGGTGCGCCAGGCGGTCGGCGTGGAGCGCCACCAGCGTGCTGCAGACGATGATGAAGAGGCCGAAGCCGACCCAGGCGCCGACCAGCGTCATCAAGTCGCGCCAGGCCAGTTGCGAGATGCGCCCGTGGGCATTGGCGAGGGTGTCGACGATGCGGCCGAACAGGACCGGCTCCACGAACATCGCCGAGGCGAGCGCCAGATTGGCGACCGCGAGCGCCCAGCCCAAACGGGCCTCGCGCCCGAGCAGCTCGAGCACGCGGATGTACAGTCCAATGAATTTCATGCGGCCGACATCGGCAAAGGTGGGACTCTACCTTTCCGGGAACTCTGCGTGAGGCTTACTCTAACGGAATACCTCCTGCTCGCAACGCACCCACGCGCGGTCATCGCCGCTGCCGATCGGGATCGCGCGCTCTCCCGCCGGGAACTCTCGCAAGCCGATGAAACGCGCTTGTGCGCAATGATTGTATCGCACCAGGCATGCCTACGATCGATTGATGACACAATATTTGCCGATTTTGAACGTGCTGACAACGTTTATTGCTGCGCTTGACTCAATCGCAATTGAGCACACATTCGCGACGGTGCGAATATGAGGTCGGCCGCCGGCCCGAACGGGGTCGGCGGGGGGTTGGCCTTGCGGGCAAGGCGGCGCCCGAACGCGCAAGAACGGCGAGGGGGCATGGTCAATATCCCGACTGAACTTCTGCGGACACTCGTGTTCGTCGTCGATCAGCGCAGCTTTACCAAAGCGGCGCAGTCGCTCGGCGTCACCCAGCCGGCGGTCAGCGCGCAGATCAAGCGGCTGCAATTTCTGCTCGGCTACGAGCTCCTCGACAAGAGCGCCCCGGGCGTGAGCCTGACCCCGCGCGGGGAGATGGTCGTCGCTCACGCGCGGCGCATGCTGTCGATCAACGATCAGATCGCGCAGCTCGGCGGCGCGCAGCCGACGGCGCAGACCGTGCGCGTCGCCATGCCCGGCGACTTCGCCGGAACCAGGATTCCCGCGACCTTGGCGCGATTCCGCAAGCGCTGGCCAGGCATTCGTTTCGCGGCAAGCGCGACAAGCTTTGAAAACACGTTGCGCGGACTGCGCCAAGGAGACATCGATCTTGCGGTTGCGATTGCAAGCTCGAAGCCCGCGATCGAAGCGCAGCATTTGTGGATCGACCAGGCGGTGTGGGTGCGCAGCGACGCGACCCAACTCGACCCGGTCGGACCGGTGCCGCTCGTGTCCTTCGGCGAAGATTGCGCCTGTCGCTACACGGCGCTGAACGCGCTTCATCGGATCGGGCGCGAGTGCGACTTCGTGTTCACCTCGCGCAGCATCGCGAGCCTGGAGGCCGCGGTCCTCGCCGGGCTCGGCATCATGGTGCTACCGCGCAGCCGCGTGCAGCAGACGTCGCTCTCGATCTGGGAGGACGCGCCGCTTCCCGAGCTACCCCAGCTCTATTGCGGGATTTATTTGCGCCAAGGCGGCAACCGGGCGGCGCTCGAGGAACTCGCCGAGGACATCGCGGCGGTGTTGCGTCCGCAGCTGCAGGTGAAGAAGGGCGGGGCTGCGAGCGATATCGCTCCCGCGCGGGCGAGCGGATCGGGGCAGTAAGGCACGTTGCAACGAACTCAATGCACCTTGCGCTCGTCGGCGGGCGGCAGGAACGAGGCGTCGAAAATGTCGGCCGCCTTGGGCTTGGCCTTGAAGGTGTAGACCAACCCGATCTGATCGATCGATTCCCCGAGCCGCGCGAAGTCGACGGCGCCGTAGCCGTCGGCTTTCACCTCCGGCGTGACGATGTTGTCGCGGATGGCCATGCGCAGCCGCTCGAGCTCGACCTCCTTTTTCAGGGTCTCGTCGCGCCGCACGACCGCATCGACCGCATCGACCGGTCGTCTGACGATCTCCTTCAGGCCCTTGAGAAAGGCGTGCAGAAACGCTCTCACCGCCTCCGGCTTGTCGGCCGCAAACTTGGGATTGATGATGATGGTGTTGCCATAGAGCTTGAGCCCGTAATCCGCCATCGGCATCAGCACGATATCGTCGACCGGCACGCCGCGGTCCTTGAGATCGACGTAGAGCCGGAACGAGTAGCCGAGCGCGGCGTCGATCTGGCCGGCGGCGAGCATGGGCGCGCGCACCGGTATGCCGATGGTTTCGATCGTCACCTTCGACACATCGATGTTGTTGAGCTTGGCGAATAGCGGCCACTCGCCAAAGGTGATGCCGGCGGGCGGGGCGCCGAGTTTCTTGTTCTCGAGCTGCTTGGGCTCGGTAATGCCGCGGCTCCTGCGCGCCACGATCGCGAATGGCGGCTTGTTGTAGAGCATGAATACCGCTCGCACCGGTGGCGACGGATGCTGATCGCGATATTTGATGAGGGTGTTGATATCGGCGAGGCCCATGTCATAGGCGCCCGATGCAACGCGGGTGATTGGGTCGAGCACGCTCGCCGCCTCGTCGAGGGTCACGTCCAGACCCTCGCTCCTGAAGTAGCCCTTGTCCTGGGGAAAGAAAAAAGTCGCAGCCAGTCCCTCGAGGCGTCCGTCGAGCGAGAACTTGATGCTGGTCTGCGCCGCGGCCGGCCCTTCGGCCATCAATGCGATCGCGGCCGCGAAGAGGTGGGCGGGCCGAACGATCTGCCTGAGGTTGAGGAGGCCCATGGCTGCTCCCTCTACGTCGGCCCCCGCGCCACCCCGCCCTGCACCGCGGCTGAGGCAGCCAGATAAAGAACATGAGCGTGCAAAGCGCAAGGCGAGATCGCGGTTCGAGCCCGCCCTTCACAAATTTCAAACACCGCTCCCTGCCACTTTGTGCCCGCATGCGAGTTATTCTTCAGCCTGATGGCATGAACGGCTGTTAAGATTAACGCCGCAGGCCCGAGCCGGAGCCAGTCGAGTGCGGACCGGTCATGATCCCAGATACGACGATATCCTTGGCCGCGGATGCAGACACAGCACCCCTCTTCAGCGCTCCCTACGCGCCGCCCGACGAGGCGATCGCGCCCGGACTGCTCCGTGAGGCCACCCGCGCGAGCGACGCCGAGCGGCGAATCGACGCGTATGCGCGGCGCCTCATCGAGGGGATCCGGGCCAGGGCCGGGGGGCTCGGCGGCATCGAGGATTTCCTGCACGCCTATTCGCTGTCCACCAAGGAGGGCCTCGCCCTCATGGTGTTGGCGGAGGCGCTGCTGCGCGTGCCCGATGCCGCGACCGCCGACCGGCTGATCGAAGACAAGCTCGCCACCGGCGACTGGTCGTCGCACCACGTCAAATCGAGCGCGCTGCTGGTGTCGGCCTCGGCCTGGACGCTCGGCGTCACCGCCCGCATCATCCATCCCGGCGAGACCCCGGATACGATTCTCGAAAGCCTCATCAAACGCCTCGGCATTCCTGCCGTGCGCGCCGCCACGCGGCAGGCGATGCGGCTCCTGGGCTCGCATTTCGTGCTCGGACAGACGATCGAGGAAGCGCTCGAGCGCGCCCGCACGCAGCGGGCGCTGCGCTATTCCTTCGACATGCTGGGGGAGGGCGCACGCACGGGAACCGACGCCGAACGCTATTTCGCCTCCTATGCCCATGCCATCGATGCCATCGCCGCGAGCGCCGGCGATAGCGCGAACCGCCCCGGCATTTCGGTCAAGCTCTCCGCCCTGCATCCGCGGTTCGAGGCGGTATCGCGCCATCGTGTGCTGACCGAATTGGTGCCGCGGGTGCTCGAGCTTGCGCGCAAGGCGCGCGACCTCGACCTCAATTTCACCGTGGATGCCGAGGAGGCCGACCGGCTCGAGCTCACGCTCGACGTGATCGCGGCGGTGCTCGCCGACGCCTCGCTGCGCGGCTGGGACGGCTTCGGGCTCGCGGTGCAAGCCTATCAGAAGCGGGCGCCGGCGGTGATCGACTGGCTCGACGAAGCCGCGCGCAGGCTGCGCCGCCGGCTGACCGTGCGACTGGTCAAGGGCGCCTACTGGGATACGGAAATCAAGCGCGCCCAGGAGCGCGGTCTTTCCGACTATCCCGTGTTCACCCGCAAGGCCGTGACCGACCTCTGCTATGCCGCCTGCATGCGCAAGCTGCTGGCGGCGCGACCGCGGCTCTATCCACAATTCGCCACCCACAACGCGCTCACCGCGGCGAGCGTGATCGAGGATGCCGGCGGCGTCGAAGGCTACGAGTTCCAGCGCCTGCACGGCATGGGCGAGGTGCTTTATCAGCTCTTGCTCGCCGACCACCCCGAAGCGGCTTGCCGGATCTACGCGCCGGTCGGCGGCCACCGCGATCTTCTGGCTTATCTCGTGCGGCGTCTCTTGGAAAACGGTGCAAACTCCTCCTTCGTGTCGGTTGCCGCCGACCCTGCGGTGCCGATCGCGTCGATCCTCGAGCGCCCGCAGGAGCGGATCGGCGACGCGCGCCACGCGCGCAACCCGAAGATTCCCCTGCCGCGCGACCTTTATGGCCCGCAGCGACGCAATTCCTCCGGCGTCGAATTCGGCGACCGGGCCGCTCTTAATGCGCTGCTCGCCGAAACCCGCGTGGGCGAGCTGTCGGCCGAGGCCTCCCCGCTCATCGACGGCACGCGGCGTCCCGGCAGCGATCGGCGGGTGCTTTCGCCCATCGACGCCAAGGCGATCGGCCGCGTCGGCGAAGGCAACGATGCCATCGCGTCGGCGGCCATGGCAGCGGCGCAAGCGGGCTTTGCGCCATGGGCCGCGGCGGCGCTCGAGGTGCGAGCCGGCGTGCTCGAACGCGCGAGCGATCTCCTGGAAGCGCGGCGCGGCCGGCTGATCGCGCTGTTGCAAGCAGAGGGCGGCAAGACCCTCGACGACGCGGTGGCGGAGGTCCGCGAGGCGGTCGATTTCTGCCGCTACTACGCGCTCGAGGCGCGCCGCACGCTTGCTCCGCTCGCCTTGCCGGGCCCCACCGGCGAAGCAAACGAGCTTCGCTATCGCGGCCGCGGCGTGTTCGCCTGCATCAGCCCATGGAATTTTCCGCTCTCGATCTTTCTCGGTCAGGTCAGCGCCGCGCTCGTTGCCGGCAATGCGGCGGTGGCGAAACCCGCCGAGCAGACGCCGCTGATCGCCGCCGAGGTGGTCCGCGCGTTGCATCAAGCGGGCGTTCCGGCGAGCGCGCTTCATCTGCTGCCGGGCGATGGCAAGGTCGGTGCGGCGCTCGTCGCCGACCCGCGCGTCGCCGGCGTCGCCTTCACCGGCTCGACCGAAGTCGCGCGCGCGATCAATCGCGCGCTGGCGGCGAAGGAAGCGCCCATCGTGCCGCTGATCGCGGAAACCGGCGGCATCAATCCGATGATCGTCGATGCCACCGCGCTGCCGGAGCAAGTCACCGACGACATAGTGACGTCGGCGTTTCGTTCGGCCGGCCAGCGCTGCTCGGCGCTGCGCCTGCTCTGCGTGCAGGAGGACGTGGCCGAGCCGATCGTCGAGATGATCGCGGGCGCCGCGCGCGAGCTCAAGCTCGGCGACCCGCGCGAGCCTTCGACCCATGTTGGGCCGGTGATCGATGCCGAGGCCAAAGACAAGCTCGACCGCTGGATCGCCGACCACGAGCGGCACAACCGCGTGCGCTTCCGCTGGGATTGGTTCAACTCGTTGCCGGCGAGAGGGACCTATGTGCCGCCGGCGATCATCATGCTCGACCGCGCGGCGGATTTGCGCGAGGAGGTGTTCGGACCGATCCTGCACGTCGTGCGCTGGCGCAGCGGGGAGCTGGACGCGCTGCTCGACGAGATTGCCGCCAACGGCTACGGCCTCACGCTCGGCGTCCATTCCCGCATCGATGCGACCGTCGACCACGTCGTTGCGCGGCTCGCCCACGGCAACGTCTACGTCAATCGCAGCATGATCGGCGCGGTCGTCGGCACGCAGCCGTTCGGCGGTGTCGGGCTCTCCGGCACCGGGCCGAAAGCGGGCGGTCCGAATTACCTCAGGCGCTTTGCCACTGAGCAGGTGGTCACCATCAACACCGCGGCGGCAGGCGGCAATGCCTCGCTGCTCGCCGGCGAAGAGTCGGCTGCCGAACAGAGCTAAGGTCGTTGTTGCGCTGCACGCGCAACGCGGGAAGTCCGCGGCTCCGTGTCAGGTGGTCGGCACGGATGCCTTGCTTTACCCATATTCGTTAACACATTCAGGGCCGAATTGGCGTTATTGTGCTCGGTATGAGTGATTCGCTCGATCGTCTTTACCAGGCCGTTCTGGCCGCCCAGACCGCCGATCCGATGTCCTCGCGGACGGCGCGGCTGTTGCGCGCGGGCCGCAGCAAGATAGCCAAGAAGCTGGCGGAGGAGGCGGTCGAGGTGGCGATCGATACCATGCACGGCGATTGCGATGCCGTGGTGCGCGAAAGCGCGGACCTTCTCTACAATCTCGTCGTGCTCTGGGTCGCCTCCAGCGTCCATCCCAAGGACGTGTGGATGGAGATGGAACGCCGCGAACAGCTGTTGGGGATTGCCGAGAAACTTCCCAAGGAGCGCCCTGACGCTCCGCCGCGGGAGCGCCCCGACGCTCCTCCGCGCCGCAAGGTCATCGCGCTCGACCGCAGCCGGGTGCGCAAGCGGCGCTGATGCGCCGCTGATCGCACGACGGCCGACCGAACCGGCGGACGCTTTCGATCCAAACCCCGAGACGTCCGTCGTCGAACCTGCGCGCATGGACAATCACTCCGCTCGCCGCTAAGCAGGCGCGCCATGCTTCGCCGCCTCTACGATTGGACTCTGTCGCTTGCCGCTCGCAAGAGCGCCGAATGGTGGCTCTTCGTTATCGCATTCGTCGAGAGTTCGATTTTCGTGGTGCCGGCGGAGGTCCTGCTTGTGCCCATGGGCCTTGCCCGGCCCGAGCGCGCGTACCGCTACGCGGTCCTGGCCACGACCGGCTCCGTCCTCGGCGGCATCGCCGGTTGGTTCATCGGCTATTACGCCTATGAGCTGATCGCCCGCCCGGTGTTGGAGTTTTATGGAAGTCTCAATACCTTCGAGGCGCTGCGCTCATCATCGAGCCGGGACGCGATCCTACTGATGCTGATAACCTCTGGGTTAGCTCACCTGCCGCCGATGAAAGTGGTGACTATTCTTTCGGGCGCGGCGGCAATTAACATCTGGTTCTTTATCGCATCGGCAATCGTCGCCCGCGGCGTCCGTTTTGCCGTATTCGCCTGGCTTCTCAGACGGTACGGTGAGCCGATTCGCGAGTTCATAGAGAAACGACTGGCGCTCATCGCCGTCGGCGCGGCGGCGGTTATCGTTCTGGTCTATGTCATGTTCAAGGTATTTTCCGGGTCTTTCAGCTGAGCGCTTGCCGCCCTCTATCTGTTCTGAAGTTCCGCCGCTCCTCATTTTTGCCACGGGTCCAAGGATGCGACCGACGCGGTCGTGGGATTGCCAAACGCGCGCATCGTGATCGCGCGCGAGCGCTGCGCGGTGGCGCAGAACGGCGCCCCCGATTGTCAGGCGGCGGCCGCTGCCGCCTGCCGGGGCAAGGGATTCCAGACCGGCAAAAGCCTCGACACCCAGTCGGAGCATAAATGCCCGGTGCAGGTCCTGCTCAAGGGCCGCGCGCCGAATGATGCGGAATGTCCGACCGAGATTTTCGTGACGCGCGCGGTGTGCCAATAAACGCGTCGGGTAGCGGTCATCCGCGCAGCGCCGAACGCATGGCCGGTTCGGTCTGCATCTGCTCCCACGGGACCAGCGCATCGACGCTGCCGCGCCATGGTTGTGCTGGACAGCGCGCGGGTCGTCTGCAGTAATGATTGCATGGGTTTGAGTGCTCGGAGCGTTCCATGAATCTCCACGCCATGTTGCTCGAACGGCAGGCCGCGGCCCGTCCGGTCACCGTCGGCCTCATCGGGGCGGGCAAGTTCGGCACCATGTTTGTCTCCCAGGTGCGCTGGACGGACGGGATGCATCTCGTTGCGGTGGCCGATCTCGACGTCTCCCGCGCGCGGTGCCAGCTTCGCACCGCCGGGTGGAACGATGAGGCGATTTCCGCGCCCTCGCTGGGGAACGCGCTCGCGCGCGGCATGACCCATGTGACGGAGGACGCGGAAGCGCTGATCGCTTGCCCCGAGATCGAAGTGATCGTCGAGGCGACCGGCGTGCCGGCCGCCGGCATACGCCACGCCTTGAGCGCGATCGCCCATGGCAAGCACATCGTGATGGTCAACGTCGAGGCGGATGCGCTTGCCGGCCCCCTGCTTGCGCGCAAGGCGAAGGCCGCGGGCGTGGTCTACAGCCTCGCTTGGGGCGACCAGCCCGCGCTCATTTGCGAGCACGTCGACTGGGCGCGCGCCTGCGGCTTCAAGGTGGTCGCCGCCGGCAAGGGCACGCGCTATGAGCCGCACTATCACCGCTCCACGCCCGACACCGTGTGGGACATCCTCGACAAATATCTGTCGATCACCGACCGGAATTCGATCAATCCGAAAATGTTCAACAGCTTCGTCGACGGGACCAAATCGGGCATCGAGATGACCGCGGTTTGCAACGCCACCGGGCTCCTCCCGCAGAGCGAGGGATTGGGTTTTCCGCCGGCAACGCGCTTCGAGCTTGCCGACGTGTGCAAGCCGAAGGCGGCCGGCGGCACGCTCGAGAAGGCCGGCGTCACCGAAGTGACCTCCTCGGTCTATCGCGACGGTCGCGACGTGCCGCATCATCTCGCGCTCGGGACTTACGTAGTGTTCGAGGGCGACAGCGACTATGCGCGGCGCTGTTTCAAGGAATACGCGATGCTGCCGGACAAGAGCGGGCGCTACGCCGCGCTCTACCGGCCGATTCACATGATCGGACTCGAGCTCGGCGTGTCGGTCGCCAGCGCCGCGCTGCGCAAGGAGCCGACCGGCGCGCCGACCGGCTTCCGCTCCGACGTCGCCGCAACGGCCAAACGCGCGCTCAAGAAAGGCGAGGTGCTCGACGGCGAGGGCGGGTTTTGCGTCTGGGGCAAGCAGGTTCCGGCCGGGCGCTCTCTCGACGACGGCTTGCTGCCGCTCGGGCTCGCCCACGCGGTCAGGCTCAAGCGCGACGTCGCGGAGGGCCGATGCTTGCGCTGGAGCGACGTCGCCTACGACGAAAACGATCTCGCCGTGAAGGTGCGCCGCGAGATGGAGGCGGCGTTCGGGCGGCCGAATGTGGCGGGCGGCGCGCCGCCCGGCTGACCCGCCCGCGTGGCCTGATCGCAGCCGCTGCACGCGGGGCCGCTCGGCCCGCCGCATCACCGCACGCCCGCGTTGACTGCAACGAATTTTGTTGCAAGCATTTCCGCGGCCCGCGCTGCCCCCGCCGCAGGCGCGCCGGAACATTCGGGCCGCAAAAAAACGAAGCGTGTCATGGCGATTGCCAAAGCCGAGCCCAAGGCCTCCCCCGACGCCGTCGGCTCCAGCGAGGTCATCGAGGAGCTGCGCCGCCGCTATGACCGGCTCACGCACTCGCAAAAGCGCATCGCCGAGTACATCATCGCGCACTCGCACGCGGTGGCGTTCTCCACCGTCGATCAGATGGCCGCGCGGCTCAACGTCAATCCCTCGACCATCGTGCGCTTCACCTATCGTCTCGGCCTCGACGGCTTCCCGGATCTGCAGGAGCGAATGCGCGAAATCCTTCGCGGCCAGCTCGCCCGCACCGGCGACCCCATCAATGAACGCCAGGTCGGCAGCCACTTGGATGGCACGAGTTTCGGCGCGTCGCTGAGCCGCGATTGGCAAAATCTGCATCACACGATCGCAGGTCTCGACGCCGCCGCCTTCGCTCGCGCGGTGAATATCCTGGCGCGCGCGCGCCGCGTCTACGTGGTCGCCGGATTCTCGACATTTCCGGTCGCGCATTACTTCGCGATCATCCTCGATCGGCTGCGCAGCGAGATTTCGCTGCTCGCCTCCAACGACGCGTTCGCGACGCCGCGACTCGTCGAAATGAAGCCTGAGGATTGCTTGGTGGCCTTCACCTTTCCGCGCTACGCAAGCGCGACGCATCGCATCGCCATGTGGGCGAAGGAGAACAAGGCCAAGGTCGTTGCCGTGACGGACTCTCCGATCTCGGCGGTCGGTCAGATCGCCGACGTGGTCCTGCTCGCGGCCTCGGCCGGAGTCGGACTGCAGAATTCGCTGGTCGCGCCGTTGGCCGTCGCCAATGCGCTGCTCAACGGCGTGGCCGCGGCCAAGGGCACGAGCGCGCTGGAACGTTACGGCCGCCACGATCATTTGATGAAACGATGGGACGCGTTCCTGCTCAAATTGGGCGAGCGGTGAGCGGGCGCGGAAGAGCTTTTCTCTTACACATGGAATGGGAGAGAGGGCGCGCGCTTCGGCCGCGCGCTCCATCGCTTCCGGCGCCTATGCCGTTGCCGTCGGCGACACCCCTTCGTCGAGACGAACCCGCCATCGCTCGAGCAGCGCACGCGCGCGCGTCGACGAGGGGGTGGTGAGGAACTTGGCCACGTCGTCGGGCGTGTCGATATCGAGCGCGATGCGCGGCAGGTGCACCACCACCGGCTTGATGGCGCAGCGCTTGGCGGCGGCGAGATGCGGGACGAAGCTGTCTGCGCCGAAGCGCAGCGGCACGGCGCCGGCCGGGGAGCAGAGAATGGCATTGGAGCCGCGCTCATCGCGCGCCGGCACGATGGTGAAGGCGCGCGCGTCGCGGGTGGTGCGGCGGTGAACGTCGATCAGTTCTCGGATGTCGTCGCCTTCGACCAGCGGAATGTCGGCCGGGACCGTGAGCATGCCCTCCGTCGTGAGCTCTCGTGCCGCCGCCGCGACCGCGCCGGTGTGCCCTTCGCGCGCGCCGGCGCTCGACACGCGCGCGCCGTAGCGCGCCGCCATGGCCGCGGCCGCGGGATCGGCCGTCACCACGACAATGCCGGCGAGCTCGCGAACGCTGGCCAGCGTGGCCAGCACGTCCTCGCACATGGCGAGCGCCAATTGCTGTCGCCGCGCGACGCACAGCACGCCGGCGAGACGCCGCTTGGCGTCGCCGGTGTCCTTGACCGGGACCACGGCGTAGATGTTTCGGCGAGCATTCATGCGGTAGCCTTTGCCGCTGCGTCGGCGCTCCCCAGCACGCGACGCGCCAGCTCCTCGCGATCCGCAAGCGTCGCCATTAGGGTATGCGCCAGCGTGACCGGAATGCCAAGCTCGGCCACCTCGGCGGCATCGGCGCGGTCGACCACATAGGCATCGAGCAGATCTTGGTAGCGCCGCGCCACCGCCGTGGCGCTCACCTCAACGCCGAGCTCGCACATCATCTTCGCGGTCGGCCCTTTGACCGCGCGCCCTGCGATGATGGGTGACACCGCCACCACCGGAGCGGCGGATCGGGCGATCGCATCGCGCATGCCGGGAACGGCGAGAATCGGTTCGATGCTCAGAAACGGATTGGACGGGCAGATCACGACCGCGCGCAGGCGGGGATCGCGCAGCGCCGCGAGCACGTCGGGATGCGAGCGCGCCGTCGCGGCGCCGTCATAGGCGAGCTCCAGGACCGTCGGCGCGCAGCGCCGCCGCACGAAATAATCCTGGAAGTCGAGCCAGCCCATATCGGTGCGCAGGCGCGTGCGCACGATATCGTCGGTCATCGGCACGAGCCGCGTCGCAATTTTGAGCCGACGGCAGAAATCGGCGGTGATGGCGGACAAGGCTTCGCCCGCCGCGCGCCGTCGCGTTCGCTCCAGATGGGTGGCGAGGTCGCCGTCGCCCAGCGCAAACCAGGTTTCGCCGCCGAGCACCGCGAGCGCGGCCATGAAGGTCCAGGTCTCGTCGCGCCGGCCCCAGCCGCGTCGCGGATCGGCGAGGCCTGCGAGCGTGTACATGACGGTGTCGAGATCGGGCGAGATGGCGAGGCCGAGATGCTCGAAGTCGTCGCCGGTATTGGCGACCACCATGAGATCGGCGCCGGGCACGACGCGGCTGAGGCCCAGCACGAGCTTGGCGCCGCCGATGCCGCCGCACAGCGCGATGACGAGGCTCTTGCGCGGATCGCCGGCGGCGCTCACCGGAACAAGTCCTCTTCGGCCGAGCGGATCAGCGCGGCGGCGGGCGAGGGCGGTCCCGACCAGGACAGGCCGCGCACCAGCACCATCGGCCGTGCCTCGTCTGCTTGCCCCATGACGAGCGACGCGGCGCTGGCGATCTCGTCGGCGAATCCGGTTTGGGTGACGCGCAGCCCATGGCCGAACAGATCGGGGCGTCCGCGCATGTCCATCAGCGCCGGCAGTCCGGCGACGCCGAGCGCGACGCCGACGGTGCCGCGCCGCCACGCGCGCCCCCAGCTGTCGGTGATGATGACGCCCGGCCGGGTGCGAAAGTGCGCGGCGATCCGAGCGCGCAATCCCGCGGCGGAGGCATCCGGATCGCTCGGCAACAGCAGCACGGGCTCGGCCGCGACGTTCGGGTCGATATTGGATCGATCGACGCCGGCATTCGCCATGATGAAGCCGAGCCGGTGCTCGACGATCAGGACGCCCGGCCGCTGCCGCACCACGCGCCGCGATTCCGCGAGAATGACTTCGACCAGACGCGGGTCCTTGTTCACCTCTATGGCGAGGCTCGCGGCGCGCGGCGAGGGTCGAATCTTTGCGAGATCGACGTAGCGCCCTTCCGCCTTGGACACGATTTTCTGCGCCACCACGAGAACGTCGCCATCCGCCGGCGCAAGCGCGTTGCGCTCGCAGGCGGCGATCAGCAGGCCGGCAAGGTCGTCACCCGGCCGAACCATGGGAATGTCGAGAACTGGCGTCAGCGTGACCGCCATCGCTGCCGGGCCCACCTCAGCGCAACGTCATGACTGTGGCAACGAACCCCGCGTGGCCCGCCGCCAGCGCTGCGATCTGGGTGCGCATCCTACCCGGGATTTCCATCATGACGAGGCGGGATCGGCCGGTGCCGCCGTATCGTCAGCTCGCTGCTTCCGCGTTTGGCCGCAAAGCTGTGCCACGTTCCGCTCGGCGCGCCCCAGCAGCATCGGCGACGGCGACCGAAGAACACGGTGCGACCGGCTTGCGCGCAAGGACGATATTGTAGGAGTTGCCGAATATGAAGATCTTCGACGTGCGCCAAATGATCCGTTCCAACTCCACCATTGTTCGCATCCGCAGCCGAAACTTCCACAACAACAGGTGTTGAATGAAGTTCCAGGTGATGCCCCAGGCCCAGAACTGGAGTCGCCGGTAGCGGATCGGACCAAAGCCGAGCCGGCGCAGCTTGAACACGAGAACATTGGCGCCGAGAAAATTGTAGCGCCAATTCTCGAAGAACGCCGTGACGTTGCGGTAGTCCTGCTCCCGGCGGCAATGATCCAGCGATCCTGGCGAACGGATCAACAGGCGCCCCCCGGGCTTGAGCGATTGCCAGCAGCGTGCCAGCCAAGCTTCCAGGTCTTTCGTGTAGCCGATCGATTCCAGCGCGTAGATCGCGTCGAAACTTTCGCGCGGGAGGTCGAGGCCGTCGAAATCGGCAACGATGACGCGTACGCGACCGTCGAACTTCTCGAACTTGCGTCGGCAAATCTCTCCTTGCGCGGGGGAATTGGTCACGCACACGATTTCGACGCCGCAGCGGCTGGCAAGGTAGTCGGCCGCCGCGCCCGATCCGCATCCCAGATCCAAGAGACGCATGCCATCCGCCGGCTCGAGCAGGACACGTTCGGCGTCGTAAGGCTGCGTGAAGGCCGCACGGGGAAAAACGCACGTGCTGTAATTGTCAGCCTCGTCGCGATAGCGACCGAACACGTCGTCGTAGGTACGATTCTCGTCGTCGTGCTTGAGAAAGTCGTCGGCCTTCGGCGTCCACTCGACGAGTTGCCGCTGTTCGAATTCATTCAACGCATGGCCGATTTCGCCGGCGTCCCGCGGATGGGTGACGAGCAGAAAGAGCATGTAATGAAACAAGTTGTAGGCCGCGAACAACCCGACGATGACCGCCGCCAATATCAAGACGATATCCACGCATTGCTCCTTTGGAGATCGGGCCTTGCAGGCCGTGCACGTCCTCGCGGCGGCACGGGGGTCGCGCGCAGCGTTGCTCGATCTCGCGACGATTTTCGCTGTGCCGCCCTCGACTTCATACATCCTGTGGATTGGAAATACGACTGTTCTTCGACGATTCCGACGGGCGAGGGGCTGATCCGTCCGGGGCAAACCAAGTATGATGGCGCATGCGCTCGATACCGCTGGGAGCGAGGGGAACTTTCACGCTGCGCGTGGCGCCCGCGCATCTCGCCAACCAGTTCAAGGATGCGATGCTGCCGCCCGTGTTCGCGACGCCGATGATGATCCTGACCATGGAAAACGCCGCGCTCAATGCCATCCGCGGCTATCTCGATCCGGGCGAGAGCGCGGTTGGCACCGCCGTCGACATCCGCCATCTGGCGGCGACGCCGGTCGGGCACGAGGTGACGGCCGAGGCCGAGGTGACCCGCGTCGACGGCCGTCGCGTCGCCTTCAACGTCACGGCGCGCGACGAGAACGAGGAGATCGGCCGCGGCACCCATGAGCGCGTGGTCGTCGACATGCGCCGGCTCGACGAACGGCTGTCCGCCAAAAGCAAATCCAAACCGTAAAAGCCAGGACGACCTGCTGGGTTGCATCGATCTCGCGGCACGCCGCCGAGCAGCGTGACGACGTCACTTGCCGCGCGGCACGTTGAGGCTGGCATCGTAGAACTTCAACGCCACGTCGCCGATCAACGCGTGGATCTTGCCGCGGTCGACGCCGGGAGCGTCGATGCAGGCCTGCGGGAATTCATTCCGGCCATCCTCGTTGCACTCATTGACGAAAATGTCGTGGTCGACCCGGCCCGGGATGACGTAAAGCTCGGCATGCGCGATATGTCGGGCGGCGAACTCGGCGTTGTCCTTGGGCGGCGCCTGGGTATCGCCGGCGCCGACCGTGATGTAGGTCGGCACGGTCAGCTGCCGCAGCCCGGCCTCATCCATGCCGAAGGCCTGCACGATCCCGGGCGCCATTGCGAACACCGCCTTGACCCGTTTGTCGTGCACGTCGAGCGCCGGCGCCGCGTCGAGCGGCAGCTCGTTGCGCAGATATTGCGGCACCATCTGATTGTTGCGCCAGCCGCGTTGGAAGGCGAGGTACTTTTCGGGATTGATGCTCGCGCCGCCGACCCAGAGCGCGGTGAAGCCGCCTTGCGAATGGCCGGCGACGCCGATCCGGTCCGCGTCGATGGACGTTCCCCAGAACGGGTCATTCAGCAGGAAGCTGATGCTGAGGCCGACGTCGCGCGGGCGTTGCCAGAGCTTGTTCGCGAGGTAGGCAATCGTCGAGTCGTAGGTGTTGGCGCGGTAATGGTTGAGCGCGGCGACGATATAGCCGTGCGCCGCCAGAAACTCGGCGAACCAGGCGTAATAGAGGCCGTTGCTGCCGCGCCCGTGGGAGAACATGACGAGCGGATGCTTCGAGCCGCCGAATGCTGGCTCGGCATCCTTGTAAAGGTTGAGCTTGGTAAAGAACGGCATGACAAACGCAGGGGCGGGCCGCTCGCGGATCGCGGCGGGATAGAACACGCTCAGCGTCAGATGGCGGCCGCCCTCGTGCGGGTCGATGTATTCGAGCTCCCGGATGCCGACCGGAAAGGTGGCGCCGTGGTGCGTGCCTTGCGCGAGCGTTCCGGCGGGCCACGCCGTCAGCAGCGCGCAAGCAAGCGCTGCGCCACGCGCGGCAACCGCCCGCCGCTGGACGGACAGGAGAAATTTCCGGACGAAGATCGGCGCACGCTTGCTCCCCATGCGCCAGTTCTCCCCTCGATTGTGCGCGAATGCAAGCGGCTGCGGGGACATCGCTACTGCGCTGTTGCGCGACCTTGACGTGATAAAAGTCACGTTGCCCTTGACAAGGCCGGCCATGACGTCCGCTTGTAGTAGAGAACATGGTCTTAGCAATGAACTCCATTCGCTCCATCGTGCATCCCACCGACTTTTCCGATTTGAGCGCCGCGGCGTTTGCCCATGCGTTGCGGATCGCCTTGGCGGCCAGGAGCAAATTGCACCTGCTGCACGTGTCACAATACGACGCCGCCGAAGCCTTGGCGTTCCCGCACGCGCGGCGGCTGCTCGCGCAATGGGGGCTCTCCGACGAGGACGATCCGCCATGGATGATCGCGAGCAAGCTCGGAATTGAGGTCGAGAACATCAGCATCAAATTGCAAGAACCGACCCAGGCCATCGTCGACTTTCTGAGCGAGCATGGGAGCGACCTCGTCGTGCTCGCGACCCACGGGCGCGACGGCGTTTCGCACTGGCTGCAGGGGTCGGTGGCGGAAGGTGTATTCCGCCGTTCCGCCATCCCGACGCTGTTCATCGCGCCGGGTGCGCGCGGTTTCGTCGATCAAGTCAGCGGCGACGTCCAGCTCAAGCGCGTGCTGGTTCCGGTCGATTTCTCGCCTTCGCCCGGCCGCGCCATCGAAGCCGTTCAGCGCTTCGCTCGACTTCTGACCGGCGCGAATATCGCGGTCGATCTCCTTCACGTCGGCGAGGCGGCGCCGCCGCTCCGTACCGTCTCGTCGAGGGCCCTGCCGCGGGTCATCCTTCGATCCGGCAACGTCGTGAAATCGATTGTGGACGCCGCCATCGAATTCGACGTCGACTTCATCGGCATGCCGACGGCGGGGCATCACGGCGTTCTCGACGCGCTACGCGGCAGCACGACCGAGCGCGTGATCCGCCATGCGCCGTGTCCGGTCTTCGCCCTCTCCGCCGCGTCCCCGCGCTCCGGATGATGGAAGCGGCAACGCGTCGCTCGACATCCGCCCTTGGCGCGCTCCCTCCATCGAGTAATATGCGCAATCACCGCCCGCCGGTTCGGGCAGCATCAAGCCCGTCGGCAGGAATATAACGGCTGAAGACAAAGCCGCGCGGCTGCGGCGCGTCTCGATTGTAAGCGACGCACGCCGGCTGATCCGCAAGCAAGGGGGGATGCCCATGACCGACACCGTCGCCCTGCCGCAACCGTGGTATCGCGGCCTTACCCGCCACCAGTGGAACATCCTGCTCGCCGCCAATCTCGGCTGGCTGTTCGACGGGTTCGAATTGTATGCGCTGTTCTTGACGGTCGGCCCGGCCATGCGCTCCTTGCTCGAGCCGTCGCAGTATCCGCAGATTCCCGCCTATATCGGCACGGTCGTCGCCATCACGCTGCTGGGTTGGGGGATCGGCGGCATCGTCGGCGGCGTGCTCGCCGACTACATCGGGCGCAAGCGCACGATGATTCTGGCGATTTTGGCCTACTCGATCACGACCGGGCTCACCGCGATCTCGTTCGATTGGATATCGTTCGCGATTCTGCGCTTCCTCGTCGGCATTGCGATCGGCTCGGAATGGGCGACCGGTTCGTCGATGATGGCCGAGCTGTGGCCCGACCATGCCCGCGGCCGCGGCGCCGGCCTCATGCAATGCGGCATCGGCATCGGCAACTTCCTCGCGGCCTTTGTATGGCTCTATGTCGGCGCGTTCGGCCCCGAGTCCTGGCGGTACTTGTTTCTCATCGGCATCCTGCCGGCGCTGCTGACGTTGTGGATTCGCACGGCGATCCCGGAATCGGAGAAGTGGGAACAGATCGACCAGCGGCGCAGAGCGGCGCGTGCGCGCCAACGCAGCGGCGGCGAGCTGGCGGCAGACGAGCACGCCCTCACGCGCTTTACCGCCGCGGATCTGTTCACCAACGCGGAGATCCGCCGGCGCACGACCATCGCGCTCCTGCTGTCGCTCACGACCACGCTAGCCTGGTGGGGCATCTCGTCGTGGCTGCCGCCTTACGCCGCCTCGCTTGCGGCGAAGGCCAACCTGCCGCCGCAGCAATGGGCCGCGTATGCCGGGATGGCCTACAATTTTGGCGGCGTGCTCGGCTACATCTGCCTGGGCTTCCTCGCCGACTGGATCGGACGCCGGCCGACCGCCATGTTCTACTTCGCCATGGCATTCATCATGACGCCGGTCTTGTTCCTGTGGACGCAGGATCTCAACCTGCTGTTGCTTGCCGCCGGCATCAACGCGTTCTTCACCTTGGGGCAGTATTCGTGGATGCCGGTGT